>Ga0307372_10001686_pt1 | contig 37902 bp, 34 predicted proteins | sample OX1MG_FD_202533 | JGI IMG/M metagenome (GOLD analysis project Ga0307372, IMG submission 202533) | Soil microbial communities from Risofladan, Vaasa, Finland - OX-1 | ecosystem: Environmental > Terrestrial > Soil > Coastal area > Acid sulfate soil | place: Finland: Risofladan, Vaasa | collected...
TCACGCTCATCGGCTCAGGCGGCGTAGGGAAGACGCGTATCTCCCTGCAAGTCGCGGCAAATCTGCTCGACGGATCCGGCGACGGCGTGTGGTTCGTCGAACTCGCTCCTCTTACCAAGGGCGACTATATTCCGTCCGCCGTCGCGCACGCACTCGGGCTTACGCTCGCGAGCGAGGGCGATCCGGTCGAGAGCCTCGTTCGCGCACTCAAGAAAAAGCGCCTACTGCTCGTGTTCGACAACTGCGAGCATCTCGTCGAGCCCGCCGCACGAGTGATCTCTGCGATCCTGCAAGGCGCTTCGACGGTCAAGGTCCTTGCATCGAGCCGGCAACGGCTCGGAGTTGCCGGGGAGGCAACGTACCAAGTGCCGTCCCTCGTCCTGCCTAGCAAAGGCGAAGCGCATCTGAGCGCAATCGAACTGCTGCGCTTTGAATCGGCTGTGCTCTTCGCCGAACGCGCGGCGGCCGCGAGCCATACGTTTTCCTTAACTGACGAGAACGCGCCGATCGTGGCCGACATCTGCCGGCGACTGGACGGCATTCCACTGGCGATCGAGCTCGCCGCTGCGCGGGTGAAGATGCTCAGCCCAAGACAGCTGCGCGAACGGCTCGAGGAGCGATTCCGCGTGCTCACCGGCGGCAGCCGCGACGCGTTACCGCGCCAGCAGACGCTGCGCGCCATGATCGATTGGAGTCATGCCCTGCTCGACGAGCGCGAGCACACACTCTTCCGGAGGCTGGGGATCTTTGTCAACGGCTTCACGCTCGACGGAGCCGTTGCGGTCGGGTGCGGCGAGGATCTTGATCAACTCGACGCGTTCGACGTGCTGGCCTCGCTCGTCGATAAATCGCTCGTGCTCGCCGAGCCGCAAGGCGATGCGCTGCGCTACCGCTTACTCGAATCGACCCGCGCCTATGCCCAGGAGAAACTCGCCGATGCGGGCGAGCGCGATCTCGCTACGGACCGCCATCTGCGCTACCTGCGCGACCGCTTCGCGCAGCTGTGGGAACGGCGCGAGCGGACCGCACGACATGCCGATCTTGAAGCGGCGCTGCAAACCGAACTGGAGGACGTGCGTTCGGCGCTCGACGGTGCGTTAACAGGCTCGGAAGTCATTGACGGCGGCGAGTTGCTCGCCACCATTCATGGGAGTTGGGAAGCCATCGCACTCGACGTTGAAGGCATGGCACGATGCGAAGCCTATCTCGCGGTGCTCCCAGCGGCGCAGGCGCGACTGCGCGCTCTGCTCTCAAACGCGTTGTCGTTCATGCTCAGCAGTTCCGGGCACAAGCTGCGCGCATTTGAGCTGGCGACGGAGGCGGTCGAGCAGGCGCGGACAAGCGGCGACGCCTCGCCGCTGGCTGACGCGCTGATTCGGTACGCGTATACGGCGGCGGCCCTCCATCGCCCTGACGATGCGGAGCGGGCGTTAGCGCAAGCCGAAGCGATCGCGGGGACCTCGGCGAACTTTCGCGTTCGGTTCCTCCAAACGCGCGCATTCTTCAGCCAGTTGCGTGGCGATCTCCAGACGGCAGCGCGCGCGTACGAGCAGCTTCGCAAGGAGCAGCGCTCTCTCGGAAACACCCGCGCAGAGCACTGGTCCGCGCTCAACCTCGCAGAGACCGAATACGCGCGAGGTCAGACCCAGCGAGCGATTGCGCTCGTGCGCGAGACGCTTCCCGCGACGCGGTCGAGTGCTGATGAGACCTTGCTCACCCTCATGCTCGTCAACCTCGCAGGCTATCTCGTTGCGGTCGACGACCTTTCCAATGCGGTCGCAGCTGTGCGAGAGACAATTATGATTCTTGCAAAGCGCGAGCCGGGCCATGCCAACATCGCGATTGCGATCGAGCACCTCGCGCTCATCCTCGCGTTGCGCGGCGACTTGGCGCGCGCGGCCACACTCGAGGGTTACGTCGACGCTGCGTTCCAGCAGCAGGGATTCGAGCGCGAGCTTACCGAGACGACGACGCACGATCGCCTCACCGCACTCCTGCGCGAGGGACTCACCCCCAACGAACTCGCGGGTTCGATCGCAGAGAGCGCTGCGCTCACACCGGAGGCTGCGATCGCACTCGCGTTTAAGGAGAGCCCATGCTAAGAAGCCTCTAACGCACGCAACGATGTCGAATGCAATCTGCCATAAAAGGTCTCTACTTTTTGGGAGCGTGCAAAACAGAACCGCACGCGGTACAGTCGAATCCTCCCAGTAGCACGCTCCAGGGCTCGATGCTTACGGTTCTCAGCAAGCGCATCGATGTCCAGGGATCGTCGGCCATCATCGCTTCGATTGCACCCTCTTTAACCTCCGCCGGCGCGTTCACGACATGCAGCACGCGCGCGGCGTCGTCCTCGCCGCCGAGTGGACCGCCCGCAACGATGATTCCCCGATCCGCCAAGGCGTCCATGAAGGCGCCGAGACATCCTGATCGCAGTCTGCCGAGCCCTCGCACCGAGAGCGCGAGTATCTTGGTGGTTCCGCCACGTCGTGCGCGGTATCGGAGGCTATAACCTCACGGCTGCACAAGATCGGCCGGCAGCGATCGTGGCGTTCGAGCGCGGAGAGTAGTGGGTAGCCTGCAGCGGACGCCGGCCATCGAAGGGCGAACGGGACGACGACGTGAGTCCGGAAGTGCTTGGAGCGTGGGCGTCGCTCGGAACCGCCATTGTCATCGGTGCGAGCGTGCTTGCCGCGCTCGTGCAGCTACGGCACATGCGCGCGGGAAACGAGTTAGACGCGCTCCTCTCGCTCCAGAAGGACTTCCGGCACCCCGATCTGCAGTCGGCGCTTCGTTACATCCAGGTGGAACTTTCGCGACGATTGGAAGACCCGGTGTATCGAAGAGAACTCGAAACGACGGGGTTTGTCGATTCGTCGGCACATCCGGAGCTGATCGCGTGCAATTGGTTCAACGAGATCGGGACGCTGCTCAAGCACCGTCTCGTCGCCGAGGCCCCGTTTATGGAGCTCTTCGGGCGCCTGATCGTCCATTGCTGGGCGCACGCGGCGTCGGCGGTTGCAATCATGCGCCGCACTCGGGGCGAGTCACAATACGCAGATTTCGAGTTTCTTGCGATCCGCGCGGCGAAATGGATCGATCGTCATCCGCACGGCACGTTTCCGCGCTCGCTCGCGCGAGAAACGCTTCCTGATCGCTGGCGGGAGACCGATGCAAAGACAAAGGAACACCCTATCGGGGGACAGGCAACATGAGATATTGGATTAGGGCAACAGCACTTGCCGCCGTCTTCGCGCTGGCGGTGCGGCGAGCGCGCAAGCCGCTACGGTTGACGGCGTGATCACGAGTTACGACAGCGGCAATCAAGGTACCGACATGACGGTGCGGACGAGTGACGGGCACACGCACGCGATGTAGTTCGACAACCTGAAGAAGCCGGCGTTCCAAGGGAAGCAACTCCCGTGGTGCCCAGATTTTCCGTGCACCGGCTGGCCCCGTCAGCTCGTCATAGAACGAATCATCACCATCGTTTCGTACGCCGACATCAATGGTCATCGGGTGATGAAGCCTATACGTCGTGCGATCCAGACGCAAGAACACGCTAACGCTTCGTTCAAACGGGGCGTGCTCTCCGTCGAAGCGTGGACAGCCAGCGCGTCTTGCTGACTGAGCCGATGGGGCGGGCAAGGCAGACGGTACGGCGATACCAAGCAGCAACGGTAACAGCGCTGCTCCGATTGCTAAGCGTCCAGTTCGAGCACGCACCTCCGGCTTGCTCGGCTTCTTCCGCCGCGCGCCGGGACCTAGGGCCCTTCGTGGCGCGAGGCCCGCGTCCGTTCACGTGGGGCGCGGACTAACCCGGCATTCGCCTTCAATCCACACGGCGAGATCAGCGGATGCCATATTGTCGTACTCAGTTCTTGCGTAGAGCTGGGTCAAAGGTACGTGAGAACAAACGCCGGGGGCATGCTGCTCGGCGCGATCGCGCGTCTGCGCGAATCGCTACTGCGACGGGGTCGGAGCAAGGGATCCGGCGCTGAGAATGAGCCCTAGTAGCAATGCGCCGATCGCCCACCACTGCATGGGAATCCAGAAGAGCGTGTGACGACGCTGGAGCACAACGTGCTGTCCCGTGCTCGGATCGACGAGAACGCGATCGCCGGCTCCACTGTTGAGCCGGCGACCGACGAGCCAGATAGGGACTGCCGAAAGAATCACGCCGACGCCGCCACCGAGCCCCGGGACCGCCCTAACCGCGCCGGCAACAAACGCTCCAACGAAGAACCCTACGACGACGAAGACCGCGGCAAGTATGCCCCACCCTCTCCAAATAACGAAGAACATTGGTCGCCTCCAAGAGGGCAGCGGCTCCGGGGATTCCTAGTTTGAAGAATTCCGAGATCACTCCCCGAGCGATTACGGCTGCCCTGACCATGGGTTACGCACTTATACGGCATCGCCTTCGGCCCGTAGGTGAGAGCCCACAGTCTCCGTCTGTCTGAATCCTCGCCTACAGGTCACCATCGGAAACGACAGGGCAACTTTACGCAATACTGTTGTCTCGTGAACCGCGAAGTGCGGCCGACGCTCGGGAGGTGCAGGCCCAGCCGCAGCAAAAGCAGCGATTCTTATCTTTCACGGAAGGAGCGCCTGATGTATGTAGTTGTTCGCGAATACAAGGTCAAGTCTGGGCAAATGGATCGCATCATCCAGAGGATCCGCGACGAAATCGCGCCGCTGATTCAAGAGATCCCGGGCTTCGTCGGATACACGATCGCTACACCCAGTGAAACCGAACTCAGCTCGATAAGCTTCTTTCTAGACAAGAACGGAAGTGATGAATCGACGCGCGTCGCCTCCGAATCCGTCAAGCGCGTTCTCGCCGATGTCGTGGAAGGGTCACCGCGTGTGTCGAGCGGCGAAGTCATCATTCGAGCCGGGCAGCCTGCGAAGAAGGCTCATTTCGGGATTATGCGCCGTTTCTCCATGACGCCCGAGCAAGTGCGCGCAACCCTGCCGAAAGTACGCGACGGCCTTATACCGATTCTAACTGGTAGTGCGGGTTTTGTCGCGTATTCGGTAGCCGACTGCGGGAACGGGACAGTCATCTCGCTCGCGGCGTTCGAGAATCGCGAAGCAGCCGAGGCGACTTCGCAACGCGCGATGGCCTGGGCCGAACAAACGATGCGAGATATCCCGGATCCTGAGGTCATCCGCGCCGAACTCAAGCTGCGCATCGTGAACGATGCTGCTCTCCCAAAGTCGTGAGACCGGCGGCATCGCCGCTTTGGCCTACCGATCTATTCGTACCTCTGTGGCCTCGACCGTCTAGCACTGCGCAGCCAAGCGGATCAGCCTTTATCAGCGGCGCGCAATAGTTCGCCTTAAATCCCCACGGCGATCATGCAGGCGGCGCCGCGCCGGTGCTGCGCACGTTACGCGTCGCGGAGCTCGCCGACGGCGGTCAGCGCTATACGGGACACGCGTATCTCGACGCGGTCGCGACCGCGCGCGCGGACGGCGTCCCAGTCATTGCGCCGCATCCAGGGATTCGCAAGGCGGGACGCGTATCGCTTCCAGTGCCCTTGAGTTTCTCAGGGTGAGTAAGGATTACCCATGAAACGCTTCCTGTTGATCCTGGTGGGTCTCGCGACGCTCGTGCTGGCCGCTTGCACGTCGAGCGGCACCGCCTTCAATCCGCCTCCGACCCCGCTGATTGCCAAGTTCGCGTACGTTGCCAATTATAGCTCGGGCAACGTTTCCGCCTACACGATCGACGCGGCGACCGGCGCGCTTACGCCGGTGGCAGGGTCGCCCTTCGCGGCGGGCACTAATCCCCATGGAGTGGCGGTCGATCCCGCAGGCAAGTTCGCATACGTTACCGACAGTAGCTCCGACAACGTCTTCGCCTATACCATCGACGCGGCGACCGGCGCGCTCACGCCGGTGGCGGGCTCGCCTTTCGCGGCGGGCAGTTTTCCCAATGGAGTGATGGTCGATCCCAGCGGTAAGTTCGCGTACGTTACCAACGCGAGCTCCAACAACGTCTCCGCCTACACCATCAACGCGACGACCGGTGCACTGACGCCGGTGGCGGGCTCGCCTTTCGCGGCGGGCAGCACTCCCGCCGGCGTAGCGGTTGATCCCACCGGCAAGTTCGCGTACGTCGCCAACTCATATGGCGGCAACAGCGTCTCCGCCTACACCATCAACGCGACGACCGGTGCACTGACGCCGGTGGCGGGCTCGCCCTTCGCGGCAGGCGACGCTCCTTATGGCGTGACCGTCGATCCTACCGGCAAGTTCGCGTACGCTGCCAATGCCAACTCCGCTAACATCTCCGCCTACACCATCAACGCGACGACCGGCGCGCTCACGCCGATGGCGGGTTCGCCCTTCGCGGCGGGCACCTCCCCCAAGACCGTGGCGGTCGATCCCAGCGGTAAGTTCGCGTACGTTACCAATCAGGGCGACGCCAACGTCTCCGCCTACATCATCAACGCGACAACCGGCGCGCTCACGCCGATCGCGGGTTCGCCCTTCGCGTCGGGCACCAATCCCCACGGGGTAGCAGTCGATCCCGCCGGCAAGTTTGCGTACGTTGCCAATTCCAACTCCGCCAACGTCTCCGCCTATACCATCAACGCGACGACCGGCGTGCTCACACCGATCGCGGGTTCACCTTTCGCGGCAGGCGCAATTCCGAACGCAGTGGTGGTCGCGAGATAGCCCCGAACCGGTAATGGTTCGCCGTAAACCCTCACGGCGATCGTGCAGGCGGCGTGGCGCCGGTGTTGCGCAAGTTGCGCGTTTCGGAGGTCGCCGACGGCGGGCAGCGCTATACGGGACACGCGTATCTCGATGCGGTCGCGACCGCGCACGCGGACGGCGTACCCGCCGTCTACTCGCGAGCGGCGACGTCTGGCGTACGAACGACGGCGTCGCGTTGCGCTTCATGCTGCGTGCTTCGCTCGCGGGGATCGCGCAACGTAAAGTTCGATGGCTACGGCTGTGCTTAGGCAACGCGCTCGACGATGATCATTCCGAGCGCAGTCTTACTGCTTGACTCTCTGAAGCACACCATGCGCGTGCTTGCAGACATTCTCAACGGTGAAGCCGTAGCGTTGCATCACTAAGCGCTTGCGCTGTCATTTCGAATCGCCGTCCAGGCAATCGACGATGGCCTCGATGACGCGTTTGGTCTCGTTCGGATCTCTGACCTGGATGCACGCGGCGCCGGTCCCTCGTGCGGGCGCATCGTTTCCGCCGGGAAACAAGGCATCTCCCACGTAGATCATTTCCTGAATCGGAATGCCGAGGATATCTCGCAGTTTTCTGATCCCGTATGCCTTGTCGATGCCGGGGAGCGTGATGTCGATTGAGGTCGACCCTCCCAAGCGAACGGAAAACTCCGGCAGCGCCTTATCCAGAGTGGCCTTGATCTTCTTGCGCTTCGCAAAATCGGGATCCCAACTCTTCTTTTCTTCCAAGGGTGCTTGCTGGCCCAATGCGGAGTAGGTGATCTGACTCCCTCGATCCTCGATCGGCTTTCCCCACGTTTTCGTGGCTTGAAAACCGGATGAAGCGACCGCTTTGGTCAGCGCCGCGATAATTTTCTGCTTCTGAGTTTCGGTGAAGTCTTCCGAGTAGAGCTTGTGCCAACTATTCTCGTACTGAAAGAACTGTGTTCCGCAGGTCGGCAGGAGCGATAAGCTTTCGAGATGTTTCCCGGGAAGCTCGACGAGAACTTGCTTTTCAAACTGTGGGAGAGCGCCCCCGGAGATAATCGCCACTTTGACCACTCGGAGGAGAGCGGTAAGCAACGTTGCCATTTCCGCATCGATGGCGGACTTGCTCGGCGCCAGCGTGCCATCGAGATCGAAAACGACGAGTGCTTTCACGTTAGCTGTCGCTGAACAACTTTGCACGAGGATGCCCCTTGGCCAACGGCGGAGGCGCGCTCGGCTCGCTGAAATCGGCCGTCCAGTGCCAGTTTTGAATCCCCGGCATATCTGCCAAGTGCTCTCGAATGTAGCCGTGGTGCTCGTAGAGCTTTCGGTTGAACGCATCCACGACGTCCGAAGCCGCGGAACGCAGCCGCGGGACGTGCTTGAGGGCGTCCATTGCAAGGTGAAAGCGACTCATCTCGTTCAGCACGACCATGTCGAACGGCGTCGTCGTCGTCCCGTGATCCATGTAACCGCGTACGTGGAAGCGGCTTTCATTGGAGCGCCCGTGGACCATCGTGTGAATGAGCCAACGATTGTTGTGGAAGGCGAAGATGACGGGGGCGTTCTCTGTGAAGAGCGCGTTGAAGGACATGTTATCCATCCCGTGCGGATGATCGTCCGGCATCATGAGGACGCTCAAATCCACCACGTTAACGACTCGTATTTTGATGCCGGGTACGTGCTTCTGTAACAGCCATGACGCCGCGCAGGTCTCAATGGTCGGTACGTCGCCCGCGCAGGCCAACACGACGTCCGGCTCACCACTGTCGTCGTTGGTCGCAAATTTCCAAATAGATGCGCCTCGCGAGCAGTGCTCGCGAGCCTCGTCCATGTTCAGCCACTGGAGCTGGGGCTGCTTGCCGCAGGTAACGATGTTGACGTAGTTGCGGCTCCGCAGGCAATGGTCGAAGACGCTCAACAGGCAATTGCCGTCCGGAGGATAGTACACTCGGATGGTGCCGCTCCGGCGCGCCAGCGCATTGTCTACGAATCCCGTTGCCTGGTGGCTGAAACCGTTGTGATCCTGCCGCCAAACATGACTGGTAAGCAAAACGTTGAGCGATGCGAGCGGCCTGCGCCAGGCGAACGCTTGGCATTGCTCGAGCCATTTGGCATGTTGCGTCAGCATCGAATCGACGACTTGCGCGAACGCCTCATAGGAAGACCACATGCCGTGTCGTCCGGTCAGTAAGTACCCTTCGAGCCATCCCTGGCAGCAATGCTCGCTCAACACTTCCATGACGCGTCCATCGGGGTCAAGCGCGTCATCGATTGAAACGGTCTGCGCCGTAAAGCAACGCTTGGTGGCTTCAAAGACGGAGTTCAAGCGATTGGAGTTCGTCTCATCGGGAGAGAAGATGCGAAAGTTCGTCGGATTGCATTTGAAAACGTCCCTGAAAAAGTCGCCGAGCTTTCGCGGGGCCTCGGCGGCCACTTGACCGGGGCCCGGAATCTCGAGCGCATAATCCGTAAAGTCCGGAAGATCGAGTGCGGTCAGCAGCCGGCCACCGTTGACGTGAGGACTTGCCCCCATGCGGCGGTTGCCCGCCGGCGCAAGCTCCGCTAGCTCGTCAATGAATGCGCCGCGTTCATCGAAAAGCTCCTCCGGCTTGTAACTTCTCATCCACTTTTCGAGGCTCTTGAGATGCTCGGGGTTATCACGGACCGTCGTGATCGGAACCTGGTGCGCGCGGAAGGTTCCCTCGATTGGGATTCCGTCCACTTCCTTCGGACAGGTCCATCCCTTGGGCGTACGTAGGACGATCATGGGCCAGATCGGCTGCTTCGTGAAACCGTTCTTACGCGCCTCGTGCTGAATCGCCTGAATCTCCGCATAGCACGCGTCGAGTGCTCCCGCCAGGAGCTGATGCACCACTTCAGGATCGTTACCCTCGACGAAATAGGGCTTGTAGCCACGCCCTGTATAGAGTGCCTTCAAATCTTCATCGCTCGTCCGCCCTTGAACGGTCGGAGCGGAGATCTTGTAGCCGTTGAGATGTAGGATCGGCAGAACGGCGCCGTCGCAGACCGGATTGAGGAAGTTCACCGACTTCCAGCTTCCCTCGAGCGGGCACGTTTCTGATTCCCCATCACCAACCACGCAGGCTACGATCAGATCCGGATTGTCGAAAGCGGCGCCGAAGGCGTGAATCAGCGAGTAGCCGAGTTCTCCGCCCTCGTGCATGGAGTTCGGGACGTGCGGTCCGCAATGGCTCGGCACGCCGCCCGGCGTCGAGAACTGCCGGAAAAGAAGTCGGAGCCCGTTCTCATCCCGCGTGATCTCCGGGTGAACTTCGGTATAGGTGCCTTCGAGATAAGAACTCGCGTTGAGCGATGGACCGCCATGGCCGGGACCGGAGATGTAAATGATGTCTGCTGCGTGTTTCTTGATCAGACGGTTGAGGTGAATGTAAATCAGGTTTTGCCCCGGAGAGGTTCCCCAGTGCCCAAGCAGCGTTGGTTTGATCTGCTCCGCTTTGAGCGGCTCTCTCAACAAGGGATTTTCGAAGAGGTAGATTTGGCCGACGCACAGATAGTTCGCGGCGCGCCAATAGCGATTCATCTTATCGAGCATGTCCGGCGTGAGCGGGCCCTTGGGAATAGGTACTCGTGCTTGCCGTTTCCCGTCTGCTGCGATAGCGGTCGACAACACCGCATCGAAGAGAAAGGATGCTGGCGGATCTTTCGTTTGCATCACGTTGCCGCCGCCACCGTTGGCTTGAGAGGCCTATTTGCCGTCGGCGAGCTTGTCGCCGGTGTCGGGTCAAATATCCGATAGGCAAGGAGTTTCACGGGATCGGTCAACAAGGCGCAAACGATCGCATAGCCCCAGACGAAGGCCGCCAACTGCCATCCGAGCGGCGCCATGATGTGGAACCCGAAGATCGCAATAAGGGTCGCTATGGTTTGCGTCCCGAGCACCGCAAACAGGAGGATGTTCGCAGGGCGCGTGGACCACCATGGACCGCGCGTACGCATAAGAAAAATCGTTAAGTGCCCGGCCACGGAGAGTTTAAGGTACATCAATGTCTGCACGTGCGATCGATCGAGATGAAACACGCGCTCGCCGAGGTAAAAGAGAGCAAACGCCGTCACGACTCCGACGAAACCGAGCACCGTTGAGATACCGATCACCCGACGCATGTTCCAAGCCTCAGGCATGTTTCGATATCGGACGTTATCGTAGGCTATGGACAGGATTGCGCCGTCGTTCATCAGCGCGAGTATGACGATCATCACCGCGGTCACCGGATAGAAATTGAAGACGAGGATCGCGAAGACCATAAACAAGAGGACGCGCAACGTCTCGGCAATGCGATACATCGTATAACTGTTCATCCGCTTGAATATGCGGCGGCTTTCTTTGATCGCGTCGATGATGACTGACAGCCCGGATGCAAGCAGCACGATGGACGCGGCCGCTCGCGCCGCGTCCGTCGCGCCGGACACGGCGATGCCGCAATCGGCTTTCTTGAGCGCGGGGGCGTCGTTGACACCGTCGCCGGTCATCCCGACGATGTGCTTGTCATTCTGGAGGACTTCGATGATGTGGAACTTGTCCTCCGGAAACACCTGGGCGAAGCCGTCTGCCTGTTCGATGGACTCATCCGCCTTCGTCGCATCGCCTTTCTTCGTATCGTGCAGACCACTTGCGTCGAGGATGTTGGTTCCGAGGCCGAGTTCTCGGGACATCTCTCGCGCAATGGCGATCGCGTCACCGGTCACCATCTTGATGTGCACGCCCATCTCCTTGGCGTCCGCAATTGTGGCTTTGGCTTGCGGGCGCGGTGGGTCCGACATCGGTAGGACCCCGACAAACTTCCACTTGCCATCCTGGTCAGCTCGCGCAACGCCTAACGAACGAAAGCCGCGGCCGGCGAAGTCATTCACCGCTTTGTCGACCTCGGGCTTGACGGCCGCGGCGTCCGTCGACATCTCCAGAATCACTTGCGGCGCTCCCTTTGCCACCTGGAATTGCTTGCCGTCCGCGCCTTTGACCGTGGCTTCCGTTCGCTTATGCACCGGGTCGAACGGCTGAAAATGGAGAACGTGGTACTCTTTCAGTGCCCCGTCCTTTACGCCGGCGAGCACGGCGAGGTCGATCGTGTCCTTGTCTTCCGCACGCGAGGCGAGCGCAGCGTCGAGAATGACCTGGTCGCCCGTGATCCCGTGTACGCTAAACGGCGTACCGAGCGTCAGCTTGTTCTCGGTGAGCGTACCCGTTTTGTCGGAACAGAGCACATCGACGCCGGCCAACTCTTCGATCGCTGCCAAGCGCGTCACGATCGCTTGCTTTCTTGCGAGAAGTTTTGCGCCGACGGCCATGGTTACGGAGAGAACCGTCGGCATCGCCACCGGGATGGCGGCGACGAGCAGCACCAACGCGAACTCAAGAGTATCGAGGACCGGATCGTGCCGGAAGAGCGCAACGACGACGATCAACAGCACGAGGGCGGCCGCAAGCACGATCAGATAGTCGCCGATTTTCAGCACGGCACGCTGGAAATGGCTGACGGTGTGCGCCTCCTCCACCAATTGCGCGGTCTTGCCGAAGTAGGTGTTCGCGCCGGTCGCGTACACGATCGCGTTGGGCTCGCCTCGGCGCACGATTGAACCGGAAAACACCGCGTCTCCGGGTTTGCGTGTGGCGGGCAGGGACTCGCCGGTCAAAGCCGACTCATCTACTTGAATCGGATCGCCTGCCAACAACCGCGCATCTGCCGGCACGATATCGCCCAGTCGCATGCGGATGACGTCGCCGGGAACGAGTTCAGATGCATTCGGATTGCCCCACTTCCCATCGCGGAGGACGCGAGCCTTGATCGCAAGTTTGGACCTCAGAGCGGCAATGGCGTTACCGGCTTGATGCTCTTCCCAGAATCCGACCACGGCGTTGGAACAGAGCAGAAGCAGAATTACAAAAAAATCCAGCCAGTGCCGGACGGCTCCCGAGAGAATTACCGCCGCCTCAATCATCCACGGGATGGGCCCCCAGAAATAGGTGAGGAACTTCAAGAAAGGATTTTCGGCCTTTTCTGCGATCGCGTTTGCGCCATAGTGCGTTAGTCGCTTCTCCGCCTCCGCTTGACTGAGGCCGGCCGCCGACGACCCTAGCTTCGTCAACAGTTCTGCCATCGGAACAGTCTTCAAATCCTCCTGGGAGTCCGACTTCGCGTTAGGCTTTGTATCGGACTTCGCGTCAGGTTTCGCAGCGGGCGATGCACCGGGCCTCGCGTCAGGCTTTGCATTCGGAGTTGCATCCGATTTCGCAGCGGGCTTCGCATCCGGCGTTGCGTCGGGTTTTGCAGCGGGCGCTGCATCGGGCTTCGCGTCAGGCTTTGTGTCGGGCTTCGCATCCGGCGTTGCATCGGGTTTTGCAGCGGGCGTTGCGTCTGGTTTGTCTTTAGTATCGTGCTTGGGCTCGATGACGATGCGGTCGACGCCGCCCTTGAGCGCCGTGTGGACGATCGCTTCAGCGGCATCGCCACCACCGACGATAGTCACCTCGGTCACTTCACTGCTCTTATCATCCGGCTTCGCATCGGGCTTCGCGTCAGCCGTATCAGCCGGCTTGTCGTCGGGCCAGAACTCGGTCTTGGTCTCGGTCTTGGTCTCGATCGTGGACTTCGGCTTGTACTCGGTCGTGGTCTCGGTTTTAGTTTCGCTTTTCTTCCTGATCTTGGACTCGCCTGTGTCTGCATCCGATTTCACGATGACGAACCTCCCGAACCGGATCCTTGCGATCCGCTGTGCTCTTGGCTCTCTCGCTCCTCGAGTTGCCTCCGTATCGCCGAGAGATGCGTACGTTGCTCTTCGCTAGCCTCCGGATACGTTAGGTTGAGCGCTTCCAGCTCTGCGACGATGACGCTGGCGATCGCGACACGCGCGAACCACTTGTGGTCCGCGGGAATGATGTACCAGGGTGCCCACTCGGTGCTGGTGTGTGTCAGCGACTCCTCATACGCGTGCTGATAGCTGTCCCAAAACGCGCGTTCGCGAACGTCGGACGCCGAGAGCTTCCAATTCTTATCTGGCGTATCGACGCGCTTGAGTAAGCGCTTTCGTTGCTCGTCCTTCGATAGATTCAGAAAGAATTTCAAGATGAGCGTGCCGTTGCGCGACATGTGGCGCTCGAAGGCATTGACGTCTTCGTAGCGGTCCTTCCATAACGTGCTGCTCGTGCTACTTCCTGGTGGAAGGCGCTCGTGCCCAAGAACCGACGAGTGAACCCGAACAACCGTGAGCTCCTCGTAATATGACCGATTGAAAATACCGATCCGTCCTCGTTGCGGAAGCATCTTGGTAGTACGCCAGAGGTAATCGTGCGCGAGTTCGATCGTTGAAGGGACCTTGAAGCTGTGGACGTCCACGCCCTGCGGGTTGACGCCGGTCATCACATGCTTGATGACGCCGTCCTTCCCCGCCGTATCCGTGCCCTGAAGGACGATCAGGAGCGCGTATTGCCTGGAGGCGTAAAAGATCTCTTGAAGAGCCGATAGGCGTTCGATATCTGCGCGAAGCTTTGACGTAGCATCGTCCTTCGTCTTGAAATCTTGCGTTGAGCCGGGGTCGCAATCTGCCAGATCGACATTGTGGCCGGGTCTGACCAACAGATCGGCATGGTGAATCGATTTCACGCTCCACTTCCATGCTGATGGGCCGGCAGCCGGCTCGGCAGAGTAACACGCGCCGCTGCGATAACGCGATCCGCAGCGCCGTAATAAATGTCAAGCGAGCCGTCTGGATGTAGGTCGGTTGCCGATGGAAACACCACGTCGCTTACAAGCCCGTTGCGCTCGTACTCGGCCTCTGGCTCCAGGATCGGCGACGCCGTGCGATACAATACGTGCGAGGGTCGCGCTCCATCGAGGACCGCGACGCCCATGCAATAACGCGGATGTCCCTCCGGAGCGCAGACGCCATGATAGGGCAAAACCCATCCGTACGGGAGCCGTACCGGCGGCGCCCCCGTTCCGACCTTCTTGGTTTCCCATGGCTGCTCCGGCGCCATGACCCGTTCGTGTCGACGCACTGATGTGAGCTTCGCAATGTCTGCCAGCACAGCGTCGATTGGCATGTACGAGATCCAGATGTTCTCTTGCGTCTCTTCGCCGCTCGGTGGCGTGGTCACGACCAACGATCGATCATGACGTCGGAAGTGTAGACGCGTCGTAGGCCGGTGCAAAATCCCAAACGACGGAACGCCCTCGGGGTCGGAGACGACCTCGGGGAAGAACGCTGCATCCTTATTCCCGCATTTATTTAGGTCGCGCCCATCCGGCATGATCTCGTACTGCAAAACGCCAAGACGCCGCCAGACCTGAAGATCCTCGGAGATCGCGATAGCGACACGAGGCTCGTACGGGACGAAGGCAGTGTACGTCATGACGTAGCGATCGAGTAGCGGCACATGTACGACGCGCGCATCTTCGACGCCACCGCCGCCCGGACTGACTTCGTACGACTCGTGCGGTTCGAGCGCGACGCCGAGCCGCTCGGCGCGTACCCGTGTCTGACCGTCGAAAGACACGCGGGCGTGCCCGATCCGCGAGTAGTTCCCTTCGGCGATAAGCCGTGGAAATAAATGCATCGTTCCATCGCGAGCGCGAACGCCGCCTGGATTGAGAATGCCCCAAGCCTCGTGCGGCTCGCCCGCTTGGGGACTCATGAGCACTCCCAACCGCGTTACTGCAAAATCGAGACCGGCTTCGATCGTCTTCAAATTAGTGAGACGCGGGATCTGCGCAACGACAACATCATCCGAGCAGGCGTCGAGTGCACCTACGCCAGTGCCTTGACGCCGTTCGATCCGGAGCCAACGTCGGCCGCGTGATTCTGCATGATCTCTAGGAACGGCTTGATGAGGTCGATCGGCGTCGGAAAGATGATCGTCGAGTTGTGCTCGCCGCCGACCTCGGTGAGCGTTTGCAAGTAGCGCAACTGCATGGCTGCGGGATCCGTTGCAAGGATTTTCGCTGCATTGAGCAGCGTCTGCGCGGCTTGGAACTCGGCCTCCGCGTGAATGACCTTTGCGCGGCGGTCCCGCTCCGCTTCGGCCTGCTTGGCAATCGAGCGGATCATGTTCTCCGTGAGCTGCACTTCCCGAATCTCGACGCTGATGACCTTGATGCCCCAGGATTCCGTTTGAACGTCGAGCGTGCTTTGCACGTCGGCGTTGAGCTCGTTACGTTTGGAGAGCATCTCATCGAACTCGTGCTCGCCGAGCACCGAGCGCAGCGTCGTTTGCGCAAGCATGTTGGTCGCACCCAAGAAATTCTCGACCTTGATAATTGCCTTCTCAGCATCGACCACGCGAAAGTACAGTATGGCGTCGACTTTCAACGAAACGTTGTCGCGCGAGATTACGTCCTGCCCCGGCACCTCCATAACCACGGTGCGCAAGTCGACTCGTACGATCTGCTGGACGAACGGAAAGATGAGAAAGAGCCCAGGGTCCTTGACCGCTTGGAAGCGCCCGAGCCGAAAAACGACCGCACGCTCGTATTCGCGCATGACCTTTACGCTCGAGAGTATCAGGATCACAATATAAACCGGGAGGAACGCCAGAGATAGATACGTTTTTAGGTTCGCTTTCCGTCACAAGCTCATTGGGCTATGCCGTGATTGCCGGCCGCACGCCGCGACGGAACCAAGCAATCGCCGGTCGTACCATGCACGTCTGTCGAGGAACATAGTGAGTAGAGTGCGGGTGCACTCATGTAAAGGAGCCTTCTCCGGCGGGGCCGCCGTCGGCTTATTAAACAATAATAGGCCTAAAGCGTGCGACCTTGCTGTGCGTTTCCGCACAAACGAGCCGAATTGATCCACACCGAATCGTCCTGCAGTTTTCACGACGATCATCCGCGTCGGCAACGCGACTGGGCCCAGGGCCGAGATCCGTGGACCGCCGGCGATCCAGATGTTCTCGCCAAAACGCTGCAATATCGACATCTAGACGGCTACAACGCTGCGATACGCACTCAAGAGATCACGACGCGTGACGACGCCAAGCAGTTCGCCATCTGCGATGACCGGCAGCAGCGGAGCGCGAGCGTCAGCCATCAGCGTTGCAGCACGTTCAAGCGTGTCGCCCGGAGCGAGAACGCCTTTGGCTGGGAAGAGCACGGTTGCGACTATCCGTTCTCCATTTCCGGCGGCGAGCGCTCGCGCAACATCCGCAAGATTGACGATCCCAACGAAGCGATCGCCATCGCAGACCGGCAACGCCAGCTCCGTCGCTCCTCCCCCATCAAGTGCGAGAGAGCGAATGGTCTGACCAGACTGCGCCACGAGGGGTGGGGTTCTCCCGACCTGTGACACGGATATGCGTCCAAAGACCTGTGGATTGCGGATGCGCTGCCAATCAAGGCCTCGGCGGAGTAGCTTGCGCTCGTAGACTGTGGCGCCGAGGAGCTTGCGACCCAGCAACGTTGCGATAACGACCGCTACCATAAGTGGAAGAATGATGGTGTAATCGTTCGACATCTCGAAAACGATCATGATCGCGGTTATCGGAGCTTCCGATGCCGCTGCAAACACCGCAGCCATTCCCACCAAGCCATACGCGGCTGCAGGCCCCGTCCATGAGGGGAACGCGTCATGTGCTAATGTTCCAAATCCATCGCCCAAGAACGCACCGGTAAAGAGCGATGGCGCGAACACTCCACCGGAGCCGCCACCGCCGAGCGTGAGAGAAGTCGCTAGCGGCTTTAGCAAGGAAAGCGTCAACGCGTGTGCTGCAGGAACGTGCGAGTAGAACACCTGCTGGATCTCATCGTAACCAACGCCAAATACTTGTGGAAACCAAATGCCGATTATGCCGACGCATCCAAAACCGATGGCTCCTTTCGACCATGTAGGCAAGCGCAATCGCTCGAACCCGTCTTCGAGCGCGTAGAGCAGATTCACGAATCCCATTGCCCAAAGCGCAGCAATTGCACCCAGGAGCGCGTAGAGCGCCAATTCTAACGGTGAAACGAGCGCAAACCCAGCGGCAGAAAACGAAGGGTGATTCCCTAAGAACGAACGCCCGATGACGGCCGAGGTGACGGACGCGACAACAATCGCCGCGAAGGAGCGAGGAGCAAACTCACCGAGAATGATCTCCGAGGCAAAGAATACGCCGCCGATGGGAGCGTTGAAGGTCGCGGATATGCCCGCCGCAGCTCCGCAGGCGACGAGCGTACGTACAATCGGAGCAGGCGCGCGGGCCAGTTGCCCGAGCGCGGAACCGATTGCCGAACCAATTTGGACGATAGGTCCTTCGCGTCCGCAACTTCCACCGAATCCTATCGATGTTGCCGATGCGAGGGCCTTAATCGCGATGACGCGGGGCCGCATGAATCCGCCGTGCAACGCCACCGCTTCCATAACTTCGGGTACGCCGTGTCCCTTGGCTTCCGGCGCGAATCGCGACGCCACAAATGCGGCAATGGTCCCACCGATGGCAAGCTGCACCACGACGCCAATGGGGCCAATGTACCGTGAGAGCAATCCGCCAACACCGCCGAACGCGAGCGCGCTTGCTGCAGCGATAAGCGCACGAAACGCGACCGCTCCGAAGCCACCGCCTACGCCCACGAGGGTTGCGGTGAACACCATGAATGCGCTTTGCGAAAACGAGAAACGCCCGACGCGGACGACGTAACGCCCGTCTCCGGGTTCAAACGAAATCATGCGTCACGTACGTGGATCGTAGGCGAGCGTACTTATGAGTTCCGCAATGGCCGTCTTCTCGTCGCCACAGCGAACCAGCTCCATGAAGCAACTGTCGAGATGGTGCTCCACGATGAGGTGACTAACGTGATTGAGCGCGGAGCGTATCGCGGACAGTTGCGTCAGCAAATCGATGCAAGAGGCGTCGTCCTCGATCATCCCGAGAACACCGTCCAAATGACCACGAGCGGTCTTGAGTCGGCGCAGAACGTCGGTTCTGCGCTGGCTAGCGAGGGGCACTGCGACCGTGCGTCTTACGTCCATTAAGGGACCCCTACCCCCCGGGGGTGGGAGCATCCTCTTGGAAGCAGCGAGCGCGGTGAACAGCAACGCTTTTCGCCGATTTGCACGCTCTCGAATCGTGTCGATACACCAGTTCCTGCCGGTTCTTCGACTCCGCTCCTGATGACAACGAAAATGCCGTCGTCGGATTCAGGAGCGACTCTGCCCGCAATAAATCAGAGTTGTCTTAATTCCCCACGGTGATCACGCAGGCGGCGTGGCCCCGGTGCTGCGCAAGTTACGCGCCGCGGAGCTCGCCGACGGCGGCCAGCATTATACGAGCCATGCGTATCTCGACGCGTTGGCCACCGCGCGCGCGGACGGCGTGCCCATCATCGCGCCACGCGCCGGCGACGTGTGGCGAACAGACGACGGCGTCGCCCTGCACTTCATCGGGCCGTCGCTGCCGTTCATCAGCGGCGGCAACAACGACATCAACGACAACTCCATCGCGTTCACACTGCGCTACCGCTCGTTCTGCATGCTCTTCACCGGCGACGCGGGAACGGCAGCCGAGCAACGCTTCTTGAGCGAAGGCGTGGATTTGCGCTGCCAGGTTCTCAAGGTCGGGCACCACGGCTCCGCCTACAGCTCGAGTCCCGCCTTCATCGCCGCCGTGCGACCGGCGTATGCGATCATCTCCGTCGGAAGGCACAATATGTTCGGGCACCCCGCGCCTTCAACGATTGCGACACTCGAAACGCTTCGGCGCGCACGTCTATCGCACGGATGAAAACGAGCCCGTAACCATAACCACTGATGGCACGCACGTTGCCGTCTCGCCGCTACTCCCCGAGTCTGGGATTACTTCTGCAGCGAAACCTCGACGCGGCGGTTGAGCGCGCGGCCGGCTTCGGTAGAGTTGTCGGCGACCGGTCGCGTCAGGCCGTAGCCCTTCGCGGTCAAGCGACCCGCCGCAACGCCGTGCTCCGTCAGCCACGCGACGACCGAGCGCGCGCGAGCCAGCGACAACCCGAGATTGTACTCGGCACCGCCCTGGTTGTCGGTGTGGCCGGCGATGATCCAGTGCGACGATGTCTCGCTCTTGATGACCTGGAGAATCTGGTCGAGCGACGAGAGGCTGTCGGCGCGCAACTTCGCCGATGCGGTATCGAAGTGGATGCCGTAGATGGCGACCGTTCCGCTTTGCGCGATTTGGCGCTTGAGATCTGCGACGGTTTCCTTGTGACGCTTGAGCTGGAAGTGCGCCATGCCGTGCTGCCCGGCGGGGAGGTCGAGCAGCTGCACGGCACTGTCGTAGCCGACGGCGCCTGCGTTGACCGAGACCAAGCCCGCAGGAACGTTGCGTAACCTGCAGTTACCATCGCTGGCGGTCGTTGCGGTAACGTCCGCGGCACTGACGTCGGCCTTGGCGATCGGCCTTTGCGTCGCCGCGTCGATGACGTTGCAGGAGATGCTGACGGCATAGCGCCACGGCTTCGGATTCACCAAGACGCGCACGAAGTTGACGGCGTAGCCATCGGCCATGCCGGTCGTCGGATCGTCGATGAGGAGATTCACCGTTCCCGATTTGAGAATCGGCCAGTATTCGGGCAGCAGCTCGAGCGTCAAGAGTTTTCCGATGGGACCGGTTTGATCGAGCTGGTTGACGGCGTCTTCGAAGTTTGGAATGCGCGTGCCGTTGAGCGTAATTTGGAAATGCGAGTGCAACGGCACCGGCTGAAAGTCGTCGAGGAATAGCTGGAAGAAGACGCGGCGAATCTTCGGCGGCAACGAGCCGACGGTGAGCGGAATCGCCTGCGGCAGGTTGTCGGGGCGCCGGCTGCAGCCGGAGTAGCCTTCCAGCGGATGCAGGGCTACCCCGTCTTTCGTGAGGACCCCCGTGCCGAGCTCGCTGCGATCGGTTCCCGGAGCGGAGCCAGGCCGCGAGGTGCAAATCCAACCATGCGAGGGCGTCGATTCGCCTGAGAACGGCGTAAAGTGCGCTGGCCATCCGAATCCGAGATTATCGATCGCTCCGGTTCGCACGAGCAGCTCGGCCTCGGGGCCGTTCTCCGTTCGCACGTATTCCTTCTCCCAACCCGACGGCAGGCCGGGAGGCGGCGTCGGCATCGTGGGTGACGGCGAGGGCGACTCCGACGGCAATTCTTCGGGCGAAGCACTGCTTTCGGGCGAAGCACTGCTTTCTGGCGAAGCACTGCTTTCGGGCGACGCGTTGGTCTCCGGCGACCCTGTCGGCGATTCTGCCGACGAGGCCTGCGCGACAATTTCCGTGGGGCTTGCCGACGGCGCGGCCGTACTTTGGGCCGATTTCGCACAGCCTGCAAGAGCTATCGACGCCACGGATATAGCGGCCAGGATCCATCGCGCGCGCACGTTAGAAGCGGGCAGCTTGGCATTCCATATCTCTCGCATCGCGTCTTCTTAAGCATTTCTGTTGATCAGAGGTTCGAACCTTCGATCTGCGGCGGTTCATGTTCGGCCACCCTGCGCAGTCGACGTGACGTCGATCGACTGCGTAATTGCCGGCGGTGTTTTGCCGTCGCTTTGAACGGACGTAGCCATGTCCATGCATGGCAGATTGTGGGTGACCGTACGCGCGATTGAATTGGTAAGCCGGCACCCCGCGTAGAGCGTTGGATTCAGCAGGAAGAGTTGCCCAAGGAAGGTCGCGGCCCAGGCGTTGCCGTCCGGCCCTCTGCGGTCGAGTTCACGCTAGCGTGAGCCGAAGGCATGACGTAACGGATCTGCGTTTATTTACCGGTCATCCACGCCAACGGGTCAGTCACGCAGGCGCTCGAAAAATAAGGCCGGCTGGTCGTTGTAGCTCGCGCTTTCAAATTGCGCGAACCCGCATTTCTGCGCGACCCGTATCGAGGCAGCGTTTTCCGGATCGATCATACATACCGTTCGCGCCGACGCAAGGTTAGCGTCCCCCCAGGCAATTGCCGCACCAACCGCCTCCGTTGCGTAGCCCTTGCCGTGCGCCGACGGAACGAGCGCCCAGCCTGCTTCCGGCACGTCGCGCATCGACTGCATAATCTCGCGCTTGAAATCCGCGAAGCCGACTTCACCCACGAAAGTGCCTGTCGATCGCTCTTCGATCGCCCAGTAGCCGAAGCCGAGCATCGCCCACAAGCCGGCGTAGCTCAGTATGCGCGCCCACGCTTGCGGACGCGTTGACGGACGGCCGCCGATATGCCTCACGACGATTTCATCGGCCCACATCGTAGCTGACGCTTCGTAGTCGTCAACTTCGTGGCGACGCAAGCGCAAGCGGGGCGTCACGATCGTCGGAGCTATCAACGCGCTCGATGACATCAACTCGCCATAAAGCGCGCGCGCGACCGCTCCTTGGATTTGCGCGCCTCTTCTTCGCGATTGCGCGAAGATGCGCCGCTCACGAGCGAACCGCGTAGGTCGGGTGCGCCCTTCGTGCGTGAGGAGTTTTCGCCGCGAGGAATTCCTAACAACCAGATGTTGACCAAGCCCCGACCCCTACTCTTTCTCAAACGAAGCAACCTCTTCTAATGAACGACGTCGCTCGGCCGCGCGACGCATAAGCGTGATGCGATGTGTACTGTTCATGCGCCGGCGACTGCCCCTACATCGCGCGCAGCGCCGGCAACACACTGCGCCGTGCCGCTGCTGCTGCCAGCAGCACGGCGATCGCGGTCGAAAGCACCGCGGCGGCTCCGAGGCCGAACACGTACGCCCATGGAATCGTCAGTGCGGCGGGCGGCGGGTCGAACACGCCGGTGAGCATCTTCACTAGCATCTGCGCGATCACGAGTCCGAGTAAGCTGCCCAGTACGCCGCCGAGGATTACGACGAAGCCTGCTTCGCTCCATAAGAACGCGCGCAGCTGCCGTGGATCGGCGCCGATGGCGGTGAGGATCGCAAAGAGCCTCCCGTGTTCGGCGAATCCAAGCGCGAGCAACAAGCCGGTTGCGCCTGCGATAAAGATCACCGCGAACGCCAGCTCGATCGCCGTTAGCCCGTGCAGATTGATCGAGGTCAAGCTCGAGCCGATCGAGCGCTGCGTTTGAAGGATCGTTTGGACTTGCGCACCCGCAAGCGGTGCGGCGATGCGCCGCGCTGCGGCCGCAACCGGTGCAATCGCCGACTCGCCGCGCACGCGCAAGAGCACGTCTTCGCCGCCGGAAGAGCCCGTCGCGCTTGCGACGTATGCTGCATTCGCCACCAGGAACGAGTCCTTCGGCGCGGTCGGAAACTCGCGCGTTACCCCGACGAACCGAAAGTGGACCGGCTCGTACTGATGCGTGCGTGCGTTCTGCAGCCGAAACACGACCGGATCGCCCAAGCGAAGTTGATAGGTTTGAACGGTTTCTTCGGAGACAAGCACACCGTCAGGGTGCGCTGCGAGCGTGGCGAGCGTTTGCGATGCGTTGTTGTTGCCGAAGAAGGCGTTCGACAGCGACGTCACTGATGCAATCGTCGCGGGGTCGATCCCGTAGAGATCCTGGAGATCGTTCCCGACGTACGCGAGGCGGTGCTGCATCGCAGCGGCGGCAGCGACCCCGTCGATGCTGCGCAGCCTCGACAGGATCGCTGAAGCGGGCGCGATCGGCGTGCCGAACACCGTTACGTCGCCACCGTTGGTCAGTTGTGCGTCGATGCGCGACTGCGCATTGTATGTGGAGTTGAATACCGCGGTGGACACGCCGAACGAAAAGGCGAGCACCACGATCAGAACCGCGCGCGCAAGCAGCGCGTGCTGGCGCGCCAAATATGCGGCCACCACGAAGCGCAGCTCGCGCGCGATGCCCTGCAACGCGAGCGCGACGATCGCGCGTCCAGCCGATAGAAACCAGCGCGTCACGCGCATGCTCAAAAGCGCTGCTCCGATCCAAAGCATCAGAGGCGCGAGAAATGCGTCGTAGTGCACGCTGGTCTGGGGTACGCCTTCGGGCGCGAGCACTATTTGATAGCCGCCGGCGGCCGTGCGCCAAAGGATGAGCACGGAAACGCCGATCAGGATGAGGTCCGGCCAGGCGCGTTGCCACATCGGTACCTGTGGCCGGCCGATCGACATGCGCGCCGCCGCAACCGTTGTTTGAAGCGATTGCGCCCATGCCGGCAGGATGATGACGGCAAGCGCTATGAAAAAGCCGAGCGCCGCAACCCCCCAGACGGCGACGCTTATAGTAACCGTGTGCTCGAGCGCGCCGTAAAATGCGAGGCCGACAAGCGCCCCGCCCACGCCGATTATCGAAGCCTCGAGCGCGCTCAACCCGACGATCTGCGCGTTTGTTGCGCCGCGCAGGCGCAGTAGTGCCTGTTCGTTTCTGCGCCGTGCCCCACCCGAAGCCGCGATTGCGAGCGTCAGAAGCACCGCGAGCACCGCGCCCGGTATACCGAGGAAGAGGAAGAGCACGCGCGCGTACAGCGCGTCGGCTTGCGCTCCCAGGAGCGCGGCAGCCAGATTGTCGCCGACCACGCCACTTCCGGCTATACGCGCTTCCATGCTGTGCGCTCTGCCGACCACGGCCGTGTACGCGGCGAGTGGATCCCCGGGCAGCGATTCGTGCGCGATTGCGACGTGGAACTGCTCGCGGATCGAATCCGGCCGAACCACGCGCTGGCGATCGAAGAGCGCGTGCCAGCGGGCTTCCGGGATCACGAGCACGTTGTCTGGTGGCGCCTGTGGCGCCGCACCGGGCGGCAGTCCGACGGCCTGGAAGAACGAATCGATGTGCGGCATGGAGATGACGCCGTCCGCGCGCACGCGCACCGGCGGCAAGCCGATGCGTTCGATAGAAATCGTATCTCCTGGACGGACGTGCAGGTTTGCCGCGGTCTGCGAGAAGACTAGAACGCCGCCCGACGCGCCGGTGAGCCGCGCGATTTCGCGCGGAAAGAGGCGTCTGTATCCGTTTTGCAGCCCCACGACTTTGCCGGTTCCCGTGGCTTGCACCGTCCCGCCCGATGCTGCTTGGAATCCGGCGACGTTCGCATACCAGACGCGTTCGAGCGCGCGATAGGCGGTCGCGTGTCCGATAGCGCTCACAATCGCGGCGGGATCGCTTCCCGGATTGCGCTGCACCTGCCAATCGACGGGAACCGCGGCAATCGCGTTGCTCGTGAGTGAGGCGGAGCTGCCCGAAATGAATGCGGTTATCGCGGCGAGCAGCGCGACGGCGAGCCCGATGCCCCCGACGGCGCCGAGCAGTCCTCCGCGAAGCGCGCGCACTGTTGCGCGCAGCCACATGCCGCTCACAAGCAATCCCTTCTCAAGTGCCCGCGCTCGATGCTCCAGCACGTCGGCAAGCGTTGCGCGACGTGCTGATCGTGCGTTGCCACTACCAACGCGGCTTGCGTCGACCGCAGCCACTCCAGCACGGTGTCGAACAGATGGTCTGCGGTTGGTCGATCGAGTTGCCCGGTCGGTTCGTCCGCCAAAAGCAGGGCGGGACGGCTCGCCAATGCGCGCGCAAAGCCGACGCGCGCGGCCTGTCCGCCGGAGAGCTCTTCGGGAAGTTTATCCGCGATTGCGGCCAGGCCAACGACCTCGAGGGCTTCCAGCGCGCGCTGCCGCGCTTGAGTAGAGCCCATGCGGTTGATGAGCAGCGGCACTTCGACGTTTTCGATCGCGCTCAGAGGCGCCAGTAGACTGGGCGTCTGAAAGACGAAGCCGATCTTCGCGGGGCGTAGCGCGAGGGATCCGTCCAAAGCCGGCCATGCGATCGTGCCGGTGCTCGGATGATCGATGCCGGCGAGCAGTTGCAAGAGTGTTGATTTTCCGCTGCCCGAAGGCCCAGTGAGCGCGATGCGTTCGCCGGGATGAATCTCGCACGTCGCGTGGGTGAGCGCCGCCACCTGGGTATCTCCGGAGCGATAGGTTCGCGAAACATTGACGGCGCGTACGAGCGGCTCATTCATCGACGCGCCCGTCACGCAAGCGCACGACGCGATCTGCCCATGCGGCGAGCGCCTCGCTGTGCGTTGCCAGAATCGTTGCGCCACCCTGGTTCTTACGGGCCGCGAGCAGCCCGAGAATCTGCTGCTCGGTTTGCGCGTCTACCTCGCCGGTTGGTTCGTCTGCAAGCACGACATCAGGGCGCGCTGCAAGCGCAACCGCTAATCCGGCGCGCGCCGCTTCACCGCCGGAGAGCTGGCCCAGGCGCGCGCCGGCACGCTGCTCCAGACCAACGTCGTGCACGATCTCTCTAGCTCGCGCAAGCCCATGCTTTCCGGCCAGGTGAAGTTGCAGCCGAACGTTTTCTTCCACGGTAAGATGCGGCAGGAGATTGTTGGATTGCAGCATGATGCCGAAGTGGCGCGCGCGCATCTGTGCCCGCACGGCCTCCGGGCGACGCGTCAGACGCGATCCGCTTACGGCGACATAGCCGCCGTCCGGTTCATCGAGGCCCGCGGCGCACGAGAGCAGCGTGGATTTGCCGCTTCCCGAGGGTCCCATGATCGCCACCGTTTCTCCCGCGCGAACCTGCAGGTTGACCCCGCGCAGGGCTAGCGTCTCTTCTTCGCCGCTGTGGTAGAACCGGTAGAGATCGTGTACTTCCAGAACGGGAGCGCTCATCACCATCTGAAGCTCCGGGAGATCCGTCGCCACTGATCGACGTTATCCGAACCGGCGGGCGCCCAGAGGTTCAATGCCACGGTTTGATTGCCGCGATGAAACAGGTAGGACTGGTTTTCGAGCGCAATGCGACGTCCCGTTACGGCACTCCGGTGCGATTGCGAGGCAAAGCTCGCCACTACTGCGAGGCCGCCCGGCAAGCGTTGCCGATGCACGCGTATCCCTCGAACATTGTGAAAGCTGCGAATCGCCGATGCGATCGCCGGATCGCCGGCGCTCGGCGTAGGCACAGACCGCGAAGTGTACGTCAGCAACTGCTCGCCGTCGAAATGCCACGTGAACGTGACGCCGTGCGGTGTCGTGCTGCGCGCCCATCCCTCTGGGAATAACAGGCGATATCCGTGTGCCGAGCGGTACAGGACGAATTGCTGAGTGTCGGGGATGTCGCCCGGCGGAGGCGACGCCACAGCCGTGATCCCGTTCGTAGAGGGTAGGGTCGCATGTGGCGTCGAGGCAGGATTCTGGTGAGTGCACCCGGCCACCAAGGCTACCATAGCAGTGCAAATGGCGATCGCTTGAATCTTCATCTCGTCCTCCTCGGCAAAGCATACCGGTGCTGAATGAACGCTACATGACGCACCGCCATGTTTTCCCGATGCCGGAGGTACGGGCATGATCGCGGCGCTCGTGCTTGCCGCCGCCGTCTCCGTTCCGCCGGTTCCGACCGCACGTCACGGACAATCCGCGCAGCTGCACCGTTCGAGCACGGCCTGCGATCCCGGCGCTCATGCAGTAGCGTGCGCTAACCAAACAAGCGCTTGATGTCTATCTCGACACTAGGAGGAGAGGCTCGGAGCAGATTGCGTGTTGGGTGTCAACGGCTGGCCCCGCTTGAAGGCCGGCGCACCGCCCGTAGTCTTAGCGCGGCTGGCAGGTGTCCCCCGGATTACCGTCCGGCATGAGGATCGCAATCGACGGCGGATTGTTCGAGCCGACGACGCCTGCCGCGTACGTCGCACGTTGTCCGTCGAGCGCAGCACCCTGGAAGGAAATCGTATCACCGTCGAGTGCATATGTGCCCTGGTTGCCGCCGACGTCGGTGTAGTTGCTCGCATCCACAATCGTGAAGTTCTCGCTCGCGGCCGCTTGCAGCTCGCCATCGCTGAGCGTTGAGCACTCATAGAGCCCCGTCGGAACTGTGCTCTGGGAATCCGACGATTGGCCGGAAGAACTCGCCGATTGAGCGGACGACCCATGGGAGGTGCAGCCGCTCACGAGCACCGCAACGACTAATCCCGCAAGCGCGGCATGCATTAGCCATTTCATATGAGATATTTTTCAGCGTTTCGGCACACTTTTCCTCGGGTGGCTCGGGCGCTGCGGCGCCACAGTGGTCACGTAGGCAATACTTTGCCGTAAATCCACATGGCGATCGTGCAGGCGGCGTGGCCCGGTGCTGCGCAAGTTACGCGCCGGCAACAACGACATCAGCGACAACTCCATCGCGTTCACGCCAACCTGCACAGCGCGGTGCCGCGGAGCCCGGGTGCGCCGTTTCGCCGATGCTCTAGCGCCTTCTCCCGGTGGTTTTCTTCGCCACCTTTTTCGCGACTTTCTTTGCCGCTTTACGCACTGGCGGCTTCGCAATTGCCTTCTTACGAGCGGGAGCGGCCTTGGCACGCCGTTTGCTCATCACGGCCTCCTTGAGCGCCTTCGCTGGCAAGAACTTGAAAACACGCTTTGCCGGAACTTTTACCGGTTGGCCGGTCGCCGGATTGCGCGCGATGCGAGCGGCACGATCCCGTACTTTGAACTGGCCGAATCCCGGAACCTTCACCGGTTCGCCACCCATGCAGGCATGGGCGATATCGTCGAAAATGCCGTCGACCAGAAGAACAGCCTCGTTCTTCTTCAGTTCAACTCGCTCCATGGCGGAGCGGACCAGATCTACTTTGTTCATCGGTTCCTTTCTATCTTACAAATAGGCACGCGCGGGCCCAACTGTCGCTTCATCTAATGCCCGGTCGCAAAAATCCTCTGTGGCTACAGGGTTTTCGCCGAATGCCCGCGGAGCCATTTGCCACGCCGGGAAGAATCGGGGAACCTCGTTCCTCGCCGATTCTCACGGGGTCTCTACGCTGTAGGCCTCCTCGATTTCATCGAAGGCAGAGCAAGGGAGACAACGATGGTTTCATTCTTGTCGAGCGGCACGGGGCGAGTGGTGCGTATCGTGGCCGGTCTGATTTTGATCGCGCTCGGATGGTGGATGCACACGACGGCGGGTACGGTAGTTGCAGTCGTCGGGCTCGTCCCGCTGCTGGCCGGGATCTTCGACGTCTGCCTCTTCGCTCCACTCTTCGGCTTGCCGTTGAGCGGAAAGCGGATCCGCAGTCATTGAGACCACAGGTCGTCATCCTCGGGGCCGGTTTCGCCGGTCATACCGCGGCCTTGCACCTTTCCCATTTGGTGAAGGGCTTGGCCGATGTCACCGTGGTTGCGCCGCGCAATCGCTTCACGTGGTTTCCGAGCCTCATCTGGGTGGGAATCGGGGCCATGCGGGAGGAGGAGGTCGTCTTCAGCCTCGCGCCGGTTTACGAGCGCCTTGGGATCGCGTACGTCGACGGACGTGCGACCACTGTGAACCTCGACGCACAAACGGTAACGGTGCAGACGCCGACCGCTGAGAACCGGGCGATTCGATACGACTTTCTCCTCAACGCGACCGGTCCGTACCTCAACTTCGAGGCCACGCCGGGACTCGGGCCGAGTGCCGGCACCACGGCGAGCGTCTGCTCCGTCGAACACGCCGTCGATGCTCGCAAGAAGTATCTCGAGATCGTCAAGGATCTCAAGAGCGGAAAGCACCGGCGGTTGGTTGTCGGCGTCGGGCACGCGACAGCGACTTGCGAAGGCGCCGCCTTCGAGTACCTGATGAACGTCGATGCCGACCTGCGCGCGCGCGGGGTGCGCGATAACGCGGAGCTGGTGTGGTTGAGCAACGAGCCGGAGCCCGGAGACTTCGGGGTTGACGGTATCGAAGCGCGTAAGCGCGGCATTCTGGTGACGGGCGCCGGAATGGTTCGCATGCTGCTCGACGAGGCGTCGGTGCGTCAGATCATCGGCGCCGGCGTCACGGCGGTGGCATCGGGGGAGATCTCCTACGAACAGATCGGAGAGGATCCCGCGACGCTCGCCTACGACTTCGCGATGCTCATTCCACAGTTCCGCGGTATCCCGTTGCAGTATGTCGGCGGCGATGGCACTGACATGACGGCGAAGATGACGATGCCCAACGGATTCATGCGCGTCGACGCCGACTATACCCCGAAGACCTACGATCGCTATGCGGGTAGCGATTGGCCGGCGCTCTATCGTTCGCCACACTACGCGAACGTCTATGCGGCCGGCATCGCCTTTGCACCGCCGCATCCGATGTCGAAGGGGAAAAAGACGGCCAGCGGCATGAGCGTGATCGCCATGGCGCCGCGCACCGGCATGGCGTCCGGCATCATGGGGCGCACGGTGGCGTACAATATCGCCGATCAGGTCGCCGGGCGCGAACCCAGCCATCGTGCGCCGATGAGCGCGATGCCCGCCGCGTGCATCGCCTCGATGGGCAAATCGATTTGGACCGGTTCCGCGGCCTCGATCATCATGGTCCCCGTCGCCCGCGATTACGCAACCTATCCGGGCTACGGACGCGATCTGCGCCTATGCGATCTCGACGTCGGGCGCAGCGGCGCCTGGACGAAGCGTTTGCTGCACTCCGCATTCATGTGGAAACTGCAAGCCAAGCCGGGCTGGCGGATGATTCCGGAGTAAGTACGATGGGACGTTTTTGGCGCGGATTTCTGCCCTTTCAACTCTGGCGCTTCTTGGTGATCAACACCAAGATGTACCTGATCGCGAAAGGCGTCATCGGGCCCCGGCACACGTGACTCGCAGCCGCTAGCGGCGCTTGAACATCACCGCGTCCAACGAGTACGCTCCCGGGCCGGCGACGAGCAGGCAGAGCAATACGACGAGATAGACGAGCGGCACTTCGAACGCGGCCCGCCCCCCGACGAAGTGGCCTCCGGCCGGTAGATGGAACTTGAGGATCGCGACGATCATGTCTATCGAGAGGACGACCGCGACGAGCGGGGTGAGCACGCCGAGTATGAGCGCCGCTCCGCCGAGAAGCTCGGCAAACGTCACGACGGCTTGGAGCCACGAGGGTGCAAAGCCATGCGGCCCCATCCACGACGCCGCTCCCGCCGGCAGCTTCAGCATAGCGTGAAAGATGAACGCGAGCCCGACGATCGCGCGAATCGCAAGGAACGCGATGCTCGCGCGCGTTCCCATTAGAGCCGGGCTCTTGGCGTCGCCGTCTCTTGCGGCAGCGGCGACGGCACGAGGCCGGACTGCTGGACGATTTGACCGTTGATGCTCGTCGTCGACCACAACGCCGTCGACGACGTTTCGATCAGCGCGGTGCTCGCGCCCGACCACATGTCGCGCTTACCCGACGCGAGCTCGAACGGCTGATTCCCATGCGTTCCGTCGACGAGCTGGCGCACGAGGGCGATGAGCACGCCGTTGCTCTGCGTCACGGAATCGACCGAAGTCGTGCACTTCGTGAGCGTTATGCTGGACGACGCGCTCTTGAGCGACGTCACGACCTGGTCGCGCGAGTACGTTTGGCCTTCGACGTGGGCCGTGAAGCTCGGGCTCAGCGTGCGCGCGAAATCGGCAAAATCGCCACGAAGGAGGTCCACACATTGGGCATCGTACGCCGCTTGAACGCGCGACGTCGATGCGCCGGCGGCCTGCGACGCCTGCCCCGTGCCGGATGCGAGAAGGAGCACCGCAACCGCGCCGGTGAGACGCCCGAGTTCCATGCCGCATAGTTTGCACGGCGGTGCGAAAACCTCCGCTCGCGAAGGAAGCGCCGTCATGGGCCTTTCGGCGCGTCTTCGGCACGTTGCAAGTGCGCTCGTCATCGGCTCGCTTGCTGCGTGCGCGGGGCAGCTGAAACCGAGCCCGGCTCCGGTGCGGGTTCCCACGCTTGCCGACCTCGGCGCGCTGAAATGGCGCTGGATAGGGCCCGCGCAGATGGGCGGCCGTCTCGACGTCGTCGCAGGCGTCGCGGGCGATCCACGGACGATCTATCTGGGCCACTCCTCTGGAGGGCTCTACAAGTCGACCGACGCCGGTGCGAGCTTCGCGCCGATCTTCCACGAGGGTACGTCGTCGGCGATCGGCGCGCTCGCCGTCGCGCCCTCGAACCCGAACGTGCTCTACGCGGGCACCGGCGAAGGCTTCCCGCGTAACACCGCATCCCCGGGCGACGGCGTCTTCGTTTCGACGAACGCGGGCAAGAGCTGGCACTTCTCCGGACTGCGATCGAGCGCGCACATCGCGAAGATCGCCGTCGATCCGCGCGACGCGGACGTCGCAATCGTCGCGGCGCTCGGGCCGGAGTGGGAGCCGGGTGGCGAGCGCGGACTCTACCGCACCGCCGACGGCGGCAAGACGTGGCGGCAGGTTCTTTACGTGAACGCGACGACCGGAGGGAGCGACGTCGTCTTCGATCCGCAGGATCCCAGCATCGTCTACGCCGGAACCTTCGATTTCCTACGCCGGCCGTGGACTTTTCGCGGTGGCGGCGTGGGAAGCGGTCTCTACCGCTCCAGCGACAACGGACGCACCTGGCGGCGTTTGACGGATCCGGCGTTGCATGACGGCCTTCCCAGCGGGATCATCAACCGCGTCGGCGTCGCGCTCTGCTACGCGCATCCGAGCGTCGTCTACGCGCTCGTGCCGACGAAAACGGGGCTCCTCTATCGCTCGAGCGATGGCGGTGCGCACTGGACGCCGGCGAATGCGAACGCCGAGCTGGATTTCCGGCCCTTCTACTTTTCACAAGTGCGCGTCGATCCGCGCAATCCGCAACGCGTGTACGTCGTCACGGGCGAGAACCAAGTCTCGAGCAACGGCGGAAAGACCTTCGCACGTTTCGGCGGCGGCGGCGACAATCACGATCTCTGGATCGACCCGACCGATCCGCAGCGCATGCTCGCCGGAAGCGACATGGGTTTCGACTTCTCCGTCAACGGCGGTGCCACGTGGACGTATGACAACGTCGTTCCGTTCGCCCAAGTCTATCGCGTCGGGTACGATCTCGACGTGCCGTACCACATCATGGGTGGGATGCAAGATCACGAAGTGTGGTGGGGCCCGAACACGCTCTGGAACGACGGCGAGTACGGCGGCGTCCCGGGCGGCGCGTGGCGCAACATCTCCGATTGGGGCGACGGCCAATACGCGATCGCCGACCCGCGCGACCCCGACATCCTCTACGAAGACACGCACTTCGGTGATCTCGTTCGGCGCGACCTGCGCACCGGTGAGGCGAGGTACATTTCGCCCCAGCCGTCGATCACGTTCGGCACAGGTGTTAGCGCATACCGGTATCGCTTCAACTGGAGCGCGCCGCTCTATCTCTCTCCCCACGACCCAAACGTGCTCTACTTCGGCGGCAACGTGCTCTTCAAGACCACCGACGGCGGCGCGACGTGGAGCGTCGCGAGCCCGGATCTTTCGCAACCCTGCGACGCGCGGTGGCTCGGCCCGAGCGGAGGACCGATCTCACGCGACGACACGAACGCCGAAGCCTACTGCACGATCTACGCGATCGCGGAGGATGGCGTAGATGCAAACACGCTGTGGGCCGGTACCGATAACGGCAACCTTTGGATAACGCGCGACGGCGGCGCGCACTGGGCTAATCTCGACGCCGCCATCCCGAACCTGCCGCGCCAAGCCGTCGTCTCGTCGATCGACGCGTCACGCGTGACGCCGGGCGTGGCCTACGTCTCGTTCGATCGCCACGGCTTCGGCGACGAGCGCCCTCACGTCTACTTCACGGCGAATTATGGGCGCACGTGGACGGATATCTCGCGCGGGTTGCCGAGCTACGTGCACGTCGTGCGCGAGGATCCGCGCCAGACGAATCTTCTCTTCGCCGGAACGGAGCAAGGCATCTGGACGTCGTTCGACCGCGGAGCCCATTGGCTGAGCCTCATGCTTTCGATGCCGGCGGTGCCGATCTACGATCTGAAAATCCAGCCTGCCTTCAACGACCTGATTCTCGGAACGCACGGCCGCGGGTTCTACGTTCTCGACGATCTGACGCCGCTGGAACACCTCGCGCAGCATCCCGCGAGCGCGCCGGCACTCTATCCGCCGATGCCTGCATGGCGGTACGTCCCGCGCCCGAGCTACGAATCCGGACGCAATGCCTTCGTCTCCGACAACAAGCCCTACGGGGCATTGATCTCCTACTATCTACCGGCGCCCGCGAAGGGGAAGAAGCCGCCGCGCGTCACCCTGCAGATTCTCAGTCGCAGCGGCGCGCTCGTCCGCACGCTCGACCCGACGGTGAAGCCCGGCATCAATCGCGTGGTCTGGGACTTGCGCGCGGACCCGCCGGGCGGCGCGCATGCCGTCCAGGACACGCGCACGTACTACGTCTTCTACCTTCTCCACATCTCTGGTCCGCAAGTGCTGCCCGGAACGTACGCGGTGCGGATCCAGGTCGGGAACGTGGTCGAAGAGCGCGCGCTCGACGTGAGGCTCGACCCCGCGTCGCACGCATCAGCAAGCGTCTTGCAGGCGCAGTACGACGCGCTCGAGCGTCTCGCGCAGATGCAGGAGAGCGGCGAAGCCGAGCTCGCGATCATCGCGTCGCTCGACCGGCAAATCGGTGCAGCCAACCCTCGCGCGAACGCGCCGCTCAAGCGTACGCTCTCGACCTACCGGGGCGAGCTCGACGCAGCGGCAAACGCGCTACGCAACGGCAACGGAAGCCAGAATAGCGGTTACAAGCATCCCGCGGAGTTGATCGACGCAATCGCCTATCAGCGGCACATTCTTCCGACGTACCTGGGGCCGCCCACGCAGGTGCAGCAAGACCTCATCGACGCCTACGACCGCCGGACGCAGACGATGGCAGCACGCACCCACGCGCTCTTTACGAGCGGCCTTGCTTCGGTGAACGCGCAGCTCGTGCGCGCGAAGCTCGCGCCGCTGCGCGCGGCAGTGCTACCTCGGCGCCGGAGTAACGGGCGGGATCATCGTCGGCGTCGGTGACGGGTAAGCCTAGACCGCCTGCTCCTCGGTCAGCACGCGCTCTATTGCGGCATCGACCCGTTCGAGCCCGGCGCCGCCCGCTTGAAAGTGCCGTAGCTCGTGCTTACGGTTGAATACGTAGAGCGCAGGCACGAACGCGTTTTGAAAACGGCTGACGATTGCATGTTCGTTGTCGATCGCGCAGGGTTGGGTGAGGTGCATGTTCCCCGTTGCGTCGCGGCGCACGGCTTCGACGTCGAGCTCCTCCGGCGAGCGCGGTTGGTGGACTGCGACGAACGCGACGCCTTGCCCGGCGAACTTCTCACGCAGCGCCGCGACGGGCTCGGCGATCTCGTGGCAGAGATAGCACGAGATCGACCAAAAGAACACGACAACCGGAAGGCCCGCGAGTTGTTCGGCGGAAGGCTCGCCGTTCGCCCAAGCAGCGGCTCCCTCCAGCGAAGGAAGGGGAGCGCGCATGCGAAGCGGCATCGCCGTTATCCGACGCTGAGCAGTGCTTGGCCGGGCTTCCACTCCGCCGCACACAGGCCGCCGGCTTGCAGCGCTTGTAAAACGCGCAGCGTCTCTTCGACGCTGCGTCCGACGTTGTCGGCGGTCACGACCGTGTAGCGAAGAACGCCGTCCGGGTCGATGATGAAGAGCCCGCGCTGGGCCGCGCCGCTGCTCTCGTCGAGCACGCCGTACGCGCGCGCGACTTCTTTGGTGTAGTCGGCGACGAGTGGATACTTCGTTCCCGCGATGCCGTTCTTGTCACGCGGCGTGTTCAGCCATGCCCAGTGGCTATGGATCGAGTCGGTCGAGCAGCCGAGAACCTCGGCGTCGAGCTCCCTGATTTCATCGTACCGATCCGAGAGCGCCGTGATCTCGGTTGGGCAGACAAACGTGAAATCCAAGGGGTAGAAAAAGAAGATGAGCCACGTGCCTCGATAGTCCGCGAGCGAGAGCTCCTTGCCGAGGTTCCTTGCGCTCGTCGCATCCTTCGTGCTCTGCAATCTGAAATCGGGAGCTGGTTTTCCGACCTGAGCCAACATCGTCTACGAGTACCCTTCCTCCGCCGTCTTACGCGGGCGGACCCCTACTCTAGCGCAGGGTTGTTCGAAATGAAAACGACTTTCATCTTAAAGCCCCGGCCGGGGGATTCCCCTGCGGCGCTCCCTAACCGTTCGTCCATGGAGTCGAATGCGCTCGAGAGCGTTTCGCGCGAGAAAGCCGCGCACGACCAGCAGCCGCCGCAGGCGCTCGTCGAGTTCATGTCGCGCGATTGGATCGAGCAGCCCGTCCCGCACGATGCGCATCCGCAACTCCCACGCTTGCGCGAGCGACGCGCGGCACTGTCGCGCGCATTTCCCGGCATCTATTTGCTGCTCCCGGCCGGCTACGAACACGTCCGTGCCAATGACACATCCTTTCGCTTTCGGCCGTCGAGTGCGTTTGCGTACTTCATGGGCGACGGCGAGCCGGGCGCGCTGCTCGTCTTCGAGCCGGAGGGCGCCGGGCATCGCACGCATCTCTTCGTACCGGAGCACAACCGCGGAACGGCCGCGGGATTTACCGACCGCGCGCGAGGCGAGCTGTGGGTTGGGCGACACCGTGGGGTCGAGGAGTGCCACGCATTCTACGGCGTCGATCGCTGCGAAGCGCTGGCCGCCATGGAAAGCTACCTCGAGACATTGGTCTCGCAAGCGCACCCGGTACGCGTGCTGCGCGGATCCAACGCTGAGATCGACGCGCGATTCGAGCAACGTGACGCCGACGCAGCGTTCGCGACCCACCTCTCGGAGATGCGCCTTCGCAAGGACGACTACGAAATCGGCGAGTTGCGCAAAGCGGTCGAAATCACGAAGCGCGCCTTTGAAGACGTTATTCGCGGCCTCCCGGCGATGAAGACGGAACGCGAGGTCGAGGCGGCGTTCTGGAGCCGGGCACGCATCGAGGCAAACGACGTCGGGTATCTCACCATCGCCGCTTCAGGCCCGCACGCCTGCACGCTGCATTGGAGCCGCAACGACGGGGCGCTCGAGCGCGGAAGCCTGCTCTTGCTCGACGCCGGCGTGGAGTGCGATTCGCTCTACACAGCCGACGTGACGCGCACGCTTCCCATCGGCGGCCGCTTTTCACCCGAGCAGCGCACCGTGTACGATCTCGTCTTCGACGCGCAGAGAGCGGCCATGGAAGCATGCGTCGCCGGTAACGATTTTCTCGAGCCGAACCGCCGTGCGATGCGCGTGCTCGCCCAGGGTCTCATCGAGCTGAAGGTACTGCGCTGCACGCTCGACGAGGCGCTCGATCCCGACAGGCAGTACCACCGGCGTTATACCTTGCACAACGTGAGCCACATGCTCGGCCTCGACGTCCACGACTGCGCACAGGCGCGCGCGGAACAGTACAAATACGGAAGACTCGAGCCCGGCACGGTGCTCACGGTCGAGCCGGGACTCTATTTCCAACCGGACGACGCAACCGTTCCCGAGGCGCTGCGCGGCATCGGGGTTCGCATCGAGGACGACGTCGTCGTCACGAGCGAGGCGCCCGAGAACCTCTCCGCAATCCTTCCGTCGACCGCTGCGGGCGTCGAGGGATGGATGCGGCAGCTCTGGTCCTAGGTCGGCGGCGGTGCGGACCCTGCATCTGGCAAGGCCGACGTGCCAGATCCCTCCGTGTACTGTGACGACTGGGGGGTGATAGTTGTGGGTGGGTTCTGCGATGGCTGTTGTGGAGTAATAACCGTCGACGGGTTTTGCCCCTGCTGATTGACAATGGTGATCTGCTGGACCTGGTCGTTTGACAGCGCCATGACGAGCGCTACGACCCAGCCCACAAAACTCCAGCCTAAGAGAATGTTGATGACTACGATGACCGCGATGTTCTGCTTCTTACGCATGATCGCGATTACTGTGGGAATTAGATAAGCAGCTAATCCAACCACTACAAAGAGAAACCACATTATCATCACGAAGATCACAGCGACGCCCCCAGCGGCGGTGCTGGCAGCGTCGTTATATGTCTGTGCTAGAAGCATACGTTACCTGTGCCTCCAAAGAAGTTCTGCGTCCACTAACCGGCGGCTGCTGGGCTTGGGCCGATGATTGTGCCCTGCTGAGGCTGTGAGTTCGGCCAAGTTCCGAACGCTAAGATGAGCACGCTCGCAACCGTACCAAGTCCTCCAACGAGATTGATGAGCGCAATAGCGCCATTGTATCCCGCCTTTTCGAATATGCGCCAAAAAAACCAGATCGCAAGCGCGCGCGTCACGAGCACGAAGGCGGCGATGAAGACCCATATCCCGGCAAACATGGTCCACAGGTCCTGAATCTGCTGGGGTGAAAGCGACGTTGCTTGACCATTATCCATGGGAAACGCCTCCAGGGCAAAAGCAGTCGTCCGGATGGTTCCTGCGGCGACCGGCTGTTCCTTTGAGCCGGACCATCAGGGACGCCCGGTTGGATAGGGGCCTGATGTATCGCATCCAGGACAGCGACGCATTGCTGGTGGTCGATCCACAGAACGACTTCCTACCGGGCGGCAGTTTGGCCGTACCCGACGGCAATCGCATCTTCG
>Ga0307372_10001687_pt1 | contig 37898 bp, 33 predicted proteins | sample OX1MG_FD_202533 | JGI IMG/M metagenome (GOLD analysis project Ga0307372, IMG submission 202533) | Soil microbial communities from Risofladan, Vaasa, Finland - OX-1 | ecosystem: Environmental > Terrestrial > Soil > Coastal area > Acid sulfate soil | place: Finland: Risofladan, Vaasa | collected...
GAAGAATCGTGCGTCCGTGCCGAAGCCAGTTACCTCGATGGGAATCGACAGAGGCAGACGCGACTCGTGGCGGCGGTCCTGATTCGCCTCGATTCCGAGCTCTTCCCAGTTGACTTGGCGGTGCATTCTAGCGGGTCCCTCGTGGGAAAGAGGCAGTTGGGCATCCATACGGCGATGCAGATTTTTGTTGAGGCGAAAGGAATTGGCCTGACCACCACACCGCTTGCATAGCACGGGTCGATACAGGTGTGCCGTTGCGGCACAGCGGTTGTTTAACAGCTTGAAAAAGCGCTCCTGGTTGCCATTTCCGCCGCTGCGAGCAATCCGTAGTTTATAGAACCCCAGGAAAATGCAGATTCTCTCGCCGCATGGCGACTGGGGATGACAGGAGATGGGGTTTTTTTCAGCAGTCTGTTACGACACTCAGGGTCAAGACGTTTATGGGAACGCGGTCTATGCGGCGCTTTTGGACTGGCGGTGTTCGCGTTTCAGAAAACGGTACAGGCTGGTACGGCCAATGCCGAGTACTTGCGCCGCGCGTACGCGATTGCCCGCGCACATTTCGAGCACGCGCGTGATATGAATTCGGCGGACTTCGTCGAGGGGCAGCGGCCGCCAATTTTCCTCTACAGGCCCGATATTTCCCGACGGGCGCTGCAAATTCGCTGGCAGATCGTCGACGTCAATGAATTCGTTGGTGGCCGTGATGGCGGCGCTGGATATCACATTCTCGAGTTCTCGTACGTTGCCGGGCCAATCATGATGCAGAAGGACCATTTGCGCGCGGCGGGTAAGGCCCTGAAACGTTTTACCGTATTCGTCGCTATATTTCTTCAGGAAGTAACGCACCAGGATGGCGATGTCTTCCGCGCGCTCGGTCAGGCCTGGTACGTGAATTTCAAGCGAACTGAGACGATAGAAAAGATCTTCGCGGAAGCGGCCGGCCAGGACTTCGTTGCGCAGATCACGATTTGTCGCGGCGATGATGCGTACGTCCACTTTCATGACTTCCGGCGAGCCGACGCGCTGGATTTCGCGGTTTTGAATCACGCGCAACAGCTTTGCCTGCATCTGCAAAGAAGTTTCGCTGACTTCATCCAGGAATACAGTGCCTCCGTTGGCGTATTCAAATAAGCCGGGCCGCGTGTCCGTGGCTCCGGTAAACGCCCCACGCATATGTCCGAAGAGTTGGCTTTCGAGCAGCGTGTCCACCAGGGCGGAGCAATTGCACACGGCGAATCGTTGCTTTCCGACCGGGCTCATCTGATGCAACGCGCGCGCGACCAACTCTTTTCCGGAGCCGGTGGGCCCGCTAATCAACACGTTGGTGTAGTGCTTTGCGATCTTGCGAGCCATATCCAGCATTTCGAGCATCGCGGGACTGCGGCCGACAATGCCTTCAAATTCGAAATTGGAAAGCAATTGCTCATCGAGCGCACGGATTTGCGAACGTCGAGAGGACACTTCGGCAAGTTCGTTGAGAGACTTTCTGAGCCTTTCCTGGTCGAGGGGTTTGCAAAGATAGTCATAGGCACCGCGCTTGATGGCCTCGATGGCGGAATCGACCGTGTAATGACCGGTAATCAGAAGTACGGCGACATTGGGATCGAGTTGCAGCGATTTCTCAAGGAAGATCAAGCCGTCCATCTGCGGCATAAGCATATCGACCAGCACCATGCGGCAGGCGCCGGCGCGCACCTGCGCAAGCGCCTCGTTCGGATCTGTGGTGCCGTTCGCGGGATAGCCCATGCGTTGCAATCTGGCAGTGGTGGACTCGACGAGATCTGCTTCGTCGTCCAACACGCAGATCGACAGAGTGTGCCCAGCCAATTCCGCACTAGGATGTTCAGTAGTGACGGCCATTCTGTCGTGGTACAGCACGGCTGGTGCCATAACGTTCAGACTGGCACACACGGGATAAAATCCGGGCGCAACGAATCGTCGTTTAAATCTTGTAGCCGGAAATTATTGTGACCGCTCGAGTTACGGTGAAGTGACTCACTTCGGTACAACGATTTGGCGCGATGGACCGCAAAGCTTTGGGGTGATTTTAGAACTGCGGGCGCGTTTCAATTCCGAATTTTAGTGTCGAAAGAGAACCCGACGTTGTGCTGTTCCGGCGAGGGCGAAACTAATTCTTTGTCACATTTTCAAAAAACGAGACAGGCAATTCCTTCCATGGCGAGTGCCGCGGGTGGCGCTGCCGCAACAGAATCTCTTGTGTACCCGCCGGGAAAATTCCATTTATCGTGGCAACTTGATAGGTTACGGGAACGGCGCGATCGGACGTTGATTCGTCAGTCAAACGGGCGAACACCAGAGCGCCCACTCGCAGTGGCGTATGTAGGAGGACCTTCTGGCTGCCATCGTTACAGTGGCGCAGCAGGGTCTTCTCGACAAAGAAATTCTCGGAAAGGTCCCATCCGGAAATCTCAACGCGGCAACTGGTTTGTTCCGTTTCCTGGGGAGCCGTCAATTGCTCACCTCTGGAGTTGAGAAAAGCAGGCTGGATGCCAAAGTACGCGTCGGGCGTTTCGCTGAGCCTCAAGGAGTTAGAGCGGTTGCGTGTGGAGAAACAGCGGTGTGTGCATCGCAAATCAGCACAAATGTGCTGGTTTGAATCAGGGAGCGTTTTTTGAATTCCCAGCGAACGTGCGAGCGTGCAGCCTTCAGTGATAGTGGACGCTGGGGTAATAAAGAAGGTTCAGCGCAAGCGGGTAGACGAAGGCGAAAATCTTGCCGTATACGAACCAGGCGATAAGAAGGCCGGCGAATCCGAGTCCGGAGAAAGTGCTGGCCATGAATCGGCGCGCGGTGTTTTGGCTCATTAACACCGTCACGCCATTGTGGCCGTCGAGCGGAGGGAAGGGAAGCAAGTTGAACGTGCCGAGCAGGAGATTAAGCACAAACAGAATGCTGAGCGCCGCGGCGGCCAGTTGCGCTGCGCTGCTCGCTGTATTTGTGGCCTGCGTGATTTGCGCGTATGACGACACGCTCTCCGGTGCGCGGAAGGCTTGCATGGCCACGCCCACGCGGATGGCAATCGCTGCCGCGATCATGAGGACGAAATTCGCCGCCGGACCCGCCAAAGCCATCCATGCCGCGCGTCGCGGGTAGCGCTGCGCCCACACGGGATCGTAGGGCGCGCTTGCCCAGCCGATCATCCACGGAGGCCGAGTGAGGAAATAAGACGCGATGGGCACGATCACGGTACCGAAAAGCTCGCGGCGAATATGCGGCAGTGGGTTGAGGGAAGCTTGTCCGCCGTGGAAGGCTGTCGGATCGCCGCCCAGTTTGCCGGCAAGCGCGTGAGCGCCTTCATGGCACACGGTCGAAAACAGGAACACGACGTACCAAATGACTCCCATGACAAGGAACTGCGGGTTGATGGCATTCATGTGGCCGATAGGTTAAGTGCTCCCGCGCGTGAAGGCAAGTCCGGGGAGGTTCTAAGGTATCGTCCATATTGACACGGCTAGCCGAACGGATTATCTATCGTTCCGGGAGGCTCTCTCCGTAACGGAGAGGGCGAGGGAGAAACAAGCAGTGCCTGAAACAAAAACCGGAAAACCTAGCCGCGCCTTGCGTGACCGCGATTTCGAAAACCTGCTCAAGACGGCTTCGCGCCGTCTCAGTTCGCACCCGCTCAAGCCCATAAAACACGGCCGCCAGGAAGTGAAAACTTTGGATTTTGCCGGGTAGGCAGAGGCAAACCCTTCCTTTTCGTCTTGCTGGGGCCGCCAATAAACTGGCGGATTCGGAAGCGTGTGCCTCGACGACGGCGCGCCGGGGTTGGACCTATTTGCGGCGCGCGCCAAGATGCAAACGAGGCGAAACGAGCATATGGCGACGGCGCGCCTGCCACGTGCGGTAGTCTGTTCAAATGTTCGAGACGTGTGGCTGCGGTTTCGTACGTCAGGATTTTTTCTTCGGCACTTTGGCGCCTTTCTTTCGCGCCTCGGATAGGCCGATGGCAATCGCCTGCTTGCGGCTCTTGACCGTGCCGCCCCTCCCGCCTTTGCCCGATTTCAACGTGCCACGTTTTTCGCGGTGCACGGCGCTCTTCACGCTTTTCCCAGCAGCCTTACCGTATTTTGGCATTGTATTCCCCCTTTTGGAATCGTCGCGAGCAGCAGGGCGGCTTGCGTTCCGCGTGTCAGCGACGCTGACTCACCGTCGGCGATGCTCCACAACGGTCGCGCGCATGATTTCGCGCACCGTGCTGCTCAGCGCACTGATTTAGAGTGCTGAGGCGTGAACTTGGTGACGTTCGATTCGCGAAGCGATGCGGAACGGACTTGCGGGATCAGGAACCGCACCGGAGGCCCGAAACAAGTTCACCAAAGGCCGGCGCAGATCAGATAGGATAGCGTTCCTGTTTCAAATGAAAAGGGAAGTGCGCCGTGAAGGCTGCTGTGCTTACGTCTCCCAAGAACGTATTAGACAGGCCCCTCGCCATTTCTGAAGTACCGCGACCCAAGCCGGAGGCTGGATACGTTGTCTTACGCGTCCGCGCTTGCGGAGTGTGCCGCACCGACCTGCACATCGTCGAGGGCGAGCTGGCGCCGCAAAAAAAACAAATCATTCCAGGCCATCAGATCGTTGGTGAAATTGTCGACGGTATGACCGAGGAATTGCCCGCGGGTTTGCGTGTCGGCGTATCGTGGCTTGGTGCTGTGGACGGGAGTTGCCCCTATTGCCGCCGAGGCCTCGAGAATCTCTGCGACAACGCCATCTTCACAGGGTACACGGTTGACGGTGGCTACGCTGAGTATGCTCGGGCGCGAGCCGATTTTGTGTTTCCGTTGCCCGCCAGCCTCGACGACGCGCACGCGGCACCCCTTCTTTGCGCAGGGATCATAGGCTTTCGAAGTCTTCGGGTCGCCGGCGTAGAACCTGGCGAGCGCGTGGGACTTTTTGGATTTGGCGCGTCGGCCCACCTGGCCATCGCTGTTCTGAACGCGTGGAAGTGCGAAGTCTATGTGTCCACTCGTGGCGTCTCACATCGCCGGCTAGCCGTTTCTCTGGGAGCAAAATGGGTGGGAACGGAAGACGAAAAACCGCCGGCAGAACTCGATCGTGCCGTCACCTTTGCCCCCAGCGGGAAGGTAGTCATTGCCGCCCTTAGCAGTCTAGGAAAAGGCGGCGTTGTCGCCATCAACGCCATTCATCTCGACCAAATGCCTGCTTTCGACTACGACAGGCTTCTGTGGGGCGAACGCCAAATCCGCAGCGTCACCAACATGACTCGACAGGACGCTCGCGACTTCCTCGAAATTGCTGCTCGGATCGGTCTGCGTCCAAAGTCCACCGTTTTTCCACTGGCGCAGGCCAACGAAGCTCTCGCGGCGGTGAAGAGCGATTCGATCGACGGTGCGGCCGTCGTTGTGCCTTAGTTGCTCAGGAAGTGGCTCCGGGGCCTGGACTCGAACCAGGATAACCAGCTCCAAAGGCTGGCGTGCTACCAATTGCACTACCCCGGAAACGGGGAACCAAACCCAAGAAGTATAGTTAATCGGCGGATATTGCGCCATTCTTCTTACGATGACCTTCCACGCTTGCTGAGTGGCAATTCCTGCTAGATTCCCGCGCGAATTGTGACTCATGCGCTGCGTACACCGTCGCACTGAGTGACTTGCCGACGCGTCTCCGCATCATTAATTTCGAATGGTGGCCCAGATCCAAACTCTGCAAAGGAACAAAACCATGACATTCCGGCGTACCAGTACGCGACGCTTGTTCGCGATAATCTGTTTCGGCGTCGCCCTGTCGATGGCAAGCGTCCTGCGAGCGCAGGAGGTGAGGGAACCGGCCGCCATACCTGCAAGGCGCTTGGGTGCACTGTTTGCGATCGCGCCGACATTCGCCACGCCGACTCTCGCCGCGCCGGAACCGACATTTTCAGCAACTACGTTTCGAACGCTGGTGCCGACGCCGCGTTTCCATGTTCCCGCGCCGGCGTTCTCTGTGCCTGCATTTAGCGCCACGGAGCCGCGAGCGGGATACGTCACCGACTCTGCAACGGGCCAGCGCGAGGTCTCCTGGGGTCTGCTGGCATCGAACATTCTTGACGACCAGCGAGCCATGTGGCTTTTTCCCGAACAACTCGCGCGCGGGCACCATTGGTTACCAACAATTTCCATCGTGGGAGTTACGGCCGGCCTGATCGTTGCCGATCCGCACGACGCACCCTATTTTCGACGTACCAGCGCGTTCAGCGATTTTAATAGCAACTTCGGCAAGACAACGACCGACGCCGAGCTCGCAGCCGCCCCCACGTTCTTATATCTGTTAGGCCTCGCGCGGCACGATTCTTACGCGCAGCAAACGGCTTTGTTCGCCGGCGAGGCTGCCGCCGATGGCATGGTTTTCTACGGAATCACACAGGTGGCCACCCACCGTCGGCGGCCAATCGAAATTCCGCCCTATGGAAATTATTCGGACACGTTCTTTGAAGGTCACAAGGGACTCATCTCGAACAGCTTTCCTTCGGGACATGCCATCGAGGCGTTTAGTATTGCCACCGTAATTGCAAGGCGCTACCGAAAACATCGCTGGATTCCGTGGGTCGCCTACGGCGCGGCAAGCGTGATCAGTTTCTCGCGGATTACGCTGCAAGCGCACTTTCCCTCGGACGTATTCCTCGGCGCGGCGCTCGGCTATACGGTGGCGCGCTTCGACGTGCTGCGCGGCCACTGAGGCCTTTCTGGATCTAAGTTGCCTGAGTCTTTTCCGTTATCGAATGTCACGGCGCTTGTGCTGACTGAAACCTTCCATCTTTAACATCATCGGGGACGCGTCGATGGCGAAGCGGCACGTTTGCCGCTCCTCGATCAATCTGCTACGCTTCTGGGTCGCTACCATTCCGGAGAGGTGTCCGAGCGGTTTAAGGAGCACGCTTGGAAAGCGTGTGTAGGAGAAATCCTACCGTGGGTTCAAATCCCACCCTCTCCGCCATTTTGCAAACTTCTGCCACGAGTCCGAGCTTATGCGTTCCGTGGCGAGCGTAATTTCGTCAGCCGTCGAAGAAGAGTAATGAAAAAACGAATCTCTCGCCGTGATTTGTTGAAGACGGGATTGGTGGCCAGTGCATCGTCGCTGGCACTGCCGGGCGTGGGAAGTCCGGCGGCCGGAGCAGAATCCGCAGCGCGAATTCCGGAGCCGCAAACGAGTGCAACAGAATCCACGGTACCGGACGGAACAATTCTTCCGCTGACCTCGACCATGGATGTTTATATTCCGCCGCGAGGCAGGAGCTTCTTCAAGTTCAGTTTTGATTTCCCCGAGCCGTCGGTTTCGTTTCAAGCGATGCTGTTTTCCTTCCGGTTGTACACCTTCGAGAATACCTATGGCCTGGATCGCGATCACTTAACGGCCGAGAAAACGGCGAATGGGATTGTGATCCGGTGCTCGCAATTTGTGTGGGCGGGAGAGCAAGAGAAGATTGCGGGGACGTTGGTCGCGCGGTTGCGGAAGAACGGAGAATTTGTCGAGTGGAATGTCTCCGCCGAGATGGACAGGCCAATTAAATCCGTCGCCACGATTGCGCGCGGCGTCCCGCGAGGGCAAATATCCGCGGGAAGCGAAGGCTTTTTTGACCCCAAGGACAACGAGGTGCTCGTGGGGTATCCGTTTGGAGGGGGCGACCACCACACCGCAATCGGCGCTGATTCTCCGGTCGTGGTGATTCAAGGGGGCGAAAAGGAATTCTTCTTTCTCTCGGCGTTCCTCGACGATGTGCGCGCGAATCGTTTCTACTTCCAACCGGGACCGAAAGGATATCGCGTCGAACTAATCTACGAACAGGAAGGATGGAAGAAGAGCAATCAGGTGCAGAGCCCCACATGGCGCACAGGCCGAACCGGAAGTGCCGAAGAGGCGTTTCGACAACACTTCGAACATGTCGAACGGTCTTTCAGCATACCGGAATGGGAAAAGCGGCAGGATGTGCCGGCCTGGTTTCGCGACGTCGCGCTTGTCGTGTCGATTCATGGAATGCATTGGACAGGATACATCTTCAACGATTTTGCGAGAGCGACGCAAGTTCTCGAGTGGGTTGCGACGCAAATTCCGGCGAAAAACGTGATGGTGTTTCTTCCGGCGTGGGACGGCCGCTATTATTGGGAGTATCCCATTTACAAGGTGAGCCAGCGGCTGGGCGGCGATAGTGGCTTCCGCGCTCTGATTCAGAGAGGGCACAGTCTCGGTTTCCGATTCTTGCCCATGTTCGGCATGAACGGCGCCAACGATAAGCTGGCGGATTTTTCAAAATTCGCGGATGCGACGACGGCGGATGTCGACGGCAACTCCTTCGGTCTGGATTGGGTGGACTGGGACAACGACCGCCGCATGGAAGGCTGGGGAAAGTACATGAATCTCGGTGTGGATTCATGGAGGAATTGGATGGTGGGCCGCATCTCCGAGATGATCGAGCGATTTGACGTGGATGGATATTTTTTGGACATTTCTGGCGGCTGGCAGAACAACACAAAGGCCGATATGCACGAAGGAACCAGGCGGCTGGTGGCAGAGTTACGTCAGAAATTCCCGCATGTCCTCGCCGTGGGAGAGTTTTCCTACGATGCATTGATGTCCATCCTGCCCGTTTATCAGATATTTCCCTCGCGCGGGTATCCGCCGGCCTTTCAGAAGTACGCGCGCTCCTTCGAGCACCTGAGCCATCCGGCGCCGGGCCGAGGGAGCAGCGGAGTTCACGAATCGGGATTCGGGCACTTCCAGCCGGAGGTACGGAAGGAACAGCTGGTGATGCCAACGATCACCGTGGTGGACGATACGTTTGACAAGTACCGCCACGTGATGGCCGAAATCATTGCGGCGGCAAAGACGCGGGCAGGAATCGCGTGAACGTCGCCCGCGACGGCTCCGACGGTTTCAGTCATTTGCGGCGGTTCTGTTTATGAGGTGGTCCGCGCTGCCCGCGACCCGGAGGCAGCTTTCTCCCGGTAATGTCCGATTATGGTGATCGACGCGCTCACCGCGGCCAGGCCAATCAGCACGTACAGAATGGGAAAGCCGTACTGCGAAAACAGGCGCAGGATTTGCCGGCCGTACACAGTCGCCAGGTACGCTAAGGCTGTATATCGCACTGCACGCCCCACCGAGAGCGCCGCCAGGAATTTTTTCGTGGGGTAGTTCGTTGCTCCCGCGACCACCAGGAAGGGCACCATGGGGACGGGAGGCGGCAGGACTGCGGGGATTGCGATCGCGCCCCAGCCCCATTTCTGAAAGAGGTCGTGTACCTTCTTCATCCAGCCGTGTTTGATCTTGCGCTGGAGCAAATCCTTACCTTGTTTGCGAGCGAGGCGAAAAGTGACGTACCCTCCGAGCACTGCGCCGATCGTGGCCATCGCCGCGTAGTAGATCCACCACTGCCGCTGATGCGCGGCCAGCACAATGGTGAGCGCGTCCATGCTGCCCGGCAGGGGAATCACGGAGTTGTCCAACAGGCCGAGCAAGATCAATCCGGGCCCGCCGAGGTGAATGAACCAAATGGAAAGCGTCCGCCGGATTCGCGGTTGCGCTGATTGTGCCGCAATTTTATCCGCCAGCATATCCCCCCAGCGCTCCCACGCGCTTGCCAGCTCTCCAATTTGCCTTAGCTAATATAAATTGCGAGGACAATCAGTGACGGTTTTCCAGACAGACAACTCGATTGTGCCCGAAACCGGCGGCTAACACAGCAGAAATCAAACATGGCTTCACGGGGTTATAGCCGGTCTTCTTTTGCGTCTTCCGGGATTGCGACGGGTACGGTTGTCAGTCCCATTTTTTGCTCTCGCCAGGTAATTCTTTTCCGGTTGCGCGCAATTTTGTTTTCCGTCGCCAGCGCGGCCAGAACGGAAGGCCATTGTCTGTGCGGTTTTTGCGCTAAGCAAGTGCCGGCGGTTTGGTCATTCGCGTGCTAATGAATCTATAGCCGCGTGTAAGCATCTAAAATGATGCTTGAGAAATGCAAGCGGAACTACAGGTTATATCGGCCCGTTATACGGTCTTTTCGACGGCCCAACTGGTTGGTAGAACGGAACAGGTTACGGCAATGTTCTTCAGGACTCTTCAACAGGCAAAGCGCTTCCTTCGAATCCTCCTCGGCTTTACGCTGCTCGCTCTCGGCGTAGTGTTGTTCTTCAGCCCCGCACCGGGCTGGCTAGTGATGTTGCTTGGTTTGGGGCTTCTGGGCGCGGAATTCGTGTGGGCCCGCCGCCTGCTTGACGGCATGAAAGAGCAAGGCGTGCGGCTTCGAGACGCGGTCTGGGCTCGCCGGTAACGCACGCGGCACCAAGCACGCGTTCAGGGTGCGCGCAATTCCAGCATTATTCAGGCCCGGAGTCGACTGCCTGTGCGAGATATCAGTTTTCGGTATTCTTCTACCAATTCTCATCAGAGCTGTCCCCGCAGGAGTAAGTTCCATCTCATTCCACTTGCGCGCATTGTGCCGCAAACGGCCAGAAAATATTGGCTGACTGGCCCGTTCCGGTTTGCCAGAGCAGCGCTCTGAAGCTGCCGCATAATCCTGTTTTCAACCTGACGGCGCTCCTGCTTATTTGGCTTCCGAGCTATTTCTCTCTGTTCAGCGGTGCCCGACTGTGATTTGATTTGCCCGTCGGGCATTCGGGGGGACAGGCGATGGCGCAGGAGGAACGCAGGTGGGCAGGGAAATGGGCATTGGTGACCGGCGCGAGCGCCGGAATCGGCCGAGCGCTGGCGGAACAGCTTGCCGCTGGGGGCGCAAATCTGGTGCTTACTGCGCGCCGTCGCGACCGCCTCGAAGAACTTGCTTCGCAGTTGGGCGCCTGTCATGCCATCAAGACCGAAGTTTTCGCAGGTGACCTTGCGCAGCCAGGCGCGCCGGAGGAGATTCGCGCCTTCACGCAGACGAAGAACCTCGAAATCGAGCTGCTGATCAATAACGCCGGATTCGGCTCCTACGGCGCGCTTCACAAATCTGACCTTGCGCGCCAACTCGAAATGATCCAGGTCAATTGCGCTGCGGTGGTTCATCTGACGCGCCTCTATTTGCCCGAAATGGTGGCGCGAGGCCACGGAGATATTCTGATCGTCGCGTCCGTCGCGGCCTTTCAAGCCGTGCCTTACATTTCGACATACGCCGCCACGAAAGCCTTTGACCTGCTTTTCGCCGAGGGAATCGCAGAGGAAGTTCGCCGCTATGGCGTTCACGTTTGCGCGCTTTGCCCCGGCTCAACCACCACCGAATTTCGCGAAGTTGCCGGCCAGCCTGAGCACACGTTTCGCGGTGCGGAAACCGCCGGAAAAGTGGCGCGGGTCGGATTGCGCGCGCTCGCTGAGGGGAAGAGCAGCGTAATCTCCGGCTTAAAAAACAAGCTGAGCGTCGAAGGGCAGCGGCTGGCTCCGCGCAGCTTGGTCACGCGCGTCGCCGCCGGCATGTTCGACCCGGGGAAGTAACTCTTAACGTGCACGAAATGACGCGACCACGAAGCATCTCGCACAATCTCACCCGCCGCGAATTCCTCTCCGTTTCCGGCGCTTCGGCCCTTTCGCTTCCACACTTGCGCGTCGCGGAAGCCGCGCCGACTTCGCAAACATCATCTGGGGAGCAAACCACTCCGCCGTTTTCGAAGGATTTTCTGTGGGGCGCCGCGACTTCGGCCTACCAAATCGAAGGCGCTGCGCGCGAAGACGGGAAAGGCGTGTCCGTCTGGGACGAATTCGTACGCAAACCCGGCAAAATCCGTGACGGTCAAAAGGGTGATGTCGCCTGCGATTTTTATCACCGTTACGCCGAAGATATTTTACACATGCGCGACATGGGCCTCACCGCATTTCGCTTCAGCCTTTCCTGGCCGCGCGTGCTCCCCGAGGGCACGGGCAGCGTCAATCAAAAGGGCCTCGATTTCTACAGCCGCCTCGTTGACGCGCTTCTCGCCGCCGGCATCGCTCCTATCGCCACGTTATTTCATTGGGACACGCCGCTCGCGCTGCATCGCCGCAGCAGCTGGCTTTCGCGCGACATGCCACAGTGGTTCGGCGATTACGCCGCCGTCGTCACTCGCGCTCTCTCCGATCGCGTCACGCACTGGCTTACCATCAACGAGCCGCGCTCGTTCATTGGCGGCGCGTACGTCACCGGCGTGCAAGCTCCGGGCGAAAAGCTGGCCCGCGCCGAATACATGCGCGCCGCACATATCACGTTTCTCGCACACGGCCGCGCCGTGCAAGCGATTCGCGCCAACACGCATCGGCCCGCGCAAATCGGCTATGCTTGTGACGTCTCGCCTTCGTTGCCCGCCGCCGATTCCGCCGCCGACGCTGCCGCCGCGCGAGAATCCACTTTCGCCAGCCCGCTCGATCATTTCTCCGGCGCTCATTGGTGGCGCGAGAACGCCTGGTGGCTCGATCCCGTTTTTCTCGGACGTTATCCCGCGTCCGCGCTCGCTGCGCTCGGCAAAGACGCTCCCCAGATCCTCGCGGGAGACATGGAAACCATTCACCAGTCCCTCGATTTCCTCGGCGCGAATATCTACGGCGGCTGGCTGGTGCGCGCTGCCGCGCCCGGCCAGCTGAATGCCCAACCCGAGGAGGTTCATTTTCCCGCGGGCTTTCCGCTCACCGCGTTTGGCTGGCAAGTGACGCCTGACGCCATGTACTGGGGACCGAAATGGCTGCACGAGCGCTATCAAATGCCCATTTTCATCACCGAAAACGGCTGCTCGTCCTGCGACTGGATTTCGCTCGACGATAAAGTGCACGATCCGCAGCGCATCGACTTCACCGCGCGCTATCTCCTCGCGCTCGCTCGCGCCTCCGCCGAAGGCGTCCCGCTCCGCGGCTATCTTCATTGGTCGTTGCTCGATAATTTCGAATGGCAGGAAGGCTACACGCAGCGCTTCGGCATGATCTTCGTCGATTTCCCCTCGCGCCGCCGCATCCCAAAGGATTCCGCCCTCTGGTACGCCCGCCTCATCAAGTCCTACGGCGCGTCATTAAATGTAGGGCCCGACTAGGGTCGGACTAGCCCGAAATTATTTGGCGTTTTGCAGGACAGGATAAACGTCACGTATCGGTGGGCGTCTCTGACCATCAATTCTTTGGTGCATATCCGCAGAGCCAATTGAGAGCCCGATGACGCTCCATCGCAATCGATGTGGCGGCCGAAAACTCTTCGTCAGTCAGGTCGCGGTAGGATTTTCGGAATAGGGGGAAGTCGTCACAGATCGCTGACGGGAAGGCTCCATTCTCCGCTGCTCTTGCGGACGACATTTGCAGCACATTCTCAATAGTCAGCCCGCCTGGAAGCACGGGCGGCATGCGTCCGGATTCCTGCAGTTGCCGCGTCCGAGCGCGCCAATGCCAAAGTTCGGCAAGGTCGCGTTGTTTTCTAATGCTGTCTGCCGGACGAAGCGCTGCTTTTTTGACGAGCACTGCGGCGGATTCCGCAGGAAGCAGATTCGTTAATTCGGGACTGGCCGGTTCGTCATACGGTAGTAATTCCGAAACATAGCCAAGCGCCCAGAGGAGACAAACGATAGCCTCCGCGAGCCAATTTGCATCCATTAGAGATTGCTTCGTGATCTCCGGCGGCACGGCTTGCATAAGGTCACGCTCTGGCCGATCCATGTCGTTCCACAATCCACTGTCACGGAGCCGCTGAACCTGGTCCGCGGACCGCCGTTGGGTTTCGGCGATAAATTTACTCAGTTCATCCTTGCTCCATCCCTTCATGAGCTCTGCAAGGTAATCAGGCGGAGGAGTTGCAAGGCCCTTTACGAGGAGGTGTTTGAGGATAATAGCTCGTTTCACGACAGCGGGGGCGTCAGGAGGACGAGCCTTATTTTTCGCCCGGGGGAGCATGGTAATACCATCGCTCGATGTCTACGTCGGCAGCGCTTCGATAACCATCATGCCGGTGGCTGTGGGGATGGCGCGATTCAGGCGGAAGCCTGCGGCGCCGAGCAGATCTCGATGCTGGTCGGTGGTACGCTCTCTGCCGCCAGTGAGCACGAGCATGGCAATATCCACGAGCTTCCCCGGTGATGGCTGATTGCCTTCCTCCAAGCCCCATTCGACCAGCAACAGTGCCCCATCATTCGGCACCACCCGCCTGCAATTGGAGAGGATTTTTTGCGCCTTCTCGTCGTCCCAATCGTGGATGACGCTCTTCATAACGTAAGCGCGGCAGCCGGAAGGAATCTCGTGGAAGAAATCGCACGGTTGTATCGTCGCGCGCCCTTCGAGTTCGCCGCCAAGTAAGCCGCGTTCGCGCGCACGTTCGAGCACGTGCGGCAAATCCGCCAGCACGCCGCGCAATTTCGGATGCGCCTTCAAAATGGACGCCAGCAGAATACCGTTGCCTCCGCCAACGTCCATCAGGCTGCCCCAGCGCCCAAAGTCGTACGCAGCGGCCACCGCAGGCCCAATCGCTGCGGACATCGACGTCATCGCGTCATCGAAGATGCGAGCTTGGTCGGGATGCTGGCGCAAATATTCGAAGTCGTCCATGCCGTGCACTTTGATGCTGGCCGGCTGACCCGTCTTGACGCTGTAGAGAATTTCCTGAAAAGGCGCGAAGAAAAATTCGCTCCAGCCGAAAACGAACCGCGCACGCATGGAGCCTCGCACGTCGCTGCGCAGAAAGTGCGACAGCCGGTTGTTTCCAAAAACGCGCGATCCTGTCTCTTCGAATACTCCCACGCTGGCTACTGCGCGCAACACGCGACGTAGCGCCGATTCGTTCACCTTGAGCTCCGTTGCGAGGTCCGCAGTGCTTTTCGACCCTTGCGCGAGCAAGTCCGCGACTCCCAACTTTGCCACCGCGCCTAAACAACGGTTGACAATGAATGCGTCCGCTATTTGCAATAGTTCCTTCGGCGGCGCGTCCGGCGCCACATTGGTTGCCGCTGATGTATTTGCTCCTGCTTCCATTTTTTTCGCCTCCTCCTTCGAAATAGCCGCATTGATTTCCATAGCCTCAGGACCGTGCGATTATTCGTCGTCGTGCCCCTTCGCGGCGGCGAGTTTCGCGATGACGCTCAAGTCTTCGAGCGTCGTCGTGTCGCCGGAGACGCCGCCTTTTTCGGCGACTTCGCGCAGCAGGCGGCGCATGATTTTGCCGCTGCGTGTTTTGGGCAGCAGGTCGGCGAAACGCACTTCGCTGGGCCGTGCAATCGTTCCGATCGTCAGCGCCACATGCTCTACCAACGCTACGCGCAACTCGCGCGTTGGTTCAATCCCCGAACGCAGCGTCACAAAACACACAATCGCCTCGCCTTTGATTTCATCGGGCCGCGCGACCACCGCCGCTTCGGCCACCGACGGATGGCTTACGAGCGCGCTCTCGATTTCCATGGAGCTCAGCCGGTGCCCGGCCACTTTAATCACGTCGTCAACGCGGCCCAGGACCCACGTGTATCCATCGGCGTCGCATTGCGCGGCGTCTCCCGTGAAATAAACGCCCGGAATGCGCGTCCAGTAATCGCGCTGGAAGCGTTCGTCATCTCCATAGATTGTGCGCAGCATCGAAGGCCACGGCTTCTCGATCACCAAGTAGCCTGTCTCGCCGGGCTTCACGGGCTCGCCTTTCATTGTGACCACGCGCGAAATCACTCCAGGCATTGGCAGCGTTGCCGAGCCAGGCTTCATCGGCGTTGCGCCGGGCAGCGGCGAAATCATGATGGCGCCCGTTTCTGTTTGCCACCAGGTGTCGACAATCGGGCAGCGATTTCCGCCGATCGCCTCGAAATACCATTTCCACGCTGCGGGGTTGATGGGCTCGCCCACCGTCCCCAACAATCGCAAGCTCGACAAATCGTGCTTCGTGATCCAATCCTTGCCCCACGCCATGAAAGCGCGCACGGCGGTGGCCGAGCTGTAAAAGATCGACACTTGGTAGCGTTCGATAATTTCCCAGAAGCGGTCGCGCTTCGGAAAATCGGGAGCGCCTTCGTACATCACGCATGTGGCGCCATTCGCGAGCGGCCCGTAAACCAGATAACTGTGCCCCGTCACCCAGCCGATGTCTGCGGTGCACCAGTACACGTCATCGTCACGCGAATCGTCGCGCAAATCAAAAACCAGCTGCATCGTGTACATGCAGCCGAGCAAATATCCCGCGGAAGTATGCAGTACGCCCTTCGGTTTTCCCGTCGTTCCGCTTGTGTACAAAATGTAGAGCGGGTGCTCGGAATCGAATGGCGGTGCGGGACAATTTGCGGAGGCTTTCTCCTCGAGCTCGTGCCACCACAAATCGCGGCCATCCTTCCACGCGACTTTCTCCGCAGTGCGCTTCACCACCACAACTTTTTCAATTGTGGGACAGCTCTCAATCGCCTTGTCCGCCGTGTCTTTCAACGGCACGACGTGGCCGCGGCGATATCCGCCATCGGCGGTGATGAGCCACTTCGACTTCGCGTCGCCAATGCGGTCGGCAAGCGCCACAGCACTGAATCCCCCGAACACTACTGAATGGATCGCGCCAATCCGCGCGCACGCCAGCAGCGCAACCGGCAACTCCGGAATCATCGGCATATATACCGCAACGCAATCGCCAGCCTTCACGCCGAGCGTCAGCAACGCATTCGCAAATTTGCACACGCGTTCGTGCAGCTCCGCGTAGGTGAACTTTAACTGCTTTCCATCTTCCGCCTCCCAAAACAGTGCGACTTTCTTCCCATTCTTCGCCAGATGCCGATCCAGGCAATTGTGCGCCACGTTCAATTTCCCGCCCGAAAACCATTTCGCGTGCGGCAAATTCCACTCCAGCACTTTTTTCGGCGGGTCGAACCAGTCGAGCATTTTCGCCTGCTCGCGCCAGAAACCTTCGGGATCGTTTTTCGCCCGGTCGTAAAGTTTCTTGTATTCTTCGAGCGTGCGGACGCGCGCACGTTTCTGAAATTCGGCGGGCGGCGCAATGGGCTTTTCTTCGAGCACGTGGGGATCGAATTCCTGCATATTTCCTCCGTTAGATCGCCTCTAAAGTACGAAACGGCGCGCGCAGGGTCAAGGTTCCAAGTGCTGCAACGATTCTTCGCGCCCCGTGTTTATGATATAGCGGGTAATTTTCTGGAACTTTTGCCACGCGCCAGACGAATGCATATACGTAAGGCGCGGCGGGTACGTCAAATAGAGTGTGATGCCGGACGAGGCTGAACCCCGAGACGAGGAACTGTTGCGCCGCATGATGGGCGGCGACGATGATGCCTTTCGCTCGTTTTATTTGCGCCACCAGCGCCCGATTTACCGCTTCGCTTTGCACATGACTGGCCGCCCCGAATCGGCCGAGGAAGTGGTGCAAGAGGCCTTTATGACTCTGATTCGCGAAGGCGCGAAATTCGACTCCGCACGCGGTACGCCGCAAGGCTTTCTCTTCGGGATCGCACGGAATCACGTGCGGCGGCTTGTTGAGTCGGACAGCCGCTTTGTCCCGCTCGCTGAGGACGACGATTTGCACGTCCGCGCGGGCCAGGCGTCACTCTCCTATGGGCTAGGGGAGTCTTTATCAGACGGCTTGGCTCGCGCTGAAATTACCGAACGCGTTCACCGCGCGGTGCTGGCCCTGCCCGCGCATTACCGCGAGGCTGTATCGCTCTGCGACCTGCAAGGTTTCGACTACGCCGCCGCGGCGAAGGCTCTTGGTTGCCCCATTGGAACGGTGCGTTCGCGATTGGCGCGCGCGCGTGAAATGTTGGTTGCGAAATTGCGTCCCGCGGCGGCGCCGCTGAAAAAGCCTTCAACGGCGGCGGGCGGCGCCAGATGAAACAACGCTCGACCGCTGTGATGACAGGAATCGAATGACGGAGCAGACGAAAATGACTTGCGCGGAATTTGAGAACATTGTGCACGAGCTGGCCCGGCCCGATGCGCTCGATAAGTCTGCCGCGGTGAGGGCCAAGTTTCATGCGCAGACTTGTGAACGTTGCGCGAATCGACTTGCGCAGGCGCAGGTGCTCGCCCTGGCATTTGACGAAGCCGCGCAGGACGCGGAGCGTCTCGAAGCTCCCGCCCATATTGAGTCGGCGCTCGTCTCGGCGTTTCGCGAGCATCGCCGCAGCCTCGAGCGGAATCGGCATCGCGAGCGTCGTACGCGCCTACGCTGGCTCGAATGGTCAGCACTCGCCGCGGCCGCTGCTTTGCTTCTCGCGATTGGCGCATGGAATTTCTCGCGGCCTCGGATTGAGCAAACGAAGAGGAATGGAAGGGCGGTTGTGACAAATCCCGTGAATTCCAACGCGAATGGCGCAGCGCCGCAGACCGAGCTTGTTGAAACCGTGACGGCGGAAGGTTTGAATACCGATTTCGTTCCCGTGCCATACGGTGAAAGCCTGTCGCCGGATGATTCCGGACTGGTGGTTCGCGTTTCCATGACTCGCAGCGCGTTGGGCAGCCTGGGCTATCCGGTGGACGAAGTGCATGCGGGGGATGTGGTTCAGGCGGATTTGCTCGTCGGCGAAGACGGCTTGCCGCGCGCCGTGCGTCTGGTGCAGTAGAAAAATATTGGCTTGAGGCGGCTTCCGTGCCGCAAGGAAACAGAAACGAGGAGTTCGACAATGATGATGAGGACAACGATGAGGACAACGGTGAGTAGGATTGCCAATTGCGCCGTGATGGCAATTGTAGCGCTGGGGATGAGCGTGACTATGCAAACGGGACATGCCCTGGGGCAGGGAATGCCAGGGCCTCATCGGGGGGAAATGGGGCCGGGGAGCTTTGTGTTCGAGCGGATTGTGGGCGCATTTGGCGGGAAAGTGGTGACGAACGCACCGTTCTCCGCGCAAGTGACGCACGAGACGGTGCAAGTGCTTTCCGACGGGACGCGTGTGGACCGAAAAGAGACGGGCAGCATCGCGCGCGATGGCGTCGGCCGAACAAGGCAAGACATCACCTTGCCGGCCATTGGCCCGCTTGCGGCGTCCGGCCAAGTGCCACACCTCGCGTTCATCCGGGACCCCGCGGCCGGGAAGAATTACATTTTGAATGAGAACAAAAAGACGGCGATGATCATCAGCCGCCCGGCGGGCGCAAAGGGGCAGGGACGATGGATGATGAGACAAAAGATGAAAGGTGGACAGAATCCTGACGTGCAGACCGTGTCGCTGGGCACAAAGACGATGGATGGTTTAACCGTACAAGGGACGCGCCGCACACGCACGATTCCCGTGGGCCAGATTGGCAATGACAAGCCGATCGTGATTTCCCGGGAGGAATGGTACTCGCCGGATCTGCAAATGGTGATTTCGAGCACGCGCACGGATCCGCGGTTCGGCACGACCACGTTTCAATTGACGAACATCAGTCGGAGCGAACCGGCGCAATCGCTTTTCATGGTGCCGCAGGACTACACCGTGAAAAGTGGCGGAATGATGAAACGGCGATTCGCCAAGCCCGGGACGCCGCCTCCGCCTGACGATTTTTAGCTCCTCCGTTGCGGGGCCTGCGCGTTGAATTCGCGCAAGGTTTTGGTAACCCGTGATGCTGAATATTTTCTGGGCTGGGCAAGCATTCGATCTTGTGTTGCGGCTGCGCATCCGGCCAGCAAGCAAGCCCTGAACGTGTCCGCAACCCCGGCGCGCCAGGGAAAAAAAGGGCACGCTCCCCGCGTGCCCTTTTCATTGTGTGCCGCGTCAACTAGGGATCGGTCGGGACCTCGCCGCACAAACGGCGGGTAGTCCGCACGGCCCCTGGCGTCTGGCAAACAGCCCGGCCTTGTCCATCGTGCTTCCGCTCGCCTACTTCGACTCTCTCGGTCTTCCTCGGCTGTTCGATGGCCCCGGGTAACCCTCTGAACCGCCCGATGCGTACCCGCATGGGGCGAGCGGGCGACCGCTCCCCCTATGCCGATTTTCAGGCTGCCTCGTATGCGGCTAATTTCGTTTACGGCCGATAAATTGCGTTGCCGTCGGGCGCGATGCCTCATAGAGATATTACGCTAGTGCGCGATCGAGCAATTCGACGACGTGCAGAACCTTTTGCTGCGTCCCGTGCAGCTTCGCGCCGGCGCGCAATTGCAAAATGCATCCGGGATTTGCGGTGACAATGGCCGCGGCGCCGGTCGCGCGCACATACTGCATTTTTTCTCCGAGCAATTCCATGGAGGCGGCCGTTTCGGTCACGTTATAAACCCCTGCGGATCCGCAGCAGTGATCGGAGAGCGGCATTTCGACGAATTCGATTCCTGGCACGGCGCGTATCAATCTGCGCGGCGCTTCGCGGATTTTTTGCCCGTGAAGCAGATGGCAGGAATCCTGATACGTGACGCGGAGCTTCGTTTCGCGCAACGGCGCGGACAAGCCGAGGTCGGCGAGAAATTCGGTGACGTCGCGCATTTTTTTCACGAACTCTGCCGCGGATTCCGCCAAACGGGTGCGATTGCCTGCAGGCACCTGATCTTCTTCTGGTTCGGGAGCCGCGCTGTCTTCGAATAGGTGCGTATATTCCTTGAGGGTCGAGCCGCATCCGGCCGCGTTGGTGATAATTGCGTCGAACGGCTCACGCAAAAATACTTCGAGGTTTTTGCGAGCCAGAGAACGCGCCACGTCGCGCACTCCGGCGTGAGCCGCGAGCGCGCCGCAGCAAACTTGCCCATCGGGCACGACGACATCGCAACCGTTGGCTTGCAGAACGCGGATGGTCGCGTCATTGAGCGCGGTGAACGTCACTTGCGCCACGCATCCTGCAAAAAAGGCGACACGGGCGCGGCGTTCACCGCGAGCAGGAAACGTTTTGCCCAGGCGCGAATAAAAAAACTCACGGTCGATACGCGGCATAAGCGCCGCACGTTCCTGCAATCCGAGAAGCCGCAAGACGCCTGTGCCACGCGCGAGCGACTCCAAGCCTGAGTGCTGATAAAATCTAACGACCCGCGCCATGCGCGCGATGCGTCGCTGGTCGACCAGCAACCGGCGATACACGAAATTGCGAACGGCTCGCGAGAGCGGAGGGCGCTTGTAATTCTTTTCGATTTGCGCGCGCGCTTGCTCGACGAGTTTGCCGTATTCGACGCCCGACGGGCAGGCCGTCTCGCAGGCGCGGCAATCGAGGCAGCGATCGATGTGCGTGACGAATCCTTCGCCCAATTCCATCCGGCCTTGATCGATCAGCGCCATTTGGCGGATGCGGCCACGCGGCGAATCCGCTTCGTTATGCCACAGGCGGTATGTCGGGCAAGCGTTGAGGCACAGCCCGCAATGAATGCAGCGCGAATAATCGGCGTAGTCAGGCTTATCGCCAGCCGTGAAGCCGCTGAGCGTCTCGGCGAATTCGCGCTGGGCTTCTTCGTGAGTTTGCGGAGGGACACCGCGCATTTTCCTAGAGGCCTCCTACGAAGCGGCCCGGAGCAAAAATATTGTGCGGGTCGAAGGCCTGCTTTACGCGTTGCATCAGCGGAAAATCTTCGCCGGGCACGCCCCAAACATTTATTTCACGCTTCAATTCGAGCGGGCACCACGGAATCGTCGCGCGACAATTATCTCTCGGGGCGACGGAAAGTATTTCTTCCACGCACCGCACAAGGGCAGGCGTTTTGCGTTCCGCCGGCAGCAATGCGAAATAGACCAGGCCTGTGCCGCGCGCAAGCGTCGCAAACGATAGCGCGCTATTCACTGCGATGCTTTGCAATCGTGGTACGACTTTGGCCATTTGCGCGGGTAGTGGGGTGATTTTCAAGATAAGCGCGTTTGCAGAACGCTGTGTGATCAACGTTGGAAATTCGCGAATTGCCGTGCGCAGCTCTGACGCTGCGGCAGTATCGAGTGCGTCAAATGCCGAAGCGGATGCACCTCGCGCCATTGCTTGCAGGTCACGCTCGCAGCGTTCGATTACATTTTCATTCCCGGTCGCGGAGACGGCAACACTCCAATCTGATTTTTTGAGCTGCGCCCTTCCGCGGAACAGCGCCGACGCATGACTGTCGAAAATGTCCAAGGTGTGAGGTGCGAGCGGCGATTTCCGGATGTCCTGCGCGAACGCAAATGCATCTTCGACGCGCGAAAAAGCCGCGAGCCAGCATCGAGTCTCGGCAGGCAGCGGAAATGTTTTAAAGTTGACGCGAGTGATGATGCCAAGAGAGCCGATGGCACCGAGCATCAGCTTGTGCAGATCGTAGCCGCTGACATTCTTAACGACGCGGCCGCCGCTTTTGGCGAGCGCGCCGTCTCCGGTGACGAATTCCATGCCCAGGACGAAATCACGCGCGGTGCCGTACATCTGCCGCAGCGGAGAATCGACGCCGCTCGCGAGCGTGCCGCCCATTGTGGCGCGTTCGAAGAAGGAAACTTCGAGTGGCAAAAATTGTTTGTGCTCCGCTAGAGTCGCGGCGAGTTTCGCGAGAGCGATGCCCGCTTCGACGCTCACCGTCAAATCGCCGGGGTCGTAAGAAATCACGCGGTCAAGGCGCGTCAGATCGATTGCGAGATCGTAGCGCGCGGGCGGCATGCCGATGGTGCCGAGCTTGGTTCGCGCGCCCATGGGAATCACCGCGAGTTTTTCGGCGGCCGCGAGTTTCACCAGCTCCGCGACTTCTTCCGCCGTTCCCGGCCGAATCGACGCGCTTGGCCGCACCCCGTCGACTTCATATGCCGCGAGCTCGGCGGTGTCTTCCGTCACATTCGCCGCGCCGACAATATCGCCGATGCGCGAAGGCATCGCTTTCGCCAGTAAGCTCATGCGAAATCTCTTCCGGTGGAAGCCGTACTGTTTCCCGCGCCGCGTTGAGGCATGGGGCGAATGCGGATTTCGCCGCAACCTTTGCCGGTTGGGAAAATTTTGCCGGGATTGAGCAGACCCGCGGGATTAAAAGTATCCCGCACGCGGCGCATCAACGCGAGATCCGCCTCGGTGAAAAGCAGCGGCATCAGCCGGTCTTTCTCCATGCCTACTCCGTGCTCGCCGGTGATTGTGCCGCCCATCTCGACGCAGAAGCGAATAATCGCGTCGGCAGTGGAGACGGCGCGCTCGAATTGTTTCGGGTCGCGCGCGTCGAAAAGAATAATCGGGTGCAGGTTGCCGTCGCCCGCGTGAAAAATATTGCCAATCTCGAAACCATTTTCTTTCCCGATGCGCTCGATCTCGCGCAATGTTTGCGGCAATTTGGTTCGTGGGATCACGCCGTCCTGCACGTAATATGTCGGCGACAAACGGCCCACGGCGCCAAAGGCATTTTTTCGACCCTTCCAGAGAAGATCGCGTTCACGAGCGTCGCGCGCCACGCGGACCTCACGCGCTCCGTGAATCTTGCAGACTTCGCTGATCTCTTTTGCGTGCTGCTCGACGGCTTCACGCAATCCATCGACTTCTATCAGCAACACGGCGGCGCTATCGAGCGGAAATCCCGCGTGCACCCACGCTTCCACCGCGCGTAGAGTCCAGCCATCGAGCATCTCGCAGGCGGCCGGAGTGATTCCGCGCGCCGTGATTTCGACCACCGTCTCCGTGGCGCCGTCGACGCGATCGTAAACCGCAAGCAGCGTCTTGATCGCTTCGGGCAAACGTGTGAGTTTCACAGTAATTTCCGTGACGAGCGCGAGCGTGCCCTCTGAGCCAACGAAGAGGCCGCACAAGTCGTAACCCGGGGCGTCCACCGATTTTCCGCCGATGCGCACCAGCTCGCCTGTCGGCATCACCATTTCGAGTCCCAAAATGTGATTCGTGGTCACGCCGTACGCGAGCGTGTGCGGTCCGCCGGCGTTTTCGGAAACGTTTCCGCCGATTGTGCAGGCTTTCTGGCTCGACGGATCCGGCGCAAAATGCAATCCCAAATGAGCGACGGCTGCATTCAAATCCGAATTCACCACGCCGGGCTGCACCACGGCGCGTTGATTTTCCGCGTCAACTTCCAGAATTTGATTCATGCGCGCAAAGGAAACGATGATGCCGCCATGGCGCGCGAGCGCTCCGCCGGAAAGTCCCGTACCCGCGCCGCGCCCGACGATCGGTACATTGTAGCGATTCGCGAGTCCGACAATCCGCACCACGTCGGCGGCCCCACGCGGAAACACGATGCATTGAGGGCGCGCAATTTCCACCGAGCCGTCATATTCGTAGAGCAGCAGATCTTCGGGCTGGCTCAAGACGGAATGCTTGCCGAGGAAGTGTTCGAGTTCGCTGAGGAGATGGCGATCCATAGTTGGGGGACGATTGGTTATACGCGCACAACCACTATAGCCGCGCGTCTCCGCTGGCGTCAACGTGGGGCAAAAAGTCAGGGCTTTGCGTGCGGCATGGCGCGAAATACTTCAGAGGTGGCGCGCGCAAGCCAAATGAATCCATCGATGATAATCAGCGCGGCAATCACGCGCCAGGTCAGCAGGCGTGCGCGATATTGTGGCTGCTCCGAATTAACGGAGGGGGTGCGAGGCGCAGCCGGTTCGGCCGAATTCTTGCCGAGCCAACGCTCCCAGAAGTGGGTTAAGCCATGCGCGATTTCCTTCGCGGAAAGTAAAATCACCAGTCCCACACTCAAAATGCAAGTGCCAATAAGATACTTGACGAGAGGATTGTGCATCAAGCGCGAATATAGACTGGAACGACGCCCGGCGCAATTGCGGTGCGCGCGCGCGTGCCGCGTTGACACACGGCGCGGCGATATGCTACTGACGCTCGGGCAACTCTATTTTTTGCAGGGGACCTCTTATCATGAAACCGAACGTATTCGCGACTCACGGGCTGTTCGCGCCGGCGCGCGCGCTGCTCGAAACGCATTGCGAAGTGGATTATTGGACAGGCCAGCAGCGGCCGTCGCGCGACGAATTGCTGCGGCGCGTTGCGGATAAAGAGGCGCTCATCTGCCTGCTCACGGAAAAGGTAAACGACGAATTGCTCGACCGTTCGCCGAAATTGCGAATCGCCGCCACCGTTTCGGTCGGCTACGACAACATTGACGTGGCAGCGTGCACGCGTCGCAAAATCGTCGCCACGCATACCCCCGGCGTCCTGGATGACACGACCGCCGATTTTGCATTTGCGCTGCTGATGGCCATTGCACGCCGCGTCGTCGAAGGCGACGCCTGGATGCGCTCAGGCACGTGGCCAGGCTGGGACCTCGACCAGCTTTGCGGCGCGGATGTTTCCGGCAAGACGCTCGGCATCATCGGTTTCGGACGCATCGGCCGCGCCATGGCTAAGCGCGCGCAAGGTTTCGACATGCGCATTCTCTATACCGATGCGATGCGCGCGGCGCCCGAAGTCGAGCGCGATTTGCACGCAGAATATGTGGACCGCGACCGTTTGCTCGCGACTGCTGATTTTGTCAGCGTTCACGTGCCGCTGCTTCCCGAAACGCGCCGGATGATCAACGCCGAAACGCTGGGAAAAATGAAACGCGGTTCGTATCTGATCAACACATCGCGGGGGCCGGTCGTGGACGAGGCCGCGCTCGTCGCCGCTCTGGACGCGAAACAAATCGCAGGTGCGGCGCTGGATGTTTTCGAAAACGAACCAAAGGCTCATCCCGCGCTCATCGCGCGCAAGGACGTGATTCTCACTCCGCACATCGCCAGCGCTTCCGTGGAGACGCGGACGAAAATGGCTGTGATCGCCGTTGAAAACGTGATCGCACTCTTCGATGGCCGCCGTCCTCCGAACGCGCTCAATCCCGAAATTCTGACTGCAAAATAAGCTAAATTAAGAATGAGGAGGCGGTGATGGGGCATCCCGTCGTGCATTTCGAGATCGGCTGCAGGAACAGCGCAAAAGCTCAGGATTTCTACGCGAAGCTCTTTGGCTGGAAGTTTGAGCAGGCGGGTCCGGCAACGATGATTCAAACGGGCGGCGCGGTGACAGGCCATATCACAGCACTTGGACACGAGCCGCATCACTACACTATCTTCTATGTCGAAGTCGAAAATGTGCAGCGTCATCTCGACAACGCTCAGCTGCTCGGCGGAAAAACGCTTGTGCCGCCCGTCGACATCCCGACCGGGACTTTTGCGCCGATGCAGGATCCGGAAGGAAACACCGTCGGCTTGTGGAAGCCGAAATAAGACCGCGGCACTTTCGTGAGCGTTATGAATGACCGCAAAACCCTCGCCCGGAAAATCTTTAGCGACACGCTCGCGGGAATCGATATTCCCGCGACACTCGCGCGGAAGCTGAATCGCCAGGGGAACGTGATTCAGGCATGCGGAACACCGCTGGATTTGCGCCACGAGATTCGCGAAATCGTCGCGATTTCGATGGGTAAAGCTGCGCGGGCGCTTGCGGAAGGTTTAACGACCATACTCGCGCCGGAATTTCGCATCCGCGGAATTCTCGCCGGCCCTGCGAAGGCCCCGCGCGCGCTTCGTGGCTGGCAATCATTTGTTGCGGGGCATCCGGTTCCCAACGAAGAAAGCTTTCGCGCTGGACGCGCGATTCTCGATTTGCTCCACGGGTGCGGCGACAAGACGCTGATTTTCTTTTTGCTTTCGGGAGGCGGCTCATCTTTGGTCGAATTGCCGCTCGACGAAAATATTTCACTGGATGATTTTGTGAAGTTAAACCACGCGCTAGTGACGTGCGGCGCGCCCATCGAGGAAATCAACGCCATTCGGAAGCATCTTTCCGCCGTGAAGGGCGGGCGTCTCGCCGCCGCGGCGGCGCAAGCGATGAAGCTGACATTTGGCGTCACCGACGTGCCGGAGGGTCAGGAGTCGGCTCTCGCTTCAGGGCCAACCCTGCCGGATCCCACGACAATCGCCGACGCGCAGCGCATCGCCCAAGAGTACCATTTGCTCGATAAATTGCCGGCCTCGCTGCGTGCAAAGTTCGAAAAACACACGCTGGTCGAAACTCCGAAGCCCGGCGACCCTGCCTTTGCGCGCGCGAAATTCGAATTGCTCCTCGGCCGGCGCGATTTGTTTCATCACGCGCACGTAGCCGCCGAAGCCGCCGGATTTCTCACCGTGTGCGACAACGCGACTGACGGCTGGCCTGTCGAGAGGGCCGCACAGCATTTGCTGGTGCAGCTCGATGCGATCTCGCGCTCGTTTGATGGCAAGCCCGTTGCGCTGATTGCCGATGGAGAAGTGAGCAGCCCCGTGACGGGGAAGGGAACCGGCGGGCGCAATTCTGCTTTCGCGCTGGCATGCGTGGAAAAAATTGCCAAACGAAAAATCACGGTGCTCAGCGTCGGCACGGATGGAATCGACGGCAACAGTGCTGCTGCAGGCGCCGTCGCGGATGGAGCGACGCTGGAGCGTGCACGTGCGGCGGGACTCGACCCGGCCGACTCTTATCGCCGCAGCGATGCCTTCACTTTTTTCGATAGGCTCGGCGATGCGATTATGACGGGACCAACCGGAAATAATTTGCGCGACCTGCGGATCCTTCTTGCCAGTTAGTTCGGAGACACCGAAGTTTTCCTTGCTTCGCGAAAAGTTACAGCAGACTCTTTGTCCAGCCGCCGTCCACGGGAATGGAGCAGCCATTGATATAGCTGGCGCGCTCGGACGCGAGAAACGTTACCATGGCGGCGAATTCTTCGGGCCGGCCGATGCGGCCCACGGGCACTTGCGCGCTCAAGCGCTCCAAAATCCTTTCGCGATCGACTCCGGCGTTCTTTGCTTGCATTCCTGCAAGCTCATCGAGGCGCTCGGTGAGCGTGTACCCCGGGCAGATGCAGTTGACCGTGATTCCGTCAGCGCCGAATTCATTCGCCAGCGTGCGCATTAAGCCCGTGACTCCGGCGCGGATGGAATTCGAGAGCAGCAAGTTGTCGATCGGCTGCTTCACCGAGACCGAAGTAATCGCCAGCAAACGGCCCCAGCGATTCTTCTTCATGCGCGGCAGCACTTCGCGCGCAAAATAGACGGCGCTCATCAGCGTCAAATCCACGGCGGCGCGCCATTCCTCAATCGAGATATCTAGAAACTTCTTCGAGGGCGGCCCCCCCGCGTTTGTGACGCAAATATCCACGCGGCCAAAACGCTTCTCGACCGCCGCGACGAAATCGCGCACGGCTTCGTGGCGCGTCACGTCAAGTTCCTGCGCGAAAACCTCGCGGCCCGTTGCTTTGCGAATACTTTGCGCGGCTTTTTCGAGGTTCGCGGCAGAGCGCGCACAAATCGCGACTTCCGCCCCTTCGCGAGCGAATTCCTCCGCGCACGCGCGCCCCAGTCCTTTGCTGGCCGCTGCGACAATCGCTACTTTACCCTTCAGTTCCAAGTCCATGAGCTTCGCTCCTCGATATTTTGAAGCAACGGCAACTAGCGGCGCAGATACGCGTCCGTTTTTTTGATCCAGTCCTCGCGCGGCGGGCCAAAAATATCCATGTCCACGGTATCTTCTAGAGCCTCGGCCGCGTGCGGCAGGTTTGCGGGAATCAGCAACATCTCGCCGGCCCGAACAATTCTTTCACCATCGTCGAAAGTAAATTTCAGCGCGCCGGAAATAATCCACGTGATTTGCTCGTTGATGTGCGAGTGACGCGGCACGATGGCGCCGCGCGCCAGGAAAATGCGCGCGAGCATGGCCTTCTCGCCGAAAATCATCTGGCGCGTGATGGTGGCGCTCAACTTTTCCTTCTCGATTTTCTCCCATGAGGTCACGTCGGGCATATTCGCTCCTCCTTCCGCTGCGTGGCGGATTTGGAATCCTCCAACGAAAGAGGCGCGGCGTCAATGGCCGCCAAAAATTGGGCGCGAGAAATGTAGAGAGAAATTTTCGGTTCGGTCCGCCGCGGCACTTCTGGTATCCTCGCCGACAAACTTGCGCCCGGCGGGCGTCGCGGTGCCGTAGCCCCGGACGCCTCACGGAGAACAATGGATCCGAACAAGGGGGTGCGCATGCGACGTACGAGTCTGAGCGTCAGCCTACTCAATGTGGTGATTCTGGCGACGGCGGGAATTGCATCGGCGCAGATTGGCAAAAGTGTTGCCGTGGCTGCGGGCACGCCGGAAGACGAGGAGGTCTCGGCGATTTACGCCGCGCAAGACCCGACGCAGAAAATTGCGCTCCTCGACAAGTTTTCGGCGGAACACGCGACCGGCGATCTCGCCCTCCTGGCTGACCAACTTTACGTCAGCGCTTATACGACGGAAAAAAACTACGGCAAGGCATTCGAGTATGGCGACAAAGCCCTCGCAATTGACCCCGACAATTTTGAGACGGCGGTGAATCTGGTTCGCGCCGCCGAGCAATCCGGCGATTCCGCGAAGATGCTGCATTACGGCGACATCACGGGCGCGATTCTCGCGCGATACCGAGCTTCGCCCGCGCCCGCCGGCGGCAGCGCGACCGATTGGGAGCGGACGAAAGCGGAGAAGTTGAAGGCCATCGATCCCGATATGCAATATGTCGAATACGCCTTCTACAGCAGCGCCATCAAAGCGGCCGATCCCGCAACCAGGGCGGAGATGCTCGACCATTACGTGGTCGCATTTCCCGATTCGCTCTACACAAAAAATGCGGAGATAGGGGCGGTGCTGGCCTACCAGGCGGCGAGGGACAACGCGAAAATGCTCGACGCCGCAGAGAAGGCCTTGAAGGATGATCCAAACAACACGACAGTTCTCGTGCTGGTCGCGGACTATTGGAGCGATCGCAATCAGCAATTGGCGTTAGCCGAAGCGGATGCAAAGAAAGCTCTGGCGGAGCTTCCGGCTGAGGCGAAGCCCGGCGGCCTGACGGATGCGCAATGGCAAGAGCAGGCATCGATGCAAAAAGGGGCTGGCTCTATCGGCGCTAGGCGAAGTCTACGTGAATCAGGGCAAAAACGCGGCGGCGATTCAGTCGTTTCAGGAGGCCAGCCCGCTCCTCAAAGCGGATAATTTCAGTTATGGACGAAATCTGTATCGCTGGGGCTTCACGCTGGCGAAAATCAAGCGGATAGCTGAGGCTCGGAGAATTCTCACCCAAGCTGTTGACGTCGATAGCCCATATCGCAGCTTGGCGCGGCAAACGCTGCAAAAAATAGGCGGAGGGTGATCCAATCTGCGCATTTGCGCGTCCATGCTTCTGATTTTATGAAATTTCAGAAAACAAAAGGCGCCCCGAAGAATCGAGGCGCCTTCGTCGCGTCACGCGTCTGCGTTGAGGGCTAGGGCGTGGGTAGAACCGTCTGCGTGAATCCGATCGTGTTGACGTCGCGGAATAGCGGCGTTCGCGGCGGCAACAGCGTCGGCGTCAGGAAATCGGAATCGAAGTTATAACCGCGCGTTGGAGGTGAATAGACGGTGTTGCAGCACTTGTACACGCCGGTTGCTTGGCGGTTATAGTAGAAGCTTACAATGGATCCCTTGTACCAAAGCGTTTGACCTCCCCAGTTTTCAAGGAAGCGCAGGAAGTTGTGAACGCCGCCGTCTGTGCCGAAGTCCTGGTACGGACCGTAACTGCCTGGATAGGGGAACGAAATCCCCTTTCCGGCCACGACACCGAAGCGATAGGTCGTCGTCGAAGCGCTTCTCCAGTTCGTGCTATATGGCGATGCGGATGTAGAGGTGTTCACAACAAACGAGTTCACATCGTTCCAGTCGTTCGATAGCAACGTGACGGCGTCCGCCACAACCGATGTAGCCACGTGTGGACCAGTGAAGACGCCTGCTCCCGAGCTGGCATTGAAGTCGCCCTGAACGTACACGGGATTCTCGGAGACGATTGTCAGACCGCAGGCGACGCCATCCGGGCACGTGCCGAGATTGATGTTGCTGCCATTCACAAGCTTCAGCGCGCGGCGGAAGAACAGCGGGCTGTTCTCGCGAGCTTCATACGCGTTCTTGACGTACATGACTGGCCAGGGGTTCGATAGGCTGGCTCCAGCTGGGCCAGCACAGTTCGGATTGGTTTTGAGCGGTGCGCCGGCCGTATATGCCGCGAAGGCTGCAGCTACAGGACTCGCTGCACCGTAGCTCTCTGGCACGCCGCCGATAACCTGGTTCGCAGGATTCTCCACTTCATCGAATGTTTCGCCGGTATCGAGCGTGTTATTCGGGCAGGCATTCGCGTCTGTGGGATTGATGGAGTCTTCGTAACCGTATTCACCCGTTTCAAAGCCAGTGGGTGATGCGGGAGGCCATCCTACAATCGGCGCCGGGGTGTGATTGCCGCGGCGATCGGAGAAATACACCACGAAATCATAGGAACTGTTGGTGGCATCCTTGGCGAGCGTTCCATTAACGCCGATCAAGCCGGTCAGATATCTCGCCAGGTTGTGAATGTCCAGCTCTGTATAATCCATCACGCCGCCAAGGCTCGGCCCTAGGCCACATGGATTCGAACCATCAGCGCAGGTGTCGCGCGGATTGCCCTCGCGTGTGTCGAATAGGGCGTTGGGCCAATAGCTGTACGGATCGGTTGTAGGGGCGCCACCTGTGAACCCACAAGCGGCGCTCGTTCCAGAAACGCCCCCGGTTTTCCCCGTTAATGGATTGTCGCGAACTCGTTCGAGCCGGATGATTGCATTCGGGCTGGGATCGGTGCAACCCGACTGTGGAACCTGCACACTCTGGTTCGCAGGGTTCGGTAGGCTCGGTCGATTTACCCATCCCCATTTTGGATTTGCGCTGTTGTAAGGGTTGAGGTTCCTCCCCGCGATGCCGAAGTTGAGCACCTCGGCAGTGACGTCCTTCCACGTGCCGCAGGGTGCGGGCGGAACTGCATAGGCAGTCTGAACTTCAATTTTGATATAGCCTGTGACAAGCGGCGCGTTTAAGGGTGCCCAATAGCCATTTGTGGAGGAGTAATTCACTCCGCCGTCCGACTCAGCGATTGGCACATTGCCCATTTGAGTGAGCGGCACTGTCGCCAAATTTTTAGGCAGTGTTGCGGACTCGCACGGAAGGTTTGTTATATCCGCAAGATTATCCGACAGCAAAATGCGCACGCTGGCTTCGGAGTAATACCTCTGCGAGAGCGTTCCCGGATTTGAGACATCTTCGCCGGGCAAACCGCGGCGGATCAGGTCGATCGGAAATGTGCCGGGATTGAGCGTGATGGACAAGTTCAGCGGACTCACGCCGGTTTTCTGACTCCGGATGTAGCCGTTGTACCCGGTGGGAGGACTGCTGGTCGACACGTTCGTCCAATTGGGATTCGGGGCGGACATCGGAGGTCCTGCGCCGCCTACGACGCTTCCTTCGTTCATTGCGATAGCACGGCACGTCGCCGTCGTGGCTCCGGGTTGAGAGAGACATCCCCCGGATGTCGTGGGGATAAAAACGTTGCCAGTGTATCCGCTGCTTGTGGGCCAACCGTTTGACAGATTTGTACGGATCACTTGGCCTGCCGCCGTGATTTTGTCTTGGAACCAAGTGTCGGCGCCGCTGGCGAGAAATAAGTTACCGTTGGTGTGGACGCGGCCGCCGAAATTGAAATTCGGGCCTGGGAAATAGCTCAAATCGGTTTCCGAGAACATTCCAAACTGAAACACGGGAATCGCGACCGTTTGCACGTTTCGCTGCAGGCGTACTTCCGCCCCGCTCGCCACGTTGCGAGCTGTCGCGGTCAAGGTGAACGGAGTCAGCAACCCGGTCAGACCCTGATAAGGGCCGGAGACGATCACATGGTTCTGGGCCAGCGGGTTGCCAGCGTTGTCCGCGGGAAACGAGATATCGTATCCAAGAGTTCCGTCTGGCTTGACGAACTGAATCCCAGGAATGACCGGAGTAGTCGCAGCGGTAGCGATTGCTTGCACCTGGGGGCCGCTGGGCGATGGATTCGTCGAGAAGAGGAAGCCAAGATTGGCGGTGAGCTTCTCCAATCCCGCCTCGGCGCCATAGAAGGCGTACTGCTGGTCGCCATTGATGCCTCCCAGTTTCTGGTCCACCAGGACCATCCACGAGAAGCCCACGACGAGAGCGACCACGAGGAAAAGAACGATCAGCGTCGTCGCCAGTGCCATTCCGGATTCCGTCTTGTTCTTCATGACTTTTGTCCTCTGTGAGAACGCTCAGTTGTAGTTGTTATGGAACGCGAGCCCTCGCAGACTGATTTGCGAGGACAGATTGTTTCTGAAGTACTTCTTGGTCCAGGAAAAGGGCCTTTCGGAACGCGCGGCAAGGAACAAATTCGCGCTCATCATCTGATTGGCGCTCATGCCCGCTGGGGGTACCGGCTGGTTGGTGCACGCCGCGCCGCACAATGGATTGCCATTCACGAAGTTATAGGCAATCTGTAGTCCTTCGATGGATTCAGCAATCGGCTTCGCGGGATTGAAGTTCACCTGGCGCATCAGCCGCGGCCCGGCGGGATTGGTGTTGTCGAGATAATAGGTCACCATCCAAATCCGCGTCGCGAAGGTCGGAGGGTACACGCCGGGACCTGATTCCAGCTGCTTCATTGTCCCGCTGCCGTAAGTTCCGGCTGTTCCGTTCAAGCCATACGGATCGCCTGCGGCAAAATCCAACGTATTCGTCCCGGTATTCACGGTGGTAACGCATTCAATTGTATTGCCCTGCGCGTTAGTGAACATGATGAGATCGCCCGGGGCAATGGCGCCGTTCCCGACCGCAGGCAACGTGATGCAATTGGTATCGAACTTGACGAACGCGCCGTTTCCGCTTGGGTCGATCGTTCCGTTACAGGCTTGCGAAGGGGCGACCGCGGCGGGGTCATTGATCGCATTCGCATCTAGCGACACCTGGGGAGCTAATGGACCGTATGTCAAACTATCGGCATAGATGACTGTGACCATATCCGATGGGCCCTGAATCGCTGGCCCGAGCGTCCAGCCCGGATCGACCGCCGGAATGGCAGTTAAGCCCGCAAAGGTCTGCGCCGCTGGAGGAGCTCCCACAGGCGAAGGACGGTTAATCGCGGGACCCCCTCCGGTCGGAATCGAGATGCCGCCCGTCGGGATTCCCGACCCTGCCAAGACCAGATCCTGGCTCATATTGTCCATGCCAGCGCGCAGGTTCTCGACCATGTCGCTCATCAGCGAAACGCCCTCGGAAGCGTGCTGCGCTTGCGTAAGCGCGTCGAGTGCCACCACGACGATGATGACGGTTATGGCTACCGCTACCAGCATTTCAAGCAAACTAAATCCTGCGTTTTGTCTCATTGCGTGCCTCGCCCAGTCCTATGAAAATCTCGATATGTAGCTCGTCAGCGTGTAGGAGCGCTTAAATCGTCCTGCGGTGTAATTGATCGTGACGGTGATCGTTCGAACGTTCGGGTCGGCCGCAACATTGGCTATCACGATCGTGCGCGTATAGCTCGCGAGCGGCATCTTTATTGCGTTAGCAGGGTCGGTCAAAATCCCGTTCGGGCCAGGAGCCCAAATGACGTCGAGGTTGTTCACATTATCGTCAACTGTGTCGACGATCCCATCGGGTCCCGGATCGCACAGCACTTCTGGACCATCCAAAAAAACTCCGGGGGCTGTCGAGACATTTTGAAGCTGAGCCCATGAATAGATTTTTGAGTCGCGCGCATAGAAAATGCTTTCAATGGCTGCTTCCGCCTTCTGCTGGGCGATAAAATCGGCCTGTGACATGTTCATGTAGGCGATTCCGTCGGTCATCATCGCAGCGAGTCCCAGAACGCCGAACGCGAGCACAACCATGGCGATCATCGCCTCGATTAATGAGAACCCTGCCGGCGAAGCAAAACGGTGAGTTCGGTTGCAGCGCTTCTTGCAATTCCAAATCGTTCGTTGGCTCGAAATCGTCATTGTGACCATCCTGATCCGGTGCCCTTATACAGGCGGATCCGACCTGTGGTCCCAAGAACCGTAATGGCGCGCGCGGTGGTGGGTATGTTTGCGACGCCGAGAAAAACGCTTCCATCCATGGGAATCCCATTGACGTCGACAAATGTTCCATTACTTTGGAATTGCATGATCGGCGGTCCGCCAACCACGCCAGCAAAATCCACGGCTCCGGCATTGCCGAACCCGTCCGGCGTATCCGGCATGCCGCCAAACTGCACAAAAAACACAGTGGGGCTCAGAAACAGATCGCTAATCACTATCGGCCCCCCGGCGACTCCGGGGATGGGCTCCTGGGTCAGTTTGATTTCATTGTTTCCGATGAACTGAACCTGGATGTCGCGGCGCTTGGCGATCGATAGCTGCCGAGCGGTGCGCAACTGACCGAGGATCAAGTCGGCTGCTGTGTTCGCGTGCATCTGTTGTATTAACGGTTGCATCGCGATGATCGTGGCGGCCATCATGACGGCCATTACGACCAACGAAATCATGACTTCGATCAAGCTGAAGCCGCTGGTCGAATTCTTTTGAGTCCTCATTGCAACCCTGCTCCTCGGCTGTTCTAGCCACAGCTATAAGAGCATGAGGGCAGCCATCTAACGGGTTTGGCTAAGCTATTGCAACTCAATGGGCTGCGGATGGTCTCTGGTCTGGGCTCGTCAAACTTGTCCGGCTTGCAGGGGTCAATTCGTTACCAAAACGGTCTCTTGGGGCCATACGCCGACTCGCATTTCCAGAATGGTTTTCCGCCGGTGTGATGCTATTGTCGGCAAGCTTCATGGCCGTTGAATGGTTCAGTGGCGCTGCTCGGCAGGATGAAAGCTACACGTGATCTCACACCAAAACGCACCCTCGCCGGAACAGCCGCCTCGGACATCGGTAATCGACTTTCTCTTTGGCCGCCCGCTGCGCTCGTCGGAGGAGCGAGGCGAAAAACTCGGCGCTAAGGCGGGAATTCCGATCTTTGGTCTCGACGCGCTCAGTTCCGCGGCATACGGCCCCGAAGCGGCACTCGCGCTGTTGATTCCGCTGGGCGTCGCGGGCGTCATCTATATCGTACCGATTACGATCAGCATCATCATTCTTCTGCTGATCGTCTATCTCTCATATCGCCAGACCATCGAGGCATATCCCAACGGCGGTGGCTCCTACACTGTCGCCGGACAGAATCTTGGCCCGTTTGCTGGCTTGCTTGCCGCTGCGGCGCTGATGATTGATTACGTTCTTACGGCGGCCGTGGGAATTTCCGCTGGCGTAGGCGCGCTCATTTCCGCATTTCCACGGTTTGAGCCGCACACACTCATCATTTGCCTCGCGATTCTTGCGCTTATCACGCTCGTGAATCTTCGCGGAGTCCGCGAAACCGGCGTGGCTTTTATGATCCCGACGTATCTGTTCATTGGAACTCTGCTGATTACGCTCGGCATCGGACTCGTGAAAGCGATCGCTTCCGGAGGCCATCCCATTCCGGTTGTCGCTCCCGCGACTTTGCACGCCGCGACTGCGGCAGTCGGCGCGTGGCTTCTCCTCAAGGCATTTTCGAGCGGCTGCACGGCGATGACCGGAGTCGAAGCAGTTAGCAACGGCGTGCAAGCATTTCGCGAGCCTGTCGCGAAAACGGCGCAGCTTACGCTCACAATCATCATCGCCATCCTGGTTGTTCTCCTCGCGGGCATCGCGTTGCTCTCTCGCGCGTACCACATTGGCGCCACCAATTCCGGGCCCGGGTACCAGAGCGTGCTTTCGCAGCTTACGGCTGCTGTCGTCGGCAAGAACGCCTTCTACTTCATCACCATTGCGTCAATCCTGCTCGTGCTTTCCCTTTCCGCGAACACCGCGTTTGCGGATTTTCCGCGCCTCTGCCGCTTGCTCGCGCAGGATGGTTATTTACCGAACCCGATGGCGGTTCGCGGACGGCGTTTGGTTTATACGCAAGGAATCATCGTCCTCGCCATTCTTTGCGCCGCACTATTGATTATTTTTCGCGGCGTCACGGATCGCTTGATTCCCCTTTACGCTGTGGGCGCATTTCTCGCGTTCACTCTCTCCCAGGCAGGAATGGTGATGCACTGGCGGCGCGCCGGTAAGGGAAAGCTGCGGCCGGCGATGTTTATCAATGCGGTGGGTGCCATCGCCACCGCGAGCGCCGTGCTCATAGTTACGTTCACCAAGTTCGTCAGCGGTGCCTGGATCACCACGCTCCTGATTCCCGCCATCATCGGCTTGATGTATGCGATTCGGCGGCATTACGCGGCCGTTGCTAAGGAGATCGCCAGTCCGCTCCCACTCGATCTCGCGGATCGTGCCGCGCCTATCGTTGTGATGCCTATGATGGCGTGGAATAAAATCAGCCGCGAAGGCCTGGAAGTCGCGCTGAATTTATCCTCCGACGTGCACGTCTTGCACATCGACTGCGGCGAGGAAAAGGAAGAAAATGTCCGCAAACAGTGGACCGAGTTCGTCGAAGAACCCATGAAGACGGCGGGCCTGCAAGTGCCCCGCATGGTGGTCCTCAAATCGCCGTACCGTTTTATCATCAACCCCATCGTCGACTACGTCGTCGAGCTTGAGAAAAAGGAGCCGAAACGCCAGATCGCCGTGCTCATCCCCGAGCTCGTGGAAAAACATTGGTATCACTATTTTTTCCACAACCAGCGGGCTACATGGCTGAAAGCCGCTTTGCTGCTGAAGGCCGATCAACGCATCATCATTGTCGACGTCCCGTGGTATTTGAAAACGTAGCTGCCCGCGCATGTAACAACGGGGCGACGCGCTTCTCGCGTCCCGACGTTCGCGTCCGAACGACGAATCTGTATTTTCCTCTAGCTCATGTCCCGCCAGCGGCTTTCGCTGGCTGACATGAGGCAGTTGCGCCCAGGCAGGCCGCCAACATCTCATTTTAATAAGCCGTCATTCCGCTCGCCCGCTTGCCCTGGGTGTGTTTTGCCAAGGGAGCCTTAGCGAAGGGAGCAGCAACTGCGGCGAGCCTACCTGGCGCAGGCAGGCTCGGCGCCGCTTCAGCCGCTTGTCGAAAAACCCCACCCTCTGTCATTCCGAGGAGCAACTGCGACGAGGAATCTGCTGTTTCTATCGGTCTTTGCATTCTGATTTCCTCGCACCCTACTGAGCACAACAATTGAGAGTCTTTTCAAGCTGCTCAGCGAATCGTTGTCCCTTCTTTGGCCCTCTGGTAATCTTATGGACATTCGCTGCGGAGAGGTGTCTGAGCGGTTGAAAGAGCCCGCCTCGAAAGCGGGTAGCCTGGTAAAACCGGGCTCGTGGGTTCAAATCC
>Ga0307372_10001689_pt1 | contig 37892 bp, 40 predicted proteins | sample OX1MG_FD_202533 | JGI IMG/M metagenome (GOLD analysis project Ga0307372, IMG submission 202533) | Soil microbial communities from Risofladan, Vaasa, Finland - OX-1 | ecosystem: Environmental > Terrestrial > Soil > Coastal area > Acid sulfate soil | place: Finland: Risofladan, Vaasa | collected...
TGTTATAAGACTGGCTGACCACGCACTGGATCTACGACCGCTGGGCCGATTGACCGACATCGAAGTGGTGACCAGACCGGGCTCAGCCACGATCCTTGGCAGGAGGATCGGCTGCGGCCGCGGCCGCATCAGCGCTGGCATCAGCGCTGGCAGCGGCGTCAGCGCCTGGAGCGGCAGCGACGGCCGACCCGGAATCAGCGGGATCTGCGCCGGGGCCGTCGTCAGCCAGGCCGGCAGCATCAGCGCCCGCAGCCGAACCAGTCGGGTCAGGACTGCCGCCATCCGCACTGACGGCGCTCCCAGTTGCCGTCGCGTCATGCGCCGGGCCGACGCCCCCCTCCGCCCCGACGCCCGCCTCCGCACTAGCCGCCAAGGCTTTGGCGTCGCGCCGATGGCTGCGCCGCTCCGCCTGGACGAGCGCCTTGTACCGCTGCGCGTACTCGTCCACGTACTCCTGGCCGGACAGCTTCATGATCTCGTAGATGATCTCGTCGGTGACGGCCCTGAGCACGATCCGGTCCGTCTCCAGCCCGTAGTACCTGGAGAAATCCATCGGCTTGCCGAACCGCACGCCAGGCCGGATGCGCAGCCTCGGCGTGATCCTGCCGGGTGGCTGGAACTCGAATCCGCCGATCATCGCGCAGGGCACAACCGGCACCCTCGCTTCGAGCGCCAGTCGCGCCACGCCGGTCTTGCCGCGGAATAGCCGTCCGTCCGGCGTGCGGGTCCCCTCCGGGTAGATGCCCAGCAGGTTGCCGCCCGCAAGCACCCGCAGGCCAGTCGCCAGCGCCCGTTCGCTCGCCTCACCGCCGGACCTGTCCACCGGGATCTGACCAACACCGCTGAAGAACGCCCTGCTGAACAGCCCTTTGAGGCCGCGTCCGGTGAAGTACTCCGACTTGGCAAGGAAGACCACCTTGCGCGGCAACGGCAGCGGCGCGAAGAAGTGGTCAGAGAACGAGAGGTGGTTACTAGCGATGATCGCCGGCCCGGTCCTGGGCACGTACTCGGTACCCTCGGCCCACGGCCGGAACACGAGTCGCAGGATCGGGGCGAGGACCGCCTTGACCACCCAGTAGAACATCGTCACATGATTTCACGGCAAGGTCACCATGCGAACCACCTGCATACAGTAAAGGTCGCGCCACGATCGGATTCCGGTCCCTAGCGAGGGAAGAACACCAGCGCGCGCCGACTATCCGCACCACCTGACGCCTTCGCCTAGCGCATGCGAAAGATGGACCGACATGCGACGATTCGGGTAAGGACAGTCCAGGGGAGTCGGAGAGGACCAGGTCATGCCAGTGCTACCGGGCGCGGAACCGTACAGCCACCAAGGCGGCCCTACCGGGGTCCTGCTCTGCCACGGATTCACCGGCACGCCGCAGTCGCTGCGCCCGTGGGCGGAGTATCTGGCCGCGGCAGGCCTGACTGTCAGCCTGCCCAGGCTGCCCGGACATGGCCTCACCTGGCAGGAGATGGCCCGGACCCGGTGGGAGGACTGGTACGCGGAGATCGAGCGGGCTTTCGACGATCTTCGCTCCACCACCGACGAGATCTTCGTCATGGGCTTGTCGATGGGGGCAACCCTTGCGTTGCGGCTCGCCGAGTTGCGGGACACGGCCGTGCGCGGGCTTGTCCTGGTCAACCCCTCACTGGTGTCCGACACAAAACTGCTGCTGCTCGGGCCCGTGCTAAAGCTGTTCGTCCCGTCAGTCAAGGCAATCGGCAGCGACATCGTGATGGAAGGCGTGACCGAACTGGCCTATGAGCGCACGCCGGTCAGGGCCGCGGCCGAACTGCCGAAGTTGTGGAAAATCACCCGGCGCCACCTTGACCAGGTCACCCAGCCGGTTCTGGCCTACAAAAGCACGGTCGATCACGTGGTCGGGCCCGCGAGCATCGAGATCCTGCGCAAGGCGCTGCCGGCCAGCCAGCTTGACGTCAGGCAGTGCCCGGACAGCTATCACGTCGCCACCTTGGACAACGATGCTCAGGCGATATTCGCCGGAAGCCTGGATTTCGTTCGATCACGCAGTCATGCGGGAAAGGAATGACAGGATGGATGTCGCTGGATATGCGGCTCTGGCGAGGGTGGAGCACGATCGGGCAACGATGCAGGGGGCACCGTGGGGCGCGACGTAGGCAGGGACAAGGGCAGCGAGCAGGCTGCCTGGCGTGATCTGATCGCGAGATTTAACCAGCAACTCGGCGAACCGGGCAGTGTGCCGTGGCCCGATCGCGAGAACCTCGGCGGGAACCCCAGCAGCGAAAACCTCGCCAGGAACCTCAGCGACGTCCCGGCAACGCCACAGCCGCCCGCGCAATCCGAGGTTCCCGGTCTGCCCGAGGTTCCCGGTCTGCCGGAGGCTGCCCGCACCGACGATACAGCCGCCGATCAGGCCCGACCCGATCAGGCCTGGCCCGATCAGGCCCGACCCGATCGGGCCAGGCCAGCCTCCGGCAACCAGAGCCGCGTGATCCGGCCGGCCAGCTTCTTCAACTCCGCCGAGCCAGCCGAGGTCGTACCGGCGACCGAACCGTGGCCGCTCGAACGTGGCCAGGAACCGGCGCACGATGCCCACACCCAGCAGGGCGGCGAAGCGGCCGACAGCGATTGCCGGGGTCGCACCGACCACGAGCTTTCGTACCTGGACTACTACGAGGACGACGCAGACGAACGCTACGTCCCGCCGCCGGTCCCCCCGCAGCCGAGACTTGATCCGGTTGCCCGGGGCGCCTGGCTCGCCCTTTTCAGCGGCCCAGGTTACTTGTTCGTCGCGACGCTGCTTGCCTGGCAGGTTCCAGGGTGGGCCGAGCTTTTCGCGGTCGCCGCTTTCGTGACCGGATTCGTGATCCTGGTAGCCCGGCTCGGCGACGGCCCGTCTAAGCGGGACGGCCCCGACCAGGGCGCTGTCGTCTAGCCGGAGTCGGCTCAGCAGAGTCGGCTCAGCAGAGTCGGAAACTCATCGGAGTAGGCTCACCAGTCCGCGCCTGATCCCTAGCGGCACCAACCGAGATAACCGCTGCCTGGCCAGATCGGCGGCGCCGATCAGGCCAGCATCCGGGCCGAGTTCGGCGAGCACTATGGCGGCGTGCGGACGGTACTGGCGTCCGGTCAGCCCGTTCTCGAAGGCCGCTCTGGTCTCGCCCAGCAGCAGGTCTCCGGCATCCGACACTCCGCCCCCGAGCACGAAACAGCCGGGATCGAGAATCGCCGCCAGGTCAGCAAGACCGTCACCGAGCCACCGGCCGATGATCTCAAAGCAACGCAGCGCAGCGGCATCGCCCTCGCGCGCCGCGGCCGTGACCGCCGGGCCGGTGATCCCTTCCGGCGTGCCGCCAGCGAGTTGCAGCAGCCGGACAGCCGCCCCGGGCGAACGCCTGGCGAATTCGCGGGCCTCTGCGACCAGCGCGCTGCCGCTGGCGTACTGCTCCCAGCAGCCTCGGTTGCCGCAGCCGCACAGCCGGCCGTCTGGCACGACCCGGTAGTGTCCGGGTTCCCCGGCCATGCCCCACCGGCCGCGGTAGAGCTCGCCGTTCAGCACCACTCCCCCGCCGATGCCAGTACCGACCGTGATCAGCACGACATGGTCATGACCGCGACCAGCGCCGAACTTCGCCTCGGCCCACGCGGCCGCGTTGGCGTCGTTCTCCACGATCACCCGGCGGCCAGTCCGCGCGCGGACATTTCGCGCCACTGGCTCGTGACGCCAGGCAAGATTCGGAGCGAACAAAACCGCCGACCGGCTCTCCTCCACGAACCCGGCCGCTCCGACGCCGACCGCATCGACGTCGTACTTAGCCAGTAGTTCGAGCACCGCGTCGCTGATGACTTCGATCGTTCCCGCGGCATTCGCAGCCGGGGTCGGCCGCCTGACCATCTCAAGGACCTTCCCGCGCTCGTCGACGACGCCGGCCGCGATCTTGGTGCCGCCTACGTCAACTCCGATCGCCAGGCTCATCCTCGGGCTCTTTCTCCCCGCCGACGTCAGGCCGCTCTCCCGAAGCCGCGGTCTCGCTAGGCCGATAGGACAGCAGCGAGTCCAAGCCAGCCAGCGCGTCCCTGGCCGCGCTGGCGATCACGTCGGCGGCATCAGAGAGCATCGCACCGCCCGCACCGGCCGGCCCGCTGCCAGCGGCCGCGGTACGCGCCTCCGACATCCGCCTCGCGGCACGGCAGATCGGGCACCACGCGCACTCAGGCGGCTCATTGGCCGCGTTCGGCGGCTCGGTCGTGGCAGTCGCCCAGACATCGGAAGGCTCGGCGTCGCGTCCGCGGAACGCCTTCTTCACCTGGCCGCCTAGCTCGTCGCGCATGTTCTTCGCGCTGGTCTTGATCAGCCAGCGCTGAACCTCGGTGGCCAGGGCGGCGGCCCGATGCTCCCACGAGTCCGCAGAAGGTCCTCCACTGTCCTTGCCGGTCCTGCGCGGCTCAGTCATCTGTCCTCACCACTGTCCTGCGCCACCTTCTCGGCCCGGTTCCTCAGACCCTTGAGTGCCGTGTCGACGATCGTCTTCTCGGCGCGTCGTTTCAGCATTCCCGGCATCGGTATCGACATCCCGACCGCCAGTTCGTAGGTCACCTCGGTGCCGCCGCCGAGTCCCTCAAGCAGGTACGCTCCGGACATCTCCGACACCGCGGAACCCCGCTCGGCCAGTTCCCAGCGGACCTGGTCATCGCCCTGCCAGGTGTAGCCGAGCACGTAGCTGTCCTTGATCACCCCGGCATTGATGCTGAACCGCACCCGCTCGGGCCGGCCGTCGGAGCCCTTACTCAGCACCTGCGCGGACCGCACGCCGGACGCCCACTGCGGGTAGGCGGCGAAATCTGCGATAACCGCCATGATGATCGACTGCGGGACGTCGATCGTCATGGTCGAGCGTGTCTTGTCGGCCACTCTCGGAGCGTACCGCGCCCCGCTGCCCAGGCTGGCCGTCACCACTGGAGTACGTACGGCGTGCCCCTCGCGCGAAAATGGCCGACGTTCACGCACTCCGTGCGCCCTATCCGTAGCTCGGCGACGAGCGGCTGATGGACATGGCCGAACAGCAGGTAGCGCGGCTGCTTCTCGCGCACGGCGGCGAGGAGCGCCTCGCTGCCGCGCTCCATCCGCTGGGCAACGGTGTCGAACAGCAACTCGGGCACGTCAGGGGGGATGTGAGCGCACAGCACGTCGACAGCGCCGACCGACGAGACCTTGGCCGCGAACACATCGTCGTCTAGCTCGTTCGGCGTCCGGTACACCGACCGCAGGCCGCCGCCCACGAAGCCGAAGGTGAGACCGCCGATCTCGGCGCGCTCGCCGTCGAGCACCCGATGCCCTGGTCGCAGATGCTCGGCCCACATCCGCGGGATGTCCACGTTGCCGTAGGTCAGGTACGCGGGGGTCGGCATGGCATCGAAGAGTTCCGCGTACTGGGCGGCGACAGCCGCGTTCATCGTTGCCGCGGGGTCGGGCAATGATGCCCACAGTTTCGACGAAAGCTCCCGCGCCGCGTCGAACTGCTGCGCGGTACGCAGCCTGATGAATTCGCCCGCAGCCTCCGGGCCGAACAAATCGGCGAAGATTCCGCTGGAATCGTCGGCGTAGTCGAGGAAGAGCAGCAAGTCACCAAGGCAGATCAGCGCGTCGGCGCCGTCACCCGCCCGCCGCAGAGCATCAGTCCGGCCGTGTACGTCGCTGACCACATGGACCCGCATTGGCCAACAATACGCAGATGATCCCGCCCCATCCAGGCCACCCGGGCTCCGGCCGGCTGAATACCCGCGATACCGTCCAGCAAGAGCGACACTAAAGGCAGGCGCACGCGGCAAGCGGAAACGCGGCAGGCGCGGGAACGCGGAAGATCGAAGCGCCGCAAGGAGGAACGTTGCGCGAGTTCAACATTCCGGCGCTGGTCGAAATCCCGATCACGGCTACGCTGACCGACGTCGTCTTCGATCGCTCCAGCCACTCGCCCGAGGCAGTGATGTTGCGCAGACGGGACGAGTCAGGGCATTGGAGCGACGTCACCGCGCGGCAGTTCGGCGACGAGGTGCGGGCACTCGCCAAGGGCCTGGTCGCGGCCGGCATCCAGGCCGGCGACCGGGTCGGGCTGATGGCACGCACCAGTTACCAGTGGACGCTCATCGACTACGCGATCTGGGCCGCCGGCGCGGTCACCGTGCCGGTCTACGAGACCTCGTCCGCCGAGCAGGTGGAGTGGATCTTGTCCGACTCCAGCGCTAAGGCGGTGTTCGCCGAGAGCGCGGTACACGAGGCCACGATCGCCAGTGTCCGGTCCGCGCTCAGCGACCTGGCCAATATCTGGCTAGTCGACGCGGTCGGCGACGTCGCGGCGACTGGCACCGCGGTCACCGATGAGCAGTTCGCGCAGCGACTCGGTGCCAGAACCGCCGACGACCTCGCCACCATCATCTACACGTCAGGGACGACCGGCCGCCCGAAGGGCTGCGAGCTGACGCACCGCAACCTGCTTTCTGGCGCGCGCAACGCGGCCGAGGGCGCGCTCGAAGAACTCTTCGAGCTCGCCGGATCCTCGACGCTGCTCTTCTTGCCGCTCGCGCACTCGTTCGCCAGGATCATCCAGGTGGCCTGCCTGGAAGGCGGCGCGGTCCTGTCGCACTGGCCTGATTCCTCGACCCTGGCACAGGGCCTGCCCGAAGCCAGGCCGGTGTTCTTGCTCGCGGTCCCTCGGGTATTCGAGAAGGTCTACAACTCCGCCAGGCAGCAGGCGTCCGCGAGCAGCCTGAAAGCGAAGATCTTCGATTCGGCGGCGGAGACGGCCATTGCCTACAGCCGCTCGCTGGATGACTCGAACAGGACCGGGCGTCGTGTCGGCGCGGGACTGAGGACGCGGCATGCGCTCTTCGACCGCCTCGTGTACGGCAAGTTGCGCACCGCGATGGGCGGCAACGTGCGGTTCGCCGTATCGGGCGGCGCACCCCTTGGCGAGCGCCTTGGGCACTTCTTCCGCGGTGCGGGCATCACCGTGCTCGAGGGCTACGGCCTCACCGAGACCTCAGCCGCTGCCGTCGTCAACCGGCCCAGCCGCAACAAGATCGGCACGGTCGGCCTTCCACTGCCGGGGGTCAGCGTGCGCATAGCCGACGACGGCGAGATCCTGATCGCCGGACCTGTCGTGTTCCGCGGCTACTGGCGGAACGAGGAGGCGACTGCCAAGGACCTCGACTCCGATGGCTGGCTGCGAACGGGAGACATCGGAATGCTCGACGACGAGGGCTTCCTCAGCGTGACCGGGCGCAAGAAGGAACTGATCGTCACGGCGGGCGGCAAGAACGTGGCTCCGGCCGTGCTCGAAGACCGGCTGCGCGCTCATCCGCTGATCAGCCAGTGCATGGTCGTGGGTGACAACCGCCCGTTCATTGCCTGCCTGATCACGCTCGATCCCGAGGCGCTTGAGCTCTGGAAGCAACAGCATGGCAAGCCGGCCAGCGCGACGCCGGCCGACCTCGCGGCCGACGCGGAGTTGCTGTCCGAGCTTCAGGCAGCCGTCGACGACGCCAACAAGGCGGTATCCCGAGCCGAGTCGATTCGCAAGTTCAGGATTCTGGGCTTCGATTTCACCGAGGCGAGCGGTCATCTGACCCCGTCGCTGAAGGTCAAGAGAAGCGTCGTGAGCAAGGACTACGCAGCCGAGATCGAGGCGCTCTACGGCTGAACGGCCGCGGCGGGCGGGGCGGCTCAGCCGGCCAGGATCCCGGCCAGCCGGTGCGCGACGAGATCCCAGCGCCATTCTCTCTCCACCCAGGCGAGACCCTTCTCGCCCATGGTGGCGGCGCCCGGCAAGTCGTCGAGCAACTGCACGAGCCGGTCGGCCAGCCCGGCCACGTCGCCACCGCGGACCACGTATCCGGTCTCGCCCGGCAAGATGGCGTCCGGCGCGCCGCCCGAGTCACCGCCGATGACTGGCAAGCCCGTGGCCGACGCCTCCAGGTAGACGATGCCGAGTCCCTCGACGTCGAGTCCGCGCCGCCTCGTGCGGCAGGGCATGGCGAACACGGTCCCGGCGTCGTAGTAGGCCGGAAGCTCCTCCCAGGGCACCGGGCCGACGAAGATCACCGAGTCGGCCACCCGCTGGCGGCGTGCCAGCTTGCGCAGGTCGTCCGCGTACGGACCGTCCCCGACGAACAGCAGGACGGGCTCGGCTACCGAGCCCTTCAGCCGGGCGCGCACCAGCGGCCACGCCCTGATCAAGGTGTCCTGGCCCTTCCTGGGGACCATCCGCGACACGCAGATGACCACCGGAACCTGGGGTGCGATCCCAAGCCGCGCCCTGATCGCGTCACCGCCGGCGCCGGGCCGGAACACCTCGTTATCGACTCCAGGCGCCAGCCTGACCATCCGGGCAACCGCCGCGGGGGTCAGCGCCCTGGCGAGCCGCAGCCTGACGTACTCCCCCAGGTAAGTCATGACGTCGACGCGCTCGCCTATGTACCGCAACAAAGCCCTGGCGCCAGGCACGGCCGCCCAGCCAGCTTCGTGCCCGTGGGTCAGCGCGATGATCCTGCGCGCGCCGGCCCGGCGCAGTCCTGGCGCGAGCAGCCCGAGCGGTGCGGCCGCGCCGAACAGGACCGTGTCACAGCCATGCTCGGTCAGGATCCGCTGAGCCCGTCGGGCTACTGACGGGACCGGGAGCATCAGCGACCCCTGATGCCTGATCACAGGGAACGGCTGCCTGGCGTCGAACTCCGGCGCCCCGGGCCAGGCCGGGGCGTAGACGACCACGCCGTCCGCCGGCAGCCGGGAGGCGAGCGCGTGTACGAACGACTGGATACCGCCGCGGCGCGGCGGAAAGTCATTGGTGACGATCAGGACCTTCGGCATAACAATGGCTACCTTACCCAGCACAGCCAGCATCGCGCGTCTCATGGGCATGCCGGACGCTGGCATCGCCGCGAGCATCGCCGCGAGCCTGATACCTGCTGACGCCGAAGGTGCGGTTTCCGCTACCACCACCGGTCGGACGGCGTTATGGTCGGACGGCTCCGTCTAGCTCTTGCAGGTACCAGCCGGTCAGCGAGACCTTTTCCACCGACGCACCGGGCACCGGCGCGTCGATTACCTCGTTACCACCCACATACATGCCGACGTGGGAGTTGCCGGCGAAACCGAGGATGTCGCCGGGTTCGAGGTAGGCCGTCGTGAATGCGCCTGAGGAATTGTGCAGGGCCACCGCAGGCAGCGAGCTCATCTGGTCCCAGCTGACGCGCGGGATCGAGATTCCCGCGCTGGCCCAGGCCGCCAGCATCAAACCCGAGCAGTCGAATCCCGAGCTGCACGGGCCGGTCGCACCGTACACGTACGGGCAGCCGAGAGCGTTGTAGGCGAACTGCACGGCCTTGCCGGCCTGCGTCTTGGTGGAACCGGTGTACTTCTGCTTGGTGCCGCTCCCGCTGCCGGGACCGACCCCCGTCCGCTGCGCCGGACTCAGCTGGGCCAGCAGCGTCTCCGCCTGTGCCTTAAGCGCGTTCAGCGCCGCGAGACGCTTGTGCAGCGAGTGGCTGAGCTGCAAGATCCCGGTCCGTTCGCGGCTTGCCGCTTGCTGCGCGTCGAGCAGCTGGCGGCTGGCGACCAGGTACTGGCTGATCTGGGAGGCGTCGACGGCCGACAGCTCGCCCAGGATCGAGGACTGATTCAGCACCTGCTGCGGCGAATTCGAGGTCAGCAGCGCCAGCGGCGTGTCCGCGCCGCCCTGCTCATAGGAGACGGCGGCTATCCGCCCGAGTTGCGACCGCATCGAATCGAAGGTGGACCGGTAGCGCTTGGTTTCCTTGTTCAGCAGGTTCAGTCGCTGGCTGGCCAGGCTGAGTTCTTGCTGGACCACGTCGTACTGCTGGCCGAGCCGGCTTGCCCTGTTGTTCAGCGTCGTGAGCTCGTGCTGAACCTGCGACACAGTGGGCGCAGGAAAGGCAGCCGCCGAACCGCCCATGCTGACGACGGCGGCGGCGGTGGCGAGGCTAGCGACAACGATCCAGCCGTAGCGACCGGCTCTGCGAACTGACAGCGGCTTATGCACGCGCCAGACACGCTCCTTCACTCCCACGTTCACTGCCGAGTCGGCTTATGGGCACGGGCTGTGGCGGCTGCCCGTCGACTCTGGCCTTGGCTGCCAGTCCGATGCACCTCGGGGAAGATTCGCTCCCGCTCGCAACACCGCGGACCTGCGGCCTTCCAGAGGGCGCCCAGTTCACCCGCTGGCCTCGCGGCCAGACCGAGAACTCGGTAGCGCCAACCGCCGCCACGATCGACGCGGCTACAAACGGCCGGCTCGATCCCTGAGAGTAGTAAAGGCAGGGTATTGCAATCAACCACTTCGCGCACTCTCGCCTCATCTCGATGTCCGGCAAGTGCGGCAGCTCCCTCCGATCTGAAAGATCGGGGCATCCTGATCCGCACTGTCGGTGCCTGGCCATAACGTGACCCTGTGAGCGCACCGGTGCAGTCCGCACAGTCGCCGACCGGGATGTGGCCGCCGGGCCTGAGGCTGCGCGGAGCGGACATCGTGGTGGTCGACGTGGAGACCACCGGCTGGCTGGCGGACGCGGCCCGCATCACCGAGATCGGAGCCGTGCGCCTGAGCCCGGCCGCGCCGCTGTCCGAATTCGCGGTCCTGGTCAACCCTGGGGTGCCGATTCCGCCCGACATCTCGGCGCTGACAGGCATCACCGACGAGATGGTCGCCCACGCGCCGCCAATCGGCGACGTGCTGCCAGTGTTCCTCGAATTCGCCAGGGACAGCGTCATGGTGGCGCACAACGCTCCGTTCGATATCGGCTTCCTGGCCGCCGCCAGCGAGGAGTGCGGCATCCCGTGGCCGAGCCGGGCCGTCATCGATACAGCGGTGCTCTCCCGCATCGTCCTGGCGCCAGACGAGGTTCCCGACCACAAGCTGGCCACTCTGTCCGGCCATTTCGCAACGCGGACCGGGCCGTGCCATCGCGCGCTCGCGGATGCCAAGGCCACTGCCGGGGTTCTGATCGGCCTGTTCGGCATGCTCTGCCCGGCACCATCGCGCGTCGGCGGCTGGCACCGGGACGGCTGATCGCTGGCTGTCGCGAAAGGCCGGGTGCGATCGGAGCGGCAGGCTCCGAACCGCTACGATGGCGCCGCAGCACGGATACGGGCTCCCGGACTCCAGGAGGCGGCTATGGTCACCGCGATTGTCCTGATCAAGGCAGATGTGGCGCGCATTCCCGAGACGGCCGAAGCCATCGCGCAGATCCCGCAGGTCAGCGAGGTCTACTCCGTCACCGGTGAATTCGACCTCGTGGCGATGGTGCGGGTTCGCGCTCACGACGAACTCGGCGACGTCATACCTGCCAGGCTGAACCGCGTGCCGGGCGTGACGCATACCGAAACGCACATCGCCTTCCGCGCCTATTCGCGGCACGACCTCGACGCAGCGTTCGCGATCGGCTACTCCGACTCAGCAGCCTGATCAGCGGGCCAAGCTGATCAGCGGGCCAAGCGCTGGCTGGCCGCTATCCAGCGATCGAGCAGTGCCGCGGCAGCTCCGGTATCGACCGCCTCCGCCGCCTGGGCATACGCCTGCGCGAACGCCTCAGGGAGCTGTTCAGGCTCAGGCACGCCGGCGTTGGCGATGACCGCTGCCGCGGCGTTCAGCAGCACCGTCTCCCGCACCGGACCGGGCTCGCCCGACAGCATGGAACGGGCGACCGCGGCGTTGTGCGGCGGGTCGCCGCCCCGCAGGTCCTCGGGCTGACAACGGCTGATGCCGATTTCGGCCGGGTCGAACCTGGTCCGCGTCACCGCTCCGTCTCGTACCGCCCAGACGGTAGACGGTCCGGTCGTCGTCAGCTCGTCCAGCCCGTCGTCGCCGTGGAAGACGAGAGCCGAGCAACGGCGCTCGGCCAGCACGCCGGCCAGCACCGGACCCATCCGCGGGTCCGCGACGCCCACCGCCTGCGACTGCGGCCTGGCCGGGTTGGCTACCGGGCCGAGGAAGTTGAACACGGTAGGGACACCAAGCTCGCGACGCGGCACGGAGGTGTGCCGCAGCGCCGGGTGATACAGCGGCGCGAAGAGGAACACCACCCCGATCTCCTGAGCAAGCTTCTCGGTCGCCGCTGGCGGCAGGTCGATCACCACGCCGAGCGCCTCGAGCACGTCGGCCGTGCCGCACTCCGACGACGCGGCACGGTTCCCGTGCTTGACCATCCGCACCCCGGCCGCCGCCGCGACCACGGTACCCATGGTCGAGATGTTCACCGTCCTGGCGCGATCGCCGCCCGTTCCGACCAGGTCGGTCAGGCGCCCGGGAATGCTGAGCGGCGCCGCGTGCGCCAGCATCGCCGAGGCACACCCGCTGACCTCAGCCGGGGTCTCGCCTTTCATGCGCATCGCCACGCCGAAGCCCGCGATCTGAGCGGGCGTGGCAGCGCCGTCCATGATCTCGTTCATCGCCCACTCCGCGGCCTGCTCGGTCAGCGACTCGCCTTTGACGAGCTGGCCGAGCAGAGCGGGCCAGGAGGTGGTTACGGACCGGGGGTCGGATGAATCCATGGCGGCTTCCTCATCGTCGGGTCAGGCGGACGCACCAGCAGACGTCACCGCGGCACGCTGTCGCATCAGGCCGGCCAGGGCCTCAGCGAGCGCGGCCGGGTCGATCGGGTGACTCACTACGGCATCGGCACCGGACCAGGTGGCGAGCCAGCCGTCGTCCGCCCTGCCGATGATGAGCAGGACGGGAGGGCAGTCGTACACCTCGTCCTTGGCCTGCCGGCACACTCCCATGCCGCCTGACGGCTGCGCCTCGCCGTCCAGCACCATCACGTCGGCACCGCCGGCATCGAGGAGCCGGATCAGCGCCGGGTGCGTGGCAACCTCGACGACCTCGGCCTCTGGGACGTCGGTCGCCGGACGTTTTCCGATGGCCAGCCGGATCCGCGCCCGGGTGTCCGCGTCATGGCTATACACGACAACTTTCATAACTGGATGCTACCGACCTAGGGGGTCGTGGCGCGTTCCCCTACCGGGTGTCGTAATAATGGGCGCGTGACGACAGCATCAGACGCGGCCGTGATGCCGCGTACCCCCGCGAGCAGACCCAATCTGGTCAGCGTCGGGACGATCGTGTGGTTGTCCTCCGAGCTGATGTTCTTCGCGGCACTGTTCGCGATGTACTTCACCGTCAAGTCGGTGGACACTGGCCTCGGCCTGCCGTGGCCGGGAGCACACCTGAATTACCCGCTCGCCTTCACCAATACCACCGTGCTTGTCCTGTCCAGCGTGACCTGCCAGCTGGGGGTCTTCGCCGTCGAGCGCGGCCAGATCGGACGCTCCGGCCCGGTCTGGAACGTGCGGGCGTGGGGACTGCGCGAGTGGTACATCCTCTCGTTCTTCATGGGCCTGTACTTCGTGCTCGGCCAGGGCTTCGAGTACCTGCAGCTGATCTTCAAGGACCACCTGACGATCGCCTCGAGCAACTACGGCTCCGTGTTCTTCCTCACGACCGGCTTCCACGGCCTGCACGTGACCGGCGGGCTGATCGCGTTCTTGTTCCTGCTCGGACGTACCTACGCCGCCAAGCGGTACACGCACGAGCAGCAGGTCAGCGCCATCGTGGTGTCGTACTACTGGCACTTCGTCGACGTGGTGTGGATCGGCCTGTTCACCACCATCTACCTACTCCCACTGACCGGAAAATAGGGATAGCAGTGACATCGATCACCGCCAGGCGACGGCACCCTGCCGCCGGTTACGCTGTCGTCACGCTCGGCCTGCTGCTCGCTGGCCTGAGCTATGCCGCGATTACCGGCAGCGGCGCCGCTTCGGCGTCTTCGCACAGCCTCACCCAGCAGGCGCAGATCGCCCAGGGCAAGGCGATATTCAACCAGGAGTGCTCCAGCTGCCACGGCCTGTTCGGGCAGGGCGTGACCGGTTCCGGGCCCAGCCTGATCGGCGTCGGCTCGGCCGCCGTGGACTTCCAGGTCAGCACCGGCCGGATGCCCGCGAAGGAACCGGCTGCTGAGATGCCGCGCAAGCCGCTTGAGCTGAACACCGCGCAGATCCGCGCGCTGGCCGCCTACATCGAATCACTCGGCGGCGGCCCGGCCATTCCGACGAGCGCCCAGGTCAGCCAGACTGGCGCGAGCCCGGGTTTCGGCCAGCAACTGTTCGTCGCTGACTGCGCGCAGTGCCACAACTTCGTCGGCGCCGGCGGTGCCCTCACCTACGGCAAGTACGCGCCGCCGCTCACCAAGTCGACGCCGACTCAGATTTACGAAGCCATGCTGACCGGTCCCGAGGCGATGCCGGTCTTCAACAACACCACGATCACCCCGCAGGAGAAGCGCGACGTCATCGCGTACATTGTCCAGACCCGCAGTGAACCGAACCCGGGCGGATTCAGCCTGGGCCGCGTCGGGCCGGTCACCGAGGGCCTGGTGGCCTTCATCGGGCTGCTTCTCTTCATGGTGTTCGCGGCACTGTGGATCACTGCGAAGCACGGGAAGGCTCATGAGTGACTCGACACCTGGCCGCGGGCCAGGGGACAGCGGCCAGCACGGTGACCTGCCAGCGGGCGCCGAGACCGGCAGCACGAACGGCGAAGAAGCGCAGGCCAGCCCGCACCGGGTGATCGGCACTCCCCCGCCAGCTCAGGCAAGGTCAATGCTGGGCGCGGCTGCCGTCAACGTACCCGCCGAGCGGGAACGCGAGCTGCCGGCCGACCCGCCGGACCTGGCCAGCGCCAAGCGCGCCGAGCGGATCGTCGCGGCCCTTTTCATGCTCTCGATGCTGGCGGGCCTCGGCTTCCTCGCCTCGTACTTCATCTTCGGCGTGCACTCGGTGCGGAACGTGCTGCATTCCAACCTGGCACTGGGCGGGACCATGGCGCTGGCGTTCCTCTGCCTGGGCATCGGCGCGACCATCTGGGTACGCAGGCTGATGCCCGACGTCGAGTTGACCGAGCAGCGCAAGCCGCTGCGGTCAACTCCGCAGGACCGCGCCGCGTTCGCCGAGACCTTCGAGGAAGGCGCGGACGCCAGCCAGTTCGTCAAGCGGCCGTTGCTGCGCCGGACCCTGATCGCGGCGACCGTGCCGGTCGCGGTCGCGCCTATCGTGCTGCTGCGTGACCTCGGCCCGCTGCCGGGCAAGAGCCTGGAGCACACCGTCTGGCGCAAAGGCTTGCGGCTGCTGAACTACGGCGTCAACACCCCGATCCGGCCCGGCGACTTCAGCTCGCCTGGCGGCATGATCACCGTGGTGCCAGACGGCTACCAGGACGACTTTAACGCCCTGGCCAAAGCGGCGGTGATCATCATCAAGATGCCGCCTGGCGTGCTCCAGGCTCCGACGGTCATGAACTGGACCGTCGACAATATCGTTGCCTATTCCAAGATCTGCACGCACGTCGGCTGCCCGGCGGCCCTGTACGAGCAGACGACCCACCACATCCTGTGCCCGTGCCATCAGTCCACCTTCGACGCCGCGCGCGGCGCCAAGGTGATTTTCGGGCCCGCTACCAGGGCGCTGCCGCAGTTGCCGATGACAGTCGATGCCGACGGCTACCTCGTGGCCCAGAGCGATTTCACCGAGCCAGTGGGACCAAGTTACTGGGAGCGCGGATGACCACCAACCGGGCGCTGGGCGGCGTCGGCGGCTACCTGGACGACAGGTTCCGCGGCGCCCAGGGGTTCCGCACCTTCTTCCGCAAGATCTTCCCGGACCACTGGACGTTCCTGCTCGGCGAGATCGCGCTGTACTCGTTCATCATCTTGCTGCTGACCGGCACGTTCCTGGCGCTGTTCTTCAAGCCCAGCATGACCGAGATCATCTACCACGGCTCGTACCTCAAGTTCGACGGCCAGCGGATGAGCGAGGCGTACGCTTCGACGCTCAACATCAGCTTCGACGTGCGCGGCGGCCTACTGATGCGCCAGATCCATCACTGGGCAGCCGACCTCTTCGTCGCGGCAATCATGGCGCACATGCTCCGGATCTTCTTCACCGGCGCGTACCGCAAGCCGCGCGAGCTCAACTGGCTGATCGGGATCGTGCTGTTCACCCTCAGCCTGCTTGAGGGCCTCTTCGGTTACTCGCTCCCTGACGACCTGCTGTCCGGCGCCGGCCTGAGGATCACCCAGGGAGTGCTCCAGTCTGTTCCGATCGTCGGCACCTACCTCTCGTTCTTCCTGTTCGGCGGGGAGTACCCGGGCACCGACATCATCCCGCGCATGTACATCCTGCACGTGCTGCTGATCCCTGGCCTGTTCATGGCACTGATCGGCGCGCACCTGTTCATCATGTTCCACCAGAAGCACACCCAGATGCCGGGCAAGGGCCGCACCGAGAAGAACGTCGTTGGCGCGCCAATGTACCCGTACTTCATGGCCAAGACCGGGGCGTTCTTCTTCTTCACCTTCGCCGCTCTCGCACTGGCGTCGACGCTGGCTCAGATCAACCCGATCTGGGTGTACGGGCCGTACAACCCGATCGCGATCTCCGCCGGCTCCCAGCCCGACTTCTACATGGGCTTCCTCGAAGGCTCGCTGCGGATCATGCCTGCCTGGCAGTGGGTCGTCTTCGGGCATACGTTCGCGTTCAACGTGTTCATCCCCGGTCTCGTGCCACTCGGCCTTGTCATGACCGGGGCGGCGTTCTGGCCGTTCATCGAGCAGTGGATCACCGGGGACAAGCGTGAGCACCATGTGAACGACCGGCCGAGGAACGCCCCGACAAGGACGGCTCTCGGTCTCGCGATGGTCTCGTTCTACGGCGTGCTCTGGCTGGAAGGCGCTAACGACGTGCTCGCGCAGCACTTCGACGTCCCGCTGTACACGATCACCTGGATCGCCAGGTTCGCGGTCTTCATCGTCCCGATCGTCACCTACATCGTCACCAAGCGGATCTGCCTCGGGCTCCAGCGCAAGGACCTGCACCTGCTTGAGCACGGCGTCGAGACGGGCATCATCAGGCAGCTGCCGAGCGGTGAGTTCATCGAGGAGACCAGGCCGGCCTCCGAGGAGGTGCGGGCCAAGATCGCCAGGCCCGAGCCGCTGGCTCTGGCTGGCGCCAAGGCCGAGGGCGAGGGCGAGGCGGACGTTCCGCCACCAGGCATGCGGGGCGGCCTCGGCCGGGTCAAGGCACGGCTGAACAAGGTCGTCACCGAGAGCATCCCGGTGAACGGGCACGGCACCAACGGGCACGGTCCGAACGGGCCCGGTGGTCATGACGAAGACGAGCACGCGCACGCAGCCGTCGGCTCGGGTGGCCAGGAAAGCGGTACGGATCAGCCCGGAGCCTAGCTAGCGAGCCACGAGCCAGGCAGCACGAAAGCCGGAGCGCTGGCGAGAGCCGACTACTCGGCCCGCGCCAGCGCTCCGGCTATTCTGTGACCGTTTCCCGCGGGTCAGTCCGGCCGATCAGCCGAAGCAGAGCGGCACGGAAGCGAACGGCCGGCAGTTGTTCGGTATGTTGCCCGCGACAAGGCTGTTCAGGATGATGAAGACGCCCGAGAAGCCTTCGAAGATGCCGCCTCCGAACGGCGCGACGTTCTGTGTGATGAACGACATCTGCAGCAGAGCGTTGCCGAAGTTGGCGATACCGCCGCCGGAAACGTGCGCGGTGTTGGCCTGGAATGTCGACGCCGCGATATGCGTCGACGCGTGATGGTCGGCGAACAGTCCGCCTCCCGATATCCCCGCCTGGTTGCGCTGCAAGAAAGACACGCCCAGGAACAGGTCGTCGTCGGTGTAGATTCCGCCGCCGGTCAGTGATGCCCGGTTGGCGATCAGGTTGACGCCGATGAGCCTGGCATCGCCGTCGTTGTACAGGCCGCCGCCGCGTCCGTGGAAGAACAGGAAGTGGTGCGCGGAGTTGTCGCTGACGAAACTCTTGCTCATGACAAGATCGCCGCCTGAGTCGACGTAGATGCCGCCGCCGTCACCAGCGATGTTGTCCTGCACCGAACTGCCGGTGGCCAAGACGTCCGTGTGGGAGTCCGCGTAGATGCCGCCGCCGTCACCAGCGGAGCAATCCTCCAACTCGCTGTCGAGGAGCACGAGCGTGCTGCCGCCCAGGCGCCGCGTCCGCCCAGCCGTGGTCACCAGCACGCAGCCGCCGTGGCCAGGAGTGCCGAACAGGCCGCTCGTCTGGCCATTGCGCAGCGTGATTCCCCGGATCGTCAGGCTGGCACTGTGCCGATTGGATCCGGCCACCTCGGCAATGCGGAAACGCGCTCTTGAGAAGCGGAGAATTGTCGTGTGGTCCCCGATCAGCGTCACGTGTCTGGTGACGATCGGCAGCCCTACCGCGCCTTGCGACACCGACACCGGCAGTACAGGTGACCTGATCAGGTAGGTGCAATGCGGAGCCAGGAAGATGGTGGACGGCCCGCCCAGGTTGGCCGCTACGATCGCGACCCGGAGGGCGGTGACGTTCCCGCAGCCGATGGTCACGGCAGGCGCTGTCGGCGCCGCCTGCGCACCGGCCGTCGCCGGCAGTCCGGCGAGCAATCCGGATACCACTGCGGTCGCACCCAGAGTCCCCCGGAGAGTGCGTTTGTGCATGGTGTTCCCCCCGTCGATGTTGTAACTCTACGTAGTCGCATTGTTACGCACGGATACCAGTCGTGTCCGCTGGACACCGACGTGTCGGGGGTCGTTATTGCCGCAATCTCACTCCTGGCCCGGAGCCTCCCCTGGCCACAGCGGTTCGTTCACGCTGAAACCCAGCTCAGCGCCCCAGGCATTGCGGTACGCGACCTCGTGCGCGGGGCGCCTGGCAGCTACTCCCCACCGCCCGGTCGGGTAGCCGAACGAGACGCAGCAGGCCATCTCCCAGCCACGATCGGCGGGCACCCGCAGAATCCGCAGGGTCTCCGCGGCGCGGAAGATGCCAAGGACCGTGGTCAGCGCGCTGCCCACTCCTTCGGCGCGAGCCGCGAGCTGGGCGCTCCACACCGCCGGATAGATGGAGCCGCCGCTCGGATCGTTCCGCCCGAATGCCATCAGGAACAGCGGTACGTCTTCGAACCGGTCAGCCAGATGCTGTGCCGAGGCGACGACGCGCAGCAGCGCGGCACTGGCCGGGGCGGCTGGGGCGGCGGTGGCTCGCGCGATCCGCTCCTGGTATCCGGTCGCCCAGAGCTGCGCTATGCAATCCCGGTATAGCGGGCCGAGCTGCGCCTTGACCTGAGGGTCATCGACCAGCATGAAACGCCAGTTCTGCGCGTTGCCACCGCTCGGCGCCCTGATCGCCGCGTCCAGGATTCTCGCCTGGACCCGCTCAGGGATCGGGTCAGGCCTGACCCGCCGCATCGCCCTCGTGGTGTACAGCGCCTCGTAGACGTCCATGCGCGTGGCTTCCTACTCTGCGATGGCAGGGGTCGTGCGATCCGGCAAGCGCCGCATCTGCCGTTCCGGGGAAGGGCCCGGCGACTTAGTGCGCGAAGTGACCTCGGTAGTACTCGAAGACAAAGCCGATCACGCTCAGCAGGATGGCAAGGGCACCGATCAGGAACATCCACCAGCCGATCGCGACGCCCAGCGCGGCGACGGCCGCGGACATGCCGACGAAGAGCGGCCACCAGCTATGCGGGCTGAAGAAGCCGAGTTCGCCGGTACCGTGCTCGATCTCGCCCTCGATGTCGTCCTCTGGCCGTCTCGGCAGCCTGCGTCCTGTGTACAGGACGTAGAAGCCGGTCAGGAAGGCCAGCGCTACCGCCAGGGCAAGCGCGGTCCCGCCGGTCGGATCGTGCGCCAGGTTCCAGTAGAAGACGTCTGCCACGCCAAAGAAGATGGCGCAGCCTAGGAAGAGCCAGCCCTCGACTCTCATGCCGGTACTCCTGCCTTCGTCAGCTCCGCTTTCAATGCCCGATTCCGATCGCCTGGCGCTCCGCGGGATCGCGGCCGGCCCGCACGTCCGGATGGTGCAGGTCGAAGGCCGGGCGCTCAGACCTGATCCTCGGGATCGACGTGAAGTTGTGCCGTGGCGGCGGGCAGGAGGTCGCCCACTCCAGCGAGTTGCTGAAGCCCCACGGATCGTCCACGGTGACTCGCTCACCGTACTTGTGCGTCCGGTAGACGTTCCAGAAGAAGAACAAGTTCGAGACGCCGAGTATGAAGGCCCCGACCGTCGATATCTGGTTCAGCGTAGTGGCGATGTGCGGCAGGAACGGGTAGTTGGCGATCCGCCGCGGCATCCCGATCACGCCCAGCCAGTGCTGCACCAGGAATGTCATGTTGAAGCCGATGAAGACGAACCAGAAGTGCCAGACCCCGAGGGTGTTGTTCAGCATCTTGCCGGTCCACTTCGGCCACCAGAAGTAGAAGCCGCCGAACATGCAGAACACGACGGTGCCGAAGAGCACGTAGTGGAAGTGCGCTACCACGAAGTAGGTGTCGCTGACCGCGAAGTCCAGCGGTGGTGACGCCAGGATGACTCCCGTCAGGCCGCCGAACAGGAAGACGATCATGAAGCCGAGTATGAACAGCATCGGCGTCTCGAAGGTCAGTTGCCCTCGCCAGATCGTGCCGACCCAGTTGAAGAACTTCACGCCGGTAGGAACCGCGATCAGGAACGTCATGAACGAAAAGAAGGGCAGCAGCACGGCTCCGGTGGTGAACATGTGGTGCGCCCACACGGTCATCGACAGGCCCGCGATCGCGATGGTCGCCGCGACCAGGCCCTTGTAGCCGAACAGCGGCTTGCGGCTGAAGACCGGCAGGATTTCCGTCGCCACTCCGAAGAACGGCAGGGCCAGGATGTAGACCTCGGGATGACCGAAGAACCAGAACAAGTGCTGCCACATGATCGCGCCGCCGCTGGCCGCGTCGAAGACCTTTGCGCCGAACTTACGGTCGATCTCCAGCACCAGCAGCGCCGCGGCGAGCACCGGGAAGGCCAGCAGCACCAGGATCGAGGTGAGCAGCGTGTTCCAGGTGAAGATCGGCATGCGGAACATGGTCATGCCGGGCGCCCGCATGCAGAAGATCGTCGTGATGAAGTTGACACCGCCGAGGATGGTGCCCAGGCCGCTGAGCGTAAGGCCCATGATCCACAGGTCCGCGCCCAGACCAGGCGAGTAGAGCGAACTGGTCAGCGGCGAGTAGGCGTACCAGCCGAACGCGGCGGCGCCACCCGGGGTGAGGAAGCTGAACATGACGATCAGCCCGCCGAACAGGAACATGTAGTAGCTCAGCAGGTTCAGCCTCGGGAACGCCACGTCCGGCGCGCCGATCTGCAGCGGCATGATCTCGTTCGCGAAGCCGACGAAGAGCGGCGTGGCGAAGAGCAGCAGCATGATCGTGCCGTGCATGGTGAACAACTCGTTGTACTGCTGGTCGGAGACCAGCGACAGCTTCGGCTCGAAGAGCTGGGTGCGGATGACCAGCGCCATCAGGCCGGCGACCAGGAAGAAGCAGAACGAGGTGATCAGGTACAGGTGGCCGATGATCTTGTGGTCGGTCGAGGAGAGCCAGTCGGCGAGCAGCGATCCCTTGCGGTAGCTGACTTGCGCTGCGCTCGTTTCCGGCTCTGCGTATCGGACTGCGGTCACTGAGCACCCCCGGAAGAGCTTTGCTGCGCTAGCTGCGCTTGGATCCACTGGCTGAACTGGGCGGGCGTGACGATCTTCACCGTGAAGAGCATGCGGCTGTGATAGACGCCGCAAAGCTCGGTGCAGCGTCCGATGAAGGTACCCGTCTTGATCGGGGTGACGGTGAAGTGGTTCGCGTATCCGGGTATCACGTCACGCTTGAACTCGAACGGGACGATCCAGAAGGCGTGCACCACGTCGATCGAGGTGAGGTTGAACTGCACCGTCTCGTTCTCTGGGATCTCGAGCACGGGCAAGTGCTGCACGGACGACCGGGGGTTCCACATCGCTCCGGTCTCGGTGACGACCGACAGCGGCCCGCTGACTCCGGGCACCTTGTACTGCGGGTACTGGAACTCCCAGCTCCACTGGAAGCCCGTGACGTTCACGACGACGTCCGGACGGGCCGGGAGCCTGGTGATGTAGTTCTCGTCACGGGCGGTGAAGTAGAACATCACTCCGACCATGATGAACGGCAGCACCGTGTACAAGATCTCGATCGGCAGGTTGTAGCGCACCTGCTGCGGCAGCTTGTCGCCGCGCTTGCGGTGGAAGAAGATCACCCACAGGATCGCGCCCCAGACCACGATGCCGACGCACCATGCGGCGAGCCAGGAACCTTGCCACATGGTCAGGGTCACCTGACCCTGCTTGGTGACAGGGACGAGCAGGCCCTCGCGGGTGAACGCGGTGGACTTGCAGCCGGTGGTGACGAGCGCGAGCCCGGCCAGCATGGCCGCGGACGGCAGCCAGCGGCGGCGCCTTCGTGCGCTCCCCTCGTGGCATGGGGTACTGCGGATGGGACTCACAGATTGCCTTCCCAGCGGCGGTCTGCCGACTTCCGAGCCGGTCCGATTGCCTGTCCTACAGGCTGTCGTGCAAACAGTACAACGCTACCGTCCGTGGTCGCCCAGGACCCCCGCTAGATTCGACGCCGGGGGGCGGAAAATGCTCGCCCGGAGGCCGCCGTAGGGTCGAAGTCATGGCGTATTTCGATGCCGCCTCGGCCGAGCCGCTGGTACCGGCCGCCCGGGCCGCGCTGCTCGCGGCGCTAGACGACGGATGGGCGGATCCCGCACGGTTGCACCGGGAGGGGCGCCGGGCGAGGCTGGTGCTCGACCAGGCACGTGAGCGGATAGCCGACGTGCTGCGCTGCCGCGCCGACGAGGTCACCTTCACCAGTTCCGGTACGCAGGCCGCGCACCTAGCCGTACTCGGCGCGGTCCGGGCGCGTCAGTCAGCTACCCGCGGCCCCGGGCATGTTGTCGTCAGTGCGGTTGAGCACTCCTGCGTGCTAAACGCCGCGGCCTATGCCGAGCAGGCAGGCAGCCCGGTCACCATCGTCGGAGTGGGCGCGGACGGCCGGATCAACGTGGCCGATTTCAAGACCGCGGTCGGGCGGGACCGGACCGTGCTGGCCTGCTTGCAGTCGGCGAACCAGGAAATCGGGACTATACAGCCGGTCGAGGAGATCGCCAGTGAGTGCCAGACCCTGAACGTGCCCTTGTTCGTCGACGCGGCGGCGGCTGTGGGCAGGACGGCGCTGCCTGGCGGATGGTCGCTGCTGGCCGCGAGCGGGCACAAGTGGGGAGGCCCGCCGGGAGTGGGCATGCTCGTCGTGCGCAAGGGCGTCCGCTGGCGTTCCCCCGGGCCAGCCGACAACCGGGAGTTCCACCGAGTACCTGGCTTTCCGAATCTGCCCGCCATCATCGCCGCGGCTACGGCGCTTGAGGACTTCGATGCCGATCGCGGCACCATGGACATCGCGCTGCGGGCGCTGACCAGTCAGATCAGGGACCGCCTGCCCGAACTCGTGCCCGATTGCGTGGTCCACGGGGACCGCGCGAACTCGTTGCCCCACATCGTCACGTTCTCCTGCCTGTACGTAGATGGTGAGGCCCTTGTCATCGAGCTGGACAAGGCAGGATTCTCGGTCTCCTCTGGCAGCGCGTGCGCCTCCGACACCCAGCAGCCCAGCCACGTGCTCGCAGCGATGGGCGCGATCACACACGGCAACGTCAGGGTCTCGCTGCCCAGGGACGCGACACAGGAGTCAGTGACGGCGTTCATCGAACTCGTGCCTGATGTCGTCAACAGGTTGCGGGGTTCGGTAAGCCGCCCGGCTGACAACGGCGTACCTTGTCCGACCATGGACTTAACGCGCAGCCGACCTGGAGGTGAGCAGTGAATTCCCCGCAGCACGCGGACCCGCCAGCCGTCGCGCAAACCCCCGCGCTCAGCATCGATGCGCTCGGGAAGAAGTGCCCGGTCCCGATCATCATGCTCGCCGAGCGGATTGGTGAGGTCGGGATCGGCCAGTGCCTGCAGGTGCTCGCCGACGATCCTGCGGCCAAGTCCGACGTGCCCGCTTGGTGCAACCTGAAGTCACACGGCTTCATCAGCACGACCGACCTCGCGCGCGGCGGCTGGGCATTTCTGGTGCGGCGCAGCTACTAGCCACCCCGAGTTTCACGGCCAGCCGACCGGGGCAACCGCGTCAGGCCACGATCCGGGCCGGCCGCTAGTCGCGGTCCGGGCGCCGGTCCACTGGCGCGAACCGGCCGGCAAACCTGGGGTCGGACTCCCACCAGAGGCTCGACCCCGGCTGAGCTGCCGCCGCCTGAGCTGCCGCCGCCTGAGCTGCCGTTGCCGACGTGGCCGACGCCCCGGTTGCCGCATCGGCGGCCGCATCGGTGGCCGCATCGGTCTCCCCCGCGCCAGGCACCACGCCAGAATCCCCCGCGCCAGGCACGGCCGGACCCTCCCCCGTGCGCAGCACCGCGACAGCCTCGGCCGCGTCGAGTTCCGCGTCGATGGTCCGTGCTTGGGATTCGTCCTCGCGGATCATCGCGATCAGCACGGCCGCGAGGAACGGCAGCCCGACGACATCGCCGAGTATCCACAGCACGCCGCCGCCGAGCACCTGGTCCGTCGCCAGCGACGGGCCCCAGGGCCGGCCGAGCCCGTGATAGTACGAACCGGCGAGCAGGTGACGATCGGCGATCACGGCGAGCCCCAGCATCGCGTCACCGACCACCTCGGCAGCGGTCACCCACAGCGACACCAGGTACGGATAGGCCCGGGGCACAGGGTCGACTCTCAGCAGCGTCCAGAAGAAGACCAGCCCGGGCATTACCAAGAGCAGGCAGGTCAGCTCATGGACCGCCTGGCTGTGAAATCCCGCCTCGTACCACCCAGAGAAGTAGAGCACGATCGGCGTGAGTACCAGCACCAGCGCGGTGATCGCGGGAAACGTCAGTGTCCGCACGACTCGTCCGGCCACCGCCGCTTCGATACGCGGCCCCAGGCGAGGTGACGCAGCGATCGCCAACGTCAGTGGCTTGCTCAGGGCAACGAAGAGCGGGACAGCAAGCAACAGCAGTACCGTCTGGATCGCGCGCACGTAGAACAGCACCGGCCAGTAGACGCCCACAAACGAGCAGGTGGCGATGATCGCGAAGACCATCCCGCCCGCTAGCGCCGCAGTCCGGCCCGCCGGCCAGCGACCACCTGCGCGGCGCAGCCGGCGGACGCCGGCCAGGTAGAGCACGCAGACGGCGAGCACGCCGGCCACAGCCCACGGGTCGATCATCCACTCGGTCAATGCACGGGCCAGCGTCAGTTCGGGCGGCCCGTGATATCCGGAGGCGGGCAGGCTGGGCATGCCGTCACGCTACCAACAGCTCAGGACAGGTCCGGCAGGCCCGAACTACCGGCCCGCCTAGTAGCGCGAACAGACCGCGACGCGAACAGACCGCGAACAGACAAGGCGGTCTGCGACCATGGGTAAATGACTGCGTATGCGGGCTTTACCATGACCGGGTTGCACCACGTTCAGCTCGCCATCCCCCCTGGCGGGGAGGGCGCCTGCCGCACCTTCTGGGGCGAGGTACTCGGGATGACCGAGCTCACAAAGCCGCCAGAACTCGCCGCGCGAGGCGGGTGCTGGTTCAGCGGCGGCGGGCTGGAGATCCACCTCGGGGTAGAAGCCGAATTCAGCCCGGCTCGCAAGGCCCATCCCGGCATCAGCGTGACCGGGCTGCGGGATCTCGCTGCCCGGCTTGAGGCAGCAGGTACGAGCGTCACCTGGGATGCGGAGATGGAGGGTTATGACAGGTTCTACGCGCACGACCCGTTCGGCAACAGGCTGGAGTTCCTTCAGCCAAAGTCCTGAGGCCCGCCGCCAGAAGCCCTGAATCAGATGTAATGCCTGGCAATCTCCGCTGCCGCCTGGTCGCCGTAAGCGGCAGCGAACTTAGCGGTCAGCGGTTCGGGATGCAGCAGGTACTCTTGCGTTCCGGTCGTTTGCAGCGCGTGCACCGCCACGATGTTGCCGAGCTGCGCGGCCCGTTCCAGACTGAGGCCCCAGGACACCGCAGCCAAGAAGCCGGCGCGGAACGCGTCTCCAGCGCCGGTCGGCTCCTTCGGCACGACTCCCGGCACGGCGGGCACCAGGATGGGCGGCTGTCCGGTCTGGTCGACCCGCACACCGCGACCGCCTAGGGTCGTCACCCGGACGCCGACCCGGTCGGTGATGTCGGTCGGCTTCCACCCGGTCTTATGTTCGGTCAGCTCGGCCTCGTACTCGTTGCAGAACAAGTACTGAGCTCCGGTCACCAGGGTCTTGACCTGCTCGCCGTCGAGCCTGGCGAGCTGCCAGGAGGTATCAGCGGCAAACGGGATCTGGTTCTGCACGCACTGCTTGGTGAACGCGAGCATCGCGTCCGGATCGCTGGCGCCGATCAGCACAAGTTCGACCTGCCCCGCCAGTTCGGCGAGGTCGATCTCCCTGTCCTCCGTCATCGCGCCCGGATAGAACGAGGCAATCTGGTTCATGTCGACATCGGTCGTGCCGATGAACCGCGCGGTGTGCTGATGCGCCGACTCGCGGACGCCGCCGGTATCCACCCCGTGCCGTTCAAGCCAGGCACGGTATTCCCCGAAGTCGCTCCCGGCCGTTCCGACAAGCAGCGGCCGCAAGCCCAGGCAGCCAAGCCCGAACGCGATGTTGGCCGCTACCCCGCCACGCCTGATCACCAGGGTGTCAACGAGGAAAGAAAGTGCGATCTTATCAAGCTTATCCGGCATGAGCTGATCAACGAACTTAGCCGGAAAGGTCATCAGATGGTCGGTCGCGATCGATCCGGTGACTGCAATGCGCACGGCGGTCTCTCTGACGAAGCGGAACCTCTAGCAGCGCAGGCCGATGACCCCGTTAGCGTCCTGGCAGCACGACGGCACGGTGAAGGGTGAACGAAGTCAGGCTAGTGGAAGGAGTCCCCGCAAGCACAAGAACCGCTCGCGTTCGGGTTGTCGATCGTGAAGCCCTGCTTCTCGATGGTGTCGACGAAGTCGATGGTGGCCCCGGACAGGTACGGGCCGCTCATCTTGTCGGTGACAACTTCAACGCCGTTGAAGTTGCTGACGATGTCCCCGTCGATCTGGCGCTCGTCGAAGTACAACTGATATCGCAGGCCAGAACAGCCACCGGGCTGAACGGCGATCCGGAGCCGCAGGTCATCACGGCCCTCCTGCGCCAGCAGGTTGCCGACCTTGGCGGCCGCCACTTCGGTGAGAATGACGCCCTGAGCCGTCACTTCGTTCTGAACTGTCATCTGGTTAGCTCCCGCTGTCAGGTGCCCGCGCGCGAGCGCGGCTCATCGTCCATGCCTTCCAACGATATGCCTCGCTAGCTCATTCCGTCTCAGCCGGCCGTCCCGCGTTTCCTCAGCCAGGCCCTCCCGCAGGGCCACCGGCCGGCCCTGCCGCCTGCCCTGCCACCTACCCTCGGCCGGCCCTGCCGCCAGACCTCGGCCGGCCATCCAGCGCGTCGCCCAGCGCCGGCCCGCCTTCCCTGCGCGCCGAGCCGAGCAGGTGAGATCCGGCTAAGACCGAGGGTATGTTAGTGGTATCGTCAATTCGACGATAAGCCTCTCGGTGAAGTAGGGGTCACTATGTCCAGGTCAGCAAGCCACCTCACCATTTCACGGCCAGGCGATGACGCCGCTAGCCCGGCAGCCGAAACTGGCCGCCCGATCCCCCTGATGGTCCTCGGCGCGGGCGCTGACCCGAATTCCGAGCGAGGCGTCGACTGCCCTGGCGAGCTGCCTCCTCCATCGGATCCAGACCTGGTCCACCGGGCTGAGCGCGCACGAGCGGCGCTCGGCGACCGCGCGTTCGTCCTCGGCCACCACTACCAGCGGGACGAGGTGATCAGGTTCGCGGACGTAACCGGAGACTCGTTCAAGCTGGCACGGGAAGCTGCGGCCAGGCCAGAAGCGGAATACGTGATCTTCTGCGGAGTGCATTTCATGGCCGAGTCCGCGGACATTCTCACCACCGCGGACCAGCGCGTCATCCTGCCCGACCTCGCGGCGGGCTGCTCGATGGCCGACATGGCAACGTACAACCAGGTCGAAGAGTGCTGGGAAACCTTCGAGGATCTCGGCCTCGCCGACTCGATCATCCCGGTCACGTATATGAACTCGTCCGCCGACATCAAGGCGTTCACCGGTCGGCATGGCGGCACGGTCTGCACATCGTCGAACGCCAAGCGAGCGCTTACCTGGGCACTGAGCAAGGGCAGCAAGGTCCTCTTCCTGCCCGACCAGCATCTCGGCAGGAACACCGCCGTCCGTGAGCTCGGCCTCAGCCTCGATGACTGCATCGTCTGGGATCCGTACAAGCCTTATGGCGGCGCGGATCCCGAGGCGTTGCGACGGGCGACGATGATCCTCTGGCGCGGGCACTGCTCGGTGCACGGTCGGTTCACCAAGGAGAACGTCGCCGAGGTGCGCCGCAGGATTCCGGGCGTCAATGTCATCGTCCACCCTGAGTGCCAGCACGAAGTCGTGCTCGCAGCCGACCAGGTCGGTTCCACCGAAAAGATCATTTCCACGATCGAGCAGGCGCCGCCTGGGTCTGCCTGGGCGGTCGGAACCGAACTGAACCTGGTGCAGCGACTGGCCGAGGACAACCCAGATAAGACGGTCGTCTTCCTCGATAAGACCGTCTGTTACTGCTCCACGATGAACAGGATCGACTTGCCGCACCTGGTCTGGGCAATGGAGTCGCTGGTGGCGGGCCAGGTCGTGAACCAGATCACGGTGGATCCGAAGACAGCCAGCGAAGCGAAGGCCGCGCTCGACCAGATGCTCGCCCTGCCCTAGATCCGCGCCAGACGGAAGATCCGAGTTCGCTGCCCGGCGCAACACCCAGGTCCGCAACCATGATCGTGGTCGATTCTCAGTCGTGCTGACTGACTAACGTCCGCGATCATAACCGGTATCCCGAAAGGGGCAGGCGGGACGCGGAACACGGAGCACGGAGCACTAGGCGCACGGAGCACCAGGCGCGGAGAGCCGCTGGCCGGACCGCTCAGAGGCCGGGTGCGCCCCAGACGGGGAACCAGCGGCTCAGGTCAGGCTCGATCTTCAGGTCGTTACCGAGCGCACCGCGCACCCGCAACTCGGTTGCGTTGTCCCTGCGCTCGCCGGACTGCGGGACGAACGGGTAGAACGTGCCGCGTTTATACAAGTAGACCAGGCCAAGCCGACGGCCCGCCGAGTCACGGAAGCTGAGGATCGTGCACAGCAACTGCGGCCCGAACCCGCCTGCCTCAAGCGACGAGTTCACCGCGTGCAGGTCGGTGACGAGTCCCTCGATGTCATCGGAGCCATGCGTGCATACCAGCCAGGTGTAACCGTAGGAATCGGCGCTCACCTCGACTGGCGGCGTGTTCGATCCCATGCTCAGCAGATCACGCACGTCCTTCTCGATGTCGCTGAACGCCCGGCCTTCAGCCTCGCGGAAGCAGACCGACCCGGTACCCGTAGGGACGAAATCAGTAGCTGCCTGCAGCGTGATAGCCGCCGACGGCAGGGCGAAGAGCGCGTCGAGATTAGGCGGCACCGGCTTCGTGCGGCCAAGAAGCGTATCGAGGAACCCCACCGCCAACCTCCCCGTCGATTACCTGCTGAGCTACTACCTGCTGAGCTGCCGCTACTTGCTGAGCTGCTGCGAGATCTTGTCGAGTGCCTTCAGTCGCTTCTCCAGCGGCGGGTGCGTCGAGAACAACTGAGACAAGCTCATCTCGCCTCGGCGGACCGAGAGCGCCGGAGCGAAGAAGAAGGCGTTCAGCGGCTCGGCGGCCCGCAGGTCCCTGGTCGGGATCCTGGCCATATCTCCGCTGACCTTCACCAGCGCGCTGGCCAACGCGGACGGCTGGCCGGTGAGCAGGGCACCGGACCGGTCCGCTGACAGCTCGCGGTACCGCGAGAGCATCCGGATGAGCAAGAAACTGACCGCGTACACCACCATGCCCACGACCATCACGACGAGGGCCACAGGCAGCGCGTTCTGGTCATTGCCGCTCCTGCCCCGGCCTCGGCCGCCGCCGCCGAAGAGCTCAGAGTAGAACGCGAACCTCACCATCAGCGCCGCGATGATGCCCAGGAACGACGCGATCGTCATGACCGCGACATCCTTGTGCGCGACGTGTGACATCTCGTGCGCGAGTACGCCTTCGAGTTCGTTCCGGTCGAGCCTGGTGAGCAACCCGCGCGTGACGCAGACTACGGCCACCTTGCTGCTCCGCCCGGTAGCGAATGCGTTCGGCATGTCCGTCGGCGCGATCGCCACCCGAGGCTTGGGCATGTCGGCGAGTGCGCAGAGCCGGTCGATGACGCCGTGCAATTCCGGTTCCTGCTGCGGAGTCACCAGCTGAGCGCCCGCCGTGCTGAGCGCGATCCGGTCAGACCAGTAGTAAGAGCCGAACGAGACAGCTACCCCGAACAGCACCGCGATGAAGATGATGCCGCCGTTGCTCACGGTCGTGAACCTGGTCAGCAACAAGAAGATCACGATTATGAACGCGGTGAAAACCAGCCCGAGCAAGAACATCGTCGCGCCCATCCGCGCGATCAGTCCCCGGTCGGTCGCGTAACGAGTCCGAGCCATCGGCGCCGCCTCCGTTTCAAGTCCTGCGTCTAAGGAAGCCGACTTACTTCATTACATCTCAACCGCACCGATGGTCTGCGCATCGCCAGCCCGGCCAGGCTGAGCCGGACCGGGCCGCACAGCACCGGGGCGGGCCGCGCAGCACCGGGCCGCACCGGGACACGGGCCGCGCAGCGGGTAGCTGACCGGCCCGCTCCAGACCGCGGTCAGCCGGGAATCAGCCCGCCGTCGGCGAGCAGCTCGCGCACCTCCTCGATGGTCGCGCCCTCACGCGGCATGATCAGGTCCGACGGCTCGATCGCGTCCGCAGGCAACTCGGTGCCGACCTCCCTGGTCTTGGCGAGCAGCGACTGCAGGGCGGTGGCGAAGGCGGCCTCGTCCCGCTGCTCGACCGCGGCCTCCAGGCTGCTGTCGAGTTTGTTGAGCTCTGGAAGTGCCGCGTCGTCTACTCGCAGCTGGCCTTCGCCCATGATGCGGATGATCATCACGCCTCCCCTGAGCTCTGCCGCTCAGGCGGGACGCTCGTGTCAGCGGCCTGGCCCTCTTGCGCCGCGCCTGGCTGACCTGACGATCCCGCGAGCTGCTTGGGTGCACTGCCGCCCGAGAGCTCTGTCTTCATCCGCTCAAGCTCGGCGTCGACGCCCTGGCCGGTACCCATCCGGTCAAGTTCCGCCTGGATGTCGTCGGGCGGCGGGCCGCCGAGCGCGTCAGTAAGCGCGCCTGACGCCATCAGCTCGTCAATGGCACCGGCCCTGGCCTTCATCTGCTCGGTCTTGTCCTCGGCGCGCTGAATGGCCAGACCCACATCGCTCATCTCTTCGGAGATGCCGGTGAAGACCTCGTTGATCCTGGTCGTCGCCTCGGCGGCAGTGTAGGTGGCCTTGATGGTCTCCTTCCTCACCCGGAACGCGTCTACCTTGGCCTGCAGTCGCTGCGAGGCAGCGGTCAGCTTTTCCTCCTCGCCCTGCAGCGAGACGTACTGCGTCTGGAGGTCGTTGAACTGTGACTGAAGGCCAGCCTTGCGCTGCAGTGCCTCGCGAGCCAGATCCTCCCGCCCAGCACCCAGCGCCTCCCGCGCCTGACGGTCCAGCTTGTCCGTCTGCTGCTGCACCTGGTTCATCTGCAGCTCAACCCGCTTGCGGGAGGTGGCGACGTCGGCCACCCCGCGGCGCACCTTCTGCAGCAGTTCTAGCTGGGTTTGGTAGGAATAATCCAACGTTTCGCGTGGATCTTCCATTTTGTCAAGTGCCTTATTGGCCTTGGCCCTGAAGATCGTCGAAACCCGCTTCATCACGCCCATAAGCGCGGCCATCCCCTCATCCTGTTATGCCGCTGCCGCACTGCACTCGGCGCGCCGGCGGTTGCCGTTTGGCGCAGCAACGGAGGTCTTCCGCAATGCTGGTTTCCCAGCCTATGACCTACCGGCGAGGACGTCATCACGGCAACCGGACCAACCCCGGGCCAACGCCGGAGCGATGCCGGGCCAACGCCGGAGCGATGCCGGACCGATGCCGGACCGACGCCCGGCGACGGCATGCCAACGGGCGCCCAGTCCGGGGCGTGCGCCGCTGTCCGAGGCAGATCGAGCCCGGGACGGGAACACATGTTCTGGGAGGTTCGTCCTTCAATCCCGGTAGGCTGTGACGGTGTTGCGACGACGTACGAGCAGCGCTACCGCCACGCCGGCCGACGAGCCGGAGACCGCGGTAGCGGATCAGGGCACCAAGCTGGCAGGAAAGGGCAGGCCCACTCCCAAGCGGAGCGAGGTCGAGCGGGCCAGGCGTCAGCCTTACACCGCTCCGCCCAAGAACCGCAAGGAGGCAGCGGCCCAGGACCGCGAGCACCGGCGCGCCGAGCAGAAGCGCCGGATGGACGCCATGCGCGAGGGCAAGGAGTGGGCGCTGCCCGCCAAGGACCGCGGCCCGGTTCGCGCCCTGGCCAGGGATTACATCGACTCGCGCAAGTTCGTCGTCAGCGAGTACATCCTGTTCGGGGTCTTCGCCCTGATCCTGCTGGTCTTCCTGCTCGGCAGGGCGAAAAACTCGGCGATCCTGCTGTACATCGAGATCGGCATCCTGGCAGTGATCGCGATCGAGAGCCTGTACCACGGCAGCAGGGTAATCAGCCTGGCGAAGCGGCGCTTCCCCGGCGAGAGCACCCGCGGTGTCGTCTGGTACATCGCCAAGCGCAGCCTGCGGCTGCGCGGTTCACGGATTCCGCCGACCAGGGTCGGCCGAGGCGAGGAGTTCTGATGGAGTTCCGTCATCTGGGCCGCAGCGGGCTGAAGGTCAGCGAGATCGCCTACGGCAACTGGCTGACGCACGGATCCCAGGTAGCCGAGGACGCGGCGCGTGCGTGCGTGGCGGCGGCACTCGACGAGGGGATCACTACGTTCGACACGGCGGACGTCTATGCGGGGACGGTGGCTGAGGAGGTGCTCGGGCGGGCGCTTGACGGCGTCCGGCGCGAGTCCGTGGAGATATTCACGAAGGTCTACTGGCCCACCGGGCCAGGAGCGAACGATCGCGGACTGTCGCGCAAGCACATCATGGAATCGGCGCATGCCTCACTGCGGCGGCTCAAGACCGACTACGTGGACCTGTACCAGGCGCACAGGTACGACCACCACACGCCGCTCGAAGAGACCATGCGGGCGTTCGACGACTTGGTGCGCCAGGGCAAGGTGCTCTACGTCGGCGTTTCCGAGTGGCGAGCCGAGGAGATCGGCGCTGCGTTGCGGATCGGCGCTGACCTGGGCCTGGACCGGATCGTCTCGAACCAGCCGCAGTACAACATGATCTGGCGGGTGATCGAGTCGCAGGTCATCCCGCTGTGCGAGCGCGAGGGGGTCGGCCAGATCGTCTGGTCGCCGATGGCACAGGGCGTGCTGAGCGGCAAGTACCTGCCCGGTGCCGCCCCGCCGACCGGATCTCGGGCGACCGACGACCGCGGTTCCGCGTTCATCGGCAGCTACCTCAAGGACTCCCTGCTGAGCCGGGTCCAGGAGTTGCGCCCGATCGCGGACGAAGCAGGACTCAGCCTGTCCCAGCTCGCCGTCGCCTGGACGCTGCAGAACGCGAACGTCAGCGCGGCTATCGTGGGCGCTTCCAGGCCAGAGCAGGTGCGGGAGAACGTGAAGGCCGCTGGCGTCCGGCTCGACCCAGCCCTCATGGCCAGGATCGACGACGTCATCGGCCCCGACGTCGTGCGCGACCCGGCGCAGACGGCCAGCCCAGCGGCCCGGCCGTAACGCAAGGCGCAGGCCGCCCGGGAATGCGGGCCTCGCGGCGCTTGCTCAGTCCTCGGCCGGGTGCAGGCTCATCGGCCCGTACTCGCACCTGCCGTCTTCCATCAGGCTGACCTGGTCGACGCCGGAGTCGAGCAAGCCGCGCCAGTGCTCGCCCAGCCACGTCTCGGCATCGCCCTGACTGCCGAAGGTCTCCTTCGGCAGCGTCCGTGCGGTCGCCGCGCTTCCGTCTGCCTTCTCGTACTGCCAGCTCCAGGACATGGCGCATAGCCTACGAGACGCCACACCAGCAACGCTGACGGCGCGGCACGCCGAGCGAACTAGACCGTAATTCGGCCTTGTCCGTGGATTCCGCTACTGAACACAGCCAGGTAGCCTCACGGAACTGTTAAGTTCTATGCCTAGACTCCTGCGGCGGACGCTCCCCTGTCCGCCAGGATCGACCCTGATCAAGGTGGTGGACGACATTGACGCGCGTTGTCGTCATTGGTGACCTCATGACCGACACCGTCGCTCACGCGATGCTGCCACTGGCCAAGGCCAGCGATACGCCGGCGACGGTAACCATGCACGGCGGCGGCTCCGGAGCGAACATCGCGGCCTGGCTGGCCGTCGACGGTGCGGAGGTCGCCTTCGTCGGACGACGCGGCGCCGATATCGCCGGCCGTAACCGGGACATGGAACTGATGGGTTACGGAGTCGATGCCCGGCTGGTGATGGACCCGGAACGGCCGACGGGCATGTGCGTAGTCATGATCACTCACAAGGGCGATCAGACGATGCTGTCCGATCCCGGCGCGAACGCCGCTCTGAGCCCGGACGACCTGCCCAAGGATCTGTTCACCCCCGGATGTCACCTGCACGTTTCCGGGTACACGCTGCTGAACACGGGTTCCCGGCAGGCCACGCTGGCCGCTATTTCGATGGCGCGGCGGGCCGGGATGACGATCTCGGTGGACGGCGCCTCGTCCGCGCCGCTCGAGCGAGCAGGAGCCGAGCCGTTCCTGCAGATGACCAACGGCGCGACGCTGCTGTTCGTCAACGCCGAACAGGGCAAGGTGCTCACCGGCCGGTCCGAGCCGGAGCAAGCGGCCAGGGTGCTGAATGCCTGGTATCCGCACGTGGTCATGAAACTCGGCGCGCAGGGCGCGCTTTTCTATGCCAACGGCCGTCCCGAGCCAGTGCGGGTTCCCGCTCCGCCGGTGGAGCGCATCGTGGACCGCACCGGCGCCGGCGACGCGTTCTGCGCGGGCTTCCTGCCGCCCTGGCTGGATAAGAAGCCGCCGAGCGAGGCCCTGACTAGCGGATGCCGCCTGGCCGCGAAAGCCATGGCACTGGTCGGTGCCAGGCCGCTGCTCTAGGGTGCCGGAGAGCCCGCAACAGTGACGGACTACCTGCACCGGCTGTTCACCCTGGACGGCCGGACGGCGGTCGTGACCGGGGGCAGTTCCGGGATCGGCAAGGCCATCGCCAGCGCCCTGGCAGGCGCCGGGGCGCGCGTGGTCGTCGTTGCCAGGACCGTAGCAGCGCTGGACGAGACGGTAGCCGAGTTCAGGTCCGCGGGCTCGGTAGCCGACCGCGTCTGCGCGGACCTGGGCGACCGCTCGGACCTGCGACGTACCGTCGGCCAGGCACGCGACATTCTCGGCGCACCGGACATCCTGGTGAACGCGGCCGGGGTCAACCTCAGGCCTCCGCTGCCGGAACTGAGCCCGCAGGACTGGGACCGCTCGCTCGCGGTGAACCTGACCGCGCCGTTCCTGCTCGGCCAGGCCTTCGGCCCTGCCATGGCCGAGCGCGGCTGGGGCCGCATCATCAACGTGGCGTCCCAGCAGGCTCTCCGTGCGTTCGGCAACAGCGGCGGCTACGGCGCGTCCAAGGGTGGCCTGGTGTCGCTCACCAGATCACAGGCCGAGGCCTGGTCGCGTTCAGGAGTGTGCTGCAACGCCGTCGCCCCCGGCTTCGTGCCGTCGGCGATGACCCAGGAGATCGCGGACGATCCGGTGCGCTCGGCCGCGCTCGCGGCGCGCACGATGACCGGCCGCAATGGCCGGCCTGGCGACTTCGAAGGCATCGCCGTCTTCCTGGCAAGCGACGCGAGTGCCTACCTGACCGGTCAGCTCATCTGCGTCGACGGCGGCTTCTCGGCGACCTGACCCCGGCCACGGCGCGCCGCGGCCCTGGTCGGCGCAGGCTTGCGCCGGTTCACGGCAGAATGACGACATGGCACGACGCACAGCGACCACTCCGCCCCCCGAGGATTTCGAAGAGAACATCGTCGACATCGATGTCACTGAGGAGATGCGGGGCAGTTTCCTCGAATACGCCTACTCGGTGATCTACCAGCGCGCGCTGCCTGACGCGCGGGACGGCCTCAAGCCGGTGCAGCGGCGGATCCTGTATCAGATGGCCCAGATGGGGCTCCGCCCCGACCGGGCGCACGTCAAGTGCGCCAGAGTGGTCGGCGAGGTTATGGGCCGGCTGCACCCGCACGGCGATAGCGCCATCTACGACGCGCTCGTCCGGATGGCCCAGTCGTTCTCGATGCGTCTCCCGCTGGTCGACGGGCACGGGAACTTCGGCTCGCTCGGCGGGGACGACGCCCCAGCCGCGATGCGGTACACCGAAGCCCGCCTCGCGGCGGCCGCCTTGGAGATGACGGCCTCCCTCGACGAGGACACCGTCGACTTCATCCCGAACTACGACGGCACCGAGATCCAGCCGGAAGTCCTCCCCGCCGGACTGCCCAACCTCCTGGTCAACGGCGCAGCCGGGATCGCGGTCGGCATGGCGACCAACATGGCACCGCACAACCTGGGCGAGGTGGTCGCCGCCGCACGGCACCTGATCGCCAACCCGGACGCCACCTTGGACGAACTGATGCGGTTCGTGCCAGGGCCGGACCTGCCGACTGGCGGCAAGATCGTCGGGCTGGACGGGATCAGGGATGCCTATGAGACCGGCCGCGGCATCTTCCGCACCCGGGCGGCTACCAGGATCGAGCAGGTCACGCCCAGGCGGACCGGAATCGTGGTGACCGAACTGCCCTACGGCGTCGGTCCGGAGAAAGTCGTGTCCAGGATCAAGGATCTGGTCCAGGCCAAGAAGCTGAACGGCATCTCCGACCTTAAGGACCTGACGGGCCGGCACCAGGGGCTGCGCCTGGTGATCGAGATCCGCAGCGGTTTCCATCCCGAGGCGGTGCTCGAGGAGCTCTACCGGCTGACGCCGATGGAGGACACGTTCGGCATCAACAACGTCGCGCTCGTGGACGGCCAGCCCCGGGTACTCGGCCTGCGTGAACTGCTCCAGATCTACGTGGACCACCGCCTCGAGGTGGTCAGGCGCCGCACCGAGTTCCGGCGCGGAAAGCGGGCCGACCGGCTGCACCTGGTCGACGGCCTGGTCATAGCGCTGCTCAACATCGACGAGGTCATCGCGGTCATCAGGAGCAGCGACGACAGCGCCGCCGCCAAGGAGCGGCTGATGAGCGTCTTCGACCTGTCGGCCATCCAGGCGCAGTACATACTCGACACCCCGCTACGCCGGCTGACCAGGTATGACCGGCTCGAGCTCGAGCGCGAACGCGAGTCGCTGCAAGCCGAGATCGCCGAGTTGACCGCGCTGCTCGACTCCGAACAGCGGCTGCGCGAGCTCGTGTCCGCCGAACTGGCGACCGTGGCCGAGAAGTTCGGCACGCCGCGCCGTACCGTCCTGCTCGAAGGCAGCGGTGCCACCCGCACGGCGGCGGTACCGCTCGAGGTGGCCGATGATCCGTGTACGGTGCTGCTCTCCTCGGCCGGCTTGCTGGCCCGGACCGCCGCCGCCAAGCCGCCCGCCGGCCAGCAGGAACTGCCCGAGGAAGAGCCACCGGCGCAACGGGGCAAGCAGGGGGCCGCCGACAGCAGGGCCGGACAGGCAGGCGGCCGGTCAGCGGGGCCCAGGTCCGCGCATGACGTCATCGTCTCCGCGGTGCCGTCCACCGCACGGGGCAGCATCGGCGTGCTGACCTCGCACGGCAGGCTGGTGCGGCTCGGCGTGCTCGAACTGCCCGCGTTGCCGCCGACCGCGCACGCGCCCGGCCTTTCCGGTGGCGCGC
>Ga0307372_10001690_pt1 | contig 37879 bp, 39 predicted proteins | sample OX1MG_FD_202533 | JGI IMG/M metagenome (GOLD analysis project Ga0307372, IMG submission 202533) | Soil microbial communities from Risofladan, Vaasa, Finland - OX-1 | ecosystem: Environmental > Terrestrial > Soil > Coastal area > Acid sulfate soil | place: Finland: Risofladan, Vaasa | collected...
TGTTCCGGGGCCAGCGGTGTGGGCCCGACGGCCTGACCTTCGACGGGTCCGTCGCTCACGGCGAGGCACGCTCTGACGTCGCGTCGGGATCGGGCTCCTGGCCCGGTCGCTTGGCGTCAGCGGCCATGTCAACCAACGCTTGGCGCTGAGCTCGGAGGCCCGCACCCCGGGGGACCCGCAGCGAGATGTAGGCCACGCCGCCGATGGGTATCGGGAGCCAGAAGTTCACGAGGCGCCAGCCCAGCACGGCCAGGGTGGCGACGTTGCGGGTCACGCCGAATGAGACGAGCAACGTCGCTGCCGAGGCCTCGATGACGCCGAGACCACCCGGGGTGATGGGGATGGCTCCGAGCACGTTCGCAATGCCGTAGGCGGCGAAAAGCTCGATCGGATCGACGAAATGACCGAAAGCGGTGACAAAGGCCCATAACGAGGCCGCGTCGAAGAGCCAGTTGAGCCCTGCCCACAGCAAAGCTTGTTTGAGGACTGCCCGGTCTTGGGCGAGGTGCACCACGGAGTCGCCGACCTGGCGGACGAGACGCTCCATGCGGTCCGCGCCGACACGAGGAATGCGCCGACCGACCGATCGGACGACGCGCACGGCGACATCTCCGCCTCGGGTGAGTGCGTAGGCAAGCGAAGCCGCCCCGAATAGGGCCAAGAGCCCGACCAGCGCGGCCACGACGTAGATCGGGTGCAGCCCAGCCAGCGGGATGGAGATCAACAGTGCAAGCCAGAGCAAGACGTTGAGCACCAGGGCAGATCCGATGGCCTCGGTGGCCATGGCGAAACCCGCGTCGGCCCCCTCGACGCCGTTCGAGGTGAGCAGGCGGTAGCCGACACCAGCTCCTCCGGCCGCGCCGCCGGGAATGACGTGGGCCACCGCCGTCGTCGCCAGGACGATCCGGACGAGTTTGAAGAGCCCGGGCCCCCCGTCGGGGAGCAGGGTCCGGGTGAGGAGCGCGTAGCAGACGATGGCACCCGCTTCGAGGCCGATCCCGGCGATGAGCCAACCGATGTTGAGTCTGCTGAGGAGATGGAGGTTCTTGCTTGCGCCCACGAGCTCAGGGATCACGAGGTATTCGACGACGAGCAGAACCAGGAAGATGAGCAAACCGTGGCGCAACCACTTCGGGACGACCGATCGCAAGGAGCGGGCCGTGGCCGCCTTGGGGCCGTCGTCGGGATGCACCTCCCCATGTTCTCAGCCCAGGCGCCTCCGACGACGCCTCGGGTGATCTGGGCCTGCATGGAGCCTGGGGCCGACGCTGCACAGACCACGAGGAATCCCAGCGTGCTCGGTCAGCTCCGATGCTTCACGGCAATCCCCGGGAGACGAGGAGCCCCGGATGGTCGAGCCCTGGATCGCAGCCCAACACACCGCCCGGGGAGACAGGCGAGGCGAGTCAGGGTTTCGATCGGCGTCGATCGACGACGGTCAGCGTTGTCGGGGACGTCGGGCATGATGGGCAGGTGGCAGATCCCTCCGAATCCCCCAGCCTCACCGACACACTTGTTCGAACCGACCGGACCACCCTCCGCCGGAAGAAGGAGCGAGGATCCTTCGATCGAGATGTCGTCAACGCCATCCTCGACGAGGGCCTTCTGTGTCATGTCGGCTTCAGCGTCGAGGGCTCGACTTTCGTCCTCCCCATGGTGTTCGCCCGGATCCAAGACGACCTCTACCTCCACGGGGCGACCGGCAACCACATGTTGCGGGCTCTTGCGCAGGGAGTCGAGGTCTGTGTCACGGTCACCCTGCTCGACGCCGTGGTCCTGGCTCGCTCTGCGTTCCACCATTCGATGAATTACCGTTCCGTCATGGTGTTCGGGACCCCCACCCGGGTCGAGGACGATGACGAGAAACGCAAAGCAATGATGGCGTTGCTCGAGCACATCGCACCGGGCCGCAGCGGGGACACTCGTCCTCCGAGCACCGATGAGCTCCGCGCCACACTCATGGTGCGAGTCCCGATCGCCGAGGGATCGGCGAAAGTGCGCACGGGGGGACCGATCGACGAACCCGGCGACTTGGATGCGCCGATCTGGGCCGGGCAGATCCCCTTGTCGATCGTGGCGGGACCGGCGGTGACCGACGGTGTCCTGCATCCCGGCGTCGAGCCGCCCTCCTACGTGCAGGCGTACCCGGCTCGAGGCGCGCCGAAAAGCGGGACCACTGAATCGGGCCGATAAGAGCCGCCATATCCGCTCTCGGCATGGGTCACATCGGTCGGCAGAGGTGTCGTGGGTGTTGTGTGCAATGCGACAGGTCTCGTTCGTCCTGGTCATGGAGACGATCTGCTAGTCTGATGACACGAGGTCGGCACCTGTCGACCAATCGTCGCCGATGGCGGCGGGGCGGATTCGATCCCAGTTCGAGTTGGCCTACCTCACTCGTCTGGAGTCACGTGACCGTCTCATTTGCGGATCTCGGGGTGCGCCCCGACCTGATTGTCCGTCTGCAGGCACGCGGCCTGACCAGCCCGTTCCCCATCCAAGAAGCAACGCTCCCCGATGCGCTGGCCGGTCGGGACGTCTGTGGTCGCGCTCCGACCGGCTCAGGCAAGACGTTGGCCTTCGGATTGGCCGTCGTCAGCCGGACCAACGGGTCGAAGCCCGGGTCCCCAGAAGCATTGATCCTCGTTCCCACCCGCGAGCTCGCCGCGCAGGTCCAACGCGAGCTCGCTCTTCTCTCGGGGCGCGGGCGCGTCATCGCCATCTACGGCGGGACGGGGTACCGAGCCACCCGCCAAGCCCTTGCTCGGGGCGTCGACACGGTCGTGGCTTGTCCCGGTCGTCTCGAGGATCTCGTCGCGCAGGGTGCGATCAACCTCGGTGCGGTGCACACCGTCGTCGTCGACGAGGCGGACCGTATGGCTGACATGGGCTTTCTCCCGTCGGTGCGCCGACTCCTCGATCGCACTGCCTCTGATCGCCAGGTGATGCTGTTCTCGGCGACATTGGGGCCCGAGATCGAATCTCTGGTCAGTCGCTATCAGACCAATCCGGCTCGCCACGACGTGGCCAACGACGAATCAGGCGACGCCGACGTTTCGCACCTGTTCTGGAGCGTTCCCCGACAGGAGCGGGTCCCGGTGACTGTCGGGCTGGTCGACGAGCACGGTCAAGCTCTGGTGTTCTGTCGAACACGGCGTGGTGCGGACCGAGTCACCGTGCAGCTCAACACCGGCGGTGTGAAAGCTCTGGCCATCCATGGCGGCAAGACTCAAGCCCAGCGCGAACGGGCGCTGTCGGCCTTCGCTGAAGGTCGGGCCGGAGCATTGGTCGCCACCGACGTGGCGGCCCGGGGCATTCATGTCGAGGACCTGCCGTGCGTCGTGCACTTCGATCCACCGGCCGACCACACCGACTATCTGCATCGGTCGGGGCGGACGGGCCGAGCCGGCAAGACCGGCATCGTCGTCTCGCTTGTCGCCGAGGAGCAGCGTTCGGCCAATCGCGTCCTGCAGCGCTCGCTCGGATTCGAGACGGTGATGCATCCTCGTGAGGCTTTCAGGGGCCCGGCGCGCAAGGTCACGGCCCAAAAGGCCAGCCCTGCCGTGGCTGTCGATCAGACTCGGCCGGCGAGAGTCGATGTGGTCGAGCGTCGTGTCGGGCCGAGCGTCAAGCCACGAGCCAACCAAGCTGCCAAGCGCAGATTGTCTCAGAGCCACGGGCCGCGGCGTTCCTCGTTTCGCGACGCCGGACGGCGACCGAGAGTCGCACCTGTCGGCACGGTGAGGTTCTTCGACGCGAAGAAGGGCTACGGGTTCCTGTCCCGGCCCGACGGCGCGGGGGACGTCTTCGTCCACGCCAGCAGCATCCAGGGGTTGGTCCCCGCCATCTTGCGGCCGGGACAGCAGGTTCGTTTCGAGATGACAACGGGCCGCAAGGGTGACGAGGCCTGCAACGTCATGGTCATCTGAGCCCGGAGAACGAGCTCAGACAGCGCTCAGGAAAGCGAGCTGCGCAGTTTCTCGAGCGCTCCGAGGCGACGATCGAGGCGCGTGGGGTCATCCTTGTCCCGATCGCGGATCCGGACCTCGAGGAGGTCCAGGCGAGCCTTTTCCCGGCCGATCAACTCGGCTCTTTCGGCATCGGGTCGCTGATGCAGCGCTCGCAGGAACGCCGCCAACGCGTCGTTGGAGCGTTTCAAGTTCAATGATCGGGCCACAGCGGCGTAGGAGCGGCCTTCTTCACGGAGTCGCAGGGCGTCTTCGTCACTGCTCCCACGGCGTGGGCCCCGGGAGTCTTTGCGCTCGCGGTCGTTGTCGCGATCCTGGTCCCGTGACCGGGGCTCTCGGCCTCTAGGCACCGGCCACCGACCTTGCCCTGTCGCACCCAAGGAAGCCGAGATCGCGGACAGTGTCGTACCTCTGGACCGTACCAGTGGCCATTGTTTCTCCATTCACGAGCTGAAACGCATCGCTCGGGAACGGCCGTGTGGCTGTTGGGACCGGGTCGACTTCCCTCCATGCTACCGGGTTACGGGCCCTGGCGCGATCGTCGCGACGACACCGCTCATGCCTCAGTGAACCGATGGAGTCGGCGCCGGCTGACGTCGATGATCGTCGATCGGTCCAAGATCGTCTCGTCAGCAGCGTCAACGGAAATCGACCTGGTACTGTAGGAGTACGGGATTCAGTGACGGCGGATGTAGTTCGGAACCCCGACAGAGCCCGCCCCATATCGCCCAGTCTCGCGGCTCTGAATAGTGGGTTCGATCGCGCCGTGCCGAGGAGGTCGCTGGTGATTGCGGGACACCGTGTCGAGCGCGACGACTCCGACATCGTCAAGCTCTACCTCAGGGGCATCGGGCAGTACGCGCTGTTGACCAAGCTCGAGGAGACCCAGCTGGCCAAGATGATCGACGCCGGCCGGGCCGCGTCGCTGGCCGAGACGTCGGCTACAGAGCTCACGGCAGCGAAGAGGCGCGAGCTCCGTCGGGTCGTGGCCCAAGGTGAACAGGCCCATCAGACCTTCGTCCAAGCGAACCTGCGTCTCGTCGTCTCGATCGCCAAGAGGTACCAGGCCTCAGGTCTTCCGCTGCTCGACTTGGTCCAGGAGGGGAATCTGGGGTTGATCCACGCTGTGGGGAAGTTCGACTGGAACAAAGGTTTCAAGTTCTCGACGTACGCCACCTGGTGGATCCGGCAATCGATCAGTCGGGGGATAGCCAACACGGGTCGGACGATCCGTCTGCCGGCCCACGCCGGGGACCTGCTCACGCGGATCCACTGGTCTCGGATCTCGCTCGAGCTGAAGCTCGGGCGCCAACCCACGCTGGACGAAATGGCGGACGAGACCGACCTGTCTCGAGAGAAGCTCGTCGAGGCGTTGCGTTGGCGATCGGAGCCACTCTCGCTGTCCGAGCCCCTCGGTGACGAACGCGACAGCGATTTCGGTGACCTCGTGCCGGATGTCAACGCGGTCTCGCCGTTCGACTACGCAGCCGACTCTCTGCTCGCCGATGAGATCACCCGCCTCCTGGCTCCACTCGATGAGCGAGAGGCGACGATCATCCGACTCCGCTTCGGGCTCGACCAAAGCACGCCCCGGACATTGGAAGAGATCGGGAAGCACTTCAATCTCACGCGGGAGCGGATCCGCCAGATCGAGGCCAAGGCCATGTCGAAGCTGCGCCACCCCTGCGCCAACAATGGCGCGCACGACCTCCTCGACGGGTAGGTCGATACAGTCGAGATGTGGATGCCCGCACGGCCCGACGTCGATTGAACTCGGCCAGAGTCGGGCATCTCGCCACGGTGACAGCGTCGCACCGGGCCCACCTCGTTCCGTGTTGTTTCGTCCTCGACCGCTCTATCGTCTATTCGGCAGTCGATGCCAAGCCCAAGTCGACCTTTGATCTCCGGCGCCTCCAGAACATCAGGGCCAACGGGTCGGCATCGCTTCTCGTCGATCACTATGACGAGGACTGGACCAGGTTGTGGTGGGTGCGAGTGGACGGAACCGGACGGACCGTCGACGAATCCGAAGAGCATCAGAGGGCGGTCGCTCTTCTCGTGGCCAAGTACGAGCAGTATCGCGCCGCGCCGCCACCGGGTCCCGTGCTCGCCATCGACATCGATGGGTGGCGCATGTGGCCGTGAGATGGACCCGAGCGACCACTGGCGCGGTGCTGTGAGCGCGTTGTGGTGCGCCTGTGGAAGCCGGGCATTGGCATGCGACGCGACTCCTAGGTGGGACACAGGGTGCACTACGGCGGCGCGAAGGGCGATGGCGCAAGCTCCACCGTGCCCCCCGAGATCGGGTGGGCTCGGAAAGGAGCGTCAAAGTGCAACCGATTGGAGATCCGGAACACGGTGAACCGGGACTCGGAGACCCGGGTCTTGGTGATCTACGACAGGGAGGCCATCGCCGATTGAACAAGGCGATGATGAGTGGTCTGGCCCTGTTGGGAGTGGGCGCCATCGCCGGTGGTGTCGCATCGACGGCGACGAGCGCCAGTGCGGCGACCACCACGACCGCGACTGCGACGGGGAATTCCGGAACGGGCGAATCAGCCATGAGCTCGACCGTGCCCGGAAGCGGGCGTCAGAGACCCGGAGAACCACGCGGCGCCGCTGCCCTCCCGTTGCACGGGACGGTCACCGCCGTCGGGACATCGAGCGTGAGCATCAAGACGAGCACCGCCTCGACCACCTATGCGGTGACGAGCTCGAGCGAGATCGAAAAGATGGGCAAGTCGACCTTGAGCGCACTGACCGTGGGTGACACGGTTGCCTTCAGCACCGTGATCACCGACGGGACCACCTCCATCGACAAGTTGTTCGCCGGGACCCCACCGTCGGGCATGGCCGGAGGATGTGGGCCCGGTGGGGGAGCCAACCCCGGTACCGGCCACGTAACACCCCCGAACGCGCCCGGTAGCCCTGGGAGCTCAAGCGGCTCGAGCAGCTCGAGCAGTGCGGAATCGCCTGCCTGATCCCCCGAATCTGAGCACCTGGGCTCACGTTGTGTTCCGACCCTGCCGGTCAAGTACGACGAGCCCAGGTGCTCAGCGCGGGCGTGCGTTCCATTGGTCATGGATCGGCTATTCCCGTCGCGACACGGGCCGTCACCCTCGTTCCTTTGGTGCCGTGACTGGGTGGCGATCGGCCTGTTGAGGCCGGTTCACGTTTTGTTTATGCCCGGGAGCCTTTGTTCATGGCCTGTTTACGGGGCCTGGGCGCACAGTATCCCTATGGCAGATTTCCTCGTGGTAGTGGGCATCATCGGCTTTGCGTTGGCCATGCTCGGGCTGATCTGGGGGCTCGAGCACGTATGACCGTCGTCCAGGGCATCCTCCTCGCGGTCGCAATCATCATGTTCATCTACCTGGGAGTGGCGCTCTTCAAGCCTGAGTGGTTCTGATGGGGTTCTTCTGGAGCATCGTCGTCCTTGTCGTTGCCTTAGGGATCACCTGGCGATACTTGGGCTCGTACATGGCGGCGGTCTTCGACGGTCGGGTGCACTACTTGGCCTGGGTCGAGCGGCCGTTCTACCGGCTCCTCGGCACTAGGCCCGACCACGAGCAGACCTGGAAGCGTTATGCGGGCTCCTTGGTGATCTTTTCCGCCGTGTTCATCGGCGTGGGTTATCTGCTGCTCAGGATTCAGGGGTCGTTGCCACTCAACCCCCAGCACCTCGGGGCGGTACCCCCTGGGCTCAGTTTCAACACGATGGTGTCGTTCACGACCAACACGAACTGGCAGAACTACGGCGGAGAGACCGCTATGTCGTACTTCTCCCAGATGGGCGTGCTCACCGTGCAGCAGTTTGTGAGCGCAGCCGTCGGGATCGCGGTGGCGATCGCTGTAGTGCGGGGCTTTGCCCGCAAGAACTCTCCCACGATCGGAAACTTCTGGGTCGACATCACCCGTTGCATGCTCTACATCCTCCTCCCGATCGCGTTCCTCACCGGGATCCTGATCGTCGGTGCGGGGGCCGTGCAGACCCTGGCAGGGCCGGTGACGATCCATGACTCGCTGAACGGCGTGACCCAGACCATCCCTCGTGGACCCGCGGGGTTCATGGGCTCCATCATGCAGCTCGGAACCAACGGCGGTGGGTTCTTCGACGTCGACCTGGCCCACCCTTTTGAGAATCCGACGGCGTTCACCAACCTGCTCTACATCTGGCTCACCCTCTCCATCCCCTTCGCCCTGACCTACACCTTCGGCAAGATGGTGCGGAGCATCCGTCACGGCGTCGCTCTCCTGTTCGCCATGGTCCTGATCTTCGGTGTCTGGGTCGGTTTCACCAGCTATTCCGAGCACACGAACAACCCCGCAGTGGTCGCCGCCGGTGTTCATTCCACGGTCGGCAACACCGAGGGCAAGGAGGTGCGCTTCGGCGACACGACCACTGCCCTGTTCAACATATCGATGACTCAGACCTCCGATGGCGCCATCGACGGCCAGACCGACTCGTTCACTCCGATGGGCGGCTTCGGCGCGCTCACCGGGATGATGCTGGGCGAGGTCACGCCTGGAGGGACGGGAAGCGGGCTGTACACGATCCTCATCTACGCGGTGATTGCTGTGTTCATCGGTGGATTGATGATCGGGCGAACGCCCGAGTACCTGGGAAAGAAGATTCAATCGAAGGAGGTGAAGCTCGCCGGGCTCGGGGCCCTGGTCATGCCGGTCATCGTGCTCGTCCTGACGGCCATAGCGGTCTCTATCCACGCTGGGCGGGCCGGCCCACTCAACGCTGGGCCCCACGGGTTCACCGAGATCCTCTACGGGCTCACCTCGCAGGGCAACAACAACGGCTCGGCCATGGCGGGCCTCACGGGCAACACCGCCTTCTACAACGTCATCGGCGCCATCGACATGCTGATCGGCCGTTTCGGCATCATGATCCCGGCTCTGGCACTGGCCGGCGCCCTGGCGGCCAAGAATGTAGTCCCGGAGTCGCTCGGCACCTTCCGGACCGACAACGGCATGTTCGTCGGCCTGGTCATCGGTGTGATCGTGATCATCGGTGGCCTCACCTTCTTCCCCGCCGTCGCGCTCGGCCCCATCGTCGAGCAGCTCAGCCACGGAAAGTTCTTCTGATGACCACCTTGATCACTCAACCGCAGCCGCAACCGGGAATCGAGCCACATGGCGTGGCCGAGGCGAGGAGCCTTTTCGACCGCGAGATCCTGGGCCGAGCGCTCATCGACGCGTTCAAGAAACTCGACCCCCGGGTGCAGATCAGGAACCCGGTCATGTTCGTGGTGCTGGTGGGAACGGTCGTGACCTTCATCGAGGCCATGGCCCATCCCGGCATCTTCGACTGGTCCATCACGATCTGGCTCTTCCTTACGGTCATCTTCGCCAACTTCGCAGAAGCCATGGCCGAGGGACGAGGAAAAGCCCAGGCTGACACCCTCCGCAAGATGCGATCCGAGACCGAGGCCCGTCGGCTGGGTTCCGACGGTCGCGAGGAGCGGTTGGCGGCTGCGGAACTCTCCAAGGGAGACCTTGTCGTCTGCGAGGCCGGAGACCTCATCCCCTCCGACGGTGAGGTCGTTGAGGGCATCGCGTCTGTCGACGAATCGGCGATCACCGGGGAGTCCGCCCCCGTGATTCGTGAGTCAGGAGGCGACCGCTCCGCCGTCACGGGCGGGACCAAAGTGCTCTCCGACAGGATCGTGGTGCGAATCACCTCGGAGCGGGGTCACACCTTCCTCGATCGGATGATCACCTTGGTGGAAGGGGCCAACCGGCAGAAGACCCCCAACGAGATCGCTCTCACCATCCTCCTGGCCGTGCTCACCATCGTGTTCCTGCCCGTGGTCGTTTCCCTGCAGCCCTTCGGGCACTTCGCGGGCGCGACGATTTCGGTTGTCATCCTGGTCTCGCTGCTGGTGTGCCTGATCCCGACGACGATCGGGGCGCTTCTGTCGGCCATCGGCATCGCCGGTATGGACCGCCTGGTACAGCGCAACGTGCTCGCTATGAGCGGCCGGGCCGTGGAGGCGGCCGGCGACGTGCAGACGCTGCTGCTCGACAAGACCGGGACCATCACCCTCGGGAATCGCATGGCCTCGGCGTTCTACCCCGCCGGCGGCCACAGCGAGGAGGAGCTCGCCGACGCCGCCCAGCTGGCGTCCCTGGCCGACGAGACACCCGAGGGCCGGTCCATCGTGGTGCTCGCCAAGGAACGCTTCGCCATCCGCGAACGTGACCTTGGCGACGACCACAGTTTCGTGTCGTTCTCGGCTACGACCCGCATGTCGGGACTCGATATCGACGGGCGTCATATCCGCAAGGGGGCGGCAGAATCGGTGCGGCTTTGGGTCGAGGAGCAGGGAGGCACGAGCCCCGAGGGGCTCAACGAGATCGTCGAGCGCCTCTCCCGGGCGGGATCGACGCCCTTGGTGGTGGCCGACGGGCGAAAGGTCCTCGGTGTCATCGAGCTCAAGGACGTCGTGAAGCAGGGCATCCGGGAGAAGTTCGACGAGATGCGCCAGATGGGCATCCGTACCGTGATGATCACCGGTGACAACCCCCTCACCGCGGCGGCCATCGCCCAGGAAGCCGGAGTCGACGACTACCTGGCCGAGGCCACCCCCGAGGCCAAGATGGCGCTGATCCGCACCGAGCAGGAGGGCGGGAAACTCGTCGCCATGACCGGCGACGGGACCAACGACGCCCCCGCACTCGCCCAAGCCGATGTGGGCGTAGCCATGAACACCGGGACGACAGCGGCCAAAGAGGCCGGGAACATGGTCGATCTGGACTCGAACCCCACCAAGCTGATCGACGTGGTCGAGATCGGCAAGCAATTGCTCATCACCCGGGGCTCGCTCACCACCTTCTCCATCGCCAACGACGTGGCCAAGTACTTCGCCATCATCCCCGCTCTGTTCGTCGCCACCTATCCGCAGCTCAACACGCTCAACATCATGAAGCTCCACAGCCCGCAGAGTGCGGTGCTGTCCGCTGTGATCTTTAACGCTCTCGTGATCGTGGCGCTCATCCCCCTGGCCTTGCGTGGTGTGAAATTCCGCGCTGCGTCATCAGCGGCCATCCTCCGCCGCAATGTCTTCATCTACGGGGTGGGAGGGATCATCGTGCCCTTCATCTTCATCAAGCTCATCGACCTCGTTCTTGTCGCGCTGCACGCCTACTGATCGCGAGCCCACATGATTGCTCATCTCCGTCGCTCAATCATTTCGATCGTGGTGTTCACGGCCTTCTTCGGGTTCGTCTACGCCCTTGCCGGAACCGGCGTCGCCCAGCTCTTCTTCCGGCACCAGGCCGACGGTTCGATCACCGCCAACGGATCCACCTTGATCGGACAGAACTGGTCGAGCACGAGGTGCCCGGGAAACCCACCGGGCAGTTGTGTCTTCCAGGGTCGGCCCGACGATCTCGGCCCCTACAGCGGAGACAACCCGCTCGTGGCCAACGGCAAGAGTGGCGAGTCGGCCGCCACCAACCTTGGCCCGAGGTCCAAGGTCCTGGTGGCGAACACGCAGGCGCTGGTGTCTTACTGGCACAAGCGCGGCGTCGAGCCCACGGTCGATCTCGTGACCACTTCGGGCAGCGGCCTAGACCCCGACATTGCTCCACAGGACGCGATCGTCCAGATCCCCATGGTCTCCAAGGCAACGGGCATCGACCCCTCGGCGCTGCGGGCGCTCATCGCCAAGGAGACCAACGGAGCAGTGCTGGGGTTCATGGGCAGCAGCGACATCGATGTCCTGCAGTTGAACGAGGCCCTCGCCCAGCTCAAGTGAAAGCTTGGGAGCCCACCACCGATGAGTGCCGGGGGGGGCGACCGATCGTACGTCGCCTCGCCGACGCCAGGGCGCGCCACCGGGTTGTGGTCAGAGGCAAGGTCGTCGCTGCCCAACCTTCGATCTGGCGAGGCTCTGCGGCCCGGGTCCACGACATCGACGACGGTACGGGCCGTCTGTCCATCGTCTTCGGCGGGGCGCGGTCCATTCCGGGATGGTCGAAGCGGCGGAGGTGACCGTCGAAGGCTCGGTGTTCGCCGACGAACGGGGATCGCGCTGTGGAACCCCTTCTATCGCTTCGAGCTCTGAGGCTTTCGGGCCTGGTCGACCGCGGAGGACTAGCGAGCGCGGTCACCGGCGGCGCGCTCGGCGTCTCCGGCGCAGGACGCGCATGTGCCGAAGACCTCGAGCGAGTGCCAGACATCGGAGAAGCCGTGGGCTTCGCCCACCTTCACGGCCCAACGTTCCATCGGAGCGGACTCCACCTCGACGGCGGTGCCACACGCTACGCAGACCAGGTGATGATGGTGTGACGTCCCGCAGCGGCGGTAGAGCTGTTCGCCCGCGTCGTCACGTACGACGTCGACCTCGCCGGCGTCACTGAGCATCTTGAGGGCCCGGTAGACGGTGGCGAGCCCGATCTTCTCACCGGTCTGGCGGATCGAGGCGTGGATGGCCTGGGCGCTTCGGAAGCTGCCGGTCTGTCCCAGGGCGGCGAGCACGGCGCGCCGCTGGCGGGTGTCACGAGGCGGCGCCCCGAAGGTGACCTGGTCGGGTGTCTCGTTGGTCACCATCGGATCACTATGCCATCGGGCCATCGAAACCTCAGCGTGTCTGAGGGCAGCCCCGAGTTCGGGTGCTCTCCCTGTGCCGCCATTCTACCTTGTATTGAGAATCACTCTCGTTTAGCCTGGGCCAGGTGTCCAGGATCAAGAAGCGGGCGTCCCTCGCCGTCGTGGCGGTGCTGGTGGCGGGCTGCCTGGGGGGGTGCGGGGCCGCTACGGGGGTGGCCCAAGCCGGCCCGGGGGGGACGATCTCGGTGGTGGCGGCAGAGAACTTCTGGGGAAGCATCGCCGGGCAGCTCGGCGGTGACCGGGTGACGGTCACGAGCATCGTGACCAACCCCGACACCGATCCCCACTCCTACGAGGCGACCGCACGCGACGGACGGGCCTTCGCCGCCGCGCAGTTCGTGATCGTGAACGGGGTCGGCTACGACCCGTGGGCAGAATCGCTGCTCGACGCCAACGCGACCAAGGGACGGACCGTGCTCGACGTAGGCAAGCTCGTCGGTGTGGCGGCGGGGGGAAACCCGCATCGGTGGTACGACCCGCAGGATGTGGGCAAGGTCATCGAACAGATCACCGCCGACTACGCGCGGATCGACCCCAAAGAGGCAAGCTATTTCGAACACCGGATGACCACGTTCTCGACCCGTGATCTGGCCCAGTACCACCATCTGATCAAGGTCATCAAGGCCGAGTACGCCGGCACGCCCATCGGGGCGTCCGAAAGCATCGTGACCCCGCTCGCCGCCGCGCTGGGGCTCCGGTTGCTCACTCCGCAGTCGTTTCTCGACGCCGTCAGCGAGGGCAACGACCCGACCGCGGCGGACAAGGCCACCATCGACGCGCAGATCCAGCACAACCAGATCAAGATCTACGTGTACAACAGCCAGAACGCCACCCCGGACGTCACTGCACAGGTGCAGGCGGCCCGGTCGCGGGGGATCCCGGTGGCGACGGTCACCGAGACCCTCGATCCCGCCGGCGACACCTTCGAGGCCTGGCAGGTACACGAGCTTCGGGGGATCCAGGCCGCGTTGGCGAGCGCCGGGGGCCGTTGACATGGAGCATGACGTCCTCAGGCTGAGCGGGGCCGCGGTCGCGGTCGGAGGCCGTACCTTGTGGGCCGGAGTCGACCTCTCGGTCGGGGTGGGGGAATTCGTCGCCGTCCTCGGGCCCAACGGTGTGGGTAAGTCGACGCTCGTGAAGGTCATCCTCGGCCTGGTGCCGGTGTCGGCGGGCACGGTGACGGTGTTCGACGATCGGCCCGGTCAGCACAACGAACGCATCGGGTACCTCCCCCAGCGCCGCAGCTTCGACTCCTCGCTTCGGGTTCGGGGGATCGACATCGTGCGGCTCGGGATCAGCGGGGACCGGTTCGGCATTCCGCTGCCGATCTCGTCCCGGGCGCGTCGGCGCCGACGGGCCGAGGAAGAGCGGATCAGCGAGGTGATCGACCTCGTCGATGCCACCGGGCTCGTCCACCGCCCCATCGGGGAGCTCTCGGGGGGAGAACAGCAACGGATCCTCATCGCCCAGGCGCTGGTACGTCGGCCGTCGCTCTTGCTCCTCGACGAACCACTCGACAGCCTTGACCTCCCCAACCAGAGCGCGGTGGCGGCGCTCGTGAGCACCATCTGTCGCCAGGCCGAGGTGAGCGTGGTGATGGTGGCGCACGACGTCAACCCGATCCTGTCCTACCTCGATCGGGTGGTCTACATCGCCGAGGGTGGGGTGGCGGCCGGGACACCGCACCAGGTCATCACGAGTGAGACGCTGAGCCGGCTCTACCGGACCCCTATCGAGGTGCTCACCACCACCGACGGGAGGCTCGTCGTCGTGGGCCATCCCGAGGCCCCCGCCCATCATGCCGATCGGCACGGAGGAGCCCACCATGGTCCTCACTGATGCCGGCGCCGGGCTGAGCTGGAACGTCGTCGACGACGTCCGGCGGCTGTTCCAGTTCGGATTCATGGTCAACGCCCTCCAGGCCGGGACTGTCGTCGCCGTCATGGCCGCGGTGATCGGGTGGTACATGGTCGTCCGGCGCCAGAGCTTTGCCGGCCACACCATCGCCGTGGTGGGGTTCCCCGGCGCGGCGGGGGCGACGCTGATCGGCGTCAGCGCTCTGTACGGCTACTTCGCCTTCTGTGTGGCCGCCGCGGTGTTGATCTCGACCGTCGCGCATTCGCGCGGAAGAGCGTTCAGCCAGGAGAACGCCGTGACCGGGACGGTGCAGACGTTTCTCCTCGCCTTGGGCTTTCTCTTCGTGAGCCTCTATCGGGGCAATCTGAACGGGATCAACTCGTTGCTGTTCGGGAACTTCCTGGGGATCACCACCTCGCAGGTCCTCACCTTGTTCCTCGTGGCCCTGGGGGCGCTCGGGGTGCTCGGTGTCATCAGCCGACCGCTGTTGTTCGCGTCGATCGACCCCGACGTGGCGTCCGCCCGGGGGGTGCCGGTGCGGGCGGTGTCGCTGGTGTTCCTCGTCCTGCTCGGCTTGGCGGCCGCCGAGGCCAGCCAGATCACCGGCGCACTGCTCGTGTTCGCCCTACTCGTGATGCCCGCCGCCACCGCCCAGCGGCTCACGGCCCGCCCGGTGCTCGGGGGAGCCATCGCGGTCGTGCTCGGCCTGGCCGTCACCTGGATCGGCTTGGGGGTCGCCTACTACTCCCCGTATCCGATCGGCTTCTGGGTCACCACCTTGGCCTTTGCCGCCTATGTGGCCGCGGTCTTGTGGGCCCGGCTCGGCGCCAGGACGAGTCGAGCCGTCGGAGCGGCGGCGTGAACTCCGTTGTCTGGAGTGGGGCCGTGAACGCGGTGGTAGGGCTGCTCGGCCAGCCCTTCCTGCGCAACGCCTTTCTGGCCGGGACCGCCATCGCGGCGGCGTGCGGGCTCGTCGGCTACTTCCTCGTGCTGCGGAGCCAGGTCTTCACCGGCGACGCGCTGAGTCACGTGGCGTTCGCCGGTGCCCTGGCCGCGTTGTCCTTCGGGGTCGACCCCCGCCTGGGGCTCTTCGTGGGCACCATCGCGGTCGGGGTGCTCATGGGGACGCTGGGCCCACGTGGCCAAGCCGACGACGTGGTGGTGGGAAGTGTCTTCGCGTGGATACTCGGTCTGGGTGTGTTATTCCTCACCATCTACACCACGTCGAAGAGCACCGGCGACGCCACGGCGGGAGTGAGCATCCTGTTCGGTTCGATCTTCGGGCTGTCCCACGATCAGGCGCTCGTGGCGACGGTCATCGCGCTCGCCGTCGCCCTCGCCGTGGTCGTCATCGCCCGACCCCTGTTGTTCGCCAGCCTCGATCCCGCTGTGGCCTCGGCCCGTCGGGTCCCGGTGGTGGTGCTCGGTCTGGGGTTCCTTGGCCTGGTCGGCGCCTGTGCCGCCGAAGCGACTCAAGCCGTGGGCGCGCTGTTGCTCCTCGGGCTGCTCGCCGCGCCGGCGGGGACCGCGCAACTGCTCACCGCCCGCCCGTACCGGGCCTTGGCGCTGTCGTGTGCCGTGGCCGTCGGTGACATGTGGGCGGGGCTCACGATGAGCTACGCGTTCCCGCACCTCCCGCCCAGCTTCTGTGTCATCGCCGTGGCGGCCGGGGTCTACATCGTGGTCCTGGCCGCCACGCGGGTGCGCCGGCGGGTTCCGGTTCAGGTCTAGCGGGCGGAACCGGCTCGTCAGGGGGCGAGCCCGAGGGCGGTCTCGAGCTCGACGTGGTGGTCGTCGGCATGGAGCACGGCGATCTCGGCGAACCTGGTGATGGTGACGCGACCGTCACCGCTCGTCAGCTGGTGCGGGCTCAGGGGCTCGATCAGCGCCACGAAGGCGTCGCCACTGCCTTCGAGATGGGCGAGAGCCGATGCCCGGGGTCGGCCGGACCGAGAGGAGACGACAGCCATTGGTCCTCTCAACAGCCACCGACGAAGTCGATCAGTCGGGCCCGTGCCGCGTGGACGGCGCGGGCCAGTTCCGCGGCCTCGGTCACGACAGGGCCAGACCCTGGCGCACCATGGTGATGGCCTTCGCCACCCGCGTCGACCGGGTCTCGGCCTCCTTGGCGGAGGTGATCCAGCCCCGGGAGGCGACGCCGTCGAAGGTGGCACCCGGACCTCGGGTCGGCGTCCTCACGGTGGCGTCGAATGCGATCCCGGCCACGACCTCTGACACCACCCCGGACGTTACCGGTCGGATCCCTGTGCTAGCCATGGCTCGTGTCGCAAGGGGCCCCGCGGCCGGTCGGAGAAGGGAACTGGTCAGAAGCAGTGGTGGCAGGCATCCGCAGCGCCATCGAAGCGCACGTGCCCGGCGACCAGCGCGAGACCCGTGCCCGGGCGCGCATCGGGGTCGACCTCGACACCCTGCCCGATCCCTTGGACCGACATACCGGGCTGACCCACGTCACAGGGTCGGCCGTGGTGGTGGGGCGTCGGGGCACGGTGTTGCACTTGCACAAGCGGTTGCATCGGTGGTTGCAGCCCGGTGGACATCTCGACCCCGGAGAGGCGCCGTCGGACGCGGCCCTGCGCGAGTCCCAAGAGGAGACCGGCCTCGAGCTCACTCATCCGCTCGGAGGGCCGCGCCTCATCCACATGGACGTGCACGAAGCCGCCCACGGCCACACCCACCTGGACTTGCGCTATCTCCTGGTCGCACCCGACCGCGACCCGGCACCGCCACCCGGTGAGAGTCCTGAGGCACGGTGGTTCGGGTGGGACGAGGCCCACGCGGTGGCAGACGAGGCCCTCATCGGTGCGCTGCGCGCCGCGCAGCACCAGCCCGAGGCCGTTGCCGGGATCGGGCCGGGGTCAGACGAGCCCGAATCGCGCCGCCGGGCCGGTGCGGTCGGCAGGGGTCCTCAGCCCCGGCACAATGGGGGGGAGACATGAGACCACGCCACCTCCACCGCGCCACAGGCGGACGATGACCACCGCCGATGGTGCCCCAGCGCCGGGGGGCGAGCCCGAGACACCGGTTCGGCCCTTGGCCCGGTTGCTCGAGGTCCAGGATCACGACACCGTGATCGACCAGATCCGTCATCGCCGGGCCACACTGCCCGAGCGGTCCGAGTTGGCCGAGGTCGACCGCCAGCTCGGTGTCCTCGATGTCCGGACCAAGGAGCTGCGCCAGCAGCGCGACGAGCTCGGTGACCGCCAAAGCGCGCTCGAGCAGCAGATCGAGTCGTCGAGGTCCCGGCGCGAGTCGCTCGAGAAGCGACTCTTCGGCGGTCAGATCGTGGCCTCGCGCGAGCTCCAGGTCATGAACGAAGAGGTGTCGCACCTGGCCCGTCACATCAGCGAGCTCGAGGATCGCGAGATCGAGATCATGGAAGGGCTCGAGCCGCTCGACGGGGAGCTCGGAGCCGGCGACGTGAGGCGCGACGCCCTCGACAAGGATGCCGAGCGCCTCCAGGAAGCCATCGCCACCACCGAGGTGTCGCTCGACGCGGAGCTTGCCCACGAGAACCAGGCGCGAGCCGCTGCCGCCTCGGGTGTGCGGGACGACCTGCTGGCGCGCTACGAGCAATTGCGATCGAAGCTGGGGGGGACCGGAGCGGCGCGCCTCGCGGGCGGCTCGTGCAGCGGGTGTCACCTCACCTTGTCGTCGATGGAGCTCGACCGGGTCCGGAAAGCTCCCCCCGACGCGGTGATCACCTGCGAGCAGTGCGGCCGGATCCTGGTTCCCTGACGTCGCTGTGCTCGTCCTCGTTCGGCACGGTGAGACCGAAGGGAATGCGGCGCGCCAGCTCCTGGGTCGAGCCGAGTCGCCGCTCACGGCCCGTGGCCGCTCCGATGCCGGCGCGCTGAGCGCGGCGCTCGGGCCCGTGAGCCGGCTCATCTCCAGTCCCCTCGGGCGGGCGCGCCAGAGTGCGGAGGCTCTCGGGTTGGGGCTGCCGATCGACGTCGACGAACGGTGGGTCGAGGTGGATTACGGCGAGCTCGAGGGGTGCGCACTGGCGGAGGTGCCCGCCGAGTTGTGGGCCCGGTGGAGGGCCGACCCGGCGTTCGCACCCCCGGGCGGTGAGTCGCTGGCTGGGGTCGGGGACCGGGTCCGGCGCGCCTGCGACGAGCTGTTCGGTGTCGCCGGGGAGGGGGCGCGTGCCGAGAGGGATGTGGTGGTGGTGAGCCACGTCTCACCCATCAAGGCGGCGGTGTCGTGGGCGCTCGGCGGGGGAGACGAGATGGTGTGGCGCCTCTACCTGGCCACGGCATCGATCACCCGAATCGGATGGGGGAGCGACGGTCCGGTCTTGCACCGGTACAACGAGACGCGCAGCGCCGAGCGATCTCGGTGAACCCGCATCGGTGGATCAGCGATGGAGGGGTCAGACGGGGGCTTCGACGGCCAGCTTGGTCTCGCGCTCGGGGGGCAGGTTGTCGTAGAGGTCGGTGACGAGCTCGTCGCGGCGCGCCCGGTAGGCGGGGTCGTCCCAGAGGTTGCGCCACTGGAGGGGATCCTCGGCCAGCTCGTAGAGCTCACCCTCGGTCCCCTCGTAGAGGGGTCCCGGCTCGTAGGCGGTGCAGAGCCACCCGTCGCGGAAGATCGAGCGGAGATGCATGCCGATGTGGGAGAACTGGCTGTCCCATTCGGTGATGGCCCATTGGCGGTCCGATCCCGGGGCGCTCGGTAGGGCGCGTCCCTGGGCCCAGTCCGGGACCGTGGCCCCGGCGATCTCGCAGAAGGTCGGGACGAGATCGACATGGCCGACCGGCTCGGCCACCTCGGCCGCAGGCACGCCCACCCTCGGAGCCGGCCGCCACACCAGCGGCACGCGCATGAGCGCGTCCACGTGATAGGGGCCCTTGAAGAGGAGACCGAAATCACCTTGGAGCTCGCCGTGGTCCGTCGTGAACACGACATCGGTGTCGGCCCCCCAGCCGCGCTCGTCGATGCGGGCCATCACCCGGCCCAGCGCCTCGTCGATGAGCTCGTTCTCCACGTGGATGAGTGCGCTCACCTCTCGGACCTGGTCGTGAGACATGTTCCCCGGCACGAATCTCATGGGCCCACCCTCCATGTTCTGGAAGCGTCCCTCGTACCAGTCGAGCCAGTGATGCGGCTTCTGGGCCAGGATCTCGACGGCTTTGTCCCTCGACCCCGGATGTCCCGGGGGCAGGTCGAGGTCGTGCCAGTCGACGCGACGCCGGACTTCGTCGACGGGAGGATCCCAAGGATGATGGGGATCGGGGAAGCTCATCCAGCAGAACCAGTCGTCGGCGGGGTCGAGCGAATCCAGCCAGGCGATGGTTCGATCGGCGACCCAGTCCGTGTGGTACATCCCGCGGGGCATGGGATTGTGCTTGACCTCGGGGGCGTCGGTGTCCCCGCCACCCTCGTCGTTGAGGCCCATGCTGGCGAAGTTGATGAGCGGGTAGAAGGCATCGAGCCACTGTGGGCCGTTGGCCTCGAGCCATTTGTCGTAGTGCCAGCGCCGGAGATAGCCGTGCATGGCCAGCTCCACGTGGTCGAAGCCACGATACGGCCCCGTCGAGCCCTCCTTGGCCAGACAGTTCTCGGTCCATTTCCCCTCGGGGTCGAAGCCGGGTTGGAAATGAGCTTTGCCCACGAGGGCGGTGCGATAGCCCACCGTCTCGTGGAGGTGCTCGGCGACAGAAGGCGCGTCGACCGGTAGCGGGACACCGTTGGAGGTGACCCCGTGGGTACGGACGTACTGGCCCGTGATCATGGTGGAGCGCGCCGGGGTACAGACCGTGTTCTGGTTGTGGGCGCGGTGGTAGACGATGCCGTCCGCGGCGAGCGCGTCGACGACCGGGGTCCGGGCGATGGTGTTCCCCGTGCACCCGAGGGCGTCATAGCGCTGCTGGTCGGTGGTGACGAAGAGGATCTTGCGGCCCATGGTGATCCGATCGGTCGGTGGTCAGGGTTTTCGGGTTCGAGAGGTCTGGTCAGGGGGCGGTGTTGAGGTGGACGAAGTCGATGACGGCGGCGGCGAGATCCGCGCCCCTGTCTTCTTGGAGGAAATGGCCCCCGTCAGTGATGGTGGTGTGGTTCTGTCCCCGCGTGCCGGGCACCAGATCACAGAAGATCCGATCGGCGCCGTGGGTGATGGGATCCCGATCGCTGAACGCGCACAGGAAGGGCTTGTCGAACTCGCGGAGCACCTCCCAGGCCCGGCGGTTGGCGTCCGAGGCAGGATCGTCGGGGCGCGACGGCACGAGCATGGGGAATTGGCGGGCCCCTTCTTTGTAGGTCTCGTCGGGAAACGGTGCGTCGTAGGCCGCGATCACCTCGGGTGGAAGTTCCGACACCGTTCCGCCGTCGACGATGCGACCCACGGGCAAGGTGGGGACCTCCTGGGAGAATTTCTGCCATGCCAAGAAGGCCTCACCCATGTCCAGGTCCCCCGTGGGCAGGCCGGTGTTGGCGGCCACCACCCGGCGGAAGCGGTCAGGGTGCTCCGCCACGAGACGTAATCCGATCAGCCCACCCCAGTCCTGGCCGACGAAGGTCAGGTCGGACAATTCGAGCTCGTCGAAGAGCGCGGTGCGCATCCACTCCACGTGGCGGGCATAGGTGTAGTCGCCCCGGGTGCCGGGTTTGTCCGACCGACCGAAGCCCACCAGATCCGGTGCGATGACCCGGAAGCCCGCGTTCGTGAGGGGTCCGATCATCTTGCGGTAGAGGTAGCACCACGAGGGCTCGCCGTGCATGAGAAGGATCTTCTCCGCACCCGAGGCGGGGCCTTCGTCGAGATAATGGACGCGCAGGGACTGGTTCCGCTCGCCGGACGGGACATCTATGTAGTGAGGAGCGAAGTCGAACCCGGGAAGTGCGTCGAAGCGCTCGTCGGGAGTTCGAAGGATGTTCATGGTCTTCCTCCGGTTTGCGATTCGGTCAGGACGCCACGGGCCAGTGTCTCCATCGTCCGTCGGCAGTTCGACGTCGTTCGACCCAGCCGGTCGAGTTGCTCCCAGGACTCCCACGACGTCGCCACCTCCAGCGAGTCGAGGAGGAGCCGAGCATCGGCCGGACGTCGGGTCTCGAGCTCGGGGGCGAAGGTGGCCCGGAGCTGGCTCCGGAGCCACTCCCGGCTGCGCCCGAGCTCGGCCGCCACGGTGGGGGAGCTGTGGACGATGAGCTCGGCAGACCGGCGCACCGGTGCGGTGGCCTGGAACACCAGGGTGCGTTGGCGGACGATCCGGGCCACGCGCTCGTCGACAGAGAGCGTCGGCTCGACGGTCCTGATGTGGTGCCAGTGGCGTTGTTCCTGGATTCTCACCGCGTCGGAAAGGATGGCTTCGAGGTCGTCGAAGTGGTGGAAGACGAGCCGGAGTGACACACCGGCCCGTGCCGCGATGCGTCGGGCCGTGGGTTGGGCGTCGCCCTCTTCGAGGAGGCTGATCAATGCCTCGGCGAGAGCACGGCGGGTGCGTTCGCCCCGAGCGACTCGCCCGTCGCCGGTCTTGTGCTCAGCCATCGACACCACCACCCAATCCTAAGAAACTTGCACCTCTGATGCAAGAAGTTCCGACGTTCGAGCGGAGGTCGCCGTGGTGAAACAGGGGCCGGGACGCCGGTGCCGTAGTGTCCGGAACCGTGCGCGTCATGGTGTGCAGGGAATTGGGCCCGCTCGACAACGTCGTCGTCGAGGAGCGCGAGAGCCCGGTCCCCGGACCCGGACAGGTGATCGTGGACGTGCGCGCCGCGGGTGTGAATTACGTCGACGGGCTCATCTGCCAGGGTCGGTACCAGATGAAGCCCGCCGTCCCGTATGTGCCGGGCGGGGAGATCGCCGGCGTCGTGAGTGCGGTGGGCGATGGCGTCACCCGCGTCGAGGTCGGGGACCGGGTGATGGCCATGATCGGCTTCGGTGCGTTCGCCGAGCAGGTCGCTGTGGCCGCGTCGGCGCTCGACCCGGTGCCCGATGCGCTCGGATTCAGCCGAGCCGCCGCGTTCATCCAGAGCTACTGCACGGCTTGGTTCGCCTTGGCCCGGCGCATCACCGTGGCCGAGGGTGAGTGGGTGCTCGTCCTCGGGGCCGGGGGCGGCATCGGGTTGGCGGCGGTCGACGTGGCGCTCGAGCTCGGCGCGCGCGTGGTGGCGGCCGCCTCGAGTGCGGAGAAGCTCGACGCGGCGCGCCGCATCGGCGCGCATGCCACGGTCGAGTACGAGAGCGAGGACTTGAAGTCCCGGGTGCGCGAGCTCACCGAGGGGGGTGTCGACGTCGTCGTCGACCCTGTCGGGGGGCGCCACAGTGAGCCCTCGCTGCGCGCCACCAAGGCGTTCGGGCGGTTCTGTGTGATCGGGTTCGCATCGGGCCCGATCGCATCGATCCCTCTCAATCACGTCCTGCTCAACAACCGCACCGTGGTGGGGGTCGACTGGGGGGCCTGGGCCATGGGGGACCCCGCGGGACATCGAACCATGCTCAACGAGCTGATCGAGATGGTCCAGAGCGGACGACTGCATCCCGTCGAGCCCACCGAGCGGCCCTTCGAAAAGGCCGCCGAGGTGATGGGCGCCCTGCTCGACCGGACGGTCACGGGGAAGGTCGTCCTCGTTCCCTGAACGGGCCGATCAGAACGCGACGGCGGATCAGAATGTGGTGGTCTGGCCCCCGGCTCGGATCGACCGTACCGCTCCACTCGAGTAGCGGATGTGCTCTTCGTAGATCCGTTCGTACCCCGTGTGCGAGATCTTCCACGACCCCTCGACCTTCGTGTAGCGGTCCTCGTAGAGCGCCGTGCCGTGGATCTCGAAGTCATGGGCGGGGACGATGACGCGGTCCTCGAGGTACCACCTCCCGTTGGCGGTGTCGTCGTCGCCGAGCTCGATCTCGGGATGGTGGCCGTTGTGCATGGTGATGATGTCGGAGTCGCCGAGCGACTCCTGAAGAAACGCCACGACGGCGGCCCGGCCACTCTGGCGGAGCTCGCCCGACTGGTACGCAGTGGTGGCGTCCTCGGTGAGCAGCTCTCCGAGCTCGGTGAAGCGTTTCAGGTCGAGAAGCCGGAAGTAGGCGTACTTGAGCTGACAAATGGATTCGATATCGGAGGACTCCACGGGGCGACAGTGTACCGATGCCCCCACGAGCCCTGCCGCTGTGGCGCCGGCCGACATCAGTGCTGTGACAGGTGCTTGCTTGCCTCGGTGAGGACGGTGCGCAAGGTCGCCTCGATCTCGTCGAGCTCGTGGTCACCGCACGTCAGGACGGGCGACAACTGGACGACGGGGTCGACTCGGTCGTCAGCCCTGCACACGAGGCCCTCTTCGAGGAGCCTCGGCGCCACGAGGGTGCGAATCAAGCTCGATCGCTCCTCGGGACTGAAGCGGATGTCGGGGTGGTCGGGGTCCTTCACGAGCTCGACGGCCCAGAAGAAGCCCTCTCCCCGCACGTCTCCGACGATGGGCAGGTCGCGCAGGGAGTCGAGGCGCGCCCCGAGCTCGGGGCCCAGCTTGTCCACCTGGTCGATGATGCCCTCGTCCTCGAGGACCGCAAGATTGGTGAGCGCCACTGCGCACGACACGGGGTGCCCACCGAAGGTGATGCCGTGGGAGAAGCTGGCGTCGCCCGACAGGAACGGCTCGGCCAGGGAGTCACGGCACAACACCCCCGCCAGCGGTGCGTAGCCCGAGGTCACTCCCTTGGCGAAGGTCAGCATGTCGGGTTGGTAGCCGTAACGCTTCGCTCCGAACCACGCGCCGAGTCGGCCGAAGGCGCAGATCACCTCGTCCGACACGAGGAGGACTCCGTGACGATCGCAGATCTCGCGCACCCGGGCGAAGTAACCAGGCGGGGCGACGAAGCACCCTCCTGTGTTCTGTAGGGGCTCGAGGAACACCGCCGCAACGGTCTCGGGCCCCTCGGCCAGGATGGCGCTCTCGATGGCATCGGCACAGGCGTGGGCGAACCGCATGTCGTCGGCCACGACGTCGGCTCCAAAGGTGGCGCGGAAGCGGTTGGTGTTGGCCACATGCACGGCACCGGGCATGATCGGCTCGAATTGGTCGCGCAGGGCGGGGAGCCCGGTGATGGCCAGAGCACCCATGGTGGTGCCGTGGTAGGCCAGGTCGCGTGCGATCACCTTGGTGCGCTCGGGTTGTCCGATCGCCTTGAAGTAGGCACGGGCCAGCTTCCAAGCCGACTCGACGGCTTCGGAGCCTCCCGTGGTGAAAAAGACACGGTTGAGGTCGCCCGGCGCCAGCTCGGCCAGTCGTGTCGCCAGCTCGATGGCGGCGGGGTGCGCGGCCGACCAGATGGGGTAGTACGCCAGCTCTTGGGCCTGGGCCCGACCCGCCTCGGCGAGGTCGGCCCGACCATGTCCGGCCTGAACGACGAAGAGGCTGGCTAGTCCGTCGAGGAACGACCGGCCGTGGATGTCGTAGAGCCGCGCCCCCGAACCTCGGGTGAAGATGGGGATCTCGCTGTGCGCGTAGCTCCCGAGGCGAGAGAAGTGCATCCACAGATGACGACGGGCATCGGCTTGAAGGCGGTCGGGATCGCTCGTCACGGTGCCCCCCATGCGTAGGTCTCCTTGTGAATGCGGAGGTACATGAAGGTCTCGGTGTCCCGGACGCCGTCGATGGACCGGATCTTGTTGTTGAGCAATTCGAGAAGGTGCTCGTCGTCCTCGACCACGACCTCGACCAGAATGTCGAGCGACCCCGCCGTGAGGACCACGTAGACGACCTCGTCGAGCGCGGCGACGGCGTCGGCGATCTTGCGGGTGTCGCCCTCGACGGTCAGCCCGATCATGGCCTGGCGTCCGAAGCCGACCATCTTGGGGTCGGTGACCCCCACGATCTGCATCACCCCCGAGTCGATGAGCCGTTGCACGCGTTGGCGCACCGCCGCCTCGGACAACCCCACCGCCGGCCCGATCTGGGTATAGGGCCTTCTCCCATCCTGCTGGAGTTGCTCGATGATCCGCTTGTCGAGCTCGTCGAGCGCCACCTTTCCCTCGGGTCTCATCACCGGTGTCCGGTCTTGTCGGGATCGACCCCTGATGCGAACCTTGCGCCATGGCGGCTGTCACACCTCTGACCCCGGACTACGTGGCCCGGCCCTACTGGTGGGACGAGGTCGACCTTCCCCAAGCCGCCCCCGTGCGGTTGCCGGCGACTGTCGACGTGGCCGTGGTGGGAGGCGGGTACACCGGCCTCGCCGCGGCCTGGGAGATCTCCCGGGCAGGGCGCGCCGTCATCGTTCTCGATCGTGACGACATCGGGGCCGGTGCGAGCAGTCGCAACGGCGGGATGGTGCACCCGGGAGGGAAGCGAGATCTGTCGGAGTTTCTCGCCCAGCCCTCCGGACGACGGCTCTGGGACGAGACCGTGGCCGCGTTCGAGGGAATCGCCGCGCTCAGCACCGAGCTCGGCATCGGGTTCGACTGGCAGCGACGGGGGCATCTGGAGCTGGCCCACCATCCCCGCGTGGCGCGCCACCAGCGCGGGCTCGCCACCACCTACGCCTCGATCGGCGAGGCGGCCCGGTTCCTCGACGCCTCGGACGTGCAAGGTGAGATCGGGTCGGGTCGGTTCTTCGGGGGGCTGCTGGTCGAGCGCAGTGCCGGCGTGCACCCCGCCAAGCTGGCCGCGGGACTGGTCCGTGCCGCCGAGACGTCGGGTGCGGTACTGCAAGGCGCCACCACCGTGCTGAGTGTGCAGCGGCGGGCCCAGGGATACGACCTCGAGACGTCGCGCGGCGTCATGCGCTGCGGTGAGGTGGTGGTGGCCACCAACGGCACGACCGATCGTCGGCTCGTCTCGTGGCTGGGCCGGCGCGTCCTTCCCATCGGGAGCTACATGATCGCCACCGAACCGCTCGATCCGGATCTCGCCACCTCGGTCAACCCTCACGGGCGGATGTTCTTCGACACGAAGAACCTTCTCCACTACTGGCGCCTGTCGCCCGATGGCCGGCGCGTGCTCTTCGGGGGTCGGACATCGCTCTCGCCCTCCTCCGTCGAGAGGTCCCGGGACCTGTTGCACGCGGCCATGGTCAAGGTCCATCCGCAGCTCGAGGGGGCGCGCGTGGCACGGGCCTGGGGAGGCCAGGTGGCGCTCACGGCCGACCGCTTCCCCCACCTGGGACGTCACCGGGACTCGGGCGTCGTGTACGCCATGGGATATTGCGGCAGCGGTGTGGCCTTGTCGGTGCACTTCGGCCGGGTCGTCGGCCGGTGGCTGTGTGGGCTCGGCGACGAGTCCGTGTTCGCATCGCGATCGTGGCCGCCGGTGCCGTGGGCCGCCCACGTCCCGTGGCTCCTGGCCGGGGCGGGCGTGGGGTTCAAGGTGCGCGACGTGTTGGGACGCTGAGCGGACCTGGCGCCGGGCACCGCAAGGGGATCCTCATCCCGCAACCGCCGCGCAGAAGTCGCCGAAAACGTCGACGAACCGGTCGATGTGGGCCGCCTCGTGCTGGACCGACAGCGTCCACTGCTCCTCGTTGCCCGGAGTCATGAACACACCCCGGTTCACGAGCCATGCCCACGACGCGTCGAAGAGATCGGCATCGGTCTCGAGGAAGCTCCGGTAGTCCACGAGAGGCTCACGCCGGTACGAGACACAACCCTTGCAGCCCAGGTCGATGACGTGGGCGGGGATGTCATGGGCGGAGATGGCCTGGTTGCATCCCTCGGCCAGGCGATTGCCCATCTGCTTGAAGTGTTCGTAGGCATCGGGTGTGAGGACCTCGGTGAGTGACGCCAAACCGGCGGCTGCTGCCAGGGGATTCCCGTTGAACGTGCCCTGTTGGGCGATGCCGTGCCCGATCTCGTCCATGAGATCGGCCCGGCCACCGAAGGCGCCGGCCGCGGTCCCTCCCATGGTCGACTTGGCGAAGCACGCCAGGTCGGGCTGGACCCCGAACCGCTCGATGGCGCCGCCCGCCGCGATGGTGGCCCCGCACTTCACCTCGTCGAAGATGAGCACCACCCCGTGGCGGGTGCACAGCTCGCGCACGCCTTCGAGATAGCCCGGTTGGGGGAGGACGATGCCGATGTTCATCATCACGGGCTCGAGGATGAAACACGCGATGTCGTCCCCGCGCTCTGCGAACAGGCGCTCGAGGGCGCTGAGGTCGTTGTATCCGACGACCAGGGTCCATTTCTCCATCTCGACGGGGATCCCTTTGGATGCCGGCGGATGCAATCCTGTCTCGTCGGAGGCCTCGATGAGGTTCAAGCTGGGCGCCACCGAGAACATCACGGTGTCGTGATGGCCGTGGTACGCGCCCTCGATCTTGCAGATCACATCTCGTCCCGTCACACCCCGGGCCAGCCGGATGGCGTCCATGGTCGATTCGGTCCCGGAGTTGGTGAACCGGACTCGCTCGAGTCGGAACCGTCGGCACAATTCCTCGGCCAGCGCCACAGCGGGCTCGGTCGTCACCGCGAACTGGGTGCCGGATCGCGCCGCGCCTTCGATGGCGGCCACGATCCGGGGATGGGCGTGGCCGGCCGCGGTCGACCCGAAGCCGTTGTGGAAGTCGAAGTAGCCCCGGCCGTCGATGTCCCACACCTCGGCCCCGAGGCCTCGCGCCAGGTAGATGGGATAGGGATCGGCGGCCTGGAACGAGGAAGCGACTCCGAGGGGTAGTGACCTCCGGGCGCGCTCGAAGAGCCGGCGCGATTGGGGCGTCGCCTCGATCAGGGCCGCGTGCTCTTTGGCGAAGAGCTCTCGAGCCCGAGCACCCAGTCGTTCGTCGTCGGCTCCGGTGGTGTGCTCAGGATCGTTCAGATCAGTGGTGTCGTTCATCGCGCTCGGGTCCTCCCCACACCCGTGGGCACTCTCGCCGGTCCGGCCTTTCGAAGTAGCCAAACGAATCGGCGGGCGTATTCATCATTATGCAACGAGATTGCTTGTCAGCGGGCATTTCGTCTGCGAATATGCTCGCAGCGCGACGGGGGAGGGGTCAATTGACGACGACGATCGCAGACTCCGGGGAGCTGGGATCCTCACCCAACGGCGAGCCACAGGGAGGCAAGGGCCTCAAGCCCGGCGCCCTGGGCCTGGTGTCTACCCTGGTCATCGGCGTCGCTTCGACCGCCCCCGCCTACAGCTTGGCGGCGACGCTCGGCTTCGTCACTTTCTACGTCGGCCTGCAGTCGCCGGCGGTGATGTTGCTCTCTTTCGTCCCCATGTTGTTCATCGCGGCGGCGTACTACTACCTCAATCGGGCCGACCCCGATTGCGGCACGACCTTCACCTGGGTCACCCGGGCCATCGGCCCCAAGACGGGGTGGCTGGCCGGATGGGGAATCCTGGTCACCGACCTCGTGGTCATGCCCAACCTGGCTTCGGTGGCCGGTGTCTACTCGTTCTCGTTGTTCGGAGCCCACGGCATCGCCGCCAACTCATCGGGATTCTGGGTCACCTTCGCCGGCGTCGTGTGGATCGTCGTCATGACGGCCATCTGTTACATCGGCATCGAGTTGTCGGCGAGAACTCAGGTGGCCCTGCTCGGTGCCGAGCTCGTCATCCTCGTCGTGTTTGCCGTCGTGGCCCTATCGAAGGTGTATGGCGGCCACATAGCCCACAGCATCCACCCCGCGGCGGCTTGGCTCAACCCGTTCAAGATCCCGTCCATCGGGGCGCTTTCGGCCGGGATGCTCCTGGCGGTGTTCATCTACTGGGGCTGGGACACCGCCGTCACCGTGAACGAAGAGGCCAAGGACGCGCGGCGCACCCCGGGCCGCGCCGCCTTATTGTCCACGCTCGTCCTGTTGGCCGTCTACCTGATCGTGTCGGTTGCCGCCCAGTCGTTCCACGGAGCGGGATTCCTGACCAACAACAGCTCCGACGTGCTCGGTGCCCTGGCCAGGTCCGTGCTGGGATCACCCTGGGACAAGCTGCTCATCATCTGCGTGCTCACCTCGGCGTCGTCGTCGACGCAGACCACCATTCTGCCCGCGGCCCGTTCTTCGCTGTCCATGGCGGTGCACAAGGCGTTTCCCAAACGCTTCGGTGACATCCATCCCAAATACCTGTCGCCGGGATTCTCGACGCTGGTGTTCGGGGCGGTGGCGGTGGTCTGGTACGTCGCCCTCACCCTCATCAGCCCCAACGACGTGCTCGCCAACTCCATCCTCGCCCTGGGTTTCGGCATCGCCTTCTACTACGGCTTGACGGGGTTCGCCTGCGTGTTCTACTACCGCCACCACATCCTCAGGAGCTTCAAGAACTTCATCTTCATCGGGCTTGCGCCACTGCTCGGAGCTCTCATCCTCACGGTCCTCTTTATCGTCGCCATCTTCTATTACTCAGACCCCGCGAACTCCAACACCGGGAATCAAGCCTGGCTTCCCTTCATCCATTTCAACTTCACCTTCCTCCACCAACATTTCTACGTGAAGAAGGGTCTCGGGCCGCCGCTCGTGCTCGGGATCGGGCTGTTGGTCATCGGGATCCCGCTCATGCTGATCTTTAAGATCCGGAACAAGGAATTCTTCAATCGTGATCGCGAGGTGGCCGTGTCTGTCGACGCCCCCGCACCACCACTCACCCCCGGCGTGACCCCGGTGACCGACTGATGCCCGGCGACATCATCCTCGGCTACGACGGATCGGACGGGTCCAACGCGGCCCTCCGAGTGGCCGTGGGGGTGGCGAAGGCCTTCGGCGCGCCGCTCACCGTCGTGTTCGGGTACGAGCCGAACCCCATGGGCGGGGAGACCGCCGACTACAAGAACCAACTCGAGAAGATCGGAAAGGACCACCTCGCCGCCGCGGTGAACGGGGCCAAGGCCATCGACCCGTCGGTCGCGGTGGAGCCCATCGTGGCGGCACTGCGCCCGGTGGAATCGCTGCTCGAGGCCTCGATCGAGCGCGAGGCACGGGTCATCGTGGTGGGTGGGAGCGGTGAGCGGCCCATCGTGGGCGCGATCCTGGGCTCGGTGCCGCACAAGCTCCTGCACCGCTCGACGGTGCCTGTCTTGGTGGTGCCGCCCCCCGCGGCTTGACCCAGGCCCAGTTTTTGGATCCGCAGTACGCTGGGGATCGTGGGGGTAGGGGGGTGACCACGGCTCTGGCGTTCGCGCTGGCCGCAGAAGGACTGCTTCTTGGTTGTGCCGCGGCCGTAGGGATCTTGCACTGGACCCGGCGCCGCCGTCGTCTCGAGGAGCAGTTCGCCGTCGCGGAGGCCGACGCCCGCCGGCTGGCGCTCAATACCCGGATCCTCGATGCCAGCGCGGCGGAATTGTCCGAGCTCGTGCTCGAGCACGCCCTTCGAGACATTGATCTCGGCGACCCCCCACTGGGGTGGCTGCCACCCTGGCCTGACGAGCCCGCCCGGCCCTGACGGGACGGCTCAGCGTCGCCTGGGCGTGCGTTCGTCGACTGCCCAGGGTGCCCCGTGCTCACCGAGCAGCTCGAGGAACGGGTCGGCCGAGAAGGCTTCGGGGCCCAGCACCCCCGCACCCGACCACGCGCCGCTGTCCACGAGCTCGAGCGCCACGACGGGGTTGACCGCTGTCTGCCACACCACGGCCTGGGAGCCGTATTCCGCCATGGACCAGGCATTGTCGACGGCGTGGTGGAGGTAGACCTCGCGGGGTCGGCCGTCCAGGCCGGTCCCGGTCACCCAGGTGCCCGCGCAGGTGACCCCGTGCATGCGGTCACCGAGCTCGGCCGGGTCGGGCAGACAGGCCGCCACCACGTCGCGCGGTGACACCTCGGCGTTGCCGACCTTGACCGGCGTCGTGGAGTCCATGCCCAGTTTGTGCAGGATCTTGAGCACCCAGATGAATTCCTCACCCAGGCCGTACTTGAAAGTCACCCGTTGCGCGTCCACCCAGCGTGGGACGAGAAGGACCTCCTCGTGTTCGACGTTCACACACTCGACCGGGCCGATCCCGGCCGGGAACTCAAAGACCTCGAGCTCGCTGAACGGCTCGGTGGTGAACCACCCTTGGTCACGTTCCCAGATCACCGGGGGGTTGAGGCACTCCTCGATGGTCGTCCAGATCGAGAAGGTGGGGGCGAATTCGTAGCCCTCGACGACGAGGTCGGCCCCATCGCGCACCCCGACCTCGTCGATCTCCGAGAAGAGATTGTCCGCCGCGTACCGGGCGAAGACGTCGGACAGTCCCGGTTCGACACCCATGCCCACCAGGGCGAGCTGCCCCCGTGCCTCCCAGGTGGCGGCCAGGGAGAACTGCTCGTCACCGAGCTTGACCCCGGTCTCGACGTAAGGGCGTTCGGGATGGGGGTGCGATAGCGACATGGCCATGTCGAGATAGGCGGTGCCGGCGTGCAACGCCCCGTTGAACAAGGGCATGACGAAGCGGGGGTCCACGGCATTGACGAGGACGTCACAGCTCTTGGCACGCAGCAGTTCCTCGACGGCGGCCTCGTCCGACGCGTCCAGCGCCACGGCCTCGAACCGGTCGTCCGATGCGTGTGCGGCGCGCTGGGCGCGGTCGAGGGTGTAGTCGGCCACCACGATGTGCTCGAAGGCATCCCGGCGGGACGCGATCCGGGCAAATGCCGTCCCCACCCCGCCGGCTCCCACCAGTAGCACCCGCATCGTGGTCTCCTCCCGTTGGGTCCGACCCTACCGGCGCACAGCCACACCACGAGGCCGAGAGCCGTGCCGATGCCCGGTGTCGCGGCCTTGTCCGCGGCGGCCGCGAGTGCGATTGTGGGCCGTCGGGGACAATGCGGCCCGATGACGGGGAGAGTGAGCTTTCGATGACAGGCGACCGGCGCGTGCTGAGGAACTTCGTGGGCGGGGACTACGCCGATATCAAGGACGGGGCCACCACTGATGTCGTGAACCCCTCGACAGGCGAGGTCTTCGCCATCATGCCCGACTCGGGTCCGGCCGACGTCGACAACGCCTTCGCGGCGGCCGCAGAGGCCTTCGAAGGGTGGCGCGACGCCACGCCATCGGAGCGCAGCCTGGCCCTCCTCCGCATTGCCGATGCCATCGAGGCGCGCGCCGAGGAGCTCGTCGACGCCGAATGTGAGAACACCGGCAAACCCAAAGCCTTGACCATGTCAGAGGAGATCCCCCCCATGGTCGACCAGATCCGTTTCTACGCGGGAGCGGCCCGGATGTTGGAAGGCCGATCCGCCGGCGAGTACATGACCGGGTTCACCTCGTTCATCCGGCGCGAGCCCATCGGGGTGTGCGCGCAGGTCACACCGTGGAACTACCCGATGATGATGGCCGTGTGGAAATTCGCCCCCGCCATCGCGGCGGGGAACACCGTGGTGCTGAAGCCTGCTCCCACCACACCGGTCTCGACCTTGCTCCTGGCCGAGATCGCGGCCGGGCTCGTGCCTCCCGGCGTCTTCAACGTGGTGTGCGGCGGTGCGGAGACGGGTCGGGCGCTGGTCTCGCACCCCGTGCCCCAGATGGTGTCGATCACCGGGAGCGTGCGGGCCGGGCGCGAGGTGGCGGTCGCGGCGGCCCAGGACATCAAACGCGTGCACCTCGAGCTCGGGGGCAAGGCGCCGGTCGTGGTCTTCGACGACGCCGATGTCGAGAAGGCGGCCGAGGCCATCGCCATCGCCGGCTACTTCAACGCCGGTCAGGACTGCACGGCGGCGACCCGGGTGCTGGCCGGACCGGATATCCACGACGACCTCGCATCGGCGCTGGTCGAACAGGCCCAGGGACAGACCGTGGCCGGCCCCGACGTCGAGGGAGCCGACTTCGGCCCGCTCAACAACACCGACCAACTGGCCCGGGTCCGGGGCTTCATCGAAGCCCTTCCGACCCATGCTGCGCTGCGCACGGGTGGTCATCAGATCGGGGAGCGGGGGTATTTCTACGAGCCCACCGTCGTGAGCGACGTGCTCCAAACCGACGACATCGTCCAACAAGAGGTGTTCGGGCCCGTCATCACCGTCCAGCGATTCGGCGACGAGGACGAGGCCGTGGCGTGGGCCAACGGCGTGGAGTACGGATTGGCGTCCTCGGTATGGACGCGCGACCACGGCCGGGCCATGCGCATGGCCAAGCGGCTCGATTTCGGGTGTGTGTGGATCAACACCCACATCCCCCTCGTGGCCGAGATGCCCCACGGGGGCTTCCGGCACTCGGGATACGGCAAGGACCTCTCGATGTACGGCTTCGAGGACTACACCCGCATCAAGCACGTGATGTCATCACTCGACAGTTGACCCGCCCTTGTTGACGCGGGCCTTTGTGACGGGCCCTTTGTGACGGGCCCTTTGTGACGCCCGCTCAGGTCGCCAATGCGGCCTCGAGGACGTCGAGGCCCTCGTCGAGCAGATCGTCGGGAATCACGAGCGGGGGCAAGAGGCGCAGCACATTGCCGTAGGTGCCCGCGCTGAGAACGAGTACTCCCTGGGCGTGACAGGCAGCGGCCACCCGGGCCGCGCCCGCCTTGTCGGGGGTGATGCCGTCGGGGCCCACGAGCTCGATGGCGACCATCGCGCCGCGCCCCCGGGCGTCGCCGACGGCAGGGTTCGACGCGGCGATGGCCTGGAGCCGGTCGAGCATCACCGCCCCGATCCGTCGGGCGCACTCCAAAAGCCCGTCGCGCTCCATGGTGTCGATGGCGGCCAGCGCCGCCGCGCAGGCCAGGGGGTTGCCGCCGAAGGTGCCACCGAGACCTCCGGGATGGACCGAGTCCATCAGGTCGGCGCGCCCGGTCACCGCCGAGATCGGGAGGCCGCCCCCGAGGCTCTTGGCCGTGGTCACGATGTCGGGCACGACCCCCTCGTGCTCGCACGCGAACCAGGCACCGGTCCGGCCGAATCCGGACTGGATCTCATCGGCCACGAACACCACGCCGTTGGCCGTACACCACTGCGCCAGTCCCCCCAGCCAGCCGGGCTCGGGAACCACGAAGCCGCCCTCGCCGGCGATGGGCTCGACCACCACGCAGGCGATCGACGAGGCACCCACCATGGTCTCGAGGACGTCGATGGTCTCGGCCAGCTTGCCCGTGCCCCGGAAGGGATCGGAGTACGGAGCCCGGTAGACCTCCGGCGCAAAGGGGCCGAAACCCTTCTTGTACGGCATCGCCTTGCCCGTCATGGTCATCCCCAGCAGGGTCCGCCCGTGAAACCCGTGGTCGAAGGCGACGACGCCATTGCGACCAGTGGCGTAGCGGGCCACCTTCACCGCGTTCTCGACGGCCTCGGCCCCGGAGTTCATGAGGAAGGTCCGTTTTTCGTGCGTCCCGGGTGCGAGCTCGTTCAGGCGCTCGCATACCTCGACGTAGCCGAGGTACGGCGTCACCTGGAAGCAGGTGTGGGTGAACCGTTCGACCTGGTCCTGGACGGCGGCGACGACGAGCGGCGCGCTGTTGCCCACGTTGGTCACCGAGATTCCCGATGCCAGGTCGATCAGTCGGTTGCCGTCGACGTCCTCGATGATCCCGCCCGCGGCCCGGGCCACGAAGACACCGAGGGTCGTGCCCACCCCGGCCGGGATGGCGGCACTACGACGGTCCATGAGCCGGCGTGACTCCGGACCGGGGATCTCCGTCCGCACCAACCGGCTCTGGGGGACTTGATCGGTCGTCGTCTCCATGCAGGCCCCTCGCACTCGGGTCGTCGCGACCGAGCTTACGAGGCGTGGACCTCGTAGGCGCACACGTGCGCGCCGTCCATCAGGTGGGCGACGCGTTCCACACGGGCGCCGGGAAGGGCGTCACGGATGAAGGCGATCTCACTGGAACAGGCCTGGCGAAAGCCCGTGGCCACCGACAAGATCGCGCAGTTGTGCTCGGTGATCCGCCAGCCCCCGTCATCGAGCTGCTCGACATCGGCCAGATAGCCGTCCTCGTCGAGGATGCGCGTCAGTTCGGCCACCTGCTCGTCGAGGGTCATGGTCTCCAGGCGGGTCTGGGCATCGGTGAGACGGCGCCGGCGCCGCTGCTCGAAGAGCTCGGTCACCTCATTGCTGTCGGGACCGCCCAGATAGCCGAGCAACTCGGTGGTGAGATCGCCGTAGCGCTTGGGGAACAGCATCTCGGCCACCGACGTGAGCTCGTAGGAATGCGACGGCCGCCCCCTTCCTTCGGGGTCGGGTCGATGTGTCACGAGCTCGTCCTCGCTCAATCGCACCAGTTGTTGGCGAACCGCCGCCACCGTGATCCCCAATTGCTCGGCGAGGTCCTGGGTCCGCATCGACCCGTTGCGCTTCAAGGCCATCAGGATGGCTCGCCGTGTGGTCGGCATAGCCGCCAGGGGCGGCTCGATCGGTGTCGCCGCCAGGGGCGGCTCGATCGGTGTCGCCGCCGGGGGCGGCTCGAGGGGAACGGTGGTGTCGCTCACGGCAGGATCAGATGGACGTCGCCGAATTCGTGCCACAGGTATCCCTCGGAAATGGCAGCGGCATAGGAGCGTTCGAGGACGGCACGGCCGGCGATCGCCTCCAGCATGGCGAGGTGTGATGCCTCGGGCTCGTGCCAACCGGTGAGCATCCCGTCGACAGACGTTACCGGGTGGTCCGGGGTGACGATCGTGTCTGTCCACCCGCTGCCGGCGTGCACCTGAGCCCTCGGGTCCACCACCGTCTGCAGGGCCCGCACGACGGTGGTGCCGATGGCGATCACCCGACCACCTTCGCGCCTCGTGTCGTTGACGCGATGTGCCGTGGCGCGCGTCACCTTGTAGAACTCCGGGTACGGCGGTTCGGACGCTTCGAGTGAAGCCACGCCGGTGTGGAGCACGATCGGCGCCACGCCCACACCGCGCGCCACCAACCGGGTGAGGACCTCGGGGGTGAAGGGCCGACCGGCACTGGGCATTTCGGCGGATCCGGGCTCGGCGGCATAGACGTTCTGGTACGTCGAAATGGGCCAGCTTCCGCGCACGTACCCGTACCGGATGGGATGGCCGTGCACGGCCAGGTAGGTGTGCAGCGCCTCGGGGGTGATCACCGAGGTGACCCACAGCCGGACCCCACGGGCGTGTGTCGCGTACGGCGTCAGCAGCTCGACGCGCCCACCCCCGTCGAGCTCGATCACGTCGCCGGGCTGGGCCCCGAACCACGGCTCGTCACCACGACGCAACTCGACGGTCCACAGATCGGCGGGGAGACACGTGGAGAAATGCACCTCGACGTCGCGCCCGGCTCGGTCGACCCCAGGTACCGCGGCGGCCAATGTCCCGGAGGTGTTGACGACGACGAGATCCCCCTCGTCGAGAAAGCGGGGGAGCTCGGAGAAGTGTGAGTGCACGATCGTGTCGTCACCTCGGTAGGCGACGAGCATCCTGACCGCGTCCCTCGTCATTCCCCGGGCTTCGGGGGGTGAGCTCGCTTCGAGCTCGGGCGGCAACACGAAGGCGGGAAGGTGGCCGGTGGTGGGCGCCAGGGTGCTCACGGGTTCGATGTTTCGAGCGCGAGCTCCGATGTCGACCGCAGGTCCGACAACCGGTACCGGCCACTGGGAACGCCAGCGTCGATGAGCCGCAGGAGATCGGTCACGACCTCCTCGGGTAACGGTCGGTCGGAGATGTCCTCGCCCGGGAAGGCGTCTTGGTGCATCTGGGTCCGCATGTCGCCGGGATCGACGGCCCAGACGAGTAGCGAGGGCTCTTCGACCGCGAGCACGGCGCTCAGGTGATCGAGTGCAGCCTTGGAGAGCCCATAGCCACCCCACCCTTCGTACGCCTCGACCGACGCGTCCGACGTGATGTTGAGGACGGCGGGTCGTGCCGAGCGGCGCAAGAGCGCCATGGATTCTTGGACGAGGGCGAGTGGTGCCACCACGTTGACCCCCAGGGCCCTCTCGAGCTCGTCGAGGGGGTAGGACAGGAGACTCGGCAGCGGCGTGGCGCCGAGCGTGCTGGCGTTGTTGACGACGAGATCGAGACCACCGAGCCCCTGGGCCGCGGCCACCAGGGCCCGTCGATGATCCGCATCGGCCACGTCGCCGGCAAGGGCGACGAGCGCCGCCTCCGGCGCCACGCGGGGGAGGATGGCCCTCTCGGTCTCTGCGAGTGCATCGCCGTCGCGAGCATCGACCACGAGCGTCCAGCCCCGCTCGGCCAGCTCGTGGGCGATGGCCCGGCCCAATCCCCTCGAGGCTCCGGTTACCAGTGCGATGCCCATGGGTCCGACCTCCTCCGAGCCGGCTCCCGGCCCAGCTATATAAAGATAGTTTTACCTATCTTTATTTCCGGGGCAAGGGGAGATCCGGCCTGACCCGAGCCTCGGCGAGGGCCGGGTCGTGTCTGCGACCAGCCCCACACCCCAAGAGTTGTTCAGGAGACAGAGATGCACCCGTGGACGATGCACCGACTGGCCGATGAGCGGCGCCTCGAGCTCACCCGAGCGGCGGCCCGGGGCCGGTGTGCGCATGAGGCCCGGTGCCTCGGGTCGGCGGGTTCGATGGTGCCGACGCGACGGACCACCCGGTTCCTCGGCGAGCTTCTCATCAGGACGGGGTGGCGGCTTGTCGGGCCCGATGCGC
>Ga0307372_10001692_pt1 | contig 37851 bp, 35 predicted proteins | sample OX1MG_FD_202533 | JGI IMG/M metagenome (GOLD analysis project Ga0307372, IMG submission 202533) | Soil microbial communities from Risofladan, Vaasa, Finland - OX-1 | ecosystem: Environmental > Terrestrial > Soil > Coastal area > Acid sulfate soil | place: Finland: Risofladan, Vaasa | collected...
CAACAAGTGATGCTGCACCAGCCAGGCTACGAGACGCGCATCGTAGCGGCTCAGACCATGCTCCAGGCAGAAACGTTCCGCGTCCTGTGCGCCCAGCTCGGAGTGATCGCCGCCGCGGCCTTTGCCGATGTCATGGAAGAGCGCGCCGAGATACGCCAGTTCCGGCTTGGGCAGCGCTTGCATGATCTGACTGCACAGGGGGAATTCATTATCGTAGTGGCTGAGAGCGAAGCGCCGAAGGTTGCTTATGACAAATAGGATATGCTCATCCACAGTGTAAGCGTGGAATAGGTCGTACTGCATACGCCCCACGATTATTCCGAAGGCCGGCAGGTATCGCCCGAGTACACCGTAGCGATTCATACGTCGCAGTTCATGCGTTACGCCATGAGGTTGCCGAATGATCTGCATGAAAAGAGCACGGTTAGCAGGGTTATCGCGGAAGGGTTTGTCTATCCGATGAAGATTCGTGCGCAATAGCCGTAATGCTCCAGCGCTTATCCCTTTGAAGTGCGGATGTTGCTCGAGCACAAGGAACATATCCAGCATGGCTGTTGGGCGCTGCCCGAACAAATCTGGATCACGTAGATAGAGGAAACCACCGCGTTCTTCGAATGCATCATTCAAAGGATATGCGTCTGATGAGTCTGTTTCGAAGATTGCTTCTTCCAACATCTGTAAAAGCATCTCATTGAGCAGGCCTAGTTCCTTGATGGTTTGGTAGTAGTCCTGCATGAAATGCTCTACCCCGAGAATCTCGGGAGCATCCAGGTATCCAAACTGCTTTGCGAGTTTGACTTGCGAATCGAACAGCAGTCGATCTTCGCAGCGTCCATGCATGAGATGCAGAGCGAAACGAATCCTCCAGAGGAAATACTGGCCACATTGCAGGCTTTCATATTCATCATGTGTAAGAAAACCATGCTCCACCAGACTGTAGAGAGTACTGGTATTGAAGTGACGTTTCGCGACCCATGCGATCATTTGTATATCGCGGAGACCGCCAGGACCTTCTTTGATATTCGGCTCCAGACGGTATGCCGTGTCATGGTACTTGGCATGACGTTCCTGCTGTTCACGATACTTGGCTGCAAAGAATTGCTTCGTTGGCCAAAATACGTCCGGCATCATTCGTTGTTGGAGGCTAGAAAAAAGCGCTTCATCACCGGCGATATGTCTGGCTTCCAGTAGATTAGTGGCTATCGACACGTCTATCTGTGCATGTGTGAAACATTCATTCAGCGTACGCACGCTATGGCTGACCGGTAGGCCGAGATCCCAGAGGAAGGCGATGAATTCCCCAATTGCATGATTGGTTGATTCTTGACACGCGTCATCCAACAGTATTAGTAGATCAATGTCGGAATATGGGTGCAGCTCGCCACGACCATAACCGCCGACCCCTACTAGGGCCAGGTTAGATTCATCCAGGTACAGTCTGTAGGCATGTCTGATGAGCGTATCTATAACTTGAGCACGCAAGTGTACAAGGGTGCCGATAGATGTTCCAGAAGTGAACTCCTGACGCAGGACCGCATCCGCGGCTTTTAGCGCGTGGCGCAAAGTCGGTAAGGGTTTGCTACCGTTAAGCAGCGCCTGATCCAGCGTGGTTGTGTCGATTGGTGAAAGAACGTCGTTAGGGAGTAAGTTCAAGCGAATCCGATCATACATGCAGATTTATACTTCACCGCCGGCACGCTTGGTCAGTACATCATGACCATCATTGGTCACCAAGATAGTATGTTCCCATTGTGCAGATAGGGAATGATCCTTGGTAACTACAGTCCAGCCATCTGGCAACAGCCGTACATGACGTTTGCCGGCGTTGATCATGGGTTCAATGGTGAAGGTCATCCCGGGTTTCAGTTCCAGTCCTGTACCTGGAGTACCGTAATGCAGTACCTGAGGATCTTCGTGATAGACGCGACCGATGCCGTGTCCGCAGTATTCGCGCACCACCGAGAAACCATGGCTTTCAGCATAGATCTGGATGGCGTGTCCGATATCCCCCAGCCGTACACCGGGTTTCACCATATCAATTCCGGTCAGCATGGCGTCATGGGTGACCTGCACCAGTCTTTTTGCCAATACTGAAGACTCACCCACGTAATACATTTTACTGGTATCGCCGTGAAAGCCATCCTTTATAACTGTCACATCGATATTGATGATGTCACCGTCTTTGAGTTTCTTGTCGCCGGGTATTCCATGACAAACCACATGGTTGATTGAGGTGCACAGGGTCTTGGGGAAACCGTTGTAACCAACATTCGCAGGTATTGCCTGCTGATGATTGACGATGTAGTCATAGCAAAGGCGGTCCAGTTCATCGGTGGTGATTCCGGGCTGCACATGCGGTGCGATCATGTCCAGGACAGCGGCTGCCAGTTGGCCGGCGACACGCATTTTTGCCTGTTCTTCTGGGGTTTTTATGGTGACTGGCATGCACAGGGCCGGAGGTAATGGTTACAGTAAGGAGCTTATGCTCTTGTCGGCGTTGCCGTAATACGCTGCTTATGGTATAAAGCGCGGCCATTTTTGGCAAATAACCCACACATACACCATAACCGTTCGCGGGGTGCCCGCCGGTCCGTAAGGACCAGGGTTGCGATCCGGGGTGTATGGAGGCCTAACCCAGGGAACGTTCTGACGTTCCCATTCAGTCTAGGAGTAGATCCATGGCAGAACTGTCCATGCGCCAGATGCTGGAAGCTGGCGTGCATTTTGGTCATCAAACTCGTTACTGGAATCCAAAGATGGCTCCCTACATCTTTGGTGAACGCAGTCACATTCATATCATCAACCTCGAAAAGACCCTGCCGCTGTACCTTGAAGCGCTGGAGTTTGTGAGACGCCTGGTGGCTGATGGCGGCTCCGTTCTGTTTGTCGGCACCAAGCGTGCGGCACGCGATGCAGTGGCGGAAGAAGCGCGGCGCTGCGGCATGCCCTATGTGAATCAGCGCTGGCTTGGCGGCACCCTCACAAATTTTAAAACCGTGCGCCAATCAATCAAACGCATGCATGAACTGGATCTCCAGTCCGAGGACGGCACCTTCGAACGTCTAGGAAAGAAAGAAGTCATCCGTCTGAAGCGCGAGATGGAAAAACTCAACAAGAGTCTGGGCGGTATCAAGGAGATGAATGCACTGCCTGATGCATTGTTTGTGATCGATGTTGGTCATGAAAAGATAGCGGTGAGTGAGGCACGCAAGCTCGCACTTCCCATCATTGGCATTGTGGATACCAATAACCCTCCAGATAACATCGATTACCTCATACCGGGCAATGACGATGCTATCCGCGCAGTCCAGTTGTACGCCCAGGGCATTGCGGATGCTGTGCTAGCTGGTAAAACTTCTATGCCACAGCTCGCGGGTACCGATGAAGATGAGTTTGTGGAATTGGATGAACTCGGTAATCCCAAGCGTGGTCGCGGTCGCAGGAAAACGACCACAAAGAAAGCACCGCCACGCCGCAAACCGGTTGAGAAACAGACTGAAAATGCTGACCATGCCAAGGTTGCCGTTGAGGTAGAAGTTGGATCTGATAAAGATAATGAACCGGCACACAAGCCAGTTGTACAAAAGAAAACAACTGTCAAGAAATCAACTGTACGAAAAAAAACTATCAAAAAAGCCGCGGCTAAAGAGGATGGGGAATGATCATTTCTGCTGAAATGGTCAAGGAACTGCGTGAGCGCACCGGTGCTGGCATGATGGAATGCAAAAGGGCGCTGACTGAATCTAGTGGCGACATTGATACAGCTATAGAGAATATGCGCAAATCCGGGCTAGCCAAGGCTGACAAGAAGGCCGGGCGTGTCGCTGCCGAGGGGCGGATTGAGATCGAACAAAGTAGTTCGGCTGCGGCCATGGTGGAGGTCAACTGTGAGACTGACTTCGTGGCCAACGGCGAGGATTTTACCAACTTCGTTTCGAACGTGACTCATACGGTGCTGCTCATGGCGCCACTGGATGTGAACGCGTTGATGAACCTGCAATTTACCAATGGTAAAAATGTGGATATGGCGCGCCGCGAACTGGTAGCGAAGCTGGGAGAGAATATCAGCGTACGGCGTTGTACTTACTATAAGACAGGTAATGGCCTTTTAGGCTCATATCGCCACGGTTCACGTATAGGAGTATTGGTGGAACTGCAGGGGGGGGATGCTGCGCTTGCAAAGGATGTTGCCATGCATGTGGCAGCCAGCAAACCCCTGTATGTGAAACCAGAACAGGTTCCAGCGGAGATGCTCGATCAGGAACGGGATATTATCTGCGCCCAATCAATGGACAGCAGCAAACCGGCCGCCATCATCGAGAAGATGGTTGAAGGCCGGTTACGTAAATTCCTTGCAGAAGTGACCCTTGTGGGCCAGCCATTTGTGAAACAACCAGATATCACTGTGGGGAAACTGCTGTTTCAAGCCGGAGCCCAGGTGCTGCGTTTTGCTCGTTTCGAGGTGGGTGAGGGCATCGAAAGGAAGCAGGAAGATTTTGCTGCCGAAGTGATGGCACAGGCTCGGGGGGCCTGAATCGCAGTACCCTGGCGTTTCCAGCCCACGCCACGCGCCCGTTTTACGGTACAATCTGCATGTCGACGAGCCCCGCAATGCGGGGCTCTGCGTATCACTTACTCGCTCAGCGGATGACCCATGTCGAACCAGACACCCGCTTACCGTCGAATACTTCTCAAGATGAGTGGGGAAGCTCTTATGGGCGGTGCTGATTACGGCGTTGATCCACCCGTAATCAAGCGCTTGGCAGAAGAAGTGCGCGATGTGCACGACTTGGGTGTGCAGATAGGCTTGGTCATGGGTGGCGGCAATATATTCCGGGGCGCGGGTTTGGCCAGGACTGGTATGGATCGGGTCACCGCGGATCATATGGGTATGCTCGCCACCCTCATGAATGCACTTGCCATGCAGGATGCCCTGGAACGACTAGGGTCTCATGTGCGCGTAATGTCTGGTTTGAGCGTCAATGAAGTGTGCGAAGACTATATACGCAGGCGTGCGGTTCGCCATCTTGAGAAAGGCCGCATATGTATCTTCGCGGCCGGTACCGGTAACCCCTTCTTCACGACTGATACAGCAGCCAGTCTGCGTGCTATCGAGATCGGTGCAGAGCTATTGGTCAAGGCCACCAAGGTTGATGGCGTATATTCTGCGGACCCAAAACATCACCCCAAGGCGTCGCGCTTTGCGCATCTGACTTTCGATCAACTGCTCACTGATAAACTTATGATTATGGACGCCACTGCCATCGTTTTGTGTCGCGACAATAATATTCCTCTTAGAATATTTGATCTAACCATAGCTGGCGACCTCATGCGCATCGTAATGGGTGCGAAAGATGTTGGTACGTTGGTGGACAACGGAGGCTAATCATGATTGATGATATTAAAAAGAATGCCACTGTGCGTATGCAAAAAAGTGTGCATACCCTCAAGGAAGGGCTCGCCAAGTTGCGTACCGGGCGTGCCAACGCCAGCCTCCTGGATCATCTGCGTGTGTCCTATTATGGATCAGAGGTACCACTCAACCAGGTGGCTAATGTAACGGTGGGTGATGCGCGCACCCTGACCATCATGCCATGGGAAAAACCCATGGTGGCAGTAATTGAGAAAGCCATCATGGCTTCAGACCTTGGACTGACACCGGCCACGGCAGGCAACATCATTCGGGTACCCATGCCACAACTGACAGAAGAACGACGCCGCGAGATTATAAAATTGGCACGTCAGGAAGCCGAGGCTGCGCGGGTAGCGGTGCGAAATGTTCGTCGTGACCTCATCACGGAACTCAAGATGCTCCTTAAAGACAAAAAAATAAGCGAGGATCAGGAGCACAGGTCACAGGATGATATCCAAAAAATTACCGATCGCCATATCTCAGAACTTGACAAGATCCTCGCAACTAAGGAGGCAGAGCTCCTGGAAATCTGAGGAGTGTGACCGCATGGTCAATATCGAAATTACGACCCTGCCGCGGCACATCGCCATTATTATGGACGGTAACGGACGTTGGGCCAAGAAACGTTTCTTACCGCGACAAGCAGGTCATCGGGCTGGACTCAAGGCTGCCCGCCGTGTCATCGAGGCCTGCGCACAAAATAGTATTGCTGTTCTGACCTTATTTGCATTCAGTAGTGAGAACTGGCAACGACCAAGAATTGAAGTTGGTAATCTAATTGAGATTTTTGTTGGCGCACTTGAAAGCGAAGTGGCCGATTTACACAAGAACAATGTCCGCATTCGTTTCATCGGTGACTGTTCGGCATTCAATCAGGGCTTACAGGACGGCATGTGTCAGGCTGAAAAGCTTACACAATTGAATACGGGATTGATATTGAACATCGCAGTCAGCTATGGCGGGCGCTGGGATATATTACAGGCACTGAAAAAAATAAGTATGGAAACAATCGCCGGAAAAATTCAATCTGAAGAGATTGACGAGGACCGGTTATCCAGAGCACTGGCGTTATCCGGATTACCAGATCCAGACCTATTCATTCGCACCGGCGGCGAACAACGTATTAGTAACTTCCTGCTATGGAATCTTGCCTACACAGAATTGTATTTTATGGATGACTTGTGGCCGGATTTCGACGGCGCAACCTTGCAGGTTGCACTCGATTGGTATGCGGCACGACAACGTCGTTTTGGCCGTACCTCAGAACAGCTTGGCGCTGGTGGTTAATGCTCAAGCAACGCGTCATAACCGCTCTGATCATTGTACCTTTGGTTGTGTTACTGGTGCTTTGTGCTCCTACATGGATACTCGCACTGGTGGCTGGGCTGATGGTTCTGGTGGGTAGTTGGGAATGGTCAGTGCTCAGCGGTGAGAATACTTCAATATTAAAAATCTCTAATACACTAATTACAGCCGTATTGCTCTATCTATTATGGCTCTCCCGCCAAGAATACTTGATATTGTGGAGTGTAGCTCTGGCAGCTCTCATATGGTGGTTATTTGCGTTCTTCTGGATATTTTGGTGGCGACGGGAATTTTACAGTCGGATGAAATTCTTTTGCGGTATGCTCACATTGATACCATCCTGGCTAGCGCTTGTGGCCTTGCACGCAAGCCAAAATGGAGCCGTGAAACTCTTGTTTCTATTGACGCTCATCTGGGCTGCGGACATCGGAGCGTATTTTGTGGGTAAAGTTTTCGGAAAATACAAATTGGCTCCTAAGGTAAGCCCTGGCAAAACCTGGGAGGGTGTGGCGGGGGGTACTCTCGCATTACTCATTGTATCTCTCTTGGGTGTCTGGATGGTGCTGCCAGCGAACGGGTATCCTCTCATTCTTATATGTCTTCTGACGGGATGGCTGTCAATCGTAGGTGATCTCTCAGAAAGTCTATTCAAACGTCAGGCGGGCGTTAAAGATAGCGGCAGACTTTTTCCCGGCCATGGCGGTGTGCTGGACCGCGTTGATAGCCTGACGGCAGCACTACCGGCATTCTGGCTAGGGCTCGCGTTTCAGGAGTGGTTGCGATGAAGGGCATCACCATCCTCGGTGCCACTGGTAGCGTTGGGAAAGCCACCCTTGATGTGGTAGGCCGTCATCGTGATCGCTTCCGAGTGATAGCACTCACGGCACACGCTGATGTGGAAGGTTTATTCCGTCAATGTATTGAGCATCGCCCACAGTTCGCAGTCATGGTTGAAGAAACACCTGCACAACAGTTGAGCGAACGTATCAGTCAGGCTGGGCTCAAAGTCCGGGTGCTTAGTGGCACACACGCCCTCGAAGAGGTGGCTAAGCTACCGGAAAACGATTGCATTATGGCGGCTATAGTGGGTGCTGCCGGGTTATTGCCGACACTCGCAGCTGTGAGTAGCGGCAAGCGTGTACTGCTGGCCAACAAGGAATCACTGGTGATGGCTGGGCAGGTATTTATGCGCGCTGTCCGGGAGCACGGTGCGGAACTCATTCCCATTGACAGCGAACATAATGCGATTTTTCAATGTATGCCGCCTCAGGAGCGGCATGCTATAAGGCGCATCCTGCTTACGGCGTCTGGTGGACCCTTCCGTGGTTGGTCCCGAGAAAAACTGCATAACATCACGCCCGCGCAGGCCTGTGCACACCCCAAGTGGTCTATGGGCCGCAAGATTTCTGTGGATTCTGCCACGCTCATGAACAAAGGATTGGAAGTGATCGAGGCGTGCTGGTTATTCGAGACCCCGCCGGAACGTATTGAAGTGTTAGTGCATCCCCAGAGTATCGTGCATTCTCTGGTGGAATACGCTGATGGCTCGGTGATGGCGCAATTGAGTAACCCAGATATGCGCATACCAATTGCGTGCGGACTGGCTTGGCCGGAGCGGATGGAGGCGGGTGCACAGTCATTGGATTTATGCGCTCTTGGGCATCTGGATTTTGAACCCCCCGATTTGGCTACTTTTCCCTGTTTACAAATCGCCAAACAGGCCGCACAGGCAGGCGGCAGTGCGCCAGTAATTTTGAATGCCGCCAATGAAATCGCGGTACAGGCGTTTCTCGAAGGACAGTTGCCCTTCTTGGCCATTGCCCAAGTTGTGCAATACACCATGGAGCACTTGCTTTTAAGTAGCCCGGATTCCATTGAAGTTGTGTTGGAATATGACCAGCGCGCGCGTGTTATGGCGAAAGCCGCCACAGCCAGAGCGGCCGCATGAATATTCTCATCAGCATCCTCGCCTTTCTCGTAGCCATCTGCATACTCATCATCTGGCATGAGTTTGGCCATTTTATCGTGATGCGCTATTTCGGCATCAAGGTATTACGCTTTTCAGTTTTCTTTGGTAAACCACTGCTGCGCTGGCAGCGCCGTCCAGATTCCACGGAACTCGCGATTGGCTGGTTGCCGCTAGGTGGCTATGTGAAGCCGCTTGATGAACACGATGGCGAAGTCCCGGAAGCTGAGAAACACCTGGCTTTTAACCGCCAGCCATTGGTCAAGCGTTTTCTGGCAGTGTTGGCAGGCCCGGTATTCAACTTTATATTTGCGATTGTCGCCTACTGGGTGATTTTCATGATCGGTGTTCCAGGAATCCGGCCGATCATTGGTGAAGTGCAGCCGGGCTCAGCCGCTGCGCAAGCGGGGTTTGTAAAGGAAGATGAGATTCTTGCCGTTAACGGCAACAGCACACCCACGTGGGATACAGCTCTGGTGCGGCTTTTTGAAGGCACTATACAGGGAAGCAATATAAGCGTTCAGGTACGCACCCCCGGACATGATGAGAAACAGTTGATCTTGAAAATAACTGACAGCCGGGCACTGACCGAGCCGGGCAAGCTGCTTGAAGGCTTGGGCTTCAGCCAGTGGCAACCCGAGGCTGCGCCAGTAGTTGGTGAAATCTTGCCGGATGGTACTGCAGAGCGGGCTGGTCTTAGATCGGGCGACTTTATTCTAAGTGTCGAGAAAACGACCATTACTAGCCCACAGCAGCTCATTGATATTCTACGTTCAACGCCTAATAAGACTCTACAAATCATGGTGCAGCGTGGTATGCACAGCTTCGGTTTGCAACTTCCGGTTGGTGTGCAAAAAACCAAAGACGGCAAGCTAATCGGGCATATTGGCGCTCAGATTGGCTATCCTGAGAGTGTGCGTCAGCGTCTAGCTGTGGAACAACGGTATAATCCCATAGCCGCTCTGGGATATGCATTTGCACGTACAGGCAGCCTCACCTGGCTGACTTTGGATGCGTCTTGGAACATGGTAATCGGCAAGGTATCGTTACGTAACCTGAGCGGGCCGATTGATATAGCCCAGTATGCCGGCTATACGGCGGAGAATGGTTTGGTGCCATTCCTGGCTTTTCTCGCTGTCGTTAGCATCAGTCTTGGTGTGTTGAATTTGCTACCAATACCGGTGCTGGATGGCGGACATTTACTGTATTACCTAATCGAGGCAGTCAAAGGCTCACCCTTGTCCGCCCAGGCTGAGATGTTGGGTCAGCGAGTTGGTATCGCACTGTTACTGGTACTCATGAGTTTTGCCATCTATAACGATCTAATGCGGATGTTCGGGTAAGGAGGATTAGAATTGGGTTTTATTAAAGGCACCAGGATCATCCTGGCCTCACTGTTGTTCCTGGTGTTAAGTTCCGCTATTGCCCGAGCGGATGAGTCATTTACTGTCAAAAAAATCGAGATCGTTGGTCTGCAGCGGATATCCGAAGGCACAGTCTACGATTATCTGCCCATCAATATCGGCGATAACCTTACTGAAGGCCGTATTCAAAATGCAATCCGTGCGCTGTACAAAACGGGATTTTTCCGTGACGTTGAAATGCGCCATGATAACGATACGCTCATTATCATAGTCCATGAACGTCCATCCATCGCGACATTTGTGGTCTCAGGCAACAAACTAATCAAGACGGATGATCTCTACAAGAACTTGAATAAAGCAGGTCTGTCTCAGGGCCAAATTTTCAACCGGGTAACGCTTGATGGTTTCATTCAGCAACTTACCGATGAATATTACAGCCACGGGAAATATGCAGCAATCATTACACCGACTGTCACAGACATAGGCAATAACAGGGTAAATGTGTCTGTAAAGATATCCGAGGGTGTGACTGCCAAGATTCGTTCCATCAGCATCGTCGGGAATCATGCATTTTCAGAAGAAGATCTGCGTGATGTATTCAAGTTGAAAGTTGCGGATTTCTGGACCTTCTTTGGGAGCTCAGATGAATATTCCCGCGAGAAACTTGTTGGAGATCTGGAATCACTGCGCTCTTATTATATGGATCGTGGGTATGCTGATTTTGCCATCGATTCTACACAAGTAGCGATTTCTCCCGATCGTAACAGCGTCTATATTACTGTGAATATAACCGAAGGTGATATATATAAAATTAAGGGTGTGAAGTTGGCGGGGCAGTTTGTTCTTCCGAAGGCGGAATTGCAACAATTTGTATTGGTAAAGCCAGGAGAGATATTTTCATTAAAGCGTGCTACTACCACAGCTGACATAATCCAAAAACGGCTCGGCATGATTGGTTATGGATTCGCACAAGTCAACCCAATACCTGATATCGATCGTCAGAACAAATTGGTATCCATCACCTTCTATATGGAGCCAGGCCAACGTGTCTATGTGAGGCATGTAAATTTCAATGAAGCGCCAGGCACGGATGATGCGGTGTTCCGTCGTGAATTGCGCCAATATGAGGGTACTTGGTTATCGACTGTGGATGTGGAGAGGTCGCGTGTGCGTCTCAACCGTTTGCCGTGGATGGAGGATGTAACAGTCAAGACCGTGCGCGTACCAGGCTCAGTTAACCTTGTGGATGTGGATTACACAATGAAAGAGCGCCCATCAGGTACGGCGAGTGTGGGCATCGGATACGGTAGTTATTCAGGGTTAGTGCTTGATGGAAACATCGTCAATGCCAATTTTCTGGGTACCGGTGAACGCCTTTCGATCCAGGCGAACCAAAGTTACATTGGTCATCAGTATAATCTCAGTTTCACCAATCCCTATTGGACCGTGGATGGCATCAGTCGTACCTTGGCTGTATTTCAATCCCAGACATCCGCGCTCACGATCAATAGCGCGCCATTGACATCCCAGTCCTATGGCGGACAGATGAGTTTCAATATTCCATTGACGGAATACAGCGCCTGGGGTATCGGCGGGACCTACTCGCACAGTGAGCTGTTTTCACAGCAAGGTTCGTCGCAACAATACATTGCATTTATATCAAATCCATCCAATGGTCAGACGCTTCAAACACTGGGCTCTTGCGCGGATTCACGTGGGTTCACATTTGTCTGCCAGTACCCAGCGCTGCGGTACAACACGCTTGAAGCTTCACTGAGCTATGTGCGGGATACCCGCGACCGAATCATTTTCCCGAATCGCGGAGCGCGCGAATCCCTCAGTTTGACAGCAGCTATACCAGGCTTTGATCAGGAGTATTACATCCTGAGTTATCAGCAACTGATGTTCATACCTCTGTTCAAAGGATTTATATACGGCATCAACGGTGAAGCGGATTACGGCGCACCCTACGGCAAAACCGCTACTTATCCACCCTACAAAAATTTCTTCGACGGCGGTCCAGATACGGTACGCGGCTGGCGAATCGGCACCTTGGGGCCATTGGATTCCAGTGGGTATCCGTCCGGCGGTCGGGCCCAGGTTTACATGCAGAATGAACTGATCCTGCCGAGCTTTGGCAAAAAAACAGACACAGATACTAGTTCCAGCCGCTGGGCACTGTTCATTGATGTAGGTAATGCTTTCACCGACCCTGGTGATTTTCACTGGAGTAGTTTGCGGGTCTCCACCGGCCTGGCAGCCACTTTCCTGACGCCGCTTGGGGCCATGAAATTCAGCTATGCTTTGCCGCTGAATCCCAAGCCGGGTGACCAGACAGAACGCTTTCAATTCACACTTGGCACTTATTTTTGATAATTCCGGAGAATTTCTATGAAACTTGTAAATAAATTATCATTACTGTTGATTATTTTATCTGCCGTAATGTATACGGGCAATATTTCAGCAGCTGAGATTAAAATTGGCGTTGTGGATAGGGCAATCCTGTTGCAGAAATCACCCCAAGCAGAGGCAGCGACCAAATTAATGCATCAGAAATTTGATAGCCGTGGCAATGACTTGACGGCTCAGCAGAACAAGATCAAGGATCTGCAAGATCAAATCAATCGCAATGGCGCAATCATGAGCGCCAGCCAGTTGCAGACCTTGGAAAATCAACTGGATAGCCTGCAGCAAGATTTCAGACGCAAACAGGACGACTTCCAAGCAGACCTCAATACACAACGTAATCAAGAACTGGGTGATCTCCAGGCAGCAATTGACAAAGCTGCACAGAAGTTTGCCAAAGCGCAGAACTACAACCTCATTATCGATAAAGGTGTTGCTTATTATGCGGATAGTACCGTTGATGTGACTGATCAAGTATTGAGCCAGATGCAGAAGGATTTCAAAACCCAGACGAATCCACCTTCAAATGGCAGAAAATGAGTGATATCGGAGTTTGGCGATGGAACACACTCTCGCAGAAATCGCGAAACGCTGTGGCGGCAAGATTCACGGTGATGGCAATACATTGATTCGATGTATAGGCACAATCCAGCATGCTGGACCTGGGGCTATTACTTTCCTTTCCAATCCGCATTACCGGCGCTATCTAACCAATACCCGTGCTGCCGCAGTTATCCTATCGCCAACTGATGCAGAAATTTGTCCAGTGCCGGCGCTGGTGTCGGAAAATCCCTATGTACTGTATGCGCGAGTGGCAACCCTGCTGACATCTACAGTCTCTGCATCCAGGGGTATCGATGCTGATGCCAAGGTAAATCCAAAGGCCAAAGTTTCTGCCACAGCGTGGATAGGCCCCGGCGCAGTACTGGAAGAGGATGTGATGATCTCGGATCATGTCTTTATCGGCCCCAATTGTGTAATCCAAAACGGTACCAGCGTTGCAGAAGGCAGCCGATTGGTGGCAAACGTCACCCTTTGTCATGATGTACAGATAGGCAAACGAGCGCTGATTCATCCCGGGGTTGTAATCGGAGCAGACGGTTTTGGTTTTGCCCGAGATGGCGAGGTATGGGTCAAAGTTCCACAGCTTGGATCGGTGATAATCGGAGATGATGTGGAAATCGGCGCCAATACCAGCATCGATCGTGGCGCTCTCGAGGATACTGTCATTGATAATGGCGTAAAGCTCGATAACCAGATACAGGTGGGTCATAACGTCCATATCGGCGAACATACTATCGTAGCTGGTTGTGTAGGAATATCCGGCAGCGCCCGTATAGGACGCCGTTGCATGCTGGGCGGCTCAGCTGGCGTGGTTGGGCACATCGAAATCTGTGATGATGTTACTGTCACAGGAATGACTGTAGTAACCCATTCAATCCATGAACCGGGTGTGTATTCAGGACTTATGCCCATGGATACCTCGGCTCGGTGGCGTAAGAACAGCGTCCGTATACGTCAGCTCGATGAACTTGCGCGCAGGCTAATAACAATAGAAAAAAAGATGAAGGACTAAACAAACATGTCAAAAGATCCATTTCTCGACATCCATGCCATCATCAAGCAGCTGCCACACCGTTATCCATTCTTGCTGGTGGACCGCGTGCTGGAATGTATACCTGGCACATCGCTGACTGCAATCAAGAACGTCACTATCAATGAGCCATTCTTCCAGGGCCATTTTCCTCAGCGGGCAGTTATGCCTGGTGTGTTGATACTCGAAGCGCTCGCCCAGGCTACAGGCTTATTGACGTTCTCAACTCTTGGTTATTCACCTGACCAGAAAACACTCTATTACTTTGTTGGCATCGATAATGCGCGTTTCAAGAAACCGGTAGAACCCGGCGATCAACTCTTGCTTAAAGTCGAGCATCTATGGAACAAGCGTGGCATTTGGAAGTATAAGGCTCAAGCTAAAGTAGATGGTAAAATAGTTGCTGAGGCCGATCTTATGTGCGCCTCACAGAAGTTTGAAGATTGATTGATCCTCGCGCGGCCGTAGACTCTTCCGCACGTTTGGCAGCAGACGTAACGGTCGGGCCGTTTACGGTTATCGGTCCGCAAGTTGAAATCGGCGCTGGAACCTGGATCGGACCACATGCAGTGATCCAGGGCCCTACGCGTATTGGCCGCGATAATCGCATTTTCCAGTTCGCTTCTATCGGCGGCATTCCCCAGGATAAGAAGTACGGGGGCGAGTCTACCTGGCTTGAAATCGGCGACCGCAACACATTTTTTGAGTTCGTCACCATCAATCGCGGTACAGCCCAGGACAAAGGGCGGACCGTGATCGGCAATGATGACTGGATCATGGCTTATGTGCATATCGCCCATGATTGTCTGCTGGGCGATAACGTGATATTGGCGAATAACACCACACTCGCTGGGCACGTCACCATCGAAGACTGGGCAGTACTCGGAGGCTTTACAAAAGTGCATCAATTCTGCCGCATTGGAGCGCATAGTTTCACCGGTATGAACGTGGATATCACGCGCGATATACCTCCTTATGTGATGGTTTCCGGCACGCCAGTGGAACCCCGGGGTATCAACAGTGAAGGTCTGCAACGGCGCGCTTTCACTGCGGAACAGATCCGCAACATCAAGAACGCATATCGAATACTCTACCGATCCGAACTCCGACTCGAGGAGGCACTGGAGAAGCTACGTGAACCAGCCGCCACCCAGCCGGAAGTGGCCCGCTTGGTTAAATTTCTGGAAACCAGCGAGCGCAGCATCACCCGCTGATTCTGTCCAACGTTCTCAACACACGACGCGAAATTATTATGCTGCGAATCGGCATTGTTGCGGGGGAAAGCTCTGGCGATAACCTTGGCGCCGGCCTGATACACGCAATTCGGAAACGCATACCGGATGCGCAATTCGAGGGCGTTGCTGGTCCGGCGATGATTGTAGCGGGTTGCAAACCGCTGGCTAACGCTGAAGACTTGGCGGTGATGGGTATCACAGAAGTGATAAGACATCTGCCGCGTTTGCTGCGCATCCGTCGCCGTCTGCTCCGGCATTTTCTTGAGCAGCGTCCGGATATCTTCATCGGCATAGACGCGCCGGATTTCAATATCGGCTTGGAGGCCAGCCTGCATCAGGCGGGTATCCGCACGGTCCATTATGTGAGTCCCTCGATATGGGCCTGGCGTTCGCGGCGCGTGTTCAAGCTCGGCAAGGCCACTGATCTGGTGCTGACTTTGTTGCCCTCTGAAACATCGCTGTATGAACAACAAGGATATTCAGCCAAATTCGTCGGTCATCCATTGGCTGATCAGGCCCCGGAAATCCAGGATCGAGCAGCATTGCGGAAAACTTTGCATCTTCCGTTGGAAGGCCAGCTGGTGGGGCTGCTGCCTGGAAGTCGCCATACCGAGGTGGATCGCCTGGGACCATTGTTTCTTGAAACCGCACAGTGGCTGCTGGCCAAGATGCCTGAGTTAAACTTTGTTATCCCTGCAGCGACCCAGGCTTTGAGTAAGCTCATCAAGCAGCAGATCCGCACGCTCAAACCGGACCTGCCAGTACTGGTAGTGGACGGCCATGCGTGCGATGTCATGGGCGCTGTGGATGCGGCGCTCATTGCATCGGGTACCGCTACCCTGGAAGCCATGCTATGGCGTTGCCCCATGGTGGTGGCCTACCGCGTGGCCGCCAGCAGTTACGCGCTGGTCAAGGGCCTGCGCCTGTTGCGCATCCAGCATGTGTCGCTGCCCAATCTGCTTGCGGACCGGGAAATTGTCCCAGAATTTCTCCAGTATCGTGCGTTGCCATTCGATATGGGCAGGGCGTTGCTTAGATTGCTGCAGGATCCAGCCGCACGGACTGCGCAACTAGAATCTTTCGCTACTCTCAGCCGCGTGCTGCGTCGCCAGGCTGATGAACGCGCAGCGGAAGCAGTGCTGGAGCTGCTGGCCGAACAACCGACCTTGGCAGGTTAGAATGACTACGCGCAGGTCCGGGAGTCGTACTAACAATGATCCAGTCTGGGGTAGGTCGAGGCGTCAATATCGCCGGCGTGGATGAGGCCGGGCGCGGTCCGCTGGCCGGCCCGGTGATCGCCGCGGCGGTCATTCTGGCGCCTTCCCGGCCTATTCCGGGGCTCAAAGATTCCAAGAAACTAACACCGCATCGGCGTGAACAACTCGCTGCTGAAATCCGCCAGCACGCGTTGGCTTGGGCAGTAGGCTGGGCAGACCATATTGAAATCGACCGCCTAAATATCCTGCAAGCCGCATTGTTGGCCATGCAACGAGCGGTACTGGCGCTGGGCGTGATGCCAAAAAGAGTGTTAGTTGATGGTGACCATTATCCGGATTTGTCTTATCCAATGGAGGCCATTGTGCACGGTGATAGTCTGATTCCAATTATTTCTGCAGCTTCGATTCTCGCCAAGGTGGAACGTGATGCAGCCATGCGACGTTTTGATGAGCTTTATCCCGCTTATGGTTTCCGCATCCATAAAGGTTATTCAACCCAGATGCACCTGGCAGCTCTTGAAAAATATGGCGCTTGCACTATCCATCGGCGGTCATTTGCGCCGGTGCAACGGTGTAAAGTAAAAATCGCCTGAACATGTCGCCACGCTTCATCCATCTGCGTCTGCATACCGAATATTCTTTGGCGGATAGTGTTATCCGCGTACCACAACTCATGGAAAGTCTGGCAGCCATGAAGATGCCGGCAGTGGCGCTCACCGATCAGGGCAATCTGTTCGCACTGGTGAAATTCTACAAGGCAGCGCAGGCACACGGCATCAAGCCGATAATCGGTGCTGATTTGCGATTGCATGATGATCAGGGAAACGCATCTTGCAATTTCACTTTGTTGTGCTGTGACACCCAGGGATACCGTAATCTATCGTCACTTATAACGCGCAGCTATCTAGAAGGCCAGAAGCGTGGCGTGCCCATGCTGGAACGTCAATGGTTCGAGGGCCATACCCAAGGGCTGATCGCATTGTCTGGCGGACGTGAAGGCGATGTGGGGCGCGCGCTCCTGGCAGGCCGGAATGACCAGGCACATGTACTGTTGAAAGGCTGGCAAGCATTGTTCCCGGAACATTTCTATATGGAGTTGCAGCGCACCGGACGTGAAAGTGAAGAGGATTACTTGCGAATGACGGTGAAACTTGCGGCAACCAGCGGCGTGCCTTTGGTGGCTACCAATGACGTGCGTTTTATCAAAACGGAGGAATTCGAATCCCATGAGGCACGCGTCTGCATCCAGTCAGGACATGTTTTGAATGACCCGCGCCGCCCGCGACCCTACAGCCAGCAGCAATATCTGCGCACCGAAGAACAGATGCTACAGTTGTTCTCGGATTTGCCGGAAGCGCTGGAGAATAGTGTAGAGATTGCCAGGCGCTGCAACTTTACATTGCGTCTGGGCGAGAACTTTCTGCCGGCCTACCCCATACCGCAAGGCCATACAGTCGAGAGCTTCCTGCGCACCGAGGCACAGACAGGCCTGGACAAACGGCTTGCCAAGTTGCTTACTGCTGAAGTTAAGGACCCTGAGACGCGTGTAAATCCATATCACGAACGCTTGCAGTTAGAACTAGATGTGATCCTGCGCATGGGTTTCGCAGGTTACTTTCTGATTGTGGCGGATTTCATCCACTGGGCCAGGCACAACGGCGTACCCGTGGGCCCGGGTCGCGGCTCTGGCGCCGGTTCATTGGTGGCCTATGCGTTAGGCATCACCGATCTTGATCCCCTGGAACATGATCTGCTGTTCGAGCGTTTCCTCAATCCCGAACGGGTATCCATGCCGGACTTCGATGTGGATTTCTGCATGCAGAACCGCGACCGGGTGATTGACTATGTGGCGGAGCGCTACGGCCGCGGACGGGTTTCCCAGATCATCACCTACGGCAGCATGGCGGCGCGCGCCGTGGTGCGCGATGTGGGTCGTGTGCTCGGCCATCCTTATGGCTATGTAGACCAGATCGCTAAACTGATTCCCTTCGAACTGGAAATGACTCTGGATAAAGCCCTGAAACAGGAGCCGGAACTACGCGCCCGCTATCAGAACGAGGACGAAGTCCGACAGCTCCTGGACCTGGCGCGTTCACTGGAAGGCTTGGCGCGCAATGCCGGTAAACATGCGGGCGGTGTGGTGATCGCACCTTCCGAGCTTACGGATTTCATGCCGCTTTACTGTGAAGCTGGCAGCAATCACCCCGTCACGCAGCTGGATAAAGACGATGTAGAAGCGATAGGTCTGGTGAAATTCGATTTTCTAGGTCTACGTACGCTCACCATCATCGATTGGGCGGTCGGCATCATCAACCAGCAACGCAAGGCCGAAAAGATTGCGCCGGTGGATATCAGTGCTATCCCGATGGATGACGCAGTCACCTACGCGCTGCTGAAACGCTGCCAGACCACGGCAGTCTTCCAGTTGGAATCACGCGGCATGAAAGATCTCATCCGCCGGCTCAAGCCAGATTGCTTCGGCGATATCGTGGCGCTTGTTGCGCTATTCCGTCCTGGACCATTGCAGTCCGGCATGGTGGACGATTTCATGGCGCGCAAACACGGTAAAGCAAAAGTTGATTATCCACACCCCAAGCTGGAATCGATCCTGAAATCCACTTACGGAGTGATTCTTTATCAGGAGCAGGTGATGCAGATCGCCCAGATACTGGCCGGCTATACGCTGGGTAGTGCTGACCTGCTGCGCCGTGCCATGGGCAAGAAGGATGCGGAGGAGATGGCTGAGCAGCGTGACGTGTTCGTGAAAGGTGCAATAGCGCGCGCTGTGGATCCGCGGCTCGCCACCTATATTTTCGATCTGATGGAAAAATTCGCCGGTTACGGTTTCAATAAATCCCATTCAACCGCGTATGCACTGCTCGCCTATCAAACCGCCTGGCTCAAGGCGCATTATCCCGCCGCTTTCATGGCAGCCGTGCTGTCTTCGGACATGGACCATACCGATAAAATCGTGACGCTGATAGACGAGTGTCGTGCGATGGAGTTGAAAATCCTGCCGCCGGACATTAATCATTCCGAATATCGCTTCGCAATGGCGGATAAAAGCAGCATCCGCTATGGGCTGGGTGCCATCAAGGGCGTGGGATTGGCGGCCATCGAAGGGGTGCTGGAAGAGCGCGTGCGCAACGGTGATTTCAAATCGATTGAGGATTTCTGCCGGCGCATCGATTTACAAAAAGCCAATCGCCGCGTGATCGAGGCGCTGATCCGTGCCGGTGCCCTGGATGTGCTTGGCCTTAATCGTGCAACGCTGATGGCACGATTGCCGGAAGCACTGGCGCGCGCGGACCAGAGCACGCGCGCGAGCGCGGCAGGCCAGAATGACATGTTCGGCCTTATGGGACCGGGGACTGCGAAACAACAGCAGCCGAGAGCAGTGTCGATGCTGCCGGATTGGGACGAGGATGAACGTCTGCGCGGTGAGCGGGATACCCTGGGTTTGTATCTGACCGGTCACCCGGTAACCCGCTATGCGGCAGATTTGCGCCATGTGGTCACGGCACCGCTAGGCGAACTGGCGGATGAATCACCGCCGGAAAGCAATGGCGAGCGCGGTTATGGCTATATGGCGGCTTCGCGCAACGTTGTCGCAGCCGGCCTGATCGTGGATTTACGCAAACGTGGTGGGCGTGTAAGTCTGGTACTCGATGACCGTAGCGGACGGCTCGAGGTGACTCTGTTCGAGGATGCCTTTAAGCGCTTCAGGACCCTGGCAGTGAAGGACAGGGTGGTGGTAGTGGAAGGCCGGCTGGCCTTCGACGAATTCATCAGCGGCTGGCGCATCACCGTCAAGAACATGTATGGAGTGGACGAGCTGCGGGAACGTTATGTACGCCGCCTGGATATCGAATGGACACCGGGTGCAGGGGAGGATTTCGCCAACCGCCTCAAGGAGGCGCTCAAGCCGCATCTGGGAGGCCGTTGCAGTGTCTGGGTGCGCTACCGTGGAGCGGGTGCCAGCGTACCCATGTGCCTTGGGGAGGCCTGGCGGGTGCATCCCACCGAGATTCTGACCCGGCGTCTGGAAACCTGGCTGGGGGCCAAAAGCATCACCTTGCACTACGGTAGCCATCCGCTTGACCCTACCCATGAGGCAGTCAGTGCCTGAGGGGCTTGTGCCCCAAGTCCTCAGCCGGTAACGTTTACAACCCCGCAGACTACCACTTGATAATGAATCTCAATTTTCTCGAATTTGAACAACCGATTGCCGAGCTCGAAGCCAAGATCGAGGAGCTGCGCTTCGTGGGTGATGAATCCGCTGTCAGCATCACCGACGAAATCGAGCGCCTGCAGGCCAAAAGCCGGACCCTCACTGAGACCATCTTTTCCAGCCTGAGTGCCTGGCAGGTGGCGCAGTTGGCGCGACATCCGCTGCGTCCCTATGCGCTGGATTACATCCAGAAGATCTTCACCGACTTCGAGGAACTGCATGGGGATCGGACCTTCGGCGATGACCCGGCCATCGTCTCCGGCATCGCCCGACTGAATGGGCGGCCGCTGGCCATCATCGGCGAGCAGAAGGGTCGCGATACCAAGGAAAAAGTCCGCCGCAATTTCGGCATGCCGCGTCCCGAGGGCTATCGCAAGGCATTGCGCATCATGAAGATGGCGGAACGTTTTCGTCTACCGCTCATGACCCTGATCGACACGCCCGGCGCATATCCCGGTGTGGACGCGGAAGAGCGCGGACAGAGCGAGGCCATCGCCCGTAACCTCTTCGAGATGTCCACGCTGCGGGCGCCCATCATCTGCACCATCATCGGTGAAGGCGGTTCCGGTGGCGCCCTGGCCATCGGCGTCGGCGACCGTGTCATCATGTTGCAGTACAGCATCTATTCGGTGATCTCACCGGAAGGCTGCGCCTCAATCCTGTGGAAGAGCGCGGACAAGGCCAGTGAGGCGGCGGATGCCATGGGCATCACCTCCGAAAGACTGAAGAGCCTGGGGCTCATCGATACGGTGCTGCCGGAGCCTCTGGGTGGGGCACACCGCAACCCGGATGCCATGGCAGCCACCCTCAAGAACGCCATCACCGATGCGCTCAGCCGTCTCGAGAATGCTTCCATGGATGAAGTGCTGGAAGCGCGTTACAAGCGCTTCACCTCATTCGGGAGTTTCAAGGAGTGAGCCGCGTCTCTATCCACTGCTTGTGAGCTTCGATCCTGAAAAACTGAATATCGTGATGCGCGGCCTTCCGGCCGCGCGTTGCTATTGGGTGGGCTACAGTGGCGGCCTCGATTCCACGGTATTGCTGACTGCGTTAGCCCAACAGCAAGCATCCCTGCGAGCCCGATTACAGGCGCTGCATGTGAACCATCACCTGAACCCCGATGCGGACAACTGGGAACAGCATTGCAAGCGGATGTGTGCGGCATTGCATGTGCCGATCGAATGCCGGAGCGTCACGGTCAAACCAGAAAAAGGACAAAGTCTCGAAGCCATCGCCCGTGAACAGCGTTACCGGACATTTCGCAGCCTAGTAGGTACGGACGATATATTGCTTCTGGCCCATCATATGGATGACCAGATGGAAACATTCCTGCTGCAAGCGTTGCGGGGCGCAGGATTGCGTGGCCTTGCCGCCATGCCCATGATTGCCCCGTTCGAGCCGGGCCATCTGGCGCGTCCATTGCTTCGCTTCACACGTGATGAGTTACAGGCTTGGGCGGAGACACAGAGACTCACCTGGCTGGACGATCCCAGTAACACGGATTCCCGCTTCGATCGCAATTTCTTGCGCCGTCAGGTGATACCCGTGATCAAGCAACGCTGGCCGTCAGCGGCGGCGACCATGGCGCGTAGCGCAGGACACAGCAGTGAAACCCTGGAGTTATTGGCTGCGGTGGCGGAAGAAGACTTGAAATTTTGTGCCGAAGACCAGGGCCGGGTGCTGCGTGTGGCTGCTTTGCAAGCCCTCGGAACGGCGCGCGCCAAGAACCTGCTGCGGCACTGGTTGGAAAAACTGCAGTTGTCATTGCCGCCCACCCATAAGCTTGAACAGATCATCAGCGAAGTATTGCCAGCGCGCGCTGGGCGCAATCCCTGCGTATCCTGGGAGGGTGCAGAAGTGCGCCGTTATCGCGGTCATGTATATGGCCAGTTGCCCGCACCTGTAGTCGAGAGCAGCGAATTCATACTCAAGCAAGGCGCACCAGTAGTATTCGGGGCTGGCATGGGCACGCTTCGCCTGGCGCCGACCTGGGAAGGCGAACGACTGCGCACTGCGCATTACCCCGTGGAGGGCCTGAGGGTGCGTTTCCGATCCGGAGGCGAAGTTTGCAAGCCCGCAGGCCACGCCCATCATCGGCCCCTCAAGAAGTGGCTGCAGGAGTTAAGTGTCGTGCCCTGGATGCGGGAGCGTCTGCCGCTGCTGTATATAGGTGACCAGCTGGCGGCAGTCGCGGGATTGTTCGTTTGTGCACCCTATGCAGCCGGAAAAGATGAGCCGGGTTTGCGCATCGAATGGGTGGAGCATCCCGCTCTGCATTAGATTAAGGCATGCTGCTCGCAGCCCGGTAAATTTTGCTTCATTAGGACCCCTGATTCTGTTAGGCTGTACTCCCGATTCAGCGGAGCCATCCCGGCGCCGCGTCGGGAGTCCTGATGGCCCATTTCGTATTTGTCACTGGCGGCGTGGTTTCTTCCCTGGGGAAGGGCATCGCCTCCGCCTCCTTGGGCGCAATTCTGGAAGCCCGCGGCCTTAAAGTCACCATGGTCAAGCTGGACCCCTATATCAATGTGGATCCCGGCACCATGAGCCCGTTCCAGCACGGCGAGGTGTTCGTCACCGATGATGGTGCCGAGACCGACCTGGATCTGGGCCACTATGAGCGCTTCGTGCGCGCCCGCATGGGCCGCAGCAATAACTTCACCACCGGGCGCATCTACGAGAACGTGATCCACAAGGAGCGTCACGGCGATTATCTGGGCGCTACCGTACAGGTGATCCCGCACATCACCGACGAGATCAAGCGCTGCATCCGCGAAGGCGCCGATGATGCCGACATCTGCATGGTGGAGATCGGCGGCACCGTGGGTGACATCGAGTCTTTGCCATTTCTTGAAGCCATCCGCCAGATGGGCATCGAGATGGGACGCGGCAAATGCGTGTACATACATCTGACCCTGGTGCCCTATATCCCCACCTCCGGCGAGACCAAGACCAAGCCCACGCAGCATTCCGTGAAGGAACTGCGTTCCATCGGCATCCAGCCGGATATCCTTTTGTGCCGCGCCGCCAAACCCCTGCCGGATGATGCACGCCGCAAGATCGCGCTGTTCACCAATGTGGAGGAACGCGCGGTGATCTCCGCGCCGGATGCGGATGACATCTACAAGATCCCGCTGATCCTGCACTCCCAGGGACTGGATGATATCGTCGTGGATCACCTGCGCATCAACACCAAGTCCGCGAACCTGAGCGAATGGCGAAGGGTCGTGGAGGCCAGGGCCAACCCGGAGGCTACAGTCAACATCGCCATGGTCGGCAAATACGTGAACCTCACCGATGCCTACATGTCGCTTAACGAGGCACTCAAGCACGCTGGCATCCATACCCATACGGACGTGAAGATCCATTACATCGATTCCGAGGAGCTGGGCAAGCACGGTACCGGTCTGCTGCATGGTATGGATGCCATCCTGGTGCCCGGCGGTTTTGGCGAACGCGGCATCGAAGGCAAGATCGCAGCGGCCGGTTATGCCCGTGAGCAACGCATACCGTATCTTGGGTTGTGTCTCGGTTTGCAGGTGGCGGTGACGGAATTCGCACACAATGTGGTCGGGCTCAAGGGCGCCCACAGCACGGAATTTGAGCGCAACACACCGCATCCGGTGATCGCGCTGATTACCGAATGGCAGGATCGCAGCGGCCAGCGTGAGACCCGAAGTGAACAATCGAATCTGGGCGGCAGCATGCGCTTGGGGGCCCAGGACTGTCATCTGGTGGCCGGTACCTTGGCACATAAGCTCTATGGCAAGGACGTGATCTCCGAACGCCATCGCCATCGCTATGAATTCAACAACAATTACCTGGAACAGTTCCAGAAGAAGGGTATGGTGTTCTCAGGCTTTTCAGTGGACAAACTGGTGGAAATCGTCGAGCTGCCCGGGCACCCGTTCTTTATCGCCACCCAGTTCCATCCGGAATTCACCTCCACGCCGCGTGACGGACACCGGCTGTTCAGCGGCTTCATCAGGGCGGCCCGCGAATACGCCGCCGCGCAGCCCGCCCTCAAGGCGGCGCGCGCATGAAACTCTGCGGCTTCGAGGTCGGTAACTCACAACCGTTTTTCCTGATCGCCGGGCCGGATACCCTGGAAAGCGAGCAGCTGGCGCTGGACGTAGCCGGGCATCTCAAGCAAGTCACGCAGCACTTGAAGATCCCGTATATTTTCAAAGGCTCGTTCGACAAGGCCAACCGTACCTCAGGCAAGAGTTACCGCGGCCCCGGCATCGAGGAGGGCCTGCGGATTCTCGCCAAGGTGCAGAAAACCGTAGGTGTACCGGTGCTCACGGATGTGCACGAGGACACACCCATTGAAGAAGTGGCGGCGGTGGTGGATGTGATCCAGACGCCGGCGTTTCTGTGCCGCCAGACCAATTTCATCCAGCGTGCTGCCAAGGCTGGCAAGCCAGTGAACATCAAGAAAGGCCAGTTCCTGTCCCCCTGGGAGATGCAGAATGTGGTGGACAAGGCGCGCGCCACCGGCAATCAGCAGATCCTGGTATGTGAGCGCGGCTTCTCGTTCGGCTACAACAATCTGGTGACCGACATGCGCGGCCTGGCGGTGATGCGCGCCACCGGCTGCCCAGTGGTGTTCGATGCTACCCACAGCGTGCAACTGCCTGGCGGACAGGGCGGCAGTTCCGGTGGCCAGCGGCAATTCATCCCGGTGCTGGCGCGTGCCGCCATCGGCGCCGGCGTCGCCGGCATCTTCATGGAAACCCATCCGGACCCGGATAAGGCCCTGTGCGATGGGCCCAATTCCTGGCATCTGCACCTGATGGAAGAACTGCTGGTCACTCTCAAGGAGCTGGACACCGCAGTGAAGCGCCAGCCCTATGCGGAGACGCATCTGCCTGCGTGAAATATTTGATGATGGTCATTTAAAAAATCAGGAACGTCGTCCATGGCCAAGATAGTTGATCTGCGTGCCCGTGAGATTCTGGATTCCCGCGGTAACCCCACGGTGGAAGTGGATGTGATTCTGGACAGCGGCACCGTGGGCCGGGCGGCGATACCGTCGGGCGCCTCCACCGGCAGCCGCGAGGCAGTGGAGTTACGCGACGGCGATCCGAAGCGCTATGGCGGCAAGGGCGTGCGTAAAGCCATCGCCAACGTGAAGGGAGAAATCCTGTGTCGCGTGCGCGGCATGCAGGCAGAGCAGCAGGAGAAACTCGACCGTGCGCTCATCGAACTGGACGGCACTCCGAACAAATCCCGGCTGGGCGCCAATGCCATCCTGGGTGTATCGCTGGCGGCCGCGCGTGCCGCATCGCGTGAACATGAGATGCCTTTATATGAATGGCTGGGGGGTGAGCATGCCGTGACCATGCCGGTGCCGCAGATGAATGTCATCAATGGCGGAGCGCATGCGGACAATAATGTCGACCTGCAGGAATTCCTGATCCTGCCGGTGGGCGCACCCAGTTTTTCGGAAGCCTTGCGTTACGGCGCCGAGGTGTTCCACACACTCAAGAAGGTCTTGCACGAGCGCGGATTGAGCACCAGCGTGGGGGATGAGGGTGGCTTTGCGCCGAACCTGCCTTCCAATGACGCCGCCCTGGAAGTCATCATGGAAGCGATCGGACGTGCCGGGTATGCGCCCGGCAGCGACATTTATTTAGGCGTAGATGCCGCCTGTAACGAGTTTTACCGTGGCGGGCGCTATCACCTGGAATCGGAGAACCGGCACTACAGCTCCTTGGAATTCACCGAGTATCTCGCCAAACTCGTCGACCGTTATCCAATAATCAGTGTCGAGGATGGCATGGCCGAGAACGATTGGGACGGCTGGCAGATGCTGACCCGGCGACTGGGTGAGCGCGTGCAGTTGGTGGGCGACGATATCTTCGTGACCAATACCACGATTATCCAGGAAGGCATCCGCAAGGGCATCGCCAATTCCGTGCTCATCAAGCTGAACCAGATTGGTACGCTCACTGAGACCCTGGCAGCCATCAACATGGCGGTGGATACCGGCTACACCGCGGTGATCTCGCATCGCTCTGGTGAGACCGAGGACACCAGCATCGCGGATCTGGCTGTCGGCAGCCGCGCCACCCAGCTCAAGAGCGGCTCCCTGTCCCGCACTGACCGGCTCGCCAAATATAACCAGCTGTTGCGCATCGAGGAAACCCTGGGCAAGCGCGCCCGCTATCAGGGACAAACGGCGTTTCCCGCCAGGATAAACCGGCACTGAGATGCACATGCGCGGACTGCAATTGAAATTCCTGCTGCCGCTGATCCTGGTGCTGTTGCTGCTGCTGTTCCAGTATCAACTGTGGTTCGGTGAGGGTGACATGTTCGATGCCTGGGCGCTCCAGCGGCAGGTGAACGCCCAGCAGACCGAGAACTCCGAACTCACGAAACGCAACCAGGCTCTGGCCGCACAGGTGCAGGATCTCAAGCAGGGCCAGGCGGCCGTTGAGGAACAGGCGCGTGCTGATCTTGGCATGATCAAGAAAGGCGAAACCTTTTATCAGATCGTGCGCGAACCGCCGCCACCCAATCATTGAACCTATGCAACAGGCCGCGCGATTTTGGGCAGTGATTCCTGCCGCCGGCACCGGGACGCGCATGAGCGGCGACATTCCCAAGCAGTACCTGCCGCTGGCGGGGCGCACCGTCATCGAACATGTGCTGGATGTTTTTCTGGCGCATCCGCGTATCGCGGGCATGAGCGTGGCCATCGCGGAAGCGGATGCCTATTGGCGACAGTATCTGTTGCGCTCCCAGGGCAAGCCGGTGCGCATCGCCAGGGGCGGTGCGCAACGCGTGCATTCGGTATTGAACACTTTGCAGAGCCTGCAGCAGGAACTGAATACTCAGGACTGGGTGCTGGTGCATGATGCGGTGCGCCCCTGCCTGCATGCCAGCGATCTGGACCGGCTGATGGAGTCATTAGGACAGGACCCGGTGGGTGGCATACTGGCGACACCCTTGGTGGATACGGTGAAATCCGTAGACCCGAAACAACGTATCAGCGCAACACCGACACGCCAGAATCTGTGGCGCGCGTTCACGCCGCAGATGTTCCGTTACAGGTTGCTCATGGAGGCACTGGATGCCGCACTCAAGCGCGGCGAAACGCCCACGGACGAGGCCGCTGCGATGGAGAGCGCCGGGCATACGGTGCGCGTGGTGGAAGGCCGCAGCGACAACATCAAGATCACCCGGCCAGAGGACCTGGCGCTGGCGGAAGCCATCCTCAACCAATCCGGAGGCAGGTCGTTATGAGAATCGGTCAAGGACTTGATGTGCATGCCTTTGGCCCTGGCCATGAAATCGTCCTGGGGGGGGTGCACATTCCACACACCCATGGCATCCGCGCGCATTCCGATGGTGACGTATTGCTGCATGCATTATGCGATGCATTGCTGGGGGCCGCGGGACTCGGCGATATCGGGCGGCATTTCCCCGACAGCGATCCAAAATTCAAAGGCATCGACAGCCGCAAGCTGTTGTGCACGGTGATGGAAAAAGTGCGCAACACGGGGCTGCGACCGTTCAACGTGGACGCCACATTGATCGCCCAGGTGCCGATACTGGCGCCGCATATACCCGCCATGTGTGCGAACCTGGCTGCCGATCTCGGCCTGGCAACGGAACGCGTGAATGTGAAAGCCACTACTACCGAACGTCTCGGTTTCATCGGCCGTGGCGAAGGTATCGCCGCCCAGGTGGTGGTGCTCATGGAAGAAACCTAAAGTCTGTGTCACCTTTACCTCAATGGGCGCACGCCCATGGCCCGATCACTGCAAGCGCCCGCATCCGTTCAACGCCCGAAGATTTCCGGGTAGAAGAGGTTCTGGGATTCGAAGCGGACGGTGAGGGCGAGCATCTGCTGCTCAAGGTGGAGAAGCGCGGTGCCAACACCCTATGGGTGGCCAGGGAGCTGGCACGCTATGCAGGCGTGTCGCCGCGCGATTTGAGCTATGCCGGCATGAAGGACCGGCAAGCGCTGGCGATACAACACTTCAGTCTGTGGCTTGGAAAACATGCGCAACCGGACTGGGCTGCGCACCAGCATGAGGAATTCCGTATCCTCGCTGTCGCCCGCCACCGCCGCAAACTACGCATCGGCAGTCTCAAGGGCAACCGTTTCCGCATAGTATTGCGGGATCTGTCTGTGCCGGCCAAAGAACTGGAAGCAAAGCTGGCAAGCATCCGCGAGCGGGGCGTGCCCAATTATTTCGGGCCGCAACGTTTTGGCCGCGAAGGCGCGAACATCGCCCAGGCTGAAGCGCTGTTTTCCGGTCAATTCAAACTGCGTGACCGCAAGCTGCGTGGCCTGTTGCTGTCTACAGCCCGCAGTCTAATATTTAATGCGGTACTCTCGCGGCGTGTCGGGGAACATAACTGGGATACGGTGCTGGCGGGAGAGATCTGCATGCTCGAGGGCAGCCACAGCGTGTTTCATGCCGAGAGTGTGGATGACGCATTGATGGCGCGTGCGCGAACGGGCGACCTGCATCCTACAGGTCCGCTCTGGGGCCGGGGCGAGAGCCGGGTTTCCGGCGAGGTGGCGGCGCTGGAAACCTCGATAGTGCGCGACTATGCTGTTTTTACTCAGGGACTCGAAAACGCGGGTCTTGAGCAGGCACGCCGCGCGCTGCGTCTGCCACTCAAGGATTTGGCCTGGACGGTGGACGATGCGCAGACACTGGTGCTGGAATTCTTTCTGCGGGCAGGCGCTTATGCCACCGCCGTGTTGCGGGAGCTGGTGAATACCGACGACCTGAAAGGGGAATACGGCGATGCTAACGCGGATTGAACACGATACTAATATAGTGGAACTGCGCCTGGCGCACCCGCCGGCGAATGCGCTGAATCCCGCCCTGGTGCATGAATTGCATACGGCTATCAAGTCGGCGCCGGACAAAGGCGCGCGTGCATTGATACTCTCGGGTGCGGAAGGCATGTTCTCGGCGGGTCTGGATGTGCCGGCGCTGCTGAAACTGGATAAAGCCGCCATGGGTGCTTTCTGGAAAGAATTCATCAGCCTGCTGCGGGTCATCGCCTTGTCGCCTGTGCCGATAGCGGCGGCCATAACCGGCCACAGTCCGGCGGGCGGAGCGGTGTTGGCGATCTTCTGCGACACCCGTATCGCCGCCGAGGGCAAATTCAAAATAGGACTCAACGAAGTGCGCGTGGGTCTGCCGGTGCCGTCGGTGATCTACGCGGCGCTCATGCGGCTGGTGGGTGTGCGCCAGGCGGAGCGTCTGTGCCTGCATGGCCTGCTGATCTCGCCCGACGAAGCTTTACATATCGGTTTGGCGGATCAGGTGTTGCCGCCGCAGCAGGTTGTACCGGCGGCGCTGGAATGGTGCCGCAGCCTGTTGGCATTGCCGACGAATGCAGTAGCGGCCACCCGCAAGCTGGCGCGCGCCGATCTCGTCGAAATATTCGCCAAACTCGGCGAACGCAGCCATGATGATCTGATGGGCATGTGGTTCAGTGCCGAGACTCAGAGTGCCATGCGTGCGCTGGTGGCGGAATTGGCGTCGCGCAAATAATCTAGGTTTCTATGCACGATGTTTTGTACCGCTGTTAATTGATGACCACGATATGAATCCCAAAAAGATTCATCAAGCCGAGTACCAGTAGGCCGATGCCGATGATGTAACGCAGCGATTTGAAGCGTTCAAACAGTTTCGGCCAGAACAATACAAGCAGTCCGCCGATAAAAGTGAAGATCACCAGCAGATTGATGTTCAGCGTGATAGTTATGGAAACTCTCCTGGGTAACTAGAAAGTTTTTAACGGCTGCTCAGCAGCACATACACCGCGCCGGTACCGCCATCCACCGGGCGTGCCGAACAGAACGCGAGGACTTCATCCCGCTGCCGCAGCCAGCCGTTGAGTTTCTGTTTCAGCACCGGTCCGCGCGGGCCGGAGCGGTAACCTTTGCCGTGGATGATGCGCACGCAGCGCATGCGCTTGCCGCGCACCTCATGCAGGAATTCAGCCAGCGCCTGGCGCGCCTCCTCACTGCGCATACCGTGCAGGTCGAGTTCATCCCCGACGCTGAACTGGCCGCGGCGCAGTTTGCGCAGCACCCCATGCTGTACACCCGGCTTGGCATAGTACAAGCCTTCGCCCAGCAGCGGCTCGTCCGGGTCCGGCAATCCGGTGAGGCTTTCCACCAGCACTTCGGCCGCGGCCGCGCGTGCAAAGCGCGCACGGGGTTTAGGTTTGGGTTTGGGTGTGTGATGCAGTGGTTTGGATGGCAATGGCTTGGCACCCGCGACTGCATCGCGGAACGCGCGCGACTCTTCATCGTTGAGCTTGAACTTACTTGCCATGACTGCCGCTACCCTGACCGGCAACAGTATATCAAGCGTGTTTTTACAGTATCCTAAGGGCCGCTGTTGTACCGTCGGATTAGCGGGTGAAAATTCTTCTCAGTAACGACGATGGCTGCCATGCCGAAGGTCTGCGCTGCCTGGCCGAGGCCTTGCGCGTGTTCGCCGACGTTACCATCGTCGCTCCCGACCGTAACCGCAGCGGCACCAGCCATTCCCTGACCCTGGATATGCCGTTGCGGGTGCGCCAGGATGAGGCGGGGGTGGTGTGCGTGGACGGTACGCCCACCGACTGCGTGCATCTGGCCATCACCGGCCTGCTGGAGCACGAGCCGGATATGGTGGTCTCCGGCATCAATTCCGGCGCCAATCTGGGTGACGATGTGCTGTATTCCGGCACCGTGGCGGCAGCCATCGAGGGACGGTTCCTGGGTTATCCGGCGATCGCCGTATCGCTGGTGACGGAGACACCGCATCATTATGCCACCGCAGCGCGCGTCACCTGCGATCTGGTGCAGCGCTTGCTGACCCATCCGCTGCCGGCCAACACCATCCTCAATGTCAACGTGCCGGACGTGCCATGGACTGAACTAAAAGGTGTGGAAGCCACTCGCTTGGGCTATCGGCACCGGTCTGAGCCGGTGACTAAATCCATGGATCCACGTGGACGCGCACTCTATTGGGTGGGGCCGCCGGGCGCCGAGCAGGATGCTGGCATCGGCACAGATTTTCATGCAGTGCGCCGCGGGTTTGTCTCGGTCACGCCGCTGCAGATCGATCTGACGCAATACACCGCCCTCGATCCTTTATCTCATTGGCTACAGGGGATACCGCTGCCGTGAATGCCGTCAGCACCCGCGGCATCGGTATGACTTCAGCGCGCACCCGCGAGCGGCTGATGCTGCGTCTCAAGGAACAGGGAATCAAAGACGCTACAGTTCTCAATCTCATCCGCTCCACGCCACGGCATCTGTTTGTGGACGAAGCACTGGCGAGCCGCGCCTACGAGGACACGGCGCTGCCCATCGGCCTGGGCCAGACCATTTCCCAACCCTACATCGTGGCGCGTATGACAGAAGCATTGCTGGCGGATGGCATACCCGAGACAGTGCTGGAAGTGGGTACTGGTTGCGGTTACCAGACGCTTATTTTAGCCGCGCTGGTGCCGATGGTGTACAGCGTAGAGCGGCTGGGACCACTGCAACTGCGCGCGCGCCAGACTCTGAGCAGCCTCAAGGTACGGAATGTGCGCTTCCGCCACGCGGATGGCGGCTGGGGTTGGCCGCAGCATGCACCTTACGGCGGCATCTTGGTGAGCGCCGCACCGATCGAGGTGCCGCAGGCCCTCCTGGAGCAGCTGGCAATCGGTGGTCGCATGGTGATACCGGCGGGTAGCCCCAGTGAACAGGAACTTTTGCTGATTACGCGCCGTAGTGAGACCGACTATGCGCGCAAGCTATTGGTTCGGGTGAGTTTCGTACCGCTGGTGGAAGGTATGGAATGAACTGCATCCTGCGGGCCATATTAGTGACGGGTTGTTGCGCGGGATTGCTGGCGGGTTGTGCCGGGGCGCTCAGCTGGAACCCGCGTGGCGCATCCGGGCAGGGACAGGAGGCCGTGTCAGCCGAACCGATACCCCAGCAGTACACCGTCCGGCTTGGCGATACGCTGTATTCCATCGCCTGGCGCTTCGGCCTCGATTACCATGACGTGGCTGCCTGGAACGGCATCGGCTCCGATTACCTCATCAAGCCGGGTCAGTCGTTGGCGTTGGCGGCGCCTTCACGGTTCACAGCATCCAGCGTCAAACCAGTCACACATACAGGTGCAGCCGCGACCAGTTCACAGCCGGCTGAATCAAATAATTACGCGCCACCTTCCGGACCCCTGCAATGGGCTTGGCCTGCCAAGGGCGCATTGGTGCGCATGTATCACCCGAATGATCCGCTCTCCAAAGGTATCGATATCAGCGGCGTGCGCGGCCAGAACATCGTCGCCGCCGCACCCGGCAAGGTGGTGTACACCGGCAGCGCCATCATCGGCTACGGCAAGCTCATCATCATCAAGAACAGTGACCAGTTTCTGAGTGCCTACGCGGATAATGATTCAATGTTGGTGCAGGAAGGCGAAACAGTCAAAGCCGGTGAACGCATCGCCACCATGGGCCTGGACCGGGACGGACATCCTTTACTGCATTTCGAAATCCGTTATAACGGCAATCCCGTAAACCCCTTGAGCTATCTGCCGGCTCACTGATGCTTGCATACAGGGTGCAACACTTGGCAAGATTAAGCACACACGCTTGTTTGAGAGCATCCCGGATACCATGACGAGTATCAATCGCGAAGGCACACCGGAAGCGGATGATGAACTGTTTCTCGAATCCGAGGAGCCGCTGAATTCGGCTATCCTGCCGGAGGGCGATGGCGAGGAGCCCCTGCTGGATGAGGGCACGGTGGCGGCGCTGCAGACGGAACCAGTGGAGCCCGAACCGCAGCTGGTGGAAGCGCAACTGGATGCCACCCGCATGTACCTCTCGGAGATCGGCTATTCAGCGCTGCTGACCGCCGAGGAAGAAGTCTATTACAGCCGCCGCGCCCTGAAGGGCGACGAAGTCTCACGCCGCCGCATGATCGAGAGCAACCTGCGGCTGGTGGTGAAGATCGCGCGCAAGTACATCAATCGCGGCCTGCCGTTACTGGACCTGATCGAAGAGGGCAATCTGGGGCTGATCCATGCGGTGAAGAAATTCGATCCGGAGCGTGGTTTCCGGTTCTCCACCTATGCCACCTGGTGGATCCGCCAGACCATCGAGCGGGCCATCATGAATCAGACCCGCACCATCCGCCTGCCCATCCACATCATCAAGGAACTGAATCTCTACCTGCGCGCAGGCCGCAAGCTGTCCCAGACACTGGACCGCGCGCCTTCGCCGGAGGAGATCGCGGAGCTGCTGGACAAGCCCATCGAGGACGTAAAGCGGCTGCTGGGACTGAACGAACGCGTCACTTCCATGGAGACACCCATCGGCAAGGACGGTGACCGTATGCTGCTGGACGCGATTCCCGACGAGAACAATACCGACCCCTCAAGGATCCTGCACGACACGGATCTGCAGGCTATCGTGGAGCGATGGCTGGGGCGCCTGAACGAGAAACAGCGCGAAGTGGTGGAGCGGCGCTTTGGCCTCAACGGTCACGACAAGGGCACGCTGGAGAACGTGGGCATCGCCATCGGTGTCACCCGCGAGCGCGTGCGCCAGATCCAGATGGATGCCATGAAGCGCCTGCGGCAGATACTGGAAAGCGAGGGGTTATCGGAAGAATCTTTATTCGAATAGTTGTTTAGATTTAAAGATACGAACTGCGTCTTTCATATCATCAGCAGCGCCGCTACCACATTCCGGTTTTCACTCACCAGCACATTGTAAGTACGGCAGGCGGCGGCGGTGTCTAAAACTTCCAGGCCGATGCCGCGTTGCTGGATCACCGCCATGATCCGCGCTTCGGGAAACTGCAGGGTTGGGCCGGTGCCGATCACCAGGATCTCAGGTTCCAGCGCCAGCGCAGGTTCCAGATGTTCCAGGGTAATGTCCTCAAGGCATTGGGGCGGCCAGTTCTCCAAGAGCGTCGCAGGGGAAAGCACCAGACTCGATTTCAATAGTCGATCATTGATGTTGATGCGCCCCGGTGCGTAGGCGCGGATGTAGTTGACGTCGCCGGCGGGCCGGTCTTGAGTGAGTTTCATGGTGAATAGCGTAGGGTAAACGGCATAATGAGTACAGGGCACCTCTAAAAATCGATCTTTTGCCTCCCGGCGGTGTTAAAAATGATCTCGCAATCCTCATGTACTGCCGTGTACACTCCGGTTGCTCAATCATTTTTGCCTAGCCGGAAACCAAGATCTCTGATTTTATAGAGTGCCCTGCAGCTCCCTATTTGCGATTGCCAATGTCCATCACGCTTTTAGTTCCAGACCTGAACACACTGAGCGCCAACACTGCTATGCAACGGCGATATCCCGCCCTGGAAACGCTGTTTACCCGTTCACAGGTGCAACCCGCCGCGGGCGTGACTGATGAGCTTGCGAAGCTGTTTGGCCTGCCCGCCGGATTTGGTGGCGCACCGTTCATGCGGCTGGCGGATACCGGTGAGCGCGATTCAGGTTTCTATTTCCGTGCTGACCCGGTGCATCTGGCTCCGGACCGGGATCAACTGGTGATGCTGCCGCTGTCGGTGCTGCAGGTGCAGGCAGAGGAAGCGCAGGCATTGGCAGAGACCTTCAATCGCACTTATGCAAGCGATGGCTATCGGCTGGATACACCGCATCCCGAGCGCTGGTATCTGCGCGTGCCGGCGCCACTCGAATGTGTGACGCATGAACCGGTGATGGTGGCTGGCGGATCGGTATTTGAATGCATGCCTCAGGGTGAAGATGGACAGCGGTTACGGCAACTCATGAACGAAGTGCAGATGCTGTTTTATGAGCAGCCGGTCAATCTGGCCCGTGAGGCAGCGGGACGACCGAGCATCAACAGCCTGTGGTTATGGGGTGGTGGTTGTCTGCCGGAAATACCCATCACCGGACCGGACAGGGTGCTGACTGATATACCGCTGGTTGTGGGATTGGCCCGGTCTGCCGGCAGTGATTACAGCAACTGGACGGGCACATGGGACATGTCTTTGAAATCCGGGGATCAGTTGATCGCTGTCGATTGCATCAGCGAGTCGGCATTGACGCAACTGGAAGCGCAGCTTGCAGTACCGCTGCTGCATGCCTTGCGACAGGGTCGGGTCGATGCGCTGATCATTTACCCCGGTAACCAGTGCTGTTATCGCATTACGCAGGCTTCACTGCGGCAGTTCTGGCGCCGGCGTCGGTCGTTGCCTGATATCCTCCGCCTAACATGAACCCACGCCGTATCGAGCGCCGTATTCCGGTTGCGGCAACACATTTTTCTGAAAGCCTGCATCCATTGCTGCAGCGTATCTATGCCGCCCGACAGATTCATGACGATACCGAGCTGGATAACGCACTGTCGGCGCTCCACGATTATCGTGCCTTCAGCAATATGGATAAGGCGGTCACGCTGCTTGCGGGTTGTCTTGAGCAGCAGCAACGCATCCTGATCGTGGGTGATTTCGATGCGGATGGCGCCACCAGTTCCGCCCTGGGGGTACGTGCATTGCGCAGGTTGGGCGCGACCCAGGTGGATTACCTGGTGCCGAACCGATTTGAATACGGTTATGGCCTGACACCGGAGATCGTGGCACTGGCGGCAGAGCGCAAACCGCATCTCATCATCACCGTGGATAATGGAATCTCGAGTCTTGCAGGGGTGCAGGCGGCACGTAACGCCGGTATCCGTGTATTGGTCACCGACCATCATCTGCCGGGTGCGGAACTGCCTGCCGCGGACGCCATTCTCAATCCCAACCTGCCCGGCGATGGATTCCCCAGCAAGAATCTTGCGGGTGTGGGCGTCATGTTCTATCTGTTGCTGGCGTTACGCGCGCGTCTGCGCACGGATGATTGGTTTATTAGGCGTGGGATTCCGGAGCCGAACCTGGCGGAGTATCTGGATATCGTGGCCCTCGGTACGGTCGCCGATCTGGTGACACTGGACCACAACAACCGGGTGCTGGTCGCCCAAGGTCTGGCGCGCATCCGTGCCGGCCGCTGCGTGCCCGGCATCCGGGCGCTCCTGGAACTGGGTAAGCGCAGCCTGCAGCGTCTCACGGCCGCGGACCTGGGGTTTGCGGTGGCGCCGCGGCTGAATGCTGCAGGCCGGCTCACGGATATGTCCTTGGGTATCGAATGCCTGCTGGCCGACGAAACTGGGCAGGCAAGAGAGCTGGCAGCAAGGCTGGATGAACTCAACCATGAGCGGCGCGAGATCGAAGCGCGCATGCAGGATGATGCGTTACGTGCCTTGGACAAGCTGGGTGTCAACGTGGCTGACCCGGCGCTGCCATTTGGCGTGTGCCTGTTCAATGAGGAATGGCATCAGGGTGTAGTGGGCCTGGTGGCATCACGCATCAAGGACCGGGTGCATCGTCCGGTGATCGCCTTCGCCCGCGCCGAAGATGGCTCGCTCAAGGGTTCCGCACGTTCGGTCAAAGGCGTGCATATCCGTGATGCTCTGGAAGCCGTCTCCACCCGGCATCCGGGACTGATCACAAAATTCGGTGGTCACGCCATGGCGGCAGGCCTGACGCTGGCGGCGGATGCGTTCAAATCTTTTGCAGAAGCCTTTGATGCGGAAGTGCGTCGCTGGCTGTCTGCCGAAGATCTGGCGGGTGTTATCCATACGGATGGTGAACTGGCGCCGGAATCTTTTACGCTTGAAACCGCTGAACTGCTGCGCACGGCGGGACCCTGGGGACAGGGATTCCCGGAACCCAGTTTTGATGGCATGTTCAATTTGCTGGAACGGCGGATCGTGGGCGACAACCATCTCAAGTTGGTGCTGGCGGACCCGGCCACCGGGCTTAGGCTGGAGGCCATCGCGTTCAATCAGAATGGCGAACACCTGCCGTCCGACTGCAGGCAGGTGCACATCGTCTATCGGCCGGATATAAACGAATACCGGGGTGAGCGGCGCTTACAGTTACTCGTGGATGCTATCGAGCCGGTGTGAGGCCTGTAGTACCATAGCAACCTGAATTTTCAAGCCCTATCCAGGTATTCGTGCCGTGCAGGACCTCACTCCGATTAAAAACAAGATCACTGACTTGAAGGGCCGTGTGCAGGCTCTCAGGGGGTACCTTTGACTATGAGTCCAAGCGCGAACGCCTCCAG
>Ga0307372_10001693_pt1 | contig 37841 bp, 31 predicted proteins | sample OX1MG_FD_202533 | JGI IMG/M metagenome (GOLD analysis project Ga0307372, IMG submission 202533) | Soil microbial communities from Risofladan, Vaasa, Finland - OX-1 | ecosystem: Environmental > Terrestrial > Soil > Coastal area > Acid sulfate soil | place: Finland: Risofladan, Vaasa | collected...
GCATGTACTCCTTCAGATTCGGATGAGGCCAGTCCGTTCCCCAAAGGACCCTATCGGGGAACTCCTCAACCAGCGTGCGTGCGAAGGGCACGGTGTCGGACCATTGGGGTGGTCCCGACTGACTCACGCGCTCGGGGCACGTGACCTTGGCCCAGACGTTCTCATGTTCACGCATCAAGCGCAGGAAGCGACTGAACTCGGGGCCGTCGACGGACTGAGTGACGTCGGGGCGCCCCATGTGATCGACTACGACAATGCATTCCAACGACGTGAAGAAGTCCCATCGGCGTGAGAGGTCATCGGCCTCGAAATAGACGTCGACATGCCACCCAAGGGGAGCGATCTTCTCCACGATGCGCTGGTAGTACTCGTCGGGCTCGGGGTCGACCAGACGTCGCACGTAATTGAAGCGCACGGCGCGCACGCCGGCGTCGTGCAACTCGCTGAGCTGGCCCGGCGTCACCCCGGGCTCCACCGTCGCCACGCCTCGGGCGCGGCCCTTCGCGGCGACGAGGGCGTCGACCATTGCACCGTTGTCGGAGCCGTGACAGGTCCCCTGCACGATCACGTTGGCGTTGAACCCTAAGAAGTCGCGCAGCGCGAACAGGTCCTCTTTGGTGGCGTCCGCCGGCGTGTACTTGCGCGAAGGCGAGTACGGGAACCGGTCTCCCGGCCCGAAGACGTGGCAGTGGGCATCAACCGCACCGCCGGGCAGAGCAAAGTGTGGACGCGAGGGCTGGGGATTGAAAGCCAACCAATCGGCGTCGACGGTGTACGTGGTCATCGCTCTCGACCCCGACGAGTTAGGAGGTCGTCGAGACGAGGGAACACTCGTCGAGCGTTTCCTTCGAAGATGCGCTCGCGCTGCTCGACGCCCAAGTCGAGGGCGTCGACGTAGCGCTTGGTGTCGTCGAAGTGGTGGCCCGTCGTCGGGTCGATCCCACGCACGGCGCCGAGCATCTCGGAGCCGAACAGGATGTTGTCGACGTCGATGACCTCGACGAGGAGCCGCATTCCCGCCTCGTGATACACGCAAGTGTCGAAAAAGACGTTGTGCATCACGTGCGTCGACAGGTCGGGGCGCCCAAGCATGTCCGCCAGGCCTCGGTAGCGCCCCCAGTGGTAGGGGACGGCCCCGCCGCCGTGCGGGATGATGAAGCGCAATTCGGGAAAGTCGGCGAAGAGGTCACCCTGGATCAGTTGCATGAAGACGGTCGTATCCGCGTTGATGTAGTACGCACCTGTCGTGTGGAAGACGGGCGTGCAGCTCGCCGACACGTGGATCATCGCCGGGACGTCCAACTCGACCATCTTCTCGTAGAGCGGATACCACGAACGGTCGGTGAGTGGTGGGGAGTCCCATTTGCCGCCGCTGGGGTCCGGGTTGAGGTTGAGACCCACGAAGCCGAGCTCAGTCACGCATCGCTCGAGTTCGGGGATCGATTCTTCGATGTCGACCCCCGGCGACTGGGGAAGCTGGCAGACGCCGACGAAACTATCGGGGTGCAGGGTTTGGACCCGGGCAATGAGATCGTTGCACGCGCGCGACCAGGCCAGGCTGACCGAGTGGTCGCCCACGTGGTGCTCCATCGCTGACGCCCGCGGCGAGAATATTGTCAAGTCGGCACCGCGTTCGCGCAACAAACGCAGCTGATTGGCCTCGATCGCCTCGGTGATCTCGTCGTCACTGATCACGGGGTACGGCGGGAACGCTTCGTTCGCCCTGAAGGCCGCCACTTGCGCCGCGCGCCACAGTCCGTGGACCTCGGGTGCGGTCGTGAAGTGTCCGTGGCAGTCGATGATCATCGGTCGACCCACAACGAGCCGGGGACGAAGACTTCGCCGCGCATCAGGAGCCGGGCCGTGCGCAAGAGCGCCGACGACGTCACGACCACCTCGTCACCGTCGTGACGAGTGCGCAGCGACACGCTGAAGTAACCGGTGGGGTGCTCGATGTCGAGTGTGGTCTCGCCGTCGGACGCCTTGAGCTTTGACACGCCGTTGGCGACCGAGCCCGGCAAGAGACAGGCGGTCGCCACGGAGACCGCGCCGAAGACGCCGATGGCCTCGTGGACTCGTCGGGGGATGAAGGTTCGCGTGCTGAGGGCACCGCCGTTCGCGCCCGGCGCGAGCACGCTGACCTTCGGCACCGTCTTTGCCGCTACGTCACCCAAGTTCATGAGGGCGCCCGCAGCGAGGCGGATTGACTCAACCAGTTCACAGACCGAGGCGTTGGCCTCGATCTCGGCGGGCTCCTCGCGACCCGTGAGGCCGACGTCGTCAGCGCGCACGCACACGACGGGCATCCCGTTGTCGATGCAGGTCACTTCCAATCCGGCGACGTGGTCGGTGACGTGTCCCGTTGGCAACAAACTGCCACAGGTTGATCCGGCCACATCGAGGAATTCAAGGGGGATAGGGGCGGCGGTGCCGGGTACGCCGTCGATCCGAGCATCGCCGTCGTAACGAACTCGCCCCGAGGGCGTTTGGACTCGGGCGACCGCCATGGTCTCGGTGTTCTCCATCCAGATTCTCACTGACGTCTCGTCGCCGTCGGCTTCGATCAGATTCTCCTCAATTGCGAAGGGACCAACGCCGGCCAGCAGGTTGCCGCAGTTCTGACTATCGGAGACCTCGGCCCGATCGGGCCATACCTGCAAGAAGAGGTAGTCGACGTCAGCGCCGCTGCGTCGCGAGCGCTGCACCACCGCGACCTTGGACGTAAGGGGGTGGCCACCACCCATGCCGTCGATCTCGCGGACGTCCGGCGAACCCATCGCCGCCAGGAGCACCCGGTCCCGAGTCGTGACTTCAGAAGGAAGGTCCTCGGCCCGGATGAAGAGGCCTTTGGAGGTCCCTCCTCGGATCACCGAGCACCGGATCGGTCGCTGCGCGCTCACAAGGGCGGTGATTCCTCGTAACGCAGTCCACGTTGGTTGAGCTTCTCGCGCATCGCGTACAGGTCGAGACCCAACGCACCCCGGGACAAGCGCTCACGTTTCTCGGTCTCACTCTGCTCACGCGCGATGGCGGCATTCAGGACTTCTCCAGCGTTGCTCCGGCGCACCACCACCACGCCGTCGTCGTCGGCGACGATCACGTCGCCGGGCTCGACGTACGCGCCGGCGCACACGATCGGCGTCTGAACGTTTCCCGGGGTCTCCTTGACGGTGCCCTGGGCGCTGATGGTCTTGGACCACACCGGAAACCCCATCAAGGTGAGGTCGGCTACGTCGCGCACGCCGGCGTCAATCACCAGACCTCGCACGCCGTGGGCCACGAGGCTGGTCGCCAGGAGCTCTCCGAAGTAGCCGTCCTCGCACGCACTGGTCGGGGTCACGACGAGGAGGTCACCCGGGCGCGCCATCTCGACCGCCACATGGATCGACCAGTTGTCGCCCGGCGCCACCTCACACGTGAGCGCCGTACCCGCCACTCGCACGGGACGAAAGATCGGACGCAGGCGGGGTGACAGCAGACCGATGCGCCCTTGGGCCTCGTGGATCGTCGCCACGCCAAAGTGACCGAGCGCGTCAACGACGTCACCGTCGGCTCGCGGGGTGTTGCGCACGACTACGACCATGCGGACCTTTCGACCGTCCGGCGAACCTGAAGAAGGGTCGTCGCGACGTGCAGTAGTGTTTAATTAACTGAACAGTACACTACCAATTCGTAGTCGTCCGACATTATTTGTCCTCGCCGAGGAGTCGTGCCGGGCTGGAGGGGGAGCGTGAAGGAGATCCGCACGCAGGTCGCGATCGTCGGAGCCGGACCCGCGGGCCTGTTGCTCGGACAGCTCCTCTCTCGTGAGGGAATCGACACGGTGGTGCTCGAGCAGCGCAGCCGCGAGTACGTGGAGCGACGCGTGCGCGCCGGTGTCATCGAGTTCGGCGTTGCCAATTTGATTGAAGCGGCGGGGGCGGGTGAGCGCATGCGTCGGGAAGGACTGATCCATCACGGTATTGAGTTCCGGTTCGACGCGCAATCGCACCGAATACCTCTGAGTGACCTTGCCGACGGACGCTCCATCACCGTCTACGGTCAACAAGAGGTTGTCAAAGACCTCGTCGAATTGAGGATCGCCTCGGGCGCTGCACTGCTCTTCGACACTGACGCGAAGTCGCTGGGTGAGCTCACGGAGGATCGACCATTTGTCGACGCGACGGGCCCTGACGGACCGCTGCGGGTGCGGTGTGACTTTGTGGCGGGGTGTGACGGCTCCTTCGGCGTCGCGCACAGAGCACTGCCCGCCGAGGTGGTGCGACGTCACGAGCGCACCTACCCGTTCTCGTGGCTGGGAATCCTTGCCGAGGCGCCGCCGGCGACCGAGGAGCTTATCTACGGCCGACACGATCGTGGCTTTGCCCTGTACTCGATGCGCTCTCCCACGCTGAGCCGACTCTATTTGGGTGTGGGTCCCCACGAGTCACTCGAGCAGTGGTCCGACGATCGGATCTGGGAGGAGATCAGTCTGCGCCTGGCGACCGACGAGCAGCCTGAGGTTCTGCGAGGGCCCATTCTCGACAGGGGCATCACCGCCATGCGCAGCATCGTCATCGAGCCGATGCGCTACGGACGCCTCTTCCTCGCCGGCGACGCCGCGCACATCGTCCCTCCCACTGGTGCTAAGGGCATGAACCTCGCGCTGGCTGACGTGCGAGTCCTCTTCGGCGCGATGCGCGCTCATTTCCGAGGCGAGGGCGACGCGCTGCTGGAGGCGTACTCCGCTACATGTCTCGAGCGAGTGTGGCGTGCCGAGGAGTTCTCGAACTACATGACCCAAATGCTGCATCCCGTTGCCGACGACGGGTTCGAGAACGGCGTTCAGCTCGCGCGACTCCGTCAGGCGACGCGCACTCGCGAGTCCTCCATCGTTCTGGCCCGCAATTACGTCGACCTCAACAGTCTCTAGAAGGGGTAGACGGGCAAGTCGGCCTGAGCGGTGACCCACTGCGTCTCGGTGTACGCGTCGAGGTTGGCCAGGCCGCCCATCCGTGAGCCGTTGCCTGAAATACCGGTGCCGCCAAAAGGTATGACCGCTTCGTCAGCGACGGTCTGGTCGTTGATATGGATCGCGCCGGTGGGGATCCGATCGGCCAGCTCGAGCGCGCGTAGCCCGTCGCCCGACAAGATGCCCAGCGAAAGTCCGTAGGGGCTGGCAGTGGCCAGTGCCACCGCTTCATCGAGTGTCGAGAAACTGACGACTGGGGCGACGGGGCCAAAGACCTCTTCGCAGTAAGCCGGCGCCGTCGTGGGTACGTCGGCCAAGACCGTGGGCCGATAGAACAGGTCCTCGTATGTACCACCGGCCTTGAGCGTCGCGCCCGCGGAGAGCGTGTCGGTCACCATCGAGTGAACCCGGTCACGCTGTCTCGCGTCGATCAGGGGCCCGAGTGCCACTTGACCACTTTTGGGATCACCGACCGGCAGATGGTCGGCGTGCTCGGCGAGCAGATTGGCGTATTCGGCGGAGATCGAAGCGTCGACGATGTGGCGCCCGGTCGTCATGCAGATCTGGCCCTGGTGCAGGAATGAACCGAACGCTCCGACCGACACCGCCTTTTCGAGGTCGACGTCGGCCATCACGATCAGAGCGGAGTTGCCACCCAGCTCGAGGTGAACTCGCTTGAGGTGTTGAGCACCCAGGGCGCCGACCGAGCGTCCCGTGGCGGTGGAGCCGGTGAAGGCGATCACGCGCACCCTCGGGTCGGTAATGATGGCCTCGCCGACGTCCGCACCCCCCGGCAAAAGGCCGAAGAGGCCCGAGGGTAATCCCGCCTCTTCGAAGACGCGCGCCAGGACGACGCCGCCGCAGAGCGCGGTGCGTGGGTCGGGCTTGAGCAGAACGGCGTTCCCGAGCGCCAGCGCCGGCGCGATGGAACGAATTGACAGGATGAGGGGGAAGTTGAAGGGTGCGATGACGCCTACCACGCCCACCGGAACACGTCGTGAGAAACTGAGTCGCGGCATCTCGCTGCGCAGGATCGACCCGGTGGGGTGTGAAGCCGCCGCCGCCGCCTCAAAACATTCCTCGGCGGCGACGTGAAGTTCGAGGTCGGCCTTGGGTGGGATGCCACCGGACTCGCGCACTATCCACTCGGCCAACTCCACCGCGTGATCGTTGAAGAGTTGACCGGCCTTGCGCAGGATCGCCGTGCGCTCGGTGAAAGGTGCCGCCGCCCAGGCGCTCTGGGCGTCGACGGCCACTTGCGCTGCCGTCGCCACGTCGTCGACGCCCGCGCGACCTACGCGCGCCAGGGTGTCGCCGGTGGCGGGCTCAATCACCGCAGCGTCACCGCCGCTGCCCGGTCGCCATTCACCAACCAAGATATTGCCTTGCCAGGGTGCGCCGTCGAGGAACGTCATATGTACCTCCTAGTACAAAGTTGCTTGTGTGCTTAGCACAGTTCTGGTACCGTACGCACATTCGCTGTCCCTTGCATGGCCGAGCGGACGGAACGCATCCGTTGATGAAGGTAGGTGAACCATGTTTCTACGCGATCATTGGTACGTCGCGGCACTCAGTTCTGAGCTCACCACGAAGCCAATCTCACGCCAGATCCTGGGTGAACACGTGGCCTTGTATCGCGTTGCGTCCGGTGACAGCGTGGCAATCGCGGACCAATGTCCGCATCGTGGGTATCCGCTCTCGCTCGGAACGGTCGTGGGTGAACAGCTCGTTTGCGGATATCACGGCTTCACCTACGACTGCTCTGGAACGTGCGTCGCGGTGCCGGGCCAGGACCGAATCCCGACTCGGCTGTCGGTGCGTACCTACCCGTTGGTCGAACGCGGCCCGTGGGTGTGGATCTGGATGGGCCACGGCAAGGCCGACGAGTCGGCGCTGCCCGAAACTCCGTGGCTCACTGATGTCGAACACTGGTCGTGCGTTGTGGGCGTCGCGACGATCGATGCCTCGTTCGATCTGCTCGTCGACAACTTGCTCGACCTCTCGCACGAGACGTATTTGCACGGCGGATCCATCGGGACGCCCGAGGTCGCGACAACCCCGATTGAGGTCGAGGTCGACGAGGACGCTCGAGTGGTACGGGTCTTTCGCCACATGAACGACGTCGTCTGTCCACCCTTCTATTCGCGCACCACGGGATTGGACGGTCGCGTCGATCGATGGCAGGACATCGACTTTTCGCCGCCGGGCTTCTATCTCTTGCACGCGCGAATCGGCCCGGTCGGCCGGCCGCCGCTGCCTGATGGCTCCGATCGCCACGCCTTCCACATGAAGGTCCTTTATGGTCTGACTCCTGCCACCGAGGGTCGGGTCCACGACTTTTGGGCTCTGGCGCGAGACTTTTGTGTGGGCGACCGGGAGATCGATACGTTCCTGACCAAGATGCAGTCAGGGGTCGTCCAAGAGGACGTCGACGCACTCAACGTTCTTCAGGCCCGCACGCAGAGCACGCCGGAGTTCAGCGAGGTGAGTATCAAGATTGATCGCGGGGGATTGGCCGCGCGACGGATGCTCGACGCCATGGGCCTAGCCCTGCATTCGTCCCAGCCGGAGAACCGGGAACCAAAGTTTTTGAAAAAGTCGTTCTAATGTACCAAACGGTGTGTTAAGAATCACTCATCCATTATCGAGGGGAGAAATGATGAGTGAGGACAGCAAGTCCGGGACGCCGAGTGAGTTCTCCAGTTGGCAGACGTTCGAATTTGGACGTCGACTGGGAATCCAGGCCTTTGCCGCCATGGCAGCATCGGGAGCTCTGACGACGCTGGCTGACGTTTCGGCGGCTCACGCAGCCACGAAATCGAGCACGATCAAGATTGGCTACGTCTCGCCGCGCACCGGAGCACTCGCCGACTTCGCCGGACCGGACGCGTTCGTGATTGCCCAGATAAAGAAGTCCAGTTATTACACCAAGGGCATCAAGATTGGAAAGACCCACTACAAGATTGAGATCACGGAGAAGGACACACAGTCTCAGCCCAACGTTGCCGTGCAGGTGACCCAGCAACTAATCAACGCCGGGGCCGACATGATTCTCACGAGCTCCGCTCCCGAGACCACCATCCCGGTGGCCACCACGTGCGAGCAGTTCAAGGTGCCCTGCGTGTCGACGGTCGTTCCGTGGGAGGGCTGGTGGGGTGGCTTCGCGGGCGCTTCCATTTCGCCCCAAGGCGGAGCGGCGGGAACCGGACCGACCTACAACTCGATGTTCTTCTTCGGCGTTCCTCAGTTCGTCGGCTGCTTCGTGCCGATGTGGGAGCGAATCCAGAAGATGGTGAAGTGCAACACGAACGTGGCAGAGATGTTCCCGAACGACGCGGACGGCAACGCCTTTCGCGCGGCGTTCGCTCCGACGGTCGGGGCGATCTACCCCTCCGGCGGTTACAACTTCGTCGATGGTGGCCCCTACACCGACCTCTCGACGGACTACACGTCGATGATCCAAACGTTCAAGTCCGGCGGGAAGGGCGGAGCGAACTGCGACATCTTCATCAACTGCCCGCTTCCCCCCGACTTCCAGTCATTCTGGACCCAGGCGTCCCAACAGAACTACAACCCGAAGCTGGCGACCGTAGCTAAGGTGATGCTCTTTCCCACTGACGCGTACGCGTTGGGGAGCCTGTCGAACAACATCGCGACGGACGCGTGGTTCACCCCGTACGCGCCGTACAAGTCCTCCCTGACGGGCCAGAGCGCTAACTCGTTCTGCGCGGAGTACCAGTCGAAGGGCCACGGGCAGTGGGTGCAGTCAATGGGTTCGACGTACTCACTGTTCGAGATCGCTATCCAGGCCCTGAAGAAGGTGTCGAATCCGCACAACCGACGTTCGCTTGCGCACGCGCTTCAGACTGTTAACTACACCGGCATGTGCGGCCCGATCAACATGAACCTGAAGAGTTCCAACCCGATGCTCGCCAGTCCCGCGAAGGGGATTGGGATGATCATGCCCGTAGGGGTTCAGTGGAAGCCCGGCTCGACGGACCTGGTTGGTCACAAGAAGTACGCCTGGTCGCAGTGGGTCGTTGACAACTCCTTGAACAAGCACGTGCGGCTCAACGGGACTCTCGAGCCGACAAACGCCTAACTGAGGTTCCCGTGCCGTTGCTCCAGTTGGTCGATCTCTCTAAGAAGTTCGGCCAGGTGGTTGTGGCAGAGCGGATCTTCCTCGAGATCGAAGCCGGCGAAGCCGTGGGCATCGTCGGGCCCAACGGTGCGGGCAAGACATCGCTGTTCGCGATGATCTCGGGCGACATCCGTCCCGACACGGGCACGGTCATCTTTGACGACGTCAACATGTCGCACCTCCAGCCAGCCAAGCGCGCCAAAGCAGGGATCGGACGGACCTATCAGGTGCCACGCCCTTTTGAGCACATGACCGTCTTCGAAAACGCGCTCGTAGCCGCCCAACAGGGTGCGCGATTGATGGGTCGACGCAGCTACGCCCAGGCCTACGAGGCCCTAGAGCGCACGGGCCTGGCCGAACACGTCAATCGACCCGCCGGCGAATTGACGCTGTTACACCGTAAGCGCCTCGAACTCGCACGAGCGCTGGCGTCCGGTCCGCGCGTCGTACTCCTCGACGAGATCGCCGGTGGTCTCACCGACCTCGAGGTGAACGAGCTGACCGCCATCGTGCGTGGGCTCAGGTCCGACGGCATCGCCGTCGTGTGGATCGAGCACGTGGTCCGCGCCTTGCTCTCGACGGTCGACCGACTCGTGTGCTTGGCCGCCGGTTCGATCGTCGCGGACGGAGAGCCCCGTGAGATCTTGGCGTCGGACGCCGTACGCGCGGTCTATATGGGCGGCAAGATCATCAACGAAGTGTTACCCGGATGAACGGCGCGCTCTTGGAGGTTCGCAACCTCACCGTGCACCACGGCCAGTTGAAGGCGGTCGACGACGTCTCGTTCACGCTGAACGATGGTGAGGTTCTGGCGATAATCGGTGCTAACGGCGCCGGCAAGTCGACGTTGTTGCGTACGATCGCCGGACTGCACCGTGCGACCTCGGGCACGATCGCCGTCGACGGAAAAGATCTGTCCAAGATGTCCCCACACCGGCGCGTGCAGACGGGGATCTCCCTCGTCCCCGAAGGCCGTCGGTTGTTCGAGTCGATGACCCTCGAGGAGAACCTACTGGTGGGCGCGTACCACGCACGAAAGGGTCCCTTCACGATCGAGCGCATCTACGAACTCTTCGACTGGATGCCCGAACGCCGCCGTCAGCGCGCGTGGCAGCTCTCCGGCGGCGAACAACAGGCGGTGTCGATCGGTCGCGCGCTGGTCGCCAATCCCCGCATCCTTCTCCTGGATGAGTTGTCGCTCGGATTGGCCCCGATCGTGATCGAACGGATCTACACCCTGGTTCCCGACATCGTCGCGAACGGAGTAAGCATTCTCATCGTCGAACAAGACGTCGCCCAGGGCGTGGCTATGGCCGATCGAGTCCACTGTTTGCTCGAAGGGCGTACCTCGCTGACCGGAGTGCCGGCTGACCTGACGTCAGAACAGATCGACCACGCCTACTTCGGCGCGGAACTCTCCCACAGACCCCCTCCCGAGGCGGTGGATCCATGACGTGGACCAACGTCGTAATCCAAGGCATTCTGATAGGGGGTTTCTACGCCTTGTTTGCCTGCGGGCTCTCGTTGATGTTCGGTGTCTTGAAGGTCATCAACCTGGCCCACGGCGACATTGCGGTCGTAGCAGCCTACGTCGCGGTCTTCGTGACGCCGCGTGTGCACCTGCCCGAGGTGTGGGCATTCCTCGTCGTCGTCCCGCTGTTCGGACTGATCGGCTATATCGTCCAGCGCACGCTGATCCAGAAGAGCATCGACCGCGACCCCTTCACCACGCTGCTCGTGACATTCGGGCTCTCCGTCATCATCGAGAACCTCTTACTCGAGATCTACTCGGCCAATGGCCAGGTGGTCAACATCGGCTCGCTCATCTCACGGTCGTGGCATCCTGCGACGATCGTGTACATCTCCTACGTGTCGCTTTCCGTCCTCGGAGTTGCCGTGTTGGTGCTGGCGTTCTTGCAGCTCTTCTTGTCACGCACGGGTCTGGGTCGCTTGATCCGGGCAGTCGCCGACGACCGCGAAGCGGCGCAACTCAGCGGTGCGAACTACCGACACGTCTTCGGCATCGCGGCTGCCATCGCGTTCGCCACGGTGGCGCTCGCCGGCATTGCCTACGGGATGATGACCCAGTTCGCCCCCACGTCGGGTGGGGTGAACCTCCTATTCGCCTTCGAAGCGGTGGTCATCGGCGGTATTGGGTCGCTATGGGGAACCCTGGTAGGTGGAGTTGCGCTGGGTGTGGCCCAACAGATCGGGGCGCATATCAACCCCCAATACCAGGTCCTCGCCGGCAATCTCCTCTTCCTCCTGGTACTGGCCATCCGGCCCCAGGGACTCTTCGGCAAGAAGACGGCCCTCGCGTGAGTACGAGCTCGGAAGTCACGATTGGTCGTAACGGCACCGTACGAGTCCGGCGTACGCTGCGTTCCCCGCTGTACACGTTGATCAGTGCTCCGATCGTGATCGGACTCTTGTCGATCGCCCCGTGGGTGTTGCCGGCGCAGCTATCGACGACGCTCACGAACTTCTACATCCTGGTGATCATGGCCACCATGTGGAACCTGCTGGCCGGGTACGCGGGGATGGTATCGATAGGCCAGCAAGCATTCGTGGGACTCGGTGCGTACGCGACGTTGTACTTCGCGCTCAAGGGGATAAATCCCTTCGTCACGATCCCGCTCTCGGTCCTGGTGTGCGCCCTCATCGCCGTCCCGGTCAACTACCTGCTGTTCCGTTTGCGCGGGGGATACTTTTCCATCGCCACCTGGGTGGTGGCGGACACCGCGATGATCGTCATCGGCACCGTGGCGATCCTCGGTGGGGGCACTGGTCGCCTGATGCCTGGTTTGCAGAACCTCAGTCCGACCCAAACGGCCCACTTCTCCTACTTGGCCGCGTGGCTGGTCGCCCTAGCGGTGGTCGTCGGGACCAGCCTCCTGCTGCGCAGTCGACTTGGTCTGGTGCTGTCGTCGATACGCGATAACGAGGTCGCAGCGCGAAGCTCGGGGGCGAACGTCCGAGCGGCACGCCGAACCGTCTTCATCATCGCGGCAGCGGGTTGTGGCGCGGCGGGCGCCGTGCTTACGATCAGCCAGCCCTTCGTTCAGCCCACGAGTGTCTTCAGCCTCCAGTGGGCGGCCGAGATGCTCTTCGTGTCGATGATCGGAGGACTGGGCACGGTCGAGGGGCCGATCATCGGTTCGATCATCTTCTTTGCTCTTCAGCAGTCACTCCAGCAGCAAGGCGCCTGGTACCTCATCATCTTCGGTTCAGTGGCCGTCGTCGTCGCCCTGTGGCAGCCGCGGGGTATCTGGGGAGCGATCCGTGACCGGTTCCACGTCGAGATCGTGCCGGTGGGACACTGGGTCGAGTCCTCGGCACCGCCGAGGCGATGGCCGCGGCGCCGTTCGGCCCACGAGCCCACGGTTCCGTCCGAAAGTCCGGACGCCTAGCCCCAGACCTCGTCGGCGGTCTCTTTGACCAGTCGCAGCTTGGCGACCTGGTCGGCGTAGGTGATGGAGTTCCCCTCGACGGTGGAGGAGAACCCGCACTGGGTGGAGAGGCAGATCTGCTCGAGGGGTACGAAGCGACTGGCTTCGTCGATACGGCGCTTCAGTTCATCCTTCGACTCCAGGTCGCCTCGCTTGGTCGTCACGAGCCCCAGCACGACCATCTTGTGCGGTGGCACGAAACGCAGGGGCGAGAAATCGCCCGAGCGGCTGTCGTCATACTCGAGGAAGAATCCGTCCACGTCGAGCTCGGAGAAGAGGGCCTCGGCCACGAAGTCGTACCCTCCCTCGGCCGCCCAGAAGGACTGGAAGTTGCCGCGGCACGAGTGCGTCGTTACAGCCATGTCGTGGGGGCGACCAGCGAGTGCCGCGTTGATCTGACGGATGTAACGCAGGTGCTGATGCTCGGCGTCGTCGCCGCGCTGCGCGATCATCTCGCGCTGAGCCGGGTCGTTGAGATAGGCGAGCGACGTGTCGTCGAGTTGGAGATATCGACAGCCCAGAGTGCCGAGGCGCCGGATCTCCTCGGCGTAGGCGGAGCTGAGGTCGCTCCAGAACTCCTCGACGTCGGGGTAGACCGATGGGTCGATCGCGGCCATACCGCCGCGGTAGTGGACCATGCTCGGCGAAGGGATAGTGATCTTCGGCACGGCGGTTCTGACGGTGCCACGGAGGAACGTGAAGGCGTCGGCGAAGATTGTCTCGTCGACGCGTACCGGACCGTCGATCTTGAGGGCAGCCGAGGTGAACGACGTAGTCCCCTCCGTGTTCTTGAAGGCGACCTCCAGCAGCTCGTCGGAGCGGTGAACGCCGCCCAACTGGTAGATGAAATCCATGTGCCACGACGTGCGGCGAAACTCCCCGTCCGTCGCTGACTGGAAGCCCAGGTTCTCCTGCAACGCGACGACGTCACGAATCGCTGCGTCCTCGACGGCGCGCAGTTCGTCGACATCGAGGCGCCCCTCGGCGGCCCCGCGCCGTGCCGCCAGCAACTCGGCCGGGCGCAAGAAACTGCCGACGTGGTCGGCGCGAAATGGAGGAGTTATGCGCTGGCTCATCGGTTTAGAGTACTGCGTAACGTCGCGGGTCGACGGTGCTGCGACGAACTTCCTTCATCAGTCCATGCAGGCGAACCAGAACAATCAATGAGACTCAATGAAGCGCCACATCCGACGGTGCCAACCCGGCGATGTTGTGGGCGAGAGCGCCCAAGGTGACAGGACTCTTCGCAGTGGGCGAGGGGGGACTGGACCACCTCCTGAGGTCCTTTTGGACCCCTCACCACTTTCCGACAACTGCTGCACCCTTTTGGGGTGTGGGTTTGTCATGGGTGCGACGTTGCATCGTTCATGCGTCGATGGCATCGCGCGGGAGGTCTCGCAGGGTCCCGTTGGACGCCCCCGTGGCGAGTTCTCTTTCGAGAGCGAGATGAAGTTCGTTCGTGCACTGCCCATCGGCGTGGTCCACCGACTCAATCTCGGTCGCCGACGGACCCTTGGGCGATGGTGCAGAATATCGAGATGACCATACCCTCGGGGACGATCACGCTCCTCTTCAGTGACATCGAGGGCTCGACCAAGTTGTGGGAGCGTGCGTCATCTGCGATGAACGAGGCGCTGCGTCGCCACGATGCGATTGTACGCGGCGCCATTGACGCGGAGGGTGGCTACGTTTTTAAGACTGTCGGCGACGCGTTCTGTGCCGTCTTCACGGCGAGTGATGCGGCGGCGCGTGCGACTGACGCCTTGCAACGCGCGCTGCGAGTCGAGTCGTGGCCGGCGGGCGCGGAGATCCGAGTGCGAGTGGCGTTGCACACCGGGGTGTGCCAGGAGCGCGACGGAGACTATTTCGGTCCCACCGTGAACCGCGCCGCGCGACTCCTCGCGATTGGCCATGGTGGTCAAAGTGTGGTGTCGGGAGCGACCGCAGAGCTCCTGCGCGACCTGCTCGGCGAATGGGGGACCCTCAAGGACCTCGGTCAGCACCGACTGAAGGACCTCGGGCGGCCCGAACACGTGTGGCAGTTGACGCCTAAGGGCGTGATCGATGAGTTTCCGCCGCTGCGCTCGCTGGACAACCCTGACCTCCCCAACAACCTGCCCGCGTTGCTGTCGTCTTTCGTCGGACGTGAACACGAGCTCAACGACGTCCGCGACCTCGTAAAGGATTCACGGCTCGTGACGCTCACCGGCGCGGGCGGGTCGGGCAAGACCCGTCTCGCGATGCAGTCAGCCGCCGAATTGCTTGACGGTACCGGTGAAGGCGTATGGCTCATCGAACTTGCTCCGGTCGCCGACGGGGAGCAGGTCCCCCTCGCCGTGGCCAGCGCGTTGGGCATTCTCGACGGGATTGAGATCTCGCCCCTTGACGCACTGTTACGGGCCCTGGCGACCCAGGCCGTGCTAATCATCCTCGACAACTGCGAGCACGTGATCGACGCTTGCGCGAAGTTCGCCGACGCGGTGATGCGCAACTGCCCCAAGGTGCACCTCCTCGTCACTTCGCGCGAACCTCTCGGAGTTGATGGTGAGCACGTTTATCGAGTGCCTTCGATGACGCTGCCTGGTGCGGACGCCGAGACCATCGAGGACCTCGGGGAGTCCGACGCCGTGACCCTGTTCGTCGCGCGTGCGGCGAACTCGGGTTTCGTCTTGACCGACGAGGGTGCGCCGCTTGTCGCGTCAGTCTGCAAGCGTCTGGACGGGATCCCCCTCGCCCTGGAGTTGGCGGCGGCCCGTCTGTCGTCGATGTCACTGGTGCAACTCAGCGAACGGCTCGATCAACGATTCCGTTTGCTCACTGGTGGAAGTCGCAACGCAATGGCCCGCCAGCAGACGCTCCAGGCGATGGTGGACTGGTCGTACGGACTGTTGAACCCAATGGAGCAGTCAGTGCTGCGCCGATTGTCGGTTTTCTCGGGGGGCTTCGAGTTAGAGGCGGCCGAGGCCGTCGCCTCTAGCGAGACGGTCGACGAATTCGATGTCACGAACCTTCTGCACTCCTTAGTGGAAAAGAGCTTGGTCGTCGCCGACCACGACGGCGTCGCCCTACGTTTCCGTCTGCTCGAGACGATCCGTCAGTACGCGGCGCAGGAGTTGTTAATGGCCGGCGGAGAGACTGAGGTCTTTGAAGCGCGAGACCGCCACGCCACTCACTTCGAAGCGATGGCCACGACGGCTGGACGCGAATTCATTGGACCACTCCAGGCCCGCTGGCTCAAGCAACTGGATCTAGACATGGACAACTACCGGGCGATGTTCACGCACCTGGCGTCGGATCCTGCGCGGGCTTGTGAGATCATGCGGGTGGTAACGAGTCTAGAGAGATATTTTCAGAGTCGGGGTCACATTGAGGTAATTCCGTTCCTGCTGAGCGCTCTTGAGGACGTTGGCGATGCCCGCGACGTCGAGGTCGCCTCCGCGTGGGTGGCAGCGAGCATTTTGATTGGATTGCTCTTCACTTCGGACCGGGCCGAGATTGCGATTTCGAGTGACTGCGCAGCGCGCGGACTAGAGCTGTCTCGTGAACTTGGCGAGCGCGACATAGAGGCCCGCGCACTCGGATGCCACGCGTTAATCGCGAACTATAACCAAGACTTCGTGGCGGCGGTCACTTACATTGAGGAGGCCCTCGACCGTGCGAGCACGAGTGACAACGCTCGCCTGAAGGTCGAGATCCTTTCGTGGTCGATGTTGTACCGCATCGCACGTGAACGCGGGTTGACCCTCGAACAGCGCATCGACATCGAGTTGGAGATGATCGCTGACGCGACGAAGCTTCAAGACGCCATGCTGATCGCTACCCGGCGGAGTGCCCTGGCGGCAAGCTACGTGATGCAGCAGCGATTCGCGGAAGCGTTGACGTTGTGGGAGGAGGCGATCGCGAGCCTTGAGGAGCTCGGGGCGCACGAACTACTGCACAGTCCCCGAAACAACTTATTGCTGGGACGCTGCCACTCACGTGAGTTCGACGAAGCGTTACCGCTCATGCGTTCGTGTCTTAGGGCCGAACGTCGCACTGGGTTCCGACGTGAGATCGGAGACCTGATCTTCTCGGCGGCGTGCATCGCGTCGGCGCGTGGCGACGGAGACCGTGCGGCGACCTTGCATGGGGCCGCCGACGCGCTGCGAGAAGATGCCTATAAAACGGGTCAACTCTATAAGGACGACACCGAAGTAGTTCTCGAGGAAGAAAGTTTTGCTCGAACTCGAGCGTTATTAGGAGACGAAACCTTCGAACGCGTCTACGCCTCGGGTTCGGCACTTTCGAACGCCGAAGCGTGCGACCTCGCGCTGCAACTCTAGCGAAGCGATAAACAGACCTGCAGGGTCTTTAGAGTCCTTCGCGTCGGCGCTGTCCTCGCCAGCGCGTTAGTGCTCAACCGTTGGTGGTGGCCCACGCAGCGACGACCCGAACCGCGGTGGGCGAGGGGGGACTTGAACCCCCACATCCTTTCGAATACAGGCACCTGAAGCCTGCGCGTCTGCCAATTTCGCCACTCGCCCCGAGACTTTGCAACATTACTCGACTCGCTCAAAGGCTCTTACGCTGTCGATTGCGCTGTGTCACCGGTACAGTTGATGTTGTTATGGTCCTGAAGAGCGTTGAAAGTCGCCTCGAGCGGATCTTTGAAAAGACGTTCTCACGCACTTTCAAGAGCACGCTGCAACCGATTGAAATCGGTTCGCGTATCGTGCGCGAAGTGGACTTGACGCGGCGCCTCTCGAGTCAGGGTCCTATCTCGCCGAACCAGATTCGGGTATGGCTGGGCCCGGTCGACGCCGCAAGATTTGAGGGCTTCCAGAAGGCGCTGGTGAGTGAACTCGAAGAGACCGTCCGCCAGCACGCGCTGAGCGAGGGTTTCAGTTTCGTGGGACCCGTCAAAGTCGAAGTATTCATCGATGACGACATCAAGCCCGGGAATCTCGAAGTCAAGACTGAGTTCCTGGGCGGCGAGAGCCAGCCTCGCTTGATCGCCGATGACGGGAGGTCCTTCAACCTGGGCGACCGGCCCTTAGTGATCGGGCGCAGCCCCGAGGTGGAAATCATCATCAATGATTCCAACGTGTCGCGTCGCCACGCCGAGGTGTGGCGCACGGGTGAAGGCGTCGCGATTCGTGACCTGCAGTCAACTAATGGAACGTTCGTGAACGGCCACCGCGTCACCGCCGTCTCACTAACGCCACGTGACGACGTCACGATTGGCTCGCTCCACTTTCGGATTGAGCTCGCTTGAGTCTTATCGGGACGACGAACTACGCGGCAATCGTTCGGCCGCTCCAAGTACTCGTCATGGTCGTCGCGGTTCTGTTCTTTCTTCGAATCACTCGCGTCGCCGCGCTCCAAGCGAGACCAATCGATTACCAGAAGCGAACGCGTCAACGGCGCACGAACTCTCTGGCACTCGAGTTCGTCGAACCCCCGGATCGGTCAGGTGAACGCATCGACGTCGATGCCGCGATGACCATCGGTCGTAGCGCTGAGTGCGATCTCAGCTTGTCCGACTCATTCCTCTCTTCACGACACGCCCGACTCGCGAACGACGGGGGCGACCTCACGATCGAGGACCTCGGATCGACGAATGGCACGTACGTGAACCAAGAACTGGTCGACGGTCGAGTGCATTTGGAACGAGGTGACATCGTGCAAGTCGGCGGCGTCCTCTTCGAGGTGGTTCGTTGACGCATTGGCGTCACGCCGAGGCGACCGACACTGGACTGGTACGTCAATCGAATCAGGACGCGGTGTACGTCGACGACACGTTGGCCATCGTGGCCGATGGCATGGGGGGCCACGCGGCCGGAGAAGTCGCCTCCGAGATGACGATCGAGTTGCTGAGAGCAGGATTCGCCGAGGACCAATCCGTGGAGGGCCTCTATAACGCGATCAATGCTGCCAACATCACGGTGTTGAATGACGCGCGCGAGAACCCCAGTCACTTCGGCATGGGGACGACCGTCATCGCGTTGGGTCTCACCGTTGACGATGACGGTGTGCGCTCGCCGACGCTCTGTCATGTCGGCGACTCGAGGGCCTACCAACTGCGCGACGGGGCGCTGCGTCAGCTCACCGACGACCACAGTGTGGCCGAGGAGTGGGTACGCATGGGTCGACTGACGCCGGAGGAGGCGGCGGTGCATCCGCGACGTCACCAACTCACACGCGGCGTGGGCGTTGAAGAGACGATCGCGGTCGATGTCATGACGTTGAACGCATTGGCCGGCGACCGACTGTTGCTCTGCAGTGACGGACTTTCGAATGAACTCGACAGTGACACATTGGCGCGTCTTTCAAGTGAACCCTTCACGCTCGAAGAGGCGGTGGTCCAATTAGTCGAGGCTGCCAAAGAGGCCGGCGGTCGAGACAACATCACCGCGGTGCTGTTGGAATTCGACGAGGTCACGGTCACTTCGACGCCGATTAAGCGCACCATCTCCTCGGTGACGCCACCGGTCGCTCGCACCAGCGCGTCGACGAGTAAACGCCGCAAGCACCGTCGCCTGTCGTGGCGCGCGCCCGCCGCGATTCTGATGTTCGCTGGAGTAATCGTGGGCGCGTATTTCATCGTGCACTGGTATGCCTACTCGACGTATTACTTAGGCAACGACGGTGGATATATCGCCGTGTATCAGGGGCAACCCGGCGGCGTTCTCTGGTTCAAGCCCATGCTGGTGAAAGATACTGATTACAAAATCAGCTCACTTCGACCCACCGATCAGGCCCAATTGGGTCAGACGATCTCGGAACCCACGCGGTCGTGGGCGAAAAAGTACGCGTCGTATCTTTGTAGTCAAGCAACGAAGTGCTCGACGCCGAGCACAACAACCACTACCTCGACGACTACCACCACATTGAAGAAGGGTTGATCGGTGTCACGACGCCTTCGGATACTGGCCACGATCATCCTCGTGCTCTTCGCCGTGGTCGTCGCGCAGTCGGCGAACATTCAATTCTTTCGAGCGAAGTCACTGAACTCGAGCATTGACAATCCGCGCAACTTGAACCCGTCTGGCAAATTCCCGCGCGGCGATATCTATGCGGCGAACGGCGCGGTATTGGCGTACTCGCAGAAGCAGAACAGTCCCTACTTCCCCTATCGACGGGTCTATCCTTTCGGTTCCTTGACGTCCGGCGTCGTCGGTTACGCCTCGGCCTGGTACGGCGTGGGCGGCATCGAAGAGCAGTACGACGGTTTTCTCGCCTCCCACCAGCAACCTCCGAAGAGTTTCGAACAACTCCTCGCGCCCACGAGTGCCGCTGACTCGGTGACCTTGACGCTCGTGCCGGCGTTACAGGCGGTCGCGCGTACGGCACTGAAAGGCATCGACGGAGCTGCGGTCGCGATCGATCCCAAGACCGGCGCCGTACTGGTGATGTACTCCAATCCGAACTACAACCCTGTTCCGTTGACTTCACCGAACATCAACATTGAGACGGCCGCCCGGCATCTCTATTTCAAGTCCGACAGCAACGGCTTTGAGCCGCTGGGATCCTTAGCGACCGGTGCAACCTTCCCACCGGGCTCCACATTCAAAGTCATCACGACTGCCGCCGCCGTCGTGAGCAAGCCCGCCGACCTAACCAAGGGTTTCTACAGCAACCGCAACGGAGGTGCGTGCACCACGTTGCCAGATTCGAACCTGCTTCTTTGCAACAGCGGTGGCTATCCCTGCGGCGGTGACGTCACTCAGATGTTGCCACCCTCGTGCGACCCCGGGTACGCGCTGCTCGGGATTGACCTCGGCGCCGATTACGTGTTCAAGGCAGCCACTTCCTTCGGCTACAACTCGATTCCGCCGCTCGATCTGCCGGGCACGGCGGCGAGCTACTTTCCCGCGGCGAGTTCATTCAAGAACAACATCCCCGGCCTGGCCTATTCGTCGATCGGCCAAGAAAACGTACGAGCAACCGCGTTGCAGGACGCTCTTGTCGCGGCCGCCGTTGGCAACGGTGGCGTCGAGATGACCCCGCATTTGCTGAGTTTTGTTACGGCACCGGACGGAAAGATCATCGAGCGCTATAAGGATTCAGTCTGGAAGACGCCGTTGAAACCGTCGCAGGCCGCATTCATCGTGCCGTTGATGGAAAAGGTGGTCACCGCGGGAACCGCTTCGGGTGTTGGATTCCCGGCCCAGTTCGACGTAGCGGCCAAGACCGGGACCGCACAGACGGGCAACGCAAAGAAGAACACCGACGACTGGCTGATCGCCTTTGCGCCAGCGACGAATCCGACCATCGCCATTGCCGTCGTCGTGCCGTTCCAACCAACTCAGAACTTCGGAGCGACGGTCGCCGGTCCTATTGTGAAGTGTCTCGTCGAGGGCTACTTTGCAATGCAGTCCCATAAGAGTCCTTCAGTCGCAGCGACAGGATGCGAGCGCTAGTGAAAAATACCTTGAATACAGAGGGCGTAGGCTAGGCGCGATATGGAGCCTGTCGATGACCCTCGATTGTATTCAGGTCGTTATCAGGTAACGCACCTCATTGCCCGGGGTGGGATGGCCATCGTGTACCGGGCCCAGGATGTTCTGCTCAACCGACCGGTGGCGCTCAAAACGCTGTACCCGGAACTCAGCGCCAATCCCTTGTTCGTCGAGGGTTTCCGGCGCGAAGCCCAGGCGGCGGCGAACCTCTCGCACCCGAACATCGTGCCGGTGTTCGACTGGGGCGAGGACAACGGGACGTACTTCATTGTCATGGAATTGGTCGATGGGACGTCACTGGCCGATATGTTGCGCGGCGGGCGAACGCTCACGGCATCGCACTCAGCCGGTCTGATTGCCCAGGTCGCCGCGGCATTGGGTTACGCGCATCGCAACGGCGTGGTGCACCGCGATGTGAAACCGGGCAATATTCTGATCGCGAGTGACGGTCAAGTGAAGGTAACCGACTTCGGAATCGCCCAGGCGATGTCGGTCGATGACCAACTGGCTGAAGAGGGTTCGGTGATGGGTACCGCGACGTACTTCTCGCCGGAGCAGGCTGAGGGTGCGCCTGTCGACGGTCGCAGCGACATCTATTCACTGGGTGTCGTCCTTTACGAAATGCTCGCGGGACGACCACCGTTCATCGGTGATTCGCCCGTCGAGGTGTCGGTTCAGCACGTGCATGGCACCGTGCCCCCGCCGTCTGAGTTCAACTCGACGATTCCCGCCGACCTTCAAGCGATCGTGATGGAGGCGCTGGCGAAGTCACCGGACCGGCGTTATCAGTCGGCTGAGGACCTCCGATCGGACCTCATGCGTTTCACCGAAGGTCAACCCGTTCGAGCCGCGCAGCACGACGTCGCGTTCTTCGGATTCGACGCCACTCGAGCCGTCTCCAAGGTCGCTCCCGGCGAACACACCCAAGCCGTACCCATGATGACCGGCCCGCGAACGGACGTTCGGCGACGCCGTAATAACAGCGCGAGCGTCATCGTCGTGGTCGTGCTGTTGTTATTGGCGGCGGGAGGTGTGGCGTACTTCCTCACTCAGAAGAACACACCGAAGGTGACGGTGCCGGATCTTGTGGGCAAGTCCGAATCGGCCGCCCGCTTCAAACTGTCTTCCGAAGGGATACGAGTTCACCACGTTAGCGAGGAACATTCGCCGACGGTTAGAGATGGCTACGTCATCTCATCGAAACCCCAGGCGGGAACCGTGTTGAAGAAGGGCCAGAAAGTGGACCTCGTGGTGAGCCTCGGTGTACAAACAACACCCATCACGATCCCTAGCGTGAAGGGTCTGCAGCTGGCGAGCGCTATAAGCGAGCTGAATTCCAAGCCGTATCTGATGAACGTCAAAACTGGGTTTCTCAAGACCGCCCCCAAGGGAACGGTTCCCTCCCCGGGTGTCGTGCTGTCACAAGTACCGGCGGCCGCCACCAAAGGTCACCAGGGCGACCCGATAACGATTTACGTGTTGTCACCCGCCGCGCAGTTCGCCGTGCCGTATCTCGTTGGCGATTCAACGGATCAAGCGTCTGGGGTGCTGTATCAAGCTGGTCTCACGTTGGCGCCAATCACGACGAAAGTGTGTTCTGACACCGTGCCGATTGGAGATGTCGTCAGTTCCAGTCCCGGGGTCGGATATTTGGTGAATGCTGGTGATCAGATCACTCTCACTACGTCGTCCGGATACTGCAAGGTGCTGGTACCAAGTGTGATCGACGAATCCCAGGCCCAAGCGACGCTGACCCTTAAGAATGCACACCTCCAGGTGCAAGTCAGTCCGCAAGATCCGTCCACCTGCTCACCAAACCAGGTGGGGACCGTTTACCAGGAGATGCCGGGCGTCGGTACTCATGTTCCCTATAACTCGAGCATCACCATATACATTTGTGAAGCTTCCACGCAACAATCGACGACGACGACGACGGTCGCGACGACGACGACGACGTAGTCGCGTTCAGTAGCATTGGTCCCCATGGCGAAATCGACACCGAAATCGGGCAACCGCAAGACGGTCGGACGCTACGTCGCGCCCGAAGCTCGGGGCAAAGTCACCGCTCGACGCCCGGTCAGCGACGATCACAGTCCTCGGTGGTACGGATGGCTGATCGTCGCGCTGCTCGGCCTCGGCATGTTGATCGTCATCCTGAACTACCTGGCCGTGTTGCCCGGCTCCGTGTCGTCGTGGTACCTCGTCGGCGGACTCGCGGTGATGTTCGCCGGTTTTTATCTGGCGACACGCTACAAGTAACGAGTTACTAGCCGACGCGCTCGATGATCGTGGCGTTGGCCAGTCCGCCACCCTCGCACATGGTGAGGAGTCCGTAACGACCACCGGTGCGCTCAAGTTCGTTCACCAACGTGGCGCATAATTTCGCGCCCGACGCGCCCAGCGGATGACCCAACGCGATCGCTCCGCCGTTCACGTTCACCTTCGAAAGATCGACGTTGAGTTCCTTTTGCCACGCGAGTACCACTGACGCGAACGCCTCGTTGATCTCGATGAGGTCAATGTCCTCGAGGGTCAGTCCCGCTCGTTCCAACACCTTCTTCGTCGCCGGTATCGGTCCGGTGAGCATCGTGACGGGATCGACGCCCGCCAGCGCGAAGGAGTGGAACTTGGCGCGCGGCGTGTAGCCGAGCTCCTTGGCCTTCTCCTCACTCATGATCAACACGGCCGATGCGCCGTCGGTGATCTGGGACGAGTTGCCGGCCGTCACTTTGCCGTCGTCTTTGAAGGCCGGCTTCAAGTTCGCGAGCGTCGCGACCGATGAGTCGGGTCGGATACCCTCGTCGGTGCTCATGAGTTCGTCGGTCGCGTGACCTTCGTCATCACGAACGTAGACCGGGACGATCTCGCGTTCGAAGCGACCTTCGGCGGTTGCCTGGGCCGCACGTCGATGACTCTCCGCTGAGAACGCATCGAGATCTTCACGCGAGACGTCCCATTGGTCGGCGATCATTTCCGCGCCGATGCCCTGGTTCTTCAGACCCCCTACCGGCTCGTAACGTGCGGCGACGCTCGGACCGAAGGGCCAACCCGAATCCTTGCCGATCGATGAGCCCATGGTGACCCGCGACATCACTTCGACGCCGGCGGCGACCACGATGTCATAAGCGCCGGCCATGACGCCCTGCGCGGCAAAGTGCAGTGCCTGCTGGGACGATCCGCATTGGCGATCGATGGTCGTGGCCGGTACCGACTCGGGCCAGCCGGCCGCCAACACCGCACTACGACCGACGTTGAACGCCTGCTCGCCGACCTGTGAAACGCAGCCCATGATGACGTCGTCGACGAGTGCGGGATCGAGGTTATTGCGAGCGGCGATGGCCTTCAGGGCTTCGGCGGCTAGGTCAACTGCATGCCAGTTCTTGAGTTTCCCGTTGCGCTTGCCTCCGGGGGTTCGCACGGCGTCCACGATCACTGCTGTCGGCATGGTCCAACCTCTCGTTCAGTGGGCAACGCCCACCGCAGAATCCTAATGGTGAGCGGTTATCGTCGCAGTCGTGAGCGAACGAAAGAGCATGGAGCGCTGGCTGGGCGACGGGGGGATGGCGATCATCGGCGCCATCGGCGGGATCTTCGAGAGCTACGGCGTCGACGGCGAGGACCTCGGCTGGGTGAATGGATCGTTCAGACCGACGCAGTTGGCGTGCAACCCTCACGGTGCGGTCCAGGCTGGCGTGCACTCGGTGATCTTGGATGCCGCGATGAACTTTTGCATCAACGCTGCACTCGTCGGTCGCGACCGCACCGAGGCGACGATCGAGATGACGACCGAACTCATGCGCCCCGCTCTTCTCGACAACCACTACGTGATTCGCGGCGACGTGGTTCGACTAACTCGTCAGATCGCCTACGCTGAGGCGACGATATCGAGTGACGACGAGAAATTGATCAGCCGATCGACTGGCACGTTCCTCGTGCACCGTTCTGCGTCGTCTTAGATGTGCTCGGCCGGAATCTGACCGAGTCGGCCGGCCTCGTAGTCCTCGAAGGCCTGTTGTAATTCGGCACGCGTGTTCATGACGAACGGTCCGTAGGTCGCGACGGGTTCACGAATCGGCTCGCCCCCAAGGATCAGTACTTCGAAGGCTTGCGTGCGCGAATCCTGGGACTCATTGGCCACGAGCACGAGGAAGTCACCGTCGATGTGCACGGCCATCTGACCCACGCCGATCGAATCGCGATCGAGACCGACGGTGCCCTGTCCGGCGAGCACGTAGGTGAGCGCGTTATACGTGGGGTTCCAGGGTAGTGAGAGCTGCGCCCCGGGCAACAACGAGACGTGGGCGATTGCGATCGGCGTGTGGGTCGAACCCGGTCCGTCGATGCCGCCCAAGGAACCGGCGATGACGCGAATGATCGCGTCGCCCTGTTCGTTGGTCACCAGTGACACCGACTCGGCTTCGATGTCCTGGTAGCGCGGATTGGTCATCTTGAGTTTCGACGGCAAATTCACCCAAAGCTGCACGCCGTGGAACAGTCCGCCGGAGTCGATCAGCGCGTCCGGTGGTCGCTCGATGTGCAAGATGCCTGATCCGGCCGTCATCCACTGGGTCGCGCCGTTTTGAATCACGCCGCCACCGCCGATGGAGTCCTGGTGCAAGAAGGTGCCGTCGATCATGTAGGTCACCGTCTCAAAACCGCGGTGCGGGTGCCACGGCGTGCCCTTGGGTTCGCCCGGTCCGTAGTCGACTTCGCCCATTTGGTCCATGTGCACGAACGGGTCGAGGTCGGCCATGTCGATTCCGGCGAAGGCTCGACGTACCGGGAAGCCCTCGCCTTCGAGGGCGCGTGGCGCCATGGTGATCGACTTCACGTGACGGGGTCGATCTGCTGTTTCGGGCTTGACGACCTTCGGAAGTTCTAGTGGATTATCTACGGTGACCGCTGGCATGGGACCATGTTAAAGACGAACTTCTCGTTTCTGACGTGCCTCGGCGGCGGCGAGAGCCCCGACGCCAACGACAATGACGGCCGTCAACACCAGTGACACGTTGCCCGATCCCCAACCGAGTCCACTCACCAACTTGGGCTTGCCCATCCAGTCGGCGTAGGACGCACCCAGTGGACGCGTCAGGACGTACGCGATCCAGAACATTAGTACCGAGTTCGTGCGTGCCAGCCAGAATCCGAGGGCCGGCAGGATGATCAGTCCGGTGAAGAGGAGTCCCGAACTGAAATAGCCCAGCTTCGCGGTGTAGGCCGTGAAATCGCCGACCGCGGTGCCGAGGGCGAAGGCTACCGTGACCGCCGCCCAGTAGAACAATTCGCGTCGAGTGGTGGTGATGCTGTGAATCGACAGCGTGCCCTCGACCCGGTTCCACATCGCGAAGACCACGATCAACACCAGTGCGAAAGTGATGGCCGAGACGGTATAGGGGACTTTGAACTCCACGTGGACGACGTCGGCGCACATCGTTCCAAAGACGCTGACCATCACCACCGCTCCCCAGTAGGTCACGGTCAGATACGTCGGTGCCCGCAGCTGCCACCAAAGGACGACGGCGAAGACCACCGCGGCGCATACCACGGCGAGACGTGGATCGAAGCGGTTGACGAAGAAGTCCGACGTCGCTTCGCCCATGGCGGTGGTGAGAATCTTCAGTCCCCAGAACGAGGGCGTGATCGTCGGCGGCACCTTGGTAGAACGGAAACGCCGGTCCAACCGGAAGGACATCGTTAGTCCTTTGCAAGCTGCTGTTCGAGAAACGTCGCGCGATCGATGGTGATGAATAGGGCCTTCGAGCTCGCGACCAAAAGTTCGTCCGCGTGCAGTGTGGCCTCAACGAAATGTTTGCGTTCGTCTTTGCGTTCGAGCCACGCGCGCGCGATGATTGGTTGACCCACCGGGGTCGGCGCGTGATAGGCGATGTCCAAGCGCGCGGTAAGGGCCATTGCCCCGTGAAGCATGTTCGTTACACCCATCACTTCGTCGAGCAACGCTGCGACCACGCCGCCATGCGCACGCCCCGGTGCGCCTTCGAAGGCGTTGCCGAGCGTCACTTGCATGCACGCGACGTCGCCGTCGCGCCACAGCTGGGCGGCTAGACCCATTGGATTGGCGCTGCCCGAGACAAAGGAGTCCGCGAAGAGTTGGCGGATGCCGATCTCCTCGACGTTCGGAATCGTAATCGGCACCTCCGAGCGCGAGAATTCGCGAATTCGAATCGGTGCGTCACCGAACTCTAGGTGCAGCGCACGCAATTGCTCGCTGAGAGCGTCGAGTTGATCGTCGCTCAACGCGTGTCCCACGAAGGCGTGTCCCAACTCGCGCATCAACGATGCGGCCACGATTCTGCGATCCTCGTTCGTCACTCGCCTGAGTAGTAGTGGTCAGCCACGCTCAAAGCGCGGTCCAGGCGGTCGAGGCCATTGCGAGCCTCTGACGCAGTGATGGTGCACGGCGGCACGACGTGGATGCGGTTGTAGTTGGTGAAGATCAAGAGACCCTCATTGCGACTCGCCGCCACGATGTCATTCATGGCCACTGAAGTCGAACCGTAAGGAGCGAGGGGCTCTTTGGTCGCGCGGTCGGTGACGAGTTCGAGGGCGAAGAACACGCCGAGTCCGCGCACCTCACCGATGATGCTGTGCTTGGACGCAAGGGCTTCGAGCCCCGGGCGCAGTACCTCGTCACCGATACGCTGCGCGTTCTCGACGATGCCCTCGACCTCCATCGCTTCGATGGTGGCGACCGCGGCGGCGCACGCGAGCGGATGACCGGAGTAGGTGAGTCCGCCGGGATAGACCCTTTCGTTGAACGATGCGCTGATGGCCTCATTCAAGATGACGCCGCCCAGTGGGACGTAGCCCGAGTTGACACCTTTAGCGAACACTACGAGATCCGGCTTCACGTCGTGTTGTTGGAACGCGAACCATGCGCCGGTGCGACCGAAGCCGCACATCACTTCGTCAGCGATGTAGACGATCCCGTAGCGATCACAGATCGTGCGCACCCCGGCCAAGAATCCCGCGGGCGGGACCATGATTCCCGCCGTACCGGGAATCGTCTCGAGCACGATCGCCGCGACCGACGTCGGTCCCTCGAATCGAATCATCTCTTCTAGATTCTCCAGGGCCCGTGCGCACTCCTCGGCCTCGGTCGTGGCGTGGAACGCGGAGCGGTAGAGGAACGGTCCAAAGAAGTGCACCACGCCGGCCGAGCCCGTGTCATTGGGCCAGCGACGAGGGTCGCCGGTCAGGTTGATCGAGGTCGCGGTGGCGCCGTGGTAACTGCGATAGGCCGACATCACCTTGTGTCGCCCGGTGAAGAGACGGGCCATACGAACGGCGTGTTCCATCGCTTCGGTACCGCCGTTGGTGAAGAAGACCTTCGCGGCGCCCTCGAAGGATCGGTCCACGATGAGTTCGGCGGCGCGGTAGCGCGAGACGTAACCGTGCTGCGGCGCGATGGTGCACAAGGTCGCCGCCTGCTCCTGGATCGCTCGAACGACCGAGGGGTGCTGGTGACCAATGTTGGTGTTCACCAACTGGGAGGAGAGGTCGAGGTACGTCGTGCCGTCCTCGCCCGTGACGTAGACGCCCTTGGCGTCTTTCACCATCAAGGGATTAATGCTCGCCTGCGCCGACCAGGAGTGGAAGACCGACGCCTTCTCTCGTTCACTGCTCGTTAGCGTCGATCGATCGATTGCCATGGCTGTCCTTTGCTCAATAATGACGGTAACGCACGTGACTGCGAGGGATTTGCGTCGAGATCGAAGCGTCTTTAGATTTCGCCGTCCCAGCGCGCCATCTCCGCGGCGAAGTCGTCCAGTCCCATCGGTCCGAGCACGAGGGCGTGGGCGTGGAACGCCTTCAGATCGAAGCGCGTCCCCAGACGTTGCTTGGCAGCCTCACGTGCCTCGAGCCATACTCGCTCGCCGACTTTGTAGGAGATGGCTTGGGCCGGTAGCCCGAGGTAGCGGTTCACTTCCGAGACGGACATCGCATGGTCTTGGATCGCCCAATTCTCGAGTAACGCGACCGCCATCTCCGCGGTCCAAGGTTTGTTCGAGCAGTCGCCGAGATCGCCCAAGACGCCCAGGTCCGCTGGAGCGTTCAACTCGAGGTGCAGCCCGACGTCGACGACGATCCGCGCCGCACGAAGTGCCTGATTGGCGAGGTAGCCGAGTTCGTCACCGAGGTCGGAGAAGTACCCGAGTTCGTCCATCAGTCGTTCGGCGTAGAGCGCCCAACCCTCGGCGTAGCCACTGGTGTTGCCGACGAGTCGGTGGAAGCGACTCTGGCGATCGGCCGAGAGAAGCGCCGTCGCGATTTGCAGGTGGTGGCCAGGAATCGATTCGTGGTACCACGTTGAGGCCTCGCGCCACCACGTGAACTTGGTCTTTCCGAGTGTTGGGAACCACGTGGTGCCCGGACGACTGAGGTCCTCACTGGGGTTGATGTAATACGGCGCCGCGGCCGAACCCTCGGGAGCAAGTCGGGCGTCGCAGAAGCGAATGCGGTCGTCGATGTCGAAGTGCACGCCATCGAGTTCGTCGGCCGTGCGAGCGGTAAACGCCTTCAGCATCGTCAAGAGGGCGTCCGTGCCGTCGATCGCGCGCTGCGGGTCATTATCCAACACCTCGGCCACGGCCACCAAGCTCGTGGCACCCGGCAACAGTTCGTTCGCTATCTCCCACATGCGCGTGTTGATCCGTCGTAGGTCCTGGTATCCCCACTCGTAGAGCTCGTGCAGATCGAGTGTCGCTCCCGACCAGTAGGCCGACCAGCGCAAGTAGCGCTCTTCCCCGCAGGCTTCTTTGGTCGAGGCTCTGGGAGCGAGATCGGAGCGCAACCACGCCGCGAGTTCGGTGTAGGCGGCTTCGGCATCATGCGCGGCGGCGCGCAACCCTGAAGATTCGATGTCGACACCCGTCGCCTCGGCGGCGCGAGTGGCGAACTCGCTGAAGGCGCCGGCGGCGTGAACATCGGCTTGATCGGCAACACCGAGGATGTGACGCGCGGCGGGCAACTCGTGTTCGGCCGCCGTGATGAGCAACGCGCCGCGCCAACTTTCCAAGCTGGCACGAACGTGGGTAAGTCGTCGAGCGACGTTCTTCGCGTTCTCCGGCGTGCTCAGCGGCATGAGCTCGAACACCTGACGGATCGCCGAGACAGGAGAAACGAGGACTGAAAACGTGCGACGCCACTCGTGGTTTTCCTCGAGTGCGAGAGTCGCCGAGAGGCGATCTCGAATCACCGCAACCGCGATCCGATCGACGTCACTGTGCGCGTCGAGCGTCTCCAGGGTTTGCAGATCGCTTACCGTCTGGGCTTGATCGCGACGTTGCTTAGCCACTGAATAGTCCGGCAACAAATGGTCGTAACCGGGAATGCCTGCTTCGGTGGCGAAGGTCGGATCGCTCTCGGCGAGTCGGTCGACGATCTCGCCGGCGAAGGCGAAGATGGCTGACTGGGGGGTCTGGTCGGACATGACGAATCCTTTGAGTCGTGAGATTTCCTATCAGTTCGAATGTACACCGTGAGTGAGAATCGTCATTCAGGCGTTTCGTGGTCGGCCGAAGTGTTACGGCCTCAGTCTTCGTCGAGCGCGACGAACCAGTGCTCGTCGATTTCCAACGCGCACTGCGGGTCATCGGAACAGACGTGCATGCCGTCCGCGTTCACGAGCGCCGTCCCGTGACAATGCGAAAGATCCTTGTCACACGACGTACACACAATTTGCGGAATTGAGGGTAGCGGAAGGGACATGAATCCAAGTTAAAACACGGCTGTGACACAAAAGGTGAACTGGACGAAACAAAACGGAATTTCTCTTTGAATCAATTGTCGACGGTGGTAAAATTGGAAGTTCTCTCGCAACATCCCAACGAGGAGCAACGACATGGCAAGAGCCACGTGGTCGGGTTTTCTGAGTTTCGGTCTGGTAAGTGTTCCTGTCGGTCTTTACAGTGCGACGTCCGATCAGACGATCCACTTCAACCAACTTCACAAGAACACCTCGCATCGTGTTCGCTACAAGAAGGTGGACGAGGAAACCGGCGAAGAACTCTCAACCGAGGACATCGTAAACGGCTACCCCCTTGGTGGCGGAGAATACGTCGTCGTCACACGCGAAGAGATGGCCGAGGCGGCGCCGGGAAAGTCCGAGTTGATCGAGATTCAGGACTTCGTCGATTTGGAACAAATCGATCCGATCTTCTTTCGCCAGTCGTACTATCTCGCGCCGAAAGGCAAAGGCTCCGACCGTGCATACGCCCTCTTATTGCAAGCAATGCTCGAGACGAAGAAGGTCGGTATCGCGACGCTCGTGCTGCGCGACAAAGAGCACCTCGTCGCTGTTCGTCCCGCCGAGAAGGTTCTGATGCTCGAAACGATGTTCTTCGAGGACGAGATCCGAAACCCGGAGGAGGAACTCGACTCTCTCCCACCCATTGGCAACGCAAACACGCGTGAACTGTCGATTGCGAAGAAGCTCGTCGACTCGTTGACCGACGAGTGGGATCCCAGTCGATACAAGAACACGTATCGCCAACGGGTCGAGGAGTTGGTCGAACAAAAACGAGCGGGTCACGCGGTGGTCCATGGCGCAGAGGACCGACCGAAGTCCAACGTCATCGACCTCATGTCCGCACTGCAAGCATCCATTGATCGATCTTCGAAGCGTCCTTCTCGGTCCGCCGCAAAGGCGACGGCATCGACGAAGAGCGCGAGCGTGAAGGTATCTGCACACCGCGAACAACGTGGACTCGGTGCAATGACCAAGCCCGAACTGCTTGAACGCGCGAGAAAGCTCAAAGCCGATGTGAACACGAAGATGACCAAGGATGAACTCGTTCGAGTCGTGAGCGAAGCGAAGAACGCCAAAAAGAAATCAAGCTGACGGCCCCCATGGCTGGCGCCAAGGACACTCGAGTGCCGACGCCCGCAAAGTTGACCTCCTATCGGGCGAAACGAGATCCGAAGAAAACACCCGAACCCATGGGGGCGACCAGGAAGGCTGTCGCCACTTCGAAATCGAGATTGCCGACGTTCGTCATTCAAGAGCACCATGCCCGGGCCTTGCACTGGGATTTTCGTCTCGAGCGAGATGGTGTCCTCGTGTCATGGGCGCTCCCAAAGGGTCTTCCGATGGACCCCGCCACTAATCACCTCGCCGTGCACGTGGAGGACCACCCCTTCGACTATGGAAAGTTCGAGGGGACGATTCCGAAGGGGGAGTACGGTGCCGGCCACGTCACCATTTGGGATCACGGGACGTACGAGACCATCAAGTGGCGTCCCAATGAAGTGATGGTGGTGCTCCATGGGACTCGCGCTTCAGGCAAATACGTGCTCTTTCCGACCAATGACAAGAACTGGATGATCCACCGCATGGACCCGCCGCCGGAGAAGATCGATGAAATGCCCGAACACCTCAGGCCGATGTTGGCACTCGCGGGAGAACTACCGAAGAAAGACGCCGGCTGGGCGTACGAATTCAAATGGGACGGGGTGCGAGCGCTCGTCTACGTGGACGCTGGGCGAGTGCGAGCCTTCACGCGCAACGACAGGAGTCTCATGTCGACGTTTCCGGAACTACGTGATGTAGGACTTCACCTGGGTTCGCGCTCGGCGATCCTGGACGGTGAGATCGTCGCGCTGGACAAGGATAATCGTCCAAGTTTCTCGACACTCTCGAAGCGACTTCATGTCGCGTCCAAGACAGAGATCCAAAAACTGAGGTCATCGATCCCCGCGAGCTTCTTCGCGTTCGACGTCCTCTACCTCGAGGGCCACTCGCTCATGTCGCGTTCCTACGACGAACGGCGCGCCGCGCTCGAGTCGCTCAAATTGAACGGGGAGTCGTTCGCGACGCCGCCGTCGATCACGAATAGCGCCGGCTCGAAGGTGCTCCACATCTCGCGCGAACGCGGCCTGGAAGGCGTCGTCTTAAAACGGCGCGCGTCGCCGTATTTTCCCGGTTCACGAGCTGGCGATTGGATCAAAGTGAAGAACTTCCTCACTCAAGAAGTGGTCATCGGGGGATGGACCGAAGGAAAGGGTGAACGTGATGGCGGTCTGGGCGCGCTGTTACTGGGTATTCCAAATGGAGGAGTACTGGAATACGTCGGCAAAGTTGGCACCGGCTTCAGCGCCGCGGCGCGAAAGGAACTACTCGGCCGTCTGAAACCGCTCGCTCGAAAGTCGACACCCTTCTCGGCGCCGCTCAGTCGAGCCGAATCGTTGCTCGCGCACTTCGTTCGCCCCAGTCTGGTCGGGGAGGTGCGGTTCGCCGAGTGGACGCTCGACGGCAAACTACGACAACCGTCCTGGCGAGGGCTCCGGTCTGACAAAGGTCCGAAGGAAGTCGTTCGTGAGTCCTGATCGAGTTCTCACCGAGATAGACGGACGCGAACTGTCGCTTTCGAACCTCGACAAGGTGCTCTATCCCGACACGGGATTCACGAAAGGTCAGGTGCTCGACTACTACGCGAGAATTGCAGACGTCATGTTGCCGCACCTTCGCAATCGACCGACGACCCTCCGTCGATATCCCAACGGCGTCGAAGGTATGTCATTCTTCGAAAAGCACGCGCCCGAGCACCAGCCCGACTGGATCAAGACGATCGAAGTGCCGTCGAAGAGTGGCGAGCACGAGCCGATCGCGTACACCGCGGTGGACGATCGTCCGACACTGCTGTGGGCGGCGAATCTTGCGGCGATTGAATTTCACGTGCCGTTGTGGCATGTGGCCAGGGGAAAGTCGATTCCGGCCCCTCCGGACTATCTCGTGTTCGACCTTGATCCCGGTCCCGGAACGACGATCGTTGAATGTTGCCGCGTCGCGCAGTGGGTCGCCGAACGCCTCGATCGGAGCAAGCTCTTCGCCAAGACCAGTGGTTCGAAGGGACTTCAGCTCTATACGTGCGTGCAACGCATGACTTGGGAGACAGTGAGCAAGCGTGCGCACGAGATGGCTCAGGCGATTGAACGAGAACACTCCGATCACGTGGTATCGACGATGCGCAAAGACCTCCGAAACGGCAAGGTTCTCATTGACTGGAGCCAGAACAGTCCGTCGAAGACAACGATCTGCGTTTATTCGCTGCGCGCGCGTCCTGAAGAGACGGTGTCAACCCCCGTGTCGTGGGACGAAGTCGACAAGTGTGCGAAGTCCGGCAATCCAGAGGAACTTCGTTTCGAGACGAAGGACGTGCTGAAACGGATCGAGAAGTTCGGAGATTTGATGGCACCTCTCGTCATGTCGACGTCACGCGCGAAATCGAAGAAGTAGCTCCCATGACCAACGACGAAGACTTCGCGGAATCTCTGGGCCCACGAATACTCTCGCGTCATGAGTTCGCAGCGGGTTCCGGGAGGCGTGGTCCACAAGTTGCCGGGGGACCTGCGTGAGACCCTCGTCGCAAATCCAGCGGCGCTGGAGGCCTGGTATGACATCACGCCTCTGGCGCGAAATGAATTCATCTGCTGGGTGGAGGACGCGAAACAGAATACGACTCGGAATCGTCGCATCCGTAGGACGAAGGAGGAATTGGAAGAAGGTCAGCGGCGACCATGTTGTTGGCTCGGATGTTCACATCGCGAACGAACTGGCAAGTAGCTTCAGACTTCAGCAAGGGCCCGTGAATAGAAGTGTCGATTTGCCCTAATCGAACGTTCTATCGGCAATGTCTTCTGACGACATGGTGAGGTATTCGGGCAAATGAAAATTTAAATGAAACAGAGAGCTTTCAATGATGTAAAAGGGGACAATTTGAAAGTCTCACCGGTGACACTGAATTTGGTCACCAGTGAAAGGCGTCGTCGTCACCAGCAGGCCCTAGTGCGGCGGTTCTTGGCAGGGGGATTGCGGGAATCGCGCAAGCTCTGGAAGCTGTACTCGAGAGTGGCGCGCGGATTTTGTACATTCCACCGTGTGAGTAAGGGAAGAAGATATACATTCCTCCGTGTGAGTAAGGGAAGAAGGTATACATTCCTCCGTGTGAGTAAGGGAGAACCGTGTACAGTGTAGGCAATGGCAACCAAGATAGGCCTTATGGCCCAAGAGCTAAGCCGTCAGAATCCCTGGTGGCGAGATGCGCGATGGGCGAGTCTCGACCCAGATTTAGTCGACACTGCTGCAACCGGACTCCACTACGAATCCAAGGCATTGACACACCTCGTACAGGGCTGCGTCTACATCCTTCGTGGGCCGCGGCGCGTTGGAAAGACAGTGACGTTAAAGCAACAGATCCGTGACGTAATTGATGAAGGTACACCACCAACCTCGATTGTCAGAGTGGCTTGCGATGGATGGTCCGCGAAGGAGTTGCGCACGGTCGTTCAGAACGCCGCACTGCCGCCTCTCCCAGACGGGATTGACAGAGTCTGGTTCTTCGATGAGATTTCTTCAGTCAGCGGTGATTGGGATCAACAAATCAAGTGGCTGAGAGATAACGACCCGGCGTTTCGAGCTGCCACAGTCGTCCTGACTGGGTCGAACGTCACGGCGCTGACTAGTGCGGCCGGAACCCTCGCCGGACGGCGTGGACGTGACTCTGAAGTCGACCGTGTGCTTCTTCCAATTGGATTTAAGACTTTCGTTGCACTGGCTACCGATGATCCCGCACCGGTGTCGACGATTGACGCGTCGGAACTTAGAAGTGAAAAAGCCCGGACCGCATTCGGATCACTTCTGCCATGGCTCGACGAACTTGTGCGGCTATGGGAAATTTATCTCCAGTACGGAGGGTTTCCGCGCTCGGTCGCGGCTGCCGCACAAGGGAAACCAATACCTGCCGACTTCGTTGAAGATGTATTCAACGTGATTGCTGGTGACGCGTTCAAATCCAGCCGACTGAACGTAGCCGCAGAGATGGCCCTTCTTGAGCGGCTCTGGTCGTCAATGGCATCGCCGTTGAACTTTTCGAATGTGGGAGCAGATCTCGGAATGAGCGACGAGACCGTAGCTCGCCATGTTCGCTACCTTGAAGATTCCTATTTACTTTGGCGTTGCCCTCAGCGAGCAGAGAACGCGTGGGTGGCACGCGAAAGGGCTCAGGACAAGATCTACGCAATCGATCCTCTCGTTGCCAGGCTCCCGTATCTACGAAACCCTTTCCGCAGCGACATTGACCCGACGATCCTCACCGAAATGCAGATAGGTATGGCTGTCCGAAGAAGGCTTGCGAGTACCAACCCTACGCTACTTAATGACGACTTCCTCTTTTACTACCGAACACCAACCCGTAAAGAGGTTGATTTCGTATCACGAGATTTTGCCGGTGCGGCTCTCGAGGGAAAATACTGTGAATCCGGGAGTTGGCACGCGGACGCGGCCACAGTCAACGCGTCAGAGTGGAATGGGCTGATGTGCACACGCAACGTGCTCGACCTTGACACTGACTCAGCGTGGGCCGTACCGGCGGGAATCCTCGCGTACTGCCTCGACACTTAGCCCACCCGCAGCAATGCTCCGTACCGGACAATCATTTGTCAGAATGTTTGTCCGAACGATTCAGGAGTATTTGTCCGAATCCCTCATGGTGGGGCTAGTAAGAATCGAACTTACGACCTCGTCATTATCAGTGACGCGCTCTAACCGACTGAGCTATAGCCCCGCAGGGGTACCAATCTAGCCGACCCTCGAATCGATCTTAAAGAGTGGATGGATCCCACACTCGAGCTGCAATCGACTGACTGGCCGTGGCGAGCAGCGTTCCTGATTCGCTCCACATGAAGGCGGTGCCCTGTGCGAAACCGCCTAAGAGCGCGTGCATGTGGATTTCGGTGAGCACCCATTCGGTCGGTTCGAGCGTGACAATACGAATCGTGTTGTCCAGACTTCGACCCATCGTAGAAAATCCGAGCGGTTGTGAGAGACCGCCGGCGACGTAGTCTCCGAAGATCGCGAGGGTTGCCGCCGACAAATCGAAATGTCCTGGCACTCGTGACCACAGGGCTGACACCGGCGAGCCGGGAGTTCCGTCTATCTGTTCGAACGGCCGACCGAGCGCGATGCGGGCGTCGAGGTGATTAAAGATCGAGCGATTGAAGCGCTCGGGCATGACACGCTGGGGGCATTCCTCGGGACGCTTCACCTCGGGCATGGTGACCCACGGAGTCTCGGCGCTCAGTTCACCGACACCGAAGGCGCCGTTCACCGTCAAGATTTCTCGCCCCTCGGCGAAGGTCGTGGCGCGTGCTTGAGTGACGTGACCACCGACCACGGCCAGGTCGGTTCGAACGGTGACCGTCGCGCCGAGCGGAGCGTAAGAGAGGTATTGCGCGGTGGCCCAAATCGTCGGTCGTGCACTCGCCTCTTCGAGCGCGACCAGCGCCGAAGCCAAACCGCAACCTCCAAAGAGAAAGTTGCCGGGCGTGATGATTCGCTCGGTTACCTCGAAGGACCACGTGTCATCACCGGTTCGCTCCATAGCCAGAAAAGTCCGCGCGTCCACGACCGCTGAGGTTAACCCATGGTTTTCGTCGACCATGCAGACTCCGGTTCGTGTCACGTTCGCCAACGGGCAGACTTGTCCGGTGATTGATCCGCGTTTTGTCTACCTGGCGGTGGCGTTATCGCTCGTTGGTGGCTACGGGTACATCCGCGACACCCTGCGTGGTGACACTGCCCCGAATCGAGTGACGTGGTCGCTGTGGGGAGTCGAGGGCGTCTTGGCGTTCTGCGTCGAAGTGCAACAGCACGTGGGACTCGCCGCGCTGATGACGTTGATGCTGGGGCTCGTCCCGTGCGCGGTCGTCGTCGCCTCGTTTCACAATCCCAAGGGTGTTTGGAAACTCGGTGCGTTCGACGCGGTGTGCGGAGCCGTGTCGGTGACGTATTACGTTGGCGACGTGACCACGTGGTTGCCGTTCCAATGGCACATTGCCGAAGT
>Ga0307372_10001695_pt1 | contig 37802 bp, 24 predicted proteins | sample OX1MG_FD_202533 | JGI IMG/M metagenome (GOLD analysis project Ga0307372, IMG submission 202533) | Soil microbial communities from Risofladan, Vaasa, Finland - OX-1 | ecosystem: Environmental > Terrestrial > Soil > Coastal area > Acid sulfate soil | place: Finland: Risofladan, Vaasa | collected...
GCCAAGCAGCCGCAAAACAGCGCCACGCCATCATGCGGCAAAGCCGCTCGAAAAAAAACGGCGTCTGTTGCTCCGAACACTAGAAAGCCGAATCTTGAAAAACCAGTAATTAAGCGGATCGTTGATTCTATTCAATACTTCACGCGGTCGAGAATGAAACATTCACGGTGGCTGGGGCGGAGTCTAAGCGATGCCCCGGTCGCTATCTAGCCGGGGCATCGCTTAGGCTCTGCCACCAGCCACCGCTTTCTAGTGACGAAATATCTCATATCAACCAATCCGCGAATGGTTACGCGACCGCGCCGACTTCGCGCAGATCGCCGATCCGCTGGTCGTCATACCCCAGCCACTCGCGCAGGATTTCGTCGCTCTGCTCGCCCATCGCGGGCGGCGGTAGGGGCCGACGCGAAGGCTCGTCGCGCCAGTGTACCGCACCCGCCAAGAGCTTGTATCGCCGGCCAGCCGAATCGACGACGTCGTGGACCATGTCGCGCGCGGCGACCTGCGGTGTGGCCAGCAACTCATCGATCGCCAAGACGGGCGAATGGGGCACCTCGGCCGCCGCCAGCAGTTTCCGCCAGGCCGCGGTCGGCCGCTGCTGAAACAGGGCCGCCAAGAGCGGAATCAACTCCTCGCGATGTGTCACCCGCTCGGGGTTCGTTCGGAAACGCGGGTCGTCCGCCCACTCGTCCTGGCCGACGGCCTGGCAAAACCGTTCCCATTGCCGATCGGCCCCCACGGCGAGCACCAGGTGACCGTCGGAGGTGGCGAAGACTTCGTAGGGTACGATTTGCGGGTGCGCGTTGCCCCAGCGTTTGGGCGGCTCGCCGGTCAACAGTGTCCCCTGCGCCACGTTCACCAGGCTGGCGAGCGTGCAATCGGCCAGCGCCAGGTCGAAGGCCCATGCCTGGCGGTCGGCCGCCGCGCGGGCGCTGTTGGCAACCAGGCCGGCGAGCACGCCGGCGGCGGCGTACAGGCCGGTGAGCACGTCGCTGATCGCCACGCCCACTTTCATCGGCGTCCCGTCGGGTTCGCCGGTGATCGACATCATGCCCGCGCTGGCCTGCATCATCAAATCGTAGCCGGGCACGGCGGCCAACGGCCCCGTGCGGCCGTAGCCCGAGATCGAACAGCTCACCAAATTCGGGTTGATCTGTTTCAATCGTTCGGGCTGCAAGCCGAACCGGGCCAACGAGTCGGGCAGGAAGTTTTCGACCAGTACGTCGGTTCGCCGCACGAGGTCATCCACCACACGGCGTCCGGCCGGGTGGTTGAGATCGAGCGCCAGCGACCGCTTGCCACGATTGCACGAAAGGTAGTAACCGCTCGGCCCACCGGCGTCGACGAACGGCGGACCCCATTGCCGCGTATCGTCACCGGCGCCGGGGCGTTCCAGCTTGACCACATCGGCGCCCAAGTCGGCCAGGAGCTGCGTGCAAAACGGCCCGGCCAGCACGCGCGAGAGGTCAAGCACCTTGAGCCCGGCGAGAGGATAACGGCCCTGGGTCATCGTCTTCATGGCTCATCCGGCGGAAGCGCGCATTGTTATCGACCCACCAGAAAGAATGGCAGCGAGGGAAAATCGGGATCCCGCTAGACCACTTCCCACTTTCCCAGCCGCCAGTATACTGGCGGCGGTGGCAGGTGAACAACGCCCCTACCTTCTTGTCGAACGAGCAAGTGATGGCCAACGCCTTTGACCCGTACCGTGAAGCCCTGGTCGTCGAGACCTTGACGATCTGGCCCGAAGAATACGACCGTTGGGACGAGCAGGAGCGCGCGCGGCTGGAACAGTTGCTGCACGCCTCACCACAAGCCGCCGCCGATCTCGATTACAATCGCCTGCACACCGGCTTTTGCCGCCAGATCACCGTTACGCCGGCCGATCTGGAACGGGTGAAGTAACGGTCCTGTCAGGCGCGCAAGAGCGATTCGATTTTGGCTCGGACCTTGCCCGAAATCGATGATGCTGGAATTCTCTGGGCGTTGACGGCCTCGGCGACGAACTGGCCCACGGCCTTTGGCAAGACACGGTTTGTCACGCCGCTTACAAGAATTCCCTCTGCCAATTGGATGAGTTTTGCGCCGGTCAATTCAATCAGATCGACATGGCGCTCGTTTACCCGCGGGTCCGGCGTACTGCCTGACGTCGGTTCAAATTCAATGCGAGCTTAGGCCAGTAGCTCGTCGTTGAAGAGGGTGTAATCAAAGGTATCGAGAAAGTCGCGGCTGGCGGCAAGCGCTGCGATGACATCTCCAAGGTTCGACCGGTCGTCATCAATCTGCCAAATGGAAAGACGGTTTTCTTTTCTTTCGTAACCAGGTCGCCCAACGGGTCTGCCGGCAATTCACCTTCCGCAAGCCAAGCAAGCGACCCCGGTCGATACCAATTCCCTTTCTTTATTTTTCTCAGGAAGAGCGACACCGCGCCGTCGCCTCCAATTGGTCCAGCACCTGTTGCATGTCGGCGCGCAAGCCTCCGCAGGATTCTCGTTCGATGGCCCGTCGCAGGAGGGGAATCGCCGCCGGATCGTCCAAATGGGACAAGCCGACGACGGCGCCGTCACGCACTGGCGCTAACGGCGAGGCCAGGCAGCTTTCAATGACGGCCATTCGAGCCGCTCGCGTCGGCGGGTGCTCGATTCGCCCGAGCACGCGTGCGGTCTCGGAGACCACCTCCGCTGGGAGAAGGCCGGACGCCAATTGACCCACCAGTATATTGAGCGCCGGTACGCCCGCATGTCCTTCGACGAGCTCCGCCAGCGACCTTGAAAACTCGTTCTCGAATCCCTCCTCAAACGATTGCTCAGCAGCCAACCGCCGCAGGGACGCCAACGTCGCCTCCGCTTCACGGATTTCCGATGTCAGCGGAGCCGTACCAACGACGCCCAGCCCGATCGGCGTGGGCGGCCTGATGCCCGCCATATTCTGTTGCTGTTGGCTCACTCGCTTGCACCCTTGTGGAACCGTTTTGCGATCGTCTAATCGTCCTCGTTTGCACTTTCATCATCCGTGCTCTTGTTGATCGTGTCAATCGTAGCGTCGAAAATCGGCGATCACATGATCACAGTTTCGCCACTTACCCCTGTCAACATCGACACCGCCAGTCTAAAGTAATAAAGGCGTAATTTCATCGAACATGGATGCTATTCGTTCAATCCGTGGACAACCCCCCGTCTGACCTCCTGACCGTCCCCGTTTCACTCGGCGATCGTAGCTACACGATCGAGATCGGCACCGGCAATCTTGCGGGCACGGCGCGATGGTTTTCCGACCGCCGCCGGGCAACGCACGCGATCGTCGTGACGGACTTGCATGTGCAACAGCCCTGGGCGATGTCGGTGGCTGAACGCCTCGGCGCCGACGGGGTGACGGTCGATCTAGTGGTCGTCGAACCGGGCGAGACGACCAAATCGGTCGAAACGGCCGACGAGCTATGGGGCAAATTCCTCGACCTGGGCGCGGACCGCAAGACGGTCGTGGTGGCGGTGGGCGGAGGCGTGATCGGCGATTTGGCCGGTTTCGTGGCCGCGACCTACGCGCGAGGCCTGGGGCTGTTGCAAATTCCCACGACCCTTCTCGCCCAGGTCGACAGCTCCGTGGGGGGCAAGGTGGGAGTGAACCTGCCCCACGCCAAGAACATGGTCGGCGCGTTCTGGCAGCCGCTGGGCGTACTGATCGACACGGCCGTGCTCGAAACGCTGCCCCCGCGCGAGTACCGCTCCGGCCTGGCTGAAGTCGTCAAATACGGCGTGATCCTCGACGCCGAATTTTTCGCCTACCTCGAAGCTCACGTCGCGGGGCTGGTCGAGCGGCAGGCCGACGTGCTGCGCCATGTGATCGCGCGGTGCTGCGAGTTGAAGGCGCAGGTCGTTCGCCGGGACGAGCGCGAAGAGACCGGCCTGCGGGCCGTGCTCAACTACGGGCATACGTTCTGCCACGCCTTTGAGACGCTGACGGGCTACGAGAAGTTTCTGCACGGCGAGGCGGTAGCAATGGGCATGCTCTGCGCATCGCGGCTGGCCGAGCGGCTGGGCCGTGTCGATGCGGCGTTTACCCTCCGGCAGCAAGATCTCTTGGAACGGCTTGGCCTTTCGGTCGAGCCGCCCGCCGGCCTCGACCCGGCCGCCGTCCTCGTGGCGATGGGCCGGGATAAGAAGGTCGAGCATGGCAAGTTACGGTTTGTCCTGCCGACGCGCATGGGGCAGGTCGAACTGGTGGGCGACGTCGACTCGGAATGGGTCGTCGAGGCGCTACGCCGCGATCGGTAGGTATACCGAACGCGGCCGGGAATGACACATTCGTAAGTCTGCATACCAACCCGCAGCGCAAGCAAGGCCGGTCGTTACGCTCCTTGCTTGCGCTGCGGGTTAGTGTCGGAGCAGGCCGCGTGCGGTATTACACCCTCTGGCTTCAAAACCTGCGATTCACTCGTCAATGGCAGGTTTCAAACCTGCCCCACGTTGGCCTTCGCTTCGCCGGCCGCCTTCTCTCCTTCCGAGCGATAGGCGTGCCAAACCAACAGTGCCGCTCCGCACACCAAAAGACTGTCGGCCACGTTGAAATTGGGCCAAACCCAGTCGTGATACTGCAAAAGGATGAAATCGCGGACGGCATGAACACGCTCCCCCACCCGTCCGGGCATCGACCACAGGCCGAGCCGATCGTAGAGATTGCCGAAAATGCCCCCCGTGACCAGGCCCAACGACACGGTCAAAAGCCGATCGCGCGCCGCTCCGGCGACAAAGAGCCAATAGACGATCGCCACGGCCGCCACCACGGAAAGCGAGGCGAACAGCCAGACCTTGCCCTGGCCCATGCCGAACAGCGCCCCCTTGTTGAGGCTGGTTTGAAAACCGCAGACGTCCTCGATCAGCCACCAGGTGCGACCATGGGGAGGGCCAAGCCAGGCGAAGACCCAACTCTTGCTCGCCAGATCAGCCAGGCAGCCCAACAGCGCCAACAACGAGAACACCGCATAGCGGCTCGTGGGAACATTTTTCATTGCCCGTCCTTGTATTCCCTCCCGGCCGCTGAACGCTCCGTCCCCGCGCTCGAGGACCACGAGTGCCGGGTCAACGGCGTTCCGATTGGCCGGCGCACTTGACGCATAGCGGAGTGTAGGGCAGCGCATTGAGACGCAGCTTGGGGATTTTGGCCTCGCATTCCTCGCATTGGCCATAGGTGCCGTCCTCGATCCGTTCCAGCGCCAGCTCGATCAGCTCGAGCGTCCCTTCCTCATTTTCCATCAGGCTCAGCGTGAACTCTTGTTCATAGTTGTCGCTGCCCAAATCGGCCATGTGGATCGGCATACTAGAGATTTCTCCGCCGCCGTCCATACGGTTTTTCTTCAAGGCCACGTCAGCCATTTGGGTCACTTCGCCACGAAGTCTCGACCGCAACGAGAGCAGCCGCTCCTTGTAAACTTTCGTTTCTGCCTTTTTCATTTCACGCGATCTCCAGCCCATTGAGTGGTTCCTGCGAACCTAGGGATCGGGGTTCACAGACTTGCCATTGTACGGTGGCTCGATTTGATAGTCAAACAAGTCGAACAACCCCGGCTTGATGGTCCGTGCCGGGTGCCTTAAACTACATGCGACCGACAAATGAGACATTTTGCCACGAGAAAGCGGTGGCTGGTGGCAGAGCCTAAGCGATGCCCGGCTAGATAGCGACCGGGGCATCGCTTAGGCTCTGCCCAAGCCACCGTGAATGTCTCATTCTCGGCCGCGCGAAGTATAAACTACCCCCTGGCATGCTTAGCGACTCTTGGAGTTCACGGCCATTCACGTTTCGACCTCTACCGATCTGGCCTTTCAACGGTGCGTCGCGCCGGCCTGCGGAACGACCTATGGCATCGATGAGGTTCGAGTCGACTGCAAGACCTGTGGCAGTTTGCTCGACGTGGCCTACGACTGGGATCGGGTTCGCCCCCCCACTTCGCTGGCGTTTTTCGAGCGAAAATGGTCGCTTCGCCACGACCCTTTGGCGTTCAGCGGGCTCTGGCGGTTCCACGAACTTTTGCCGTTCGCCCCACCCAATCAGGTTGTCACCATTGGCGAGGGGCAAACGCTTCTGCACGCTTCCGACGGCGTGGCGAAGTACGTGGGGGTGCGGCCAGGCCGGCTGTTCTTGCAGTACGAGGGAATGAACCCTTCGGGGAGCTTCAAGGACAACGGCATGTCGGCCGCCTTCACCCACGCTCGGATGACGGGCGCGGCGCGGGCGGCCTGCGCCTCGACGGGCAATACGAGCGCCTCGTTGGCCCTCTACAGTTGCGTGACCAAGCTGATGAAAGCGGTGATTTTCGTCGGTTCGGGCAAAATCTCCTTCGGCAAGCTGTCGCAGGCCCTCGACTTCGGGGCGCTCACCGTGCAAATCGCCGGCGATTTCGACGACGCGATGGCTCGCGTGCAGGAGGTATCGCGGCAACTGGGGATCTACCTGGTCAACAGCGTCAACCCGTTCCGGCTCGAAGGGCAGAAGACGATCATGTTCCGCGTGCTCGAAGCGTTGCGCTGGGAAGTGCCCGATTGGGTTGTCGTGCCTGGCGGAAACCTTGGCAACTCCAGCGCCTTCGGCAAAGCCTTCGCCGAGCTGCGCGAGCTGGGCCTGATCGACCGTGTGCCGCGTCTGGCGGTGATCAACGCCGCGGGGGCCAACACGCTCTACGAACTCGTCGAGCGCCGAGGGCTGCGCTGGAATGGAGGCGCGCCCGACCTGGCGAAGGCCACGGATTTTTACGACCAACTCGATCGGCAGCGCCGCAGGGCATCGACGATCGCCAGCGCGATTGAAATCAACCGCCCGGTGAACCTGCAAAAGTGCCTGCGCGCCTTGCAAACGTGCGACGGCGTGGTGCGCGAGGTGACCGACCAGGAGATTCTGGACGCCAAGGCGCAGGTCGGCGCCGCCGGACTGGGGTGCGAGCCGGCCAGCGCGGCCGGCGTCGCCGGGGCCAAAGTGTTACGGTCCCAGGGCGTCATCGGCGCCGACGAGCGGGTGGTCTGCATTCTGACCGGCCACCAACTCAAGGATCCCACCGCCACCGTGGCCTATCACACGACGGATCAGGACAAGTTCAACGAGGTGCTGGGAAGCCGCGGTGTCAAGCGGGCCGCCTTCGCCAACCGGGCCGTGGCCGTATCGAACGATTTAACCGAAATCATCAAGGCGATTCAACTTTATAGCTAGTCGCGGACTCAGGTCGGTGGAGATCAATCGTAAATGGGTCCGATTCAAATTGCCGTTCACGGCGCCGCGGGGCGGATGGGGCAGCGCCTGGTGGCGTTGGCCTTGGCCGACAAGGATCTACGCCTTGCCGCGGCGCTGGAATTCGCGCAGCACCCGCGCCTGGGCCAAGACGCCGGCTCGGTGGCCGGCGTCGGCGTGCTGGGCGTACCCTTGGCCGCCACGCTCGAAACGGCCTGCGACGTAGTGATCGATTTTTCCACGCCGGCCGGCGCGATGGCGATCACCGAAATCTGCCTTGCCCGCGGCATCGCGCTGGTCTTGGCGACGACCGGCTTGGAAAGCGAGGAGCGCGAGCGGGTCCGACAGGCCGCCCGCGAGATTCCGCTCTTGTGGGCGCCGAGCATGAGCCTGGCCGTCAATTTGGCGATGAAACTTTCGGCCGTCGCCGCCCGCGCGCTGGCCGACCATCCCGCCGGGGCCGACGTCGAGATCATCGAGCGCCACCATCGCTTCAAAGAGGACGCGCCCAGCGGCACGGCGCTGAAATTCGGCGAGATCATCGCCGCCGAGATGGGGCAGTCCGTCGCGCGCCATGGCCGCGAGGGGCGGCCCGGCGCACGGCCTCACGGCGAAATCGGCTACCACGCCGTGCGCGCCGGAGACAACCCCGGCGAACACACGATCGTGTTCGGCCTGCTGGGCGAAACGCTCGAAATCATCGTCCGCGCCACCCACCGCGACGGCTACGCCCACGGCGCCTTGGCCGCCGCCAAGTTTCTCGCCGGCAAGCCGGCCGGGTTGTACGGCATGAATGACGTGCTGGGATTTTGAGGAATTCTTCATCCCATGACCAAATGCGAAGAAGGCTACCTTTGCGAGGTCTGCGGCGGCGACGTCGAGGAGATGACCGACAGCGATCTTTACTTGCGGTTTGTGATCGGCCTGGTCGATCCCGAGACGCTGCACACGAGCCGCGAGCGGCATGTGCGCTGCGATCCGGCGCTGGCCCAATTCATCGTCGACGGCGACTTCGAGCCTGTCGCGGTCGAGGGTCCGTTCGATAAACGGACGCTCGACCCCGACTATGTGCGGCAGCGGGAGCGGCTCGTCACCCGCGGCTGGCGCCGCCTGCGGGAAATCCAAGGCAAGGAAGGGCTTACGATCCTCGACTACCCCTTGCCCGAAGTAAGGGCGAAGCTCGGGGAAAAGGCCGGCTAACCCGTATTCCGTATGATACTTCACGCGGCCGACAATGAGACATTTTGCCACGAGAAAGCGGTGGCTGGTGGCAGAGCGTAAGCGATGCCCCGGCTTGATAGCGACCGGGGCATCGCTTACGCTCTGCCCCAGCCACCGTGAAGGTCTCATTGTCGACCGCGTGACGTATAAGCCGTATGATTCATTATTCATGGTCCTCGCGTACGCTTGGAAAGGCGAAGGCGGGGGGTGCGGAGGCAATTGGATGCCGCTTTCGCGGCTCGCTCAGACGTCATGGGGTTATCGGAGATCGTTTTTTTTCGCTTCGCTCCCGTTTTCTTTTGCACGCCCGTTGCTGCGCAACGTGCGTGCTTTTTTCGTAAAAATGAGCCCTGGCTATTTCGTGGGCCGCCACGGACCCACGCAGCTTGCGCCGCGGGTGTTAGTGTGACGGCGGTCTGCGCGCGTATCCCCTGGGTCCATGAATCATACGGGCTAACAGCAGGTATTCAGCGCGGTGTTCAAAGCAAGTTCTCAAATTCCCTCGACGCCGTGCGAACCGGCCCGGATCTCGTTTATCGTGCCCGCCCATAATGAGCAGGCGCTCCTGGGCCGGACGCTGGAGAGTATCGCGTCGGCCGCGGCCGGCCTTGGCCTTCCATGCGAGATGATCGTCGTCGACGACGCGTCGACCGACCGGACGGCCGAGATCGCAAGGGCGCACGGCGCCGCGGTCGTCGCGGTGCGACTTCGGCAAATCGCCGCCGTCCGCAACGCCGGCGCGAAAGCGGCGACGAGCGACGTGTTCGTGTTCGTCGATGCCGATACGGTACTGCCGGCCGACACGCTTCGCGCCGCCTTGGCCGAATTGGACGCCGGCGCGGTGGGCGGCGGGGCAACCGTCCGCTTCGACGGCCCGGTGGCGCTCTGGGCCCGCTGCGGTCTGGCGATGTTCACGGTCGGAGCCCGACTCTTGCGTTGGACGGCCGGCTGTTTCGTCTTCGTGCGGCGCCAAGCGTTCGAGGCGGTGGGAGGCTTCGACGAGCGCTATTACGCGGCCGAGGAATTGGTGCTCAGCATGGCGCTCAAGCGTCAGGGGCGGTTCGTGATTCTCCGTCTGCCGATCGTCACGTCGGCCCGAAAAGGGACGCCCCAAGAGATGTGGCGATTCGGCGCCGTCCTGTTGCGGCTCATCTTCCGCGGCCACGGCGTACTCAGGCGGCGCGAGGGGCTGGGCATCTGGTACGAGCGCCGGATGGCAATTCCCCACCTTGATACTTCGCAAAGCCTGTGCCGGGCCGGTGTGGCCCAGACCGACATCACACCGCCGGTGGGTATTTATCATCGCATGTGGGGCGCGGCGCGACACGACCGCTCGACCGGCATTCACCGGCCGCTGACCGCCACGGCGCTCGTGTTGTCGGCGGCGCCCGAGACGTTCGCGCACTCGTCGGTGGGCGCCCACGAGCTGGCGCTGGTCGCCGTCGACCATTGCCTGCTTTGGCCCAAAGAGATGGCAACGCTCCTGGGCCGCGTCTCGGCGGCCACTGGCGTGGCCGACGACCGTCTGCTGGTGATGTTCTCGCACACGCACGGTGCGGGCTTGATGGGTCTGGAACGCGCCGAGTTGCCGGGTGGTGACCTGATCGCCCCTTACCTCGATGAATTGGCCGTGAAGCTGGCCACCCTCGTCCGGCAAGCCAAGAACGAAATGCAAGCGGTGACGATCACCTACGGCACCGGCCACTGCTCGCTGGGCGGCCATCGCGACCTGTGGGACGCCGCGAGCGGACAATGGGTGTGTGGTTTCAACCCCCAGGGAGAGGCCGACGACACGGTGCTGGTGGCCAGGCTGGCTGATTTTCACGGCCGGGCGGTCGCCACGGTGGTCAACTACGCCTGCCATCCGACCACGCTGGCCTGGGACAACACCCTGATCAGCCCCGACTATGTCGGCGCTTGCCGGGAGTTGGTCGAGCAGGTAACGGCGGCGCCGATGTTCTTCATTCAAGGGGCCTCGGGCGACGTGGGACCGCGCGACGGCTTCGTCGGCGACGTCGCGGTGGCCGACGCCAACGGCCGGCAACTGGGCCATGCCGCGCTGGCGGCGCTGGAATCGCTGCCGCCCGCTTGCACGCGCTTTGAATACGCCGGGCCGGTCGTTTCCGGCGCGGTGATCGGCACCTGGAAACACCAGCCGTTGTCGTCCGACGCCCGGCGCGACAAGGCCATCTGGCGGCACCGTCGCTGGATCGTCGATTTGCCGTACCGTTGCGGGCTTCCCACGCCCGCGGAGATCGACGCCGAACTCGCGCGGCGGCAAGCCGCCGAGCGAGCGGCCCGCATGGCCGGCGACGAAGCACTTGCCCGCGCTTGCCGGGCGCAAGTCGAGGTCATGAGGCGGCAGAAGGTCCGCCTCGGTTCCCTCCCCGCGGGAAAGGCGTTTCCGTTTCCCGTGCATGTTTGGCAACTGGGCGACGCGATCTGGGTGGCGGTCGAATCGGAGCACTACCAGGCGTTTGCACGTTCGCTTCGTCGGCGATTCCCGCAAACGGCGATCGTTGTGGCGACCATCGTCAATGGTTCGATCTCAACCTACCTGCCGACGCGCGAGACCTATGGTACGGGCATTTACCAGGAGACGATCGCGCTGTTGGCCCCCGGCTGCCTCGAACAACTGATCGAGGAGATTGCCAGCCAAATCGGCCAATGGGCGGTGTATCCGGGGCGGGAGTGACGCGATCAGCGTCGCCCGTCGAGCACACCCGGCGTCACCGTTCGCATCTCGACGGCCGCCACTTCGGGCGACATGCCAGCCCGTTTGCGGCGTTCCGCTTCGCCCCAGCGGGCGCGGATTCTGGCGCAGGCTTCCCTGATTTCGTCCAGGCTCGGAGCGTGCGACGTATTCGGTAAATGACGACGCGGATTCATGGCCCGTACCTCCTCTGCTGTCCGGCAGCGCTTGTTCCGTCGCGCCGCGACGACTCAAGTGTAGCATATTCTACGCAGGGAGAGGCGAAATGGGTCGGCAATTACGTTTCCTCGTTCCCACGCTCCGCGTCCCAGTGGCCGCGGAGCGGCCGAAATTACGTTCTCACGCGGAGCGTGGGAACGAGGGACGATGGTGGGCAGTGCCCACCCTACGGCTTTGGCTCGACTTGCAGATCCAAACGTACCGCCGGTTCGCCCGCGTCGTCGGCCAGCGTGACGGGCACCGTCCAAACGACGCCGCCGGCTTTACAAAGCCCCTCAGTACCCTCCTGACAGTAGTAGTAGCTCAGCCAAACCCGGAGTTGGGCGCGCCCCGCGATCGCATTCAGCGGCAACTCGATCATGAAAGAGGTCGCGGGCTTTTCGAGCGTGACCGGCTTGCCAAGCGCGGCGCGGTCGAGCGGCCCGACATCGCCGGCGGCCTCGACACGGTAACGCAATGGGGCCAAGGGGTTCAACTTGTATCCCTCGGGCAGGTCAATCGCCACCGCCAACTTCAGTTTGCCGTGGTCCGACTTGACCGTCGCCGGCGGCACGGTGATCGGCTTGGCGCCCTTGAGTTCCGAAGGCCGCGGTTCCTCGGGCGGGACCGGCGGTTCGAGACCCGCAAGCTCGAGCGTGCTCACCCGGTTGCCGTTTTCGAGGTCGATGACGCGGATCAGGTGGTTGTTGGTGTCGGCGACGTAGAGCTTGCCGCCGGCGGCCGTAATACCCGCCGGTTCGTCGAACGCGGCGGGCTTGTCGTCGGAGCCCGGCTTGCCGGTGCCGGCGATCGTTTTGCAGGTTTTCTCGCGGGGGTCGATGACCTTGATTTTATTGTTGTAGGTGTCGGCCACGTAAAGCCGGTCCTTGTAATACGCCACGCCCAAGGCGTGCTGCAAGAGAACTTTGCCGCCTTTGCCGTCCTTGTCGCCGAAGTGGAACAACCGGCCGGCCGGCAAGTGGGCGGTGCCGATCACCGTCCGCACTTCGCCCTCGGGGTCGAACGGCACGGCGCGGATCGAGCTCCCCTCGCTGTCGGCCACGTAAAGCCACTGGCCGTCGGACGAGAGGCCGCTGGGCTGGGCGAACGAGGAGAATCCACCCTGGTACGGTTCCGGAGGGAGCAGAGGCCCGTCGACGATGTCCTCGCGGCCGTTGCCGGCATACGGACCAATTTCCGATTCGTCGAGCGGCATCTTCCAAATCTGGTGCGGCCCGGCCATGGCGATGTACAGCGTGTCGTCATGAATGCAAAGATCCCACGGGCTGTTGAGCGCCGTCTCCTTGGGCGGCCCGACGAATCGCGTGGGTCGCGGCGCGCGGGCCGCGCCATCGTCGGCCTCGCGCTCGTCGATACCCGGCCAGCCCATCCGGCTCTGGTGGCCCTGCCCGGCGATGCGGACGACGCGCTTTCGTTCCAGGTCGATCTTCCGCAGCAGATGGTTCTCGGTGTCGGCCACGTAGAGCGTCTTGCCGCGCAGAACCATCCCTTGGGGCTTGTTGAACGAGGCGGTGGCATAGCCGCCGTCGGCGGCGCCGATGGCGCCCGAACCGATCGTGTCGAGCAGGCGGCCATCGAGCCTGGCGACAACGATCCGATTGTGGTTGCTGTCGGCGATGAACAGCCGCCCGCCGGCCTCGTCGGCCAGCACCTTGCCTGGAAAACGCAGCGGCGTGCGCTCGGCCTGGTAGGCTTCGAGGTCGAAGCGCAGCGGTGTTTCGTCCAGAAGACCTTTTTTCTTGTAGTACGGCACGGCGACCTTGAGCACCCGATCGAGCAGTTCGAACTGCACCTCGCCGTTTCGCATCCAGACGGCATACCCCTCGGGGTCGATCAGAAGCACGGTCGGCCAGCTTTCGATCCCGTAGCGATCCCAGATCGCGTGGTTCGCGTCGTTCACCACCGGGTGCTGGATTTCGTAGCGCAGCACGGCCTCGGTGATGTTCTTCGAGTTCTTCTCCCCCGCGAACTTCGCTGAGTGGACGCCGATCACGACCACCTCGTTCGGGTAGGCCGCCTCGAGCTTCTTCAACTCGGGCAAGATGTGCATGCAGTTGATGCAGCAGAAGGTCCAGAAGTCGAGAACCACGAACTTTCCCTTGAGGTCGGCCAATTCCAAGGGTCCGGCGGCGTTGATCCAGGCCACGCCCCCTGCCAACTCGGGGGCCTTGATCCGGCGGGAGAACGGATTCTGCGGCGTGGCCTGCGCCTCGCCGGGTGGGGTGGCTTCGCGGGCGTCGTCCTGGTCGCCCGGCTCCGCCGCCTGGGCCGTTGTGGCATCCGGACGAGCGCATCCCGCCCCCAAGAGCAACAAGATGCCGAGATATCCACGTAGGGTGGGCGTCGCCCACAACGGACGCGGGCTAAAGCCCACGCTACGTAGGGTGGGCGCCGCCCACAACGGACGCGGGCTAAAGCCCACGCTACGTAGGGTGGGCACCGCCCACCATCCCAACGCGCGCAAGAAAACACCCAAGCGGGCGATCACTGATGGAATGCGGCGGAGACCGCCGCGGGGCCGACAAAGTGCAAGGGGTGCGAGGGTGTGCATGAGCCGCTCCGGCCGGTTGCTGCTGATCGGGTTGATACGGTTATACTGTACGCGGCCTCTATCCTACCGTACCCGCATCGGTTTAGCATACGGATACCCACTTTACGGAGATTGACGAGTTTTCCTGAATCGACCAGATTGACTTCGGAGAACCGCTACTTTTCAGTTTCGGTCCTGGGCGGTCGAATGAGTGGAGATGCCGGTCTGCGGGAACGCAACCTGCTGGTGCGTAGCGAAGTTGACATGTGGACTGATGCTTCGTATTTTCCCTTCCGGTACAATGAATCGTCGGAGGGGACTACTCTGGGAGGTGTGTACGTGCCTCGCTTGCTTTTGAGCGCCGCGGTGGCATTTCTGGTTTCGAGCACGGTATGCTCGGGTCAGGAATGGGCGCGGAAAATGTTCGAGGCCACCAGCCACGATTTCGGGGCGGTCGCTCGGGGCGCCAAGGTCGAGTACCGCTTCAACCTCTCGAACCTTTACGAGGAAGACGTTCACATCGCCGGCGTCCGTTCGAGTTGCGGCTGCACCACGCCGACGATCACCAAAGACTCGCTCAAGACCTACGAGAAGAGCGCCATCGTCGCCACGTTCAACACCCGCGCGTTCCTGGGCCAACGCAGCGCCACGCTGACGGTGACGATCGACGAGCCGTTCTACGCCGAGGTGCAACTGCGCGTGCAGGGCTACATTCGCAGTGACGTGGTGCTGAATCCGGGCGGGGTCGAGTTCGGCCAGGTCGATCAAGGCTCGCCGGCCACCAAGACGATCGGCATCACGTACGCCGGCCGAAACGACTGGGCGGTCCTCGACGTCAAGCCGGCCAGTGAAGACATCGACGCGAGCTTCGTCGAGACCGGCCGGGGCGGCGGCCAGGTGAGCTACGAGTTGACGGTACACCTCAAGCCGGACGCTCCCGCGGGCTACATCAAGGAGCAGTTGATCCTGGTGACGAATGACCGGCGGGCCAGCGAATTTCCCATCGACATTGAGGGCCGCGTCGTCTCGGCGATCACCGTTCACCCGGCTTCGTTGTTCATGGGCGCGCTGAAGCCCGGCGACAAGGTCACCAAGAAGTTGGTGGTTCAAGCCAAGAAGCCGTTCCGCATCACGGGGGTGAGCTGCGACACCCCGGAGCGATTCGAATTCGGCGTTGATGAAAACGCCAAGTCCAAGCCGGTGCATTTGCTGCCAGTGATCTTCACGGCGGGCGACAAGCCGGGCAAGATCACCTACAAGATCCGGATCGAGACCGACCTGGGAGCGGACGCCACGCTGGAGTTGTCGGCCTTCGCCCATGTGACGCGCGCCCCGGCCGAAGGCCACGCCGCCACGGAGCCGCCGGCCGACCCATGATCCGCCGCCGAGTGTGCGTCGAATTACCCGTCTATCGGCGCCCACCACCTTGTAATCCGTCTTCCCCGTGCCCAGCCTCGCCTTGCCCCTGCGCTCTCTCGTTGCTACGATGCGGGAAGGGAGAAAGTCATGATCACGTTAACCCAAGAGCAGGCCCGCGTGCTGGCCGAAACGGCGGAGTCGCCACCGCGTGTCGTTGATCCGCAGACCCAGCACATCTATTTCCTGGTGAGCGGTGACGTCTACGCACGCGCACAATCGCTGTTTGAGGAAGAGCAGGACGTGCTGGGCATGTACCCGCTCCTGGCCGAACTCGATCCGGAGGACTGGCAAGACAGGGCCGAACAATGATCTACTTGTGGACATCACCTCGCCGGACGGGGCCGGTTCGGGGCTCAGCGCGACTTCCGCCATCCGTTGTGGCAACATCTTCACACTGCATGAAAAGTTCATTCTCCGCAAGATTGGGGCATTATCCGCCGTGCTAATGCAGCAGGTCGACGATGCCCTGAGAACGGCCCTGGAGTTGCCATAGCAACCAGCCAAAGTTGGGCGTCGCGGATTGGGCAAGTGAAGGCCGCCGCCTGCCACAGCGGCTGGTTCGGCGTCAAACGCCAGGCGGGGAACCAAACGTGGCAGGTGTCATGATCATCTCCCAGACGCACTATTTCTCAATCAGCGCCAGCAGCGCCTTGTAATCCGTCTTCCCGGTCCCCAGCACCGGGATCTTCTCGACCTGCCGCACTTCGTCGAGCCGCATCACGCCGCGGAACCCGTCTTCCATCAGTTTGGCGTTGGCGTCATGCACGTTCAGCGCCTCCGTCGAAAACAAGACGATCCGCCGGCCGCCGACGGTCTCGCGCCCCTCGACGGCGACGCGCGGGCCGTCCTTCGTCGGCGGGTATCGCCGCGTGAATGGTTCCTCGAGCGCCGGCAGTGAGATCATTTCACCGCCCGCCTTCAGAAATCGCTTCATCCGCCCGCCAAAATGAACGAACCCATCGTCATCGATCGTCGCCAGGTCGCCGGTCACGTACCATCGCTTGCCGTCGATCTCCTTGAACGGCGACGGCCCGTCGTAGCCGATGTAGCCTGGAAAAATCGTCGGCCCACCTACGAGCAGCATGCCGAGCTGATTCGGTTCCAGCGGCTTCTCGGCGTCGAGGTCGAGCACGAGCAGTTCGACGCCCGGCAAGGGTCGACCGACCGTGCCGGATCGCGTCGCAGCGGGCATGTTGGCCGAGACCACCGGCGAGCACTCGGTGATGCCGTAGCCTTCCAGCAGCGCGGCATGCGGGGCCAACTCGGCGCAGCGCCCGAACAGCGCTTCGGGACACTTCTCGGCGCCGACGAGAATGAGCCGTAGCGAGTCGAGGTCGCCCGCTTTGGCGCGGTCGATGATGTAACTCAGAAAGGTCGGCGTCCCGACGAGCAACGTCGGCTTGTAGGCCGCAATCTTGCGCACCAGGCCGCCGGCGTCGGTCGGGTCGGGGTGGTGGACGACGCGCATGCCGGTTGCGAGCGGCAGCAGGCCGGTTACGCTGATGCCGAAGCTGTGGAACATCGGCAGGAAGCCGAGGATCGAATCGTTACGCGTGAGGCCAAGCACCGAGAGGCCGCTGCGCAGGTTGCCGAGCAGGTTGGCGTGGGTCAGGGGAACCGCCTTCGGCGACTTCTCCGAGCCGCTCGTGAACAGCACGACGGCCGGCTGGTCCGGCCTGATGTGCGGGATCAGGCGGCGTACTCCGCCCGGCCGCAGGCGCACGGTCAGCAGCGTCAGCAACGGTTTGAACTTGCCCAGGTTCTCGCGGATTTCTTCGAGATACAGGTACTCGGTCCCTTGGACGATGATGGCGGTGCGGTCGATGAAACCCTTCGAGCTCACGACGTGGGTCAGGTTCAAGAGCTTGGCGGCGTGGGCCAGGTTCGCGGGGCCGGTCGTCCAGTTGAGGATCACCGGCAGCTTGCCGGCCAGGTACAGGCCGAATAGCGCGATGTCACACCCGACCGACGCCGGCAACAGCAGGCCGACGTTCGGCGATTGAATCTTCGCGAAGCGCTTCGCCATCAGCAGCGCGGCGACGAGCAGCCGTTCGTAGCTGATCGCGCCGGCGAGGTCGTCGACGGCCGCCACGTCTTGGCGCGACGCCAGGGCGCGCGTCACGAACGCCGCCGCGATGGTGTCGCCGTTGATCTCCAGTGGTGAGTCGTCGCCCAGCGGCTGGAACCACGCGGCGGCCGGCGGCTTCGGCGTTCCCGTCTCGGCCAGACCTTGGGCCAAAGCCCAGATTTGGCCGAGGTTGGCCGGCACCTGTTGGCCGGAGAAGCCGAATTGCTGTTCGACCTGCAGCATGATCTCCATGCGGTCGAGGCTGTCGAGGCCGAGTTGGTCGAGCGTGATTTCCGGCTTCCGCTCCTGCTCGGTCAGGGGCCGGCGCAGCTTGTCCGCGATGAGATGGTTGACGGCATCCTTCGTCTCCGGCTTGATCTGGTTCAGATCGACCTCGTCGAGACCGCCCAGCTTCGGGAACTCGAAATGGCGTGGGCCCAAGAGGAAGTGATAGCGCACGAAGACCGGCTGCGACTGGCCCTTGGAGTTGTACCAGTTTTCGAACCAGGGGTTGATTTTCTCGCGCCGCGGTTCGGGCAACTGGTTGCGGTTCGCCTTTTCCACGGTGACGTCCACACGTCGTCGGGGAGCGAAGAACAGGAGGTTGGCGAGGATCAGGCCGAGTCCGGCGAACAGCATCTTCGTCAACTCCGGCTGTTTGCCCGTCCGGGCATAGCTGAACATGCTGCCCCAGACTCCGGTCGTGCGCACGAGCACGACGTTCGCCTCCGGCACCGCTTGCAAGATGTCGGTCAGCGCTCTGGCACCGCCGAGCACCTCGACGCCGCCGCGCTGGATGCGCCCGGAAGGCCAGAGGACGAAGTTTTCGCCCTTTTTCAAGCCGTCGATGACGGCCTTGACCGCCGTTTGCGCCTCTTCGCGGGCCTGGCTGCTGGCCTGCGAATCGAGGTCGGGCACCCGCAGGGCGTTGAGTAATTTCAAGAACGGCCGCACGAGTGGGTTGCGGAACATCGTCTCGAAGACCATGGGCCGCGGCTTCAAAGCGGGCCACAGCGCGGCCAGCACGAGCGCCGGGTCGATATAACCGGGGTGGTTCGGCAGGATCAGCACGGGCCCCTTCAGGCCCTGAACCTGGTCCAGCCCGTACACCCGCAGCCGATACCGCAGCGCGAGAACGCACCGCGCCAGGCCCCAGAGCAGGTAACGCAGCCACAGCATGATCGACCTTTTCCCAACGCGCCAAGGCAAATCCAGCTTCAGCCTTGCTCACCAGTTCTGGTTCCCCGGTTGGGCCGAAGCCGCCTCGTTGCGCGGCAACGAGACGGCCGGAAACAAACCGCAAGCGTAGCGAAGAAAACCGATCTCCGCTATCCCCACGCCGGCGAGCAAGCCCCGTGGCGGCGCGCGCCGAAACTTCGATTACAGGAGTTCCGCAATCGGCTCTCCGTCCCTCAAGATCGGAAACGCTCGGCCGCTGCGATCGTGGAACTCGTGATGCGCGTCGATGCCGAATCGTCGGTAGAGCGTGGCCAGCAGGCAGTTGCTATCCATCGCGCGTCGCACCGGTTCTTCGCCGCGCGGGTTCGTCGCCCCCACGACCTGGCCCATTTTTAATCCGCCGCCGGCGAGGAACACGCTGATCGCGCGAGGCCAGTGGTCGCGGCCCGGCCGGCCACTGGCATCTTGATATTGAATGATCGGTGAGCGGCCGAACTCGCCGCAGAAGATCAATAGCACGCGATGGTTGAGCCCACGTTGATGTAGGTCTTCGATCAGCGCCGACACGACCTGATCGAACACCGGCAGACGCTCTTCGTAGGCTTTGAAGATGTGGCAATTCACCGAGTGGTCGTCCCAACTGCTCGTACGGCCCGTCTTCTCGCTGAGGCGGAAACCGGCCAGCACCTGCACGAACCGAGCCCCGGCTTCCACGAGTCGCCGAGCCGTCAGCAGGCTCTTGCCCCAATGCGTATCGCCGTAGCGGACTCGCGTCGTTTCATCTTCGCGCGACAGGTCGAAAGCGTGGCGCATGCGTGGCCCGGCCAACATTTCGACCGCTCGGCGCTGAAACGTATCGAACGCCTCGATCCGCCCGGATCGATCGAGACGTTGCGCGACGCGATTGAGAGTCTCGAGCAGGTCGTAGCGTGTTCGCAACGTCAGAACTCCTTCCGGTGACAGTGCGAAGTTCGAACGGTTGGCATCGGTCAGATAGAGCGGCACCGGATCGTACGACTGGTTGCCGGTCCCCGACTGCGGATCGGGATCGGGCATGAACGGCGAGTAACGTGAGCCAAGATACCCCGGCCCGCCGCCATACGATTTGCTGTTTGCCAAGAACGGCGGCACGTCGCTGCTCTTCGATGCGAGCATCTTCGCGACGACCGAGCCGATGTCAGGAAACTCGGCGTCTTGCAGGTTCGCCGCGACCGACGAGTAGCCGGTGAGCAGCCGATGCGTGCCGCCGGAATGCTCGGCCCGGTTGTGGTGCAGCGAGCGAAGGATCGCGAACTTGTCGGCCAGCGTCGCCAGGCGCGGTAGCCGCTCGTTGATCTCGATGCCCGGCACTTTGGTGCGGATTGGCTTGAACGGCCCGCGAATCTCGAGCGGCGCGTCCGGCTTCATGTCGAACAAGTCGAGATGGCTCGGCCCACCGTTCGCCCAAAACAGGATGACTGAGAAATCGTCGTCCACCTTGCGACCTTGCGCGGCGGCGGCTTGTTGGGCCGCGAACAGTCCGGCCAAGTTTGGGTGTACGCTCGTCGCCAACGCGCCGAGGCTCAAACCGCCCACCGTCATCCACTGGCGACGATTCATCGGACCCGGACACGGCAGAGATGGGCGTGTTTCCATTGGACGCGACTCGCGGCGGGTTTTTGAGGGAGGGACGGCGGTTGGGGCGGACGACTGCGATTGTTACCGGGCTGTAAGATCAAGTCTCGTTCAAAGTCCCTGCCACGACTTGTCGTGGCAGGTGGCGACGGGGCTTGACCATATCGCCAGCTTGACGCACGGGCGAGCGAAAGGCAAGAGCGGCCGTGACGAACCAAACTCGGCAATGCCTGGTACATCGACAGGTGAGTCGGGTCGCCCTTCCAGTTGATCACCTCCCGCCCGTTGGCGGTGATCACGATGCTCCGTTTGCGGACGGTACAGACGATCGCGTTCGGCTTTCCGTCCTCTAGCACCCGCTTGCGGACCAGCAGCCGGTAATGGTTGGGTGGCTGGTCCTTAGGCGGAATGCCCAACCACTTGCGATAGGGATCGAATTCGTCCGACATGCCACCGTAAATTCCATCGCGAAGGTTGACGAAAGCAAGACCGCCATTATCAAGGACTTGTGGGTACTACGCCAGGATCTCGCGAATCGGCTTTCCGCCGTGCGCCACAGGGATCGGCCGGCCGTTGTCGTAAATCGGCATCTGGGGATCGATGCCCAGGCACTGGTAAATCGTGGCGCAGATGTCGCTGGTGCTGACCGGCCTCGACTTCACATAAGCGGCGTGCGCATCGGACTCGCCGCACACGGTGCCGCCGCGGATGCCCGCCCCGGCAAACAGCACACTGTAACAGTACGACCAATGGTCGCGCCCGGCGTTGGCGTTCACCTGGGGCGTGCGGCCCATGTCGCTCATCAGCACCACCAGCGTCTCGTCCAACAAGTGATTGTGTTCCAGGTCTTGCAGCAGGGCGCTATAGGTTGCGTCCAGGGCTGGCAGGGCGCCACGCAACCAGCCGAAGTTGTTGGCGTGCGTGTCCCACGAGTTGTCCGCTGGGTATTCCCAAGTCACGTTCACGAAGCGGACCCCGGCCTGTACCAGGCGCCGGGCGATGAGAGAACTGGACCCGAACAAAGTGCGGCCGTAGCGGTCGAGTAGTCCGGCGTCCACGCCGGCGAGATCGAATGCCGCCTTGAGCTTCGACGACGTCAACAGGCTGATCGCGCGTTGCTGGGTGCGATGAAGGTCGCCCAGCGAGCCCTTGGCCTCCAGGCTTCGCTGCTGACGGTTGAACTGTTGCAACAGCCCTTCGCGGGCCTGGAAGCTGTCCAGTGTGATGCCTTCAGCCAGCGTACTGTTGCCCGCGAGAAACGGCACGCCGCCCAGAACCTTGGTTTTGTCCAGATCGCGGACGACAGTCTTGTCGAATTCGGAGAAGAGCGGGTCGTAGCGCTTGCCCAGAAACCCGGCGTACGGGCCAGGATAGCGGACCACACCGGTCGCTCCGTTGCCCGCGCCCGCGAAGTTCGGCAGGTACACGTAGGCCGGCAGGTCGTCGCGCTCGTCGCGCAGGTACTCGCACACCGAGCCCATGCTGGGCGGATAGGTGTCTTTGGTGCTCGTGATGTCGGCCAGCGCGATTTCGTAGCCGGTGTAGCTGGGGAGGGGATTGTGGCAGCCCGCCTTGTGATTGACCGTCCGGACCAGCGCCGCTTTGTGCATCCACCGCGACATGAGCGGCAAGTGCTCGCAGAGTTCCATGCCGGCCACGTTGCTCGCGATGGGTTTGAACTCACCGCGAATCTTCTCGGGCGCCTCCGGCTTAAGGTCGAACATGTCTTGCGTCGCCGCGCCGCCGAGCAGGTATAACAGGATCACGCTCTTGGCCTTGGCCGGTAAGACATCGGCGGCGCAGCCCGCCGGCAGAGACACAGCGCGATTCTCCTCGGCCGCGAGCAAGCTGGGCAGGTTGAATGCGCCGCCCAGCAGTGACAGGGCACCGACCTTGAGCGTTTCGCGGCGGGTCGAACCGTCACGACGCCGTGGGTGGCCGAGCATCGTGATCATCGCGGGTGCTCCTCGTGGGCCGCCACGGCCCCCCCGAGCTTGCGCTGCGGGTTGGTGTGAGGTCAATATCTCAAGAAAAACTCGTCCGCGTTCAATAGGGCCCACAGCACACTTTCCCAGGCCGCCCGCTTGTCCGCGGCCTTCTCCACCAGGTCCAACGCCGCCGCGGCCTCATGCGGCAACGGTGGACGAGACAAGGTCGAGAGGAACAATTCGTCCAGGATTTTCGGCGCCGGCAATTGCTGGGCCAAGACTTTGCCCAAGCGGTTATCGGGCGCACGAATTTTGTCGTGGATCAACGCACCGTTTTTCAGCTCCAGCATGTGGGCCAGGCTGACGTCTCCTTCCCGCTCGCACTGGCACGCGACCTCGCGGGCAGGTTGGCCAAAAGTCTTCAGGAAAGGGTGCCGCTCCCAAGATGCGTAGGCGCCGTCCGTATAAACCACCTGCGTGTCGGGAAGTTGCACGGCCCGCGTCCCGGCCGGATAGTTCTGAAACTTCTCCGGCACTCCGGTCGCGGCGCAGAGGGCGTCGAGCAGCACTTCCGCCGGTAGCCGCTTCCGCTCAACGAGCGCATGCGAAAAATACTTGTTGTCGTCGCGGTTGGTTTCGTTGCCGTGCGAGCTGAGCTGATACGTCCGCGAATTTGCGATCGTGCGGATCAGTTGTTTCATGTCGAACTGGTGATCCACAAAGTCCTGAGCCAGGGCTTCCAGTAGCGCGTCGTTGGCCGGCGGGTTCGAGTCGCGGAAATCGTCGGGCGGATCGACGATCCCTTTGCCGAGCAACAGGAACCACACGCGGTTGACCGTCGCCGCGGCAAAAAACGGATTGCCAACGGCGGTGATCTGTTCGGCCAGCACGTCACGCCGGTCGCCGCCAGGGGCGATCACGGGCGCGGGCATGCCCATGATTTTGGGTGCGATCCGCCGGCCCGTGCGAGGATGGGTGAACTCGCGGCTGCGATCCAGATAGACGACCACCGCGTCCTCGCGAAGTTGCCAACTTCTCCCGGTCGGCGGACGGCCCGGATGATGGGCGTCCGCCTTCCCCCTGACCTGCGAAAACCAGGCGGTCAAACGGTAGTAGTCGTCCTGCGTCCAGCGCTCGAACGGATGGTTGTGGCACTTGGCGCACTGCATGCGAATTCCGAAGAAAAGCTGAGCGGTGGTCTCGGCCATCTCCCGCGGATCGCGCACGGATGGCGGCGCGCCGCTGTCGTAGGCGCCGCGGAAAAAGTTGGCGGCCGGGTTTGCGAACGTGCTTCCGCCGGCCGTCAGCAACTCGCGCGCGACCTGGTGCCAGGGTGTGTTGTCTTGGATGTGGCGGCGCAGCCAGCGGTGGTAGACATGGCTCCCTTTGATCTGCAGGTGCAACCGGTTGCACCGCAGCACATCCAGCCAGTGGTGGGCCATGAGATCGGCGAAATCGGGCCGCTCCAAAAGCCGGTCGATCATCACCGCCCGCTTCTCGGCTGAACCGTCGGCCAGAAACGCCTGCACATCCTGGGGAGTTGGCAGGATGCCGCACAAGTCGAGGAAGGCTCGGCGCAAGAACTCCTGGTCGTTGCACAGATCCGAGGGCAGAATGTTCAGCGTCTTCAGCTTGTCGAAGACGTGCCGGTCAACGTAGTTGTTTACCGGCGGGTCCGTCCAGCGGAAGTCATCGTGCGGCTCCAAGTAGGTCAGCCGCACGCAACGGATCACATCCAGATAGCGGCACAGAATGGCCGCCTCGCCCGCGTGATGCAACTCCACCAATCCGTCGCCGTCCACATGTGCCAGACTTTCGTCGCTGCTGCTGTACACGGTCAGCCGGGTGACGTCGCGAACACTTCCGTCGGAATCGTGGGCCAACACGGCCAGTTGCTGACGGCGGTCGGGAGCCCGCAGCACGCGCGACCCGGGTACGATCTCGATGTCTTTCAACTCCGGCAGTTCCACGGAATCATTCGGCATTCCTTGTTCCAGCCAAGCCAGCATCGCGCGCGCCGCGACACTGTCGGCTTTGAATCGCTTGCCTCCCTGATGCGGCACGCGACCCAGGCCCTTTTGGTAGATCAGGCTGGCCTGGGCGTCGAGCCGATCGGTGCGCCGGCCATGGGCGCCATGGGTCAATTCCACGTAATCGACGGCCGGGTCGTAACCTCGCAAGCTGAGCTTGAAACCGCCGCGACCGCTGGGGATGCCGTGACAGGCTCCCTGGTTGCAACCGGCCACGCTCAACGCGGCGATCAGGTCGTGGCGGAAACTGACCGGCAGCGGTGTGTCGAAGTTCTCGACAATGACCGGCACGCGCGCGGCATACGATCCGGCCCGCGCGACCAGTTGCGTACTGCCATCTTTGCTCGGTTGCACGAACCCACCCTCACCGACATTCACCACACCAGGAGTTTCGGCACTCCAAGTACAGAAGGGGGTCAGGTCGCGCTGGCTGCCGTCGGCGTAGCGGCCGGTGACGATAATTTGCCGCATGGCCCGCGGTCCTGACAACCGGATCGTTTCCGGCTGCGCCACCAGGGCCACCGGCTCGCCAATGCGGACGGTTCGCACTTGTTGCTCGGCTGCCGCCGCCGCCACAGGCCAGGCGGGCGCCACGATCAGAACCGCCACGATCAGGACCAGGCAAACCGGGTTCGCGATTCCTCTTTCCATATTGATGATCTTACCGGTTGCGGACATCCCTGGCAACCATCGAGGGTCCATCCTGACCGCGGTCGAGACTGAGACGTTCACGGTGGCTGGGGCAGAGCCTCGGCGATGCCCGGTCGCGATCGAGCCGGGGCATCGCTTAGGCTCTGCCACCAGCCACCGCTTTCTCGTGGCACAATGTCTCATGGTCGGCGGCGTGAAGTACCAACGCGCTACGGCCTGGGAGCGGCGGTCGAGGGATCCTCCGGCCAGGAGTGCTTTGGGTAACGCCGCCTGAGTTCTTTGCGGACTTGCGGGTAGGTGTTTCGCCAAAAGCTCCGCAGGTCGCCCGTCACTTGCTGCGGGCGCATGTTGGGCGCCAATAAATGGAGCAGGACCGGCACACGGCCCGCCGCCACACGCGGCGTTTGACGCAGGCCGAACAACTGCTGAATTCGCGCGGCGAGAATCGGCGGCTGGCCCGGCTCGTAGCGCAGCGCGATCCAGCTCCCGCCGGGCGTCCGCCAGCGCTGGGGCGCTTCGCGCTCGACGGCTTCGAGTTGCCGCGGCGTAAGCCGGGCTTTCAAGGCCGCCAGCACCGGCGCCTTGCGCAAGTCGTCGAACGAGACGCAGCCCGCGCACAGCCAGGGGAGCAACTCGCCCAGCGGATCGTCAGCGAAGACCGGCAACTCCAGTTCGGGCATGGCCTGCCGCAAGAGCCGCACGCGGGCCAGAAAGAACGTGGCCGCTTCGTCCAAACGCAACGAGCGGTCGAGACGGATCGCGGCCTCGCGGGCCAGGATCGGCGCCGCGTCGACGCCGGGCGGAATGTTCGTCGCCGCTTCGTTCAGCACCAGGTCGTCGAACCGCGTGCGGCGCCAGGCCACGACCCGCTCGCGCGCGGGGTCGAACTCGACATCGACGGTCACTCGCAGCCGTTCGGCGCCGAGCCACTCGCGCCGCACCAGCGAAGCTTGCCGCACCAGGGCCTCCGATTTGCCGACCTCCTCCAAGTCGACGCACACGAACAACTCCGCCTCGGTCACGGCGCTCTGGCGGCCGAGCCGCACGCCACGCCCGCCCACCATCAGCGCGCGCGGGCTACGCGCTTCGCGGCGGCGGGCGATCCGATCGGGAAACGCGGCGACCAGCGAACGCAAGAGCGCTTCGTCCGATTCGCACGACGGAACCGATAGCGGAACTCGTAAGAGTTCCGAGGGCTCGCCGCCGGGCTGGGAAAGTTCAAGAGCTCCGCGACCATCGGAATTCTCACGAATTCCGCTACCTGCCAATCGCCGCAGTTGATCGCGGGCGCGAAGGATGAACTTCGCCGCGCCCGCCTCCAGCGTGCCGGCCGACGAATGGCATTGACCCGTCCGCTCGAACATTTCGAGCGCCACGATCCGGTCGAGCACGTCGGAATCGCCCGTGTGATCGGCCGGCGGATCCTCCGGGCGGCGGAGCGGGTCGCGTTCGGAGAGCAAGGCGGCGGCCAGCTCGCCGCGGTCGCGCGCGCCGAAGCGATACGCTTCGAGCAACAGCCGCGCCAGTCGCGGCTGAACCGGCAGGGCCGCCATCCGGCGCCCGAGTGGGGTGCCCCGCCGGCCATCGCAGGCACCCAGCCGTTCGAGCAGCGCCAGCGCGCGTTCGACGGCCGCCGGCGGCGGCGGCTCGAACCAAGGGAGCGATGCGATGTCGCCCGCGCCCCAGCAGAGCAGATCGAGCACCGGCCCGGCCAGATCGACCCGCGCGATTTCCGGCAGCTCGTGATCGTCCAAGGCTCGCTGCTCGCGCTCGGTCCACAATCGGTAACAGACGCCCGGCGCCGTGCGACCGGCGCGGCCGGCTCGCTGGTCGGCCGAAGCTCGCGAGATGCGCTTCGTTTCCAGCCGGTTCAGGCCCAGTGCCGGATCGAGCCGAAGCACGCGTGCCAGCCCCGAATCGACGACCGCCGTGACCCCCTCGATCGTCACCGAGGTCTCGGCGACGTTCGTGGCCAGCACCAGCTTGCGGCGCTCGGCCGGCCGCAGCACCTCTTGCTGGCGCTCCAAGGGCAAGTCGCCGTAGAGCGGCAGCAGCGCCAGGTTGCGCCGGCCGGCCAGATCGTTCAGGGTTCTGGCGGTCGCGTGGATCTCGGCGACGCCGGGCAAGAACGCCAGCACGTCGCCCGCCGTGCGCGCCAGCGCCTGCTCGACCGCGGCGGCCACGGCATGCGGAACCACGCGCGGCGCGGCATGCGGCAGGTAGCTGATGTCGACCGGGAATACTCGTCCCTCGCTTTCCACGATGGGGCAGTCGCCCAGGTAACGAGCGATGGGTTGCGCGGCGAGCGTCGCCGACATGACGACGATTCGCAGTTCAGGCCGCAGCTCCAACTGGACCTTGCGGACCATGGCCAAGGCCAGGTCGGTGGCCAGGCTCCGTTCGTGGAACTCGTCGAACACGACGACACCGACGCGTTCGAGGAAGGGGTCGTCGCGGAGCATGCGGACGAAGACGCCGTCGGTGACGACGAGCATCCGCGTGTTCGGGCCGGCCCGGCGGTCGAAGCGCACCTGGTAGCCGACCTCGTCGCCGACACGGCCGCCGCGTTCGGCGGCGATCCGCCAGGCCGCGGCGCGCGCCGCCAGCCGCCGCGGCTGCAAGACGACCACCTGCGCGCCCCTGGCCAGGCCCGCGTCGTGGATGGCCGGCGGCACGCGCGTCGTCTTGCCCGCGCCCGCTGGGGCGCGCAGTACAATCGCATGGTGTTCCGCCAGCGCGCGCGTCAGGTCGGGCAAGATCGCGTCGATCGGCAAAGAGGGGGTGTTTTTCAACAAGATCCTCAAACTATTCCCCGTCGCGCGGCGCCAGCACCCCTTCGGGCCGGCCAGGCACGCGGCCACCGAGATTGCGGTGGGCGATCAGTTCCGCGAGGATGCTGACCGCGATTTCGGGCACCGTTTGGGAGCCGATGTCGATCCCCAAGGGAGCGTGGACCCGAGCCAGCGCCTCGCGTGAGATCCCCTCGGCCTCCAGGTCGTCGAAGATCAACTTGATCTTCCGCCGGCTGCCGATCAGTCCGACGTAACGCGCGCCGCGCTCGGCCAGGTGGCAGAGGGCCTCCTCGTCGTGATTGTGGCCGCGGGTGACGATGATCGCATAGGTATCGGGCGTGATTTCGAGCGACTTCAAAGTCGGCCCGATCGGTCCGGCGATCAACCGCTCGGCCCGCGGAAACCGCTCGCGGCTGGCGTACTCGGCGCGGTCGTCGACGATCCAAACGTCGAAATCGAGGTCGGCGGCCAGGTCACCGACCGCCCGGCCGACATGCCCGCCGCCGACGATCAGCAATCGACAGCGCGGCAAAACCGGCAGGTAAGCCACGCCGTGCGCGGCGCCGGCCGACGGCCGCGCCGCCAACGACGGCAGGTCGGCCGCAATGGCCGGCGGTGCGGCGCCGCCCGACGGCGGCAATTCCAGGCTGCGACCCACGAGGTTTCCGGCGGCGTCAAACAAGTAGCAACCGGGCGCCGGCAGGCTGCTCCGCTGGGCGTCGTAAACCACCGCCTCAATGGCCCCGGCGCCTTGTAAGATCAATTCGTGGAGCGCGCGAAAATAGGCCAGTTCATCGCGTTGGCCCGCTTCGGCCTCGTTCGCGGAAGCGAGCGGTTGGATGAGCACCTGCATTCGACCTCCGCAGATCAAGCCATCGTCCCAGCCGTAGTCGCTGTCGAGTTGAAAGGCGACGACTTCGGCGCGACGGCGATCGAGCGCGGCCAGGGCGCGGCGTTTGACCTCGGCCTCGACACAGCCGCCCCCCAGCGTGCCGGCCTGCGAGCCGTCGGGGAAGACGAGCATCATGGCCCCCGCCTTTTGCGGAGTCGAGCCACGGGTTTCGACCAGCCGGCAGTAAACCAGCGGTCGGCCGGCCGTCAAGGAATCGAGCAATTCAGCGAGCAACTGGCGCATGGGGAGGAGTTCTTGAGGAGGTAAGGGGCGTTTTCCAACCTTTTCAACGTACTCGCACATCCTACACGCTGAATTTAATGTTCAAAATGTCGCCGTCGCGGATCACATAGTCCTTGGGCTCCTGCCGTACGAGTCCGGCGGCCTTGATTTCACGCTCGCTCCCCAGCCGGATCAGGTCGGCGCACCGCATGGTTTCGGCGCGGATGAAACCTCGGGCCAGATCGCTATGGATGTTGTCGGCGGCTTCCAACGCGGTGCCCCCCTGCCGCAGCATCCAGGTGCGGACCTCCTTTTCACCGGCCGTGAAGTAAAGCATCTGGCCCGAGGCGTCGAGCACCGTTCGCAGCACGTCGTCACGGCGACGACCGGTCAGGCCCATTTCGGATTCGAAATCGGCCCGATCCGATTCGCTCATTCGCGCCAGTTCCAGCTCCAGTCCGACCCGCACACCGAGCATGCGCGGCCCGTGCTTCGCGGCCGACGGGGCGAAACGTTGCAGGTCATCGTCGTCGTCGGCGCAATTGACCACCACCAACGTCGGCTTCTCGCTGAGCAGGCGGAAGCTGCGCGTGGCCTTCAATTCGTCGTCGCTCATGTCGGCGGCGGCTCGCGGCGCGCCGGACTCGATGGCCGCCAGCACCCGCTCCAGCGCGGTCAACTCGAGTTGCTCCTGTTCACGGTTGGGACGCGGCTTCTTGACGCTGTCTCGCAGCCGATCGACCCGTCCTGCGACGATCTCCAAATCGGCCAGCCACAGATCTTCGCGAAAGCTCGCCAGGTCCAGTAGCGGATCGCTGCCGCCGAAGCCCGCGACCACCAGAACCAGGCAGCCGGCCTCGCGGATCAGCCCCAGGCGGGCGGCGTTCCCTTCGTGCGCGCGGCTGAGTCCGGGCGTGTCGACGAGTTCCAGCGCGGCGAGCGTGACCTTCTTGGGCTTGTAAATCTCGCATAACGGCCGCACTCGCTCGTCGGGCACCGCCGCCATGGCGCTTTGGCCGACGTGCGCCACGGCCGGATCGGCGGGCACGCCCGTAAGCCACTCGAACAAGGTGCTCTTGCCCGATCTTTGATAACCTGCCAGACCGATTTTCATACGGCGATGTGGGGATGACAAGGAGAAAAGGTGACGAAGGCAGTTGGGTTCGTGGGCGATGCCCGCCCTACATAGCTCTGTAGGGAACGCCCTCCGTGGCGTTCCGTGTCCCACCAGACGACGTCGGAACAGCTTCACGGAACGCCACGGAGGGCGTTCCCTACAGAACCCAATGCAACCATCTTAGCCTTGAAGCCGGTCGTCGTCGAAATATTGTTCCATCCGTTTCATTGAGATCCTTCTTCCGCCGTTGGTTCCGGTTTGCCCGGCGGCCAGGGCCGCGGCCAATTCGGCAAGGGTCTGTTCTATCGCCTGCGAATCGGACTTGTCCAGATCGATCCGGCCGAATCGCACCTGATAAAAGGCGTCGGCGATGCGGCGCGGCAGGTGGCAAGCGTGTTGCATGCCAGGCGTTTCAGCCAACTGGCCACCGGCCACGACGGCGAACTCGTGCTGGGTCTGGCACTCGGGGCGCCGCAGGCCGTGACACGCCAAGAGCGCCTCGAAGCGTTCGTAGAATTCGACCCGTGGCGAACTTCGCCGCCGTTTCGCCGCCGCGCGGCGTCCCATCAGCCACAGGGCCGGCCGCGCGGCAAGCTTCGCGCCGCCGTAAGCGCCCGTCACGGCGACCAGCACGGCCATCCCCAGCAGCAGCCCCCGCCAACCAAGCCAACCGTCGGCGGATACTACGCCGCCGGAGCTGACAAGCTCCCGCAGTTCCTTCTGCCGCTTCGAGTCCATTCCCAAGACGTAGTTCGACCACAAGTACTGCGTCAGGTCGGTCAGACGGCGGAAATTGAGGATTCCCAATTCGTCGGCGTTGTCCAGATCGCTGCCGGCGGACGTGGGATCGAGCTGCAGCCAGGCGCCGTATTTCCGTGCTTGTTCCGAATCGGCGAGTTGGCGGGGGAGCAAATCGGGCGGAATGAACACTTCGACCCAGGTGTGGGTGTGCAGTTCCTGGAATTCGTAATACTTGCCGGTATTGTTCCATTCCCCACCCTTGAAGCCGACGGCCATCCGCGCGGGAATCTTGACGCCACGGAGCATCAGTGCCAGGGCCGTGGCGAAGTATTCGCAATTTCCCGACTTGTGCAAGGTCATGAAGTCCTCGATCGGATCGAGGTTCCGTTCGCGCTTGACTTCCTTCAACGAATAGCGGAATTCACCCGAATTATGAAGGTACTCGCTCAGGATCTGGGCTTTGGCCAACCGCTCGCCAGGCAAGAAGTCGCCCGTCCTTTGGCGCGCGATGTCTTTCAGTCCGACCAAGGGATCGATGCCGTCCACCGCGGGGGGCAGTTGCAGCAGGTCATTGAAGTTCTTGTCATCGTCAGCCGACAGCGCGCGCGCCGCCGGAACGGCGGCGCTCTGCATGTGGTCACGGAACGCGGGAGTCGACAATTCGTATTGGAATTGGTTGTCCGTGCGGAAACCAGGACTCCGAAAAATTTGCTCACTGGATTCCGAGCGCCACAGATCGTCGTTGGCGACGGCCTTGAAGCTCGGCGCCGTTTTGAAACTCGGCGCCGTTTTGAAACTCGGCGCCACGCAAAACAGCACCGGGTCTTCGCGATCGGCGGCGATGGTGATCACCTGGCGCACCCATTCCTGCTCGCTGGGCAACTCACTGATGGGCATGGCGGGCCACTTTTGCGGCTCGCGGGATCCTTCGCCTCGTCGCCACTCGCCGTTCTCGTACCGGTACAACAGGGCGCCCCGCAACAGGGGCGCCCCGGCGATACGGTACGATTCGTTCTTCCCGTCGAAAAACTCGACCCGCATCACGTTGCTCTTGTCGTTGACAAGCTGGCCCAGTTCTCCCAACGTCATATTCTCGGAGAAGCCAACGACCCGCTGTACGATGGTTTCGCGTGGTCCCCAGTGGGCCGACTTGCCGGCCCGCGGCACCCCCAGGAAGACCAGCAGCGCGAACCCCACCGAGCCAGCGCCGAGGAGTGCGATGCGCCGCGCGAATCCCCAGGTCAAGCCGGCGTCGGCGGCGCCGGAGGTCTGCCGGCGCGCGACCCGCGCCTTGGCGGCGCCAAGCGGCCAGCGGCGCGGCGCGCCGTCCGCCGGCGCCTGGGTTTCGACCTCGGCGCGGCGGTTCCGCTCAGTTTCCGCCCGCGGCTGAAACCGCGTCTGCTCGCGGTGGAGATAAAACAGCGACAGGGCGATCAGCCCCACGAACAGGTACGCCGTCAGGAGAAGGCCGAAGGCGATGTCCAGATTCAAGGCGCTGGCCACCGCCACCTGCATCAGGCTCAAGAGCGCCAAGAGCCAGTAATTGCGGACGTTCTTACGGCGATAGAGCAGCACGAATTGCAAGTAAATCAACAGGTTGGTCATCGCCAGCAACTGGCTCTCGCTTTCATAACCTTCCCAGTCGCGCCAGGTGACGGCCAGGGCGACCAGGCCCGCCGCGTTGGACCCCATGGTGTTCAGTTGCAGCCACCCCTTGACGTCGGTCAGGTACACGGAGCTGGCGGCGACGATGACGGCCAGGACGGGCAAGGTCAGATTCCGTTCGCCCATGCCCAGCAACAGGGTGCCCAACGCCGTCAGCGTCGCCAGGCTGATCTGCAGCAATCGTTCGACTTGCATGGGCGCGTTTCCGAAGGAACTCAAACAGGTACGTAAAAATCGCTCAGTTCCGCGGCGCCCGCGTCGATCGCCAGAATCCGCCCCTGCCAGGCGCGGCGGCGTTGATCGTTCCACAGCCCGCCGAACCGCTCGCTGTCGGCGAGGTCGCACCTCCGCGTGCCTATCACCAGCACGCGCGTGCCCGGCCGAAGGTCATCGAGCACCTCGGTCAACACGTCGCCCAGGCGGTCGTCGGGGCCGGCTTGGGCCACGGCCAATTGTTCCATCGCCGCGCGCAACAGAGCGGTCGAAGTGGGACCGTGCTGGAGCCAGCGCTCCCGACCCACCACGCCGAGGCTGAGCCAGCGGCCGCCCTCGCGGCAGAGTTCGGCGGCGATCGTGGCCGCGAAGCTGACGGCCAACTCCACGTTGTCGGCGTGCCGCGCCTCGGGACGTTCGGGCTGCCAAAGCTCGACGACCACGGCCAGCGCCTGGTTCCGCTCTTGTTCGAACTGCCGCACCACCAGCGTTTGGCGCCGTGCCGAGGTCCGCCAGTGAATCCAGCGACGGCTGTCGCCGCCGCGCCAGTCGCGCAGGCCGTAGAACTCTCCCGCCCTGAAGCCCTGTTGCCTCGCCGCGCCGCCCAAGCCGAGTTCAGCCGAGTTGAGCCACTGCCGCCAGCCCATGGTGAGCCGCCCCAATCTGGGAAAGACGACCAACGAGCCCGGCTGGTGGTACGTCAGGGTATAGCGAAGAAGGCCCAGCGGAAATCGCGTCGAGAGCCGCAGGGGACCGAATCGGTATCGTCCGCGCGAGGTCAGCCGGCCGCGGTACGTGGCGCCGCGCGACTCGCCCGCGGGCACATGCGAAAACAAAACCTCCGACACCAACGGCGCCTCGCCGCGGGGCGCCCCGTCGCGCTCGATCGTATCGCCGGCCAACACCGCCCAACTCGCCAGGCGCCGGCGCCGGTTGATGAGCGTGAGCTCGACGTGCAACCGTTCTCCGGCCGAGATCGAAGCGGGAAGTTGACGCTCGATCTCGACTCGCTTCAGCGACACCTTGACCAGCCGCATACTCAGCAACAACGGGCCGGCCAACATGCCGAACAAGATGATCAACAGGTTGATCTGGCGCATCATGGCTCCGGCCAGCAGGAACCCCAAGACGGCCACGTAGTACAGGCCCTCGCGACAGAGCGTCATGTGGGATTGAATGCGCATGTCTCCTTTCTCCTTTTTTACCTCGGCACCGGCACATCATCGACGAACCTCTGGATCAACGATTCGACCGCTCCTCGCTGGCTGCCGTGCAGGTAGCCCTTGGTGATGACGCGATGCGAAAGCACGGCCACGGCGAGTCGTTTGACGTCGTCGGGCACGACGAAGTCGCGGCCTTCGATCAGGGCCAACGACTGGCTCGCCCGGTACAAGCACAGGGCGCCGCGGGTGCTCACGCCGACGTGCAATTCCTCGCTGTCGCGGGTGGCATCGACGATGTCGAGCAGGTAGTCGTGGATCGCTTCGTCGACGGCCACCTGCCGCGCCGCTTGTTGCAGTTTGAGCACCTGCTGGCAATCCAAGACGGGCGTCAAGTCGTCGACCGGCTCGCCGCCGCGGTGAATGGCGAGCACTTGCAGTTCGTGCTCGCGGTCGGGATAACCCACGCTGATTCGCAACAGAAAACGATCGAGTTGACTTTCCGGGAGCGGGTAGGTTCCCTCGAACTCGAAGGGGTTCTGCGTGGCGATGACCATGAACGGCCGAGGCAAGGGGTGCGTCGTGCCGTCGATCGACACCTGGCAATCGCTCATGGCTTCCAGCAGCGCGCTTTGCGTGCGGGGCGTGGTGCGGTTGATCTCGTCGGCCAGCACGATGTTGGCGAAGATCGGCCCCGGGCTGAAATGGAACTCGCTCGTCTTGCCGTTGAAGACGCTGCCGCCCACGATGTCGCTGGGGAGTAGGTCGGGGGTGAATTGAATGCGGCAGAATTTGGCCGCCACGCTCTTGGCCAGCGCCTTGCCGACCAGCGTCTTGCCGACGCCCGGCACGTCCTCCAGCAACACATGTTCGCCGGCCAAGAGCGCCACGGTGCAAAGCCGCACGACATCGGCCTTGCCCAGCACCACCTTGGAGATGTTGGCCTCCAGTTCGCCCACCAGGCTCTGGAGTTCTGACGCCATGAATACGCTCCAAAGGGGTTTGTGTCACTCGAACCCAATTGCATTCTACGGCTGTACGTTCGTGCGGGCAAGAGGCGGTAGATACTGCAGGCCAATCAGGATCGGCCTGCATAGCCGCGAGTTCGCACGGCTCCGGCTCGGCGGGCGTGCCGTCTTCGTTGCGCCGCCAAGGATGCAGCCGATACCAGCGTCGGGCGACGTCGTCGTCGTTCCAGGTTGCCACTTCACACGGCCGACAATGAGACATTTTGCCACGACAAAGTGGTGGCTGGTGGCAGAGCCTAAGCGATGCCCCGGCTCGATAGCGACCGGGGCATCGCTTAGGCTCTGCCCCAGCCACCGTGAATGTCTCATTCTCGACCGCGTGAAGTATAACCAAATTGCCAAAGATCCACGCGCAACCGACAAGTAACCCATTGCATGGGTCGAACCGGCGTTCCTCACGGCTGCTGGCGGAGTACGCGGTCGATCTCCCGAAGCAGCTCATCGTCGAGCCGTTTTCGATGGAATGACAACACCTCCTTAAGGTAATGGTGTTGCAGATCCTCGACGGGGGCGCCTTCGTACTTGCCCCAGGGCATCCGGATGGGTTCGGCCTCGCTCTTGATCTCCTCAATTCGCGGGTTGCAGCGGTCGGTGCGGGAGGCGTCGGCCTCGCCGTCCGCCTTGAATCCCGAATTCCGGCCCTCGGACCCCAGATCCGCCGGCATTTCGGCGGGCGATTGCGGGTCGGAAAACGTGTCGCGATCCGCTCCGTGGCTGGACCCCGAATTCTCGTTTTCTATGGTGAAATCCGGCTCTTTTGGCTCCGGCAGGCCGCTCGCTTCGTTCTCCTCGGCTGCTGTTTTGTGCTCCTCCAGGCGCCAAAAGACACGGCTACCTGGACCGAAGCCCTTTCGATAGCCCACGGCGCCGGCGATGGCCTTGGCCCGATAGACCACATGCCAGGGAATGCCCGCCTCGTTGGCCGCCGTACCCAACTCTTTGGCGGCCCTCGCGCCTTCCGCCAGTTCGCATCGCAGCCAGAGCGCCGCATCCAACTGGTCGAGTTGCCCGGCCGTGGCGTAAAGCACCGCCGAGCTCACGCCGTCGCGGCCCCAGACGATGCGCCCGCCGGGCGTCTCGAACGCCAGGCCGTTTTCCGTTTCGCCCTGCCTGTTCTTGACGGCCAGCAGATAGCGGCGGCTGGGCCGCCGGCGGTCGCGCACCACCGCGAACACCGCGCCGATCTCCCCGACTCCGGCCAGCTTGTCGAGGCAGCGGCGCAGGTCCGCGGCGCCCGGCTTCTCCGGCACGCGCGCCGCGGCGACGATCGCCACCCCGTATTTCCTGGCCAACTCGTCCAGTTTGCGCAGCATTTGCCGGTCTTCGTAGGGAAACGAACTTCCGCGTCCGTCGAGGGACAGATCCAGCGGGTCGATCACCACGAGTTTGGCCTCGGGCGTGCGCGCCAGCCACGACTCGACGTGTGCCAGGTCGCTCCAGGCGCGGAAGGGGCGCATGATGGACCCTTCCTGCTTGCCCATCTCGCGATCGGGCACGTCGCCCATGACTTCGATTCGGCTGCCGTCGGCGCCCATGAGCGCCAAGCGCGGTATGGCGAGTTGTTCCTGGTCACGGCGCAGGATCAAGAGCACATCGGCGGGTCCGGCCGCGGCGGCGCCGCCTTCGCTGGCGCCGGAGCGGGCGTTTTCCCCTTTGGCGTCGGCGTTCGCGTCTGGGAACGGCGTCCCGCGCGAGACGCGGCTGGCGAGGTCCATCAGCAGCAGGCTGGTGCCGGCGCCCGGCTGGCCGGCCACGAGCGTGAGTTGGCCCAGGGCCACGCGGCCCGGCCAGAGCCAGAGGGTGGTGGGGCAAATCTCGATGTCGCTGAGCCGGCGGACTTCCGGCGGATCGAGTGGCGGGGGCGGTTCGACGCGGTTGGTTTTGTTGATGGGCATGGGAGGGAGTGGGGTTGGAGGTTAGGGGTTGGAGGTTAGGGGTTGGAGGTTAGGGGTTGGAGGTTAGGGGTTGCTTCCGGCGGGGGCGAGCGGGGGGCGTTAGCCCCCTGTTTGTTAGGCGTTAGGCGAGCGGGGAACCTAACGCCTATCGCCCCGCCAAGGGCAAGTATACGGATGTCCCTTACGAAAGTCAAGCGCATTTTTATATATCACTGTTAGTGTATCTAATGTATTGTCATGTAACGACATAGGAATGAGGAATGAGGCGAGATTCCGCATCAAGGCAGGAGACCCACGGCTTGGCTGAGAGCCGATCTCCAAACCGCCCTGGTGGTGTAGGCGTCCCGCCTGCCCTGCGGTTTTCGGATCGCCTCTTATAGCTTGGCTGCCGCAACATTCGCCACGGCACGAACCGAAGCGGAATTCAAGACAGGATTTACAGGAGGAACAGGATAATGGCGTGGACGATGGTTCCCAAAGGTGATCGGGCCGACAGCACCGCTAGCGCGGATGATTCATGGTCCCCACACGAACCCGCGGCGCAAGCAAGGCCGGACCACACTAACCCGCGGCGCAAGCAAGGCCCAGCGTTGAGCTTAACTTGCTTGCGCCGCGGGTTGGTGTACCCCATTACAAATAATACGCGTGTCCAGTTCGGCAGGCAAGAGCCGCAGCCTCAACCCGATAGCCCAGGGCGCACCGCCCTCGGTTCCTCGCCATCGATACCCATTGTTAAGCCCCACGGGGCGCAACTTGTCCGACGGTACGCGGCGCGGCGAAGCAAGGGGATGCGTTGTTAGCCCGGCTGATTCATGGTCCCCCACCCCCCCACACGAACCCGCGGCGCAAGCAAGGCCGGACCACTCTAACCCGCGGCGCAAGCAAGGCCGGACCACTCTAACCCGCGGCGCAAGCAAGGCCCAGCGTTGGACTTACCTTGCTCGCGCCGCGGGTTGGTGTAACGGCGATTCCGCTCCGGGATCGGCATCAAAGCGATCAACCTGTCGGTCGCCTTGCGCGACGGTGATGATTTCATGGCAACTTTCCCATTCACCAAAGTGTCCACTGGGATCTTCAGACCAATCATATGGAAAATCGCCCACGACCGCGGCGCGCCCGGGAGGCGGAAGGCAGTAGGCAGAGGGCAGTCACTCGTTCCCACGCTCCGCGCTATGGCACTCAGCTAAAATGACCCACTTCTGCTCTGGTAAACTGACCCTTTGGTCCACAGCTTCGGGCATTCCAGAGCCGGTTGGGCCGCGTGCTGCCGCGAGGGTGTGGCGGGAGCGCCGG
>Ga0307372_10001696_pt1 | contig 37751 bp, 32 predicted proteins | sample OX1MG_FD_202533 | JGI IMG/M metagenome (GOLD analysis project Ga0307372, IMG submission 202533) | Soil microbial communities from Risofladan, Vaasa, Finland - OX-1 | ecosystem: Environmental > Terrestrial > Soil > Coastal area > Acid sulfate soil | place: Finland: Risofladan, Vaasa | collected...
CTCGCAGGCCCCTCTGGCAAGGTGCTGGCCTTCGAGCCGGAGCGAACGAATCTGAGTTTTTTATTAAAAAACGTGGCCGAGAACGCCTGCTCCAACGTGATGGTGTGTCCTTACGCCGTGTCGTCTGATTTCGGCTCCGCCGTTTTGCACTTGGCACGGCACAGCAGGAGCGGCCATTCGATGGTCATACCTCCTCAAAACCGCGAGGCCGGCGGCGAGCAGACAATTGTAACCGTCGGGCTCGACGGTTTCCTGCCGCAAGCGTTGCGTCCCGATGTCATCAAGCTGGACATCGAAGGCGCGGAACCCTTGGCCCTTAAAGGCATGGAACGGCTGTTGCTCGAACCGAAGCTGAAAACCGTTTTCATTGAGTGCAATTCCTCAATGCTGGCCGCGCAGGGGACGAGCTCCGAAGAGGTCCTTGGCGTCCTGCGGCGACACGGATTTTCTTGCCGCGGCCTCGATGGGATCAATTTCCTCTGCTCGAGAAGCACCCAAGCTTAAAAGTTTCGTCGGCGGGATTTAAGCGAAGAGGGAGCCGTACTTTGCGCTGATGGCCGAAAAGACTTCGGCGGCTGCCAATTGCTCCAGGCAGGCGTGATGGCCGCAGGTGGCGAAATTGATGACGCCCGAGCCCTCGGCGCGCAAGCCCATGCGCACGCAGGGAGAGCAGGCAAGCGGCCGGAAAATCTCCAGGTGCTTTTCTTTGTCCCAAAAAACGCCGTACCCCGGACGATCGGACGGGCCCCAAACGGCGGCGGTGGGAACACCCATCGCCATGGCGGCCTTGGAAAGCCCCGTGTCGTTGCCAAGAAACAAACGGCAGCGCCGCACTACCGCGAAAGTTTCCATGAGCCCGAGCCTGCCGGCCAGGTTCAGGCAGGGCGCGCCCAGCGCGGCGAGAAACCGAGCCGCCTGATCTTCTTCATCGGGACCACCCAATAAAACAATTTGAACGCCATGGCGCTCGCTTAACTTCCTGCAAACCCCAGCCCATTTCTCAGCCGCCCATATCTTGCCGTACTGGCTTTTGGGCGACCCGATGTGGAGGCCGACGGCCCGCAAGCGGTCGATTCCTTCCATGTTCTTTTCAGCCGAACGCGCCTGCTCCGAAGTTTCCGGGATATCCGGCGGGTTCGCAGCCGTCAAAGGCAGTTCACAACCCAAGGCCCTGATCAGGCGCAGATTCCGGTCCACGGTGTGCTCCGAATCCTCGGCGACCCGCACTTGGCGGTTGAGCGCGAGGCGCCGCTCAAATTCGTCGCTGATAAGCCCCCGCCGGAGGCGCCAAAGCGCGTAGCGCGCCCAGGACCACCCTTTGCGAGGCGCGATCAAAGGCCGACAGTGGCCGATGCGCACGGGAATATCCAATATCGCCGGAATAAAAAACCGAGCGGATGTGGCGTGGCTCATAATGACCGCATCGAAGCGACCACGGACAATCTTGCGGGCGATCTCCGTTTTCATATCCCGGGTGCCTGAATCCTCGAACTCCCATATCTCATCGGCGAAAGCCATCGCCGGCACAAGCTCTTCCGTGGTTGGATAGCATGGGCCCATGAAAACGATTTTTGCCTTGGGAAAGAGAAGGCGCAGGCAGCGCAGGGCGGGCAAAAGAAAAATGCAGTCTCCGATTGCCGCGTAACCTAGAATCAAAATCCGCCGAATATCCTTCGCCGGGACGCCTGGCGCGTTTCTCCGTCCAAGGGTCCGAAGCCAAAGAACCCCCAGTCCCGCCAAAACGCCCGACGCATGGATGGCTTTCCTGAACATGTTCGTTTTTAGCGGCGGGTGCCGCTGCCCCGCCAGGAGACGCCTTTATAAGACGAAATGTGGACGTCGGAGAAGTCGGCGTCGTTAAACCAGCGCGCGATTTGCTCCCTGGAAATGAAGTGGGTCCTTGGCGCGTTGAGTTTGTCAAAAACGTTTAAGAAATTATGGTTGAAGGACAGGCGCCGGAAATTGGCGAAATAATCGTAGAACGGAAGAATCGGGCGCAACGGCAGAAGGTATATCGTCCAAATCATTGGATAGAGCGCCGCAGTGAGAATCCAGGCCAGAGCTCTGAGCAGGGAATGCGGCCAGCGTCTTAAAAAAGCGCGCTTGGCGGGTTCGAGAAGCGCTCGGTTGAGAAAATTCCCCTCCCAGGAGTAGGCCCAAACGATGACGCGCCCTCCAGGACGGACGTTCTTCTTCAAATTCTCGAACGAGATATCCGGATCATCGGTGTGGTGGATGACGCCGATGCAGTACGCGCAATCAAACGGCTCCGGAAAGCGGGCTTCCGCCACGTCGCCTTCCACGATGCGGACATTGGGCAATCCCTCCGTTTCATGCTTGGCGATGTCCACGGTATTCAAGTCGAGGCCGACGACCTCGCGAGCCAACGGCGCCACCAGGCGCGCCATGTGCCCATGGCCGCAGCCGGCGTCCAGCACGCGCAGTCCGCGAAAATGCTCCAGCCGATTGGGGTAGATCCACTCCGAAAAAAGGAAAGACAGTTCTTCCGGCTTGTATTTAAAATCCTCCCACTCCCTGGCCCACTCCTTCTGTTTTTCCTGAGGCACACTCGGATCCTTAGCGAACCGGGATTTTTTCCTGATTAAGCAGGGGCGCAATCCGCTCGAGAGTTTCACGAAAAGCCGGAGAAGCGGACTCGGGGCGATAGCGGCGGCGCAGCCAGGATGAGCGGGCCGCTTTGGCCGCGCGCAGCAGCACGGAAGGAACGAAGCTCCCCCAATACACCGGCGCGAAGAACCGGCGCGCCCCCAACTCCTCTCCTAGGAACTGCCGCGCCTGGGACGGATTGATGCTCTTGACCATGAAGGAGGCCGCCGCCAAAGCCAGCGCGCGCCGCCGCGCCGGGAACTCGCTTTCCGGAAGGCCGCCGGACGCGAGCGCTGCCAAGGATTCCCGATAAGCCGTCCGATGCTCCATCGTGATCTGCTCGGCGTGAAGCCGCCGCACGGCCAGAGGCTCCCGGATAACGCCGACTTGGAGGCCGGACTTGAGCATCCGGGCGTAGAGCTCGGTGTCCTCCAGCACGCGCATGTCTTCGCGGAAATACCCGTATTCGGCGAACGCATCGCGCCGCACTGCCAAGTTCGTCGTCAGGTAGGGCAGGAACGAGTCTCCGACCGCCCACCAGCCCGGCACGCGGCCTTCGGGAATAGGCCGGCGGGGATCAAAGACGGTGCCGACGATGCGCCCCTCTCTGAGCACGTAGGCGTTCGAAAACCAGAATCCGGCCTCCGGACGTGCCTCAATCGCGCGCTTAAAAACCTCCAGACGCTCCGGGAGCCAAATATCGTCGGAATCGATGAACGTCACGAAGCGCCCGCGCGCCTGGCGGATGGCGTGATTGCGCCGCGCATGTTGGCGGCGGTTGTCTTCGAAACGCGCGAGCCGCAAAGCGGGCTCGGCGCTAAATTCCCGAAACACCCGCGGCGTATCGTCCGTGGATCCGTCGTCCAGGACGAAGCATTCGAAGTCGCGGCAGGTCTGCGCCAAGACGCTCTTGACCGCCGTCCTCAGCATGGCGGCGCGGTTGTGGGTCGGAAGGACGACGGAAAAAAACGGAGGCGCTTCGCTCAAGACTCGGCGAGAAGGCTCTCGATGCGTCCCACCAGCGTTTTGGACAGAGGCTCCGTATCGGGACCGAAGCGATCGGCGATTTCGCCGCGGCGGCCGACCAGGAACTTGGCGAAGTTCCAGGGAATTTCCCCGTTATGGCCGGATTCCGTGGTCAAAAATTTATAAAGCGGGTGAATTCCCTCGCCTTTAACCTTGATCTTCGAAAACAGGTCGAAAGTCGTCGAGTACTTCGTGCGGCAGAACTGCGATATTTCCGCGTCCGTGCCGGGCTCCTGGGCGCCGAACTCGTTGGCCGGAAAAGCGAGAACCTTGAGTCCCTTGTCCTTGAAGCGCTCGTAGAGTTTTTCCAGCCCTTCGTATTGCGGCGTGTAGCCGCATTGGGACGCGGTGTTGACCACGAGAAGCACCTGGCCCTTGTAGTCCTCCAGCTTCTTAGTGCGGCCGTCGATAGTCTTCATCTCGAAGGAATAAATTTTTCCGGCCGGCGCGGCAGTCGTCTTCATAAGTCCCCCTCGAATACGGCGCAGCCGCTCCTTGGCGCCGAACACCACGTTGGCCGCTGAAAGGCCCGCCTTGCGCGCGAATTCGCTCATTTTCAAGCGGCATTCTACATATAATCGGCAATCTTCTCCAAATGAGCTATCATAGAATCGCCCCAGGCGGGCGAATCTATGTGCGGCATCTGCGGCATCGTCTCGAAAAAAGGCCCTTTCCAGGATCGCGAACGCTTAAAGCGCGCCAACGATCTCATCGCCCACCGCGGCCCGGACGACGAGGGTTACTACGTCGAGGGCCCCGTGGGTCTGGCCATGCGCCGCCTGGCCATCATCGATCTCAAGACCGGCCGGCAGCCCATTTCCTACGCCGGCGATTCGCTCTGGATTGTCTTTAACGGGGAAATTTACAACTACCAGGAGTTGCGACGCGGCCTGCTGGCCCGCGGCCGCACGCTTAAGACCCAGAGCGACACCGAAACCATCCTGGCGCTCTACGACGAGATGGGAGCCGCGTGCGTCAACAAGCTCCGCGGCATGTTCGCCTTCGCCATTTGGGACAAGAAGCGAGAGAGGCTCTTCATCGCGCGCGACCGCCTGGGTAAAAAGCCGCTGGTCTACGCCGACACGCCAGATTTCTTCGCCTTCGCCTCCGAGCTGCGCTCCGTCGCCGTGTGGCCGGGCATTTCCGGCGAGATTTCCCCCGAAGCCCTGGACGAATATTTGTCGCTCCAATACATTCCCTCCCCCGGCACCATCTACAAATCGATCAAGAAGCTTCCGCCCGGCCATACCCTGACCCTGGAAAAAGGCCGCATTCACGTGGAGCGCTACTGGGATTTGCCGCTGGGCGCGAGGCCCAAGACCACGGATTTCGAGGAAGCCAAAGCGCTCGTCGCGGACAAGCTCAAGGAGTCGGTGCGCCTGCGCATGATTTCCGAGGTGCCCCTGGGCGCGTTTCTCTCCGGCGGCGTCGATTCTTCCATCATCGTCGCCTTGATGAGCGAGCTCTCCGAGCGCCCGGTCAAAACTTTTTCCATCGGGTTCGAGGAGCAGGCTTTCTCCGAACTCCATTTCGCCAAGACCGTCGCCCAACGCTACGGCTGCGAGCACACGGAATTCGTCGTTAAGCCTGAAATGGCGGAAGTCCTGCCCAAGCTGGCCTGGCATTACGGCGAGCCTTACGCCGACGCGTCCGCGCTCCCCTCATATTATGTTTCGCGCGAAACGCGCAAGCACGTCACCGTGGCCTTGAACGGCGACGGCGGAGACGAGAACTTCGCGGGCTACGTGCGTTATTTCGCGATGAAGTTGAGCCGGCTCTTCGATTTCCTGCCCTCGCCGGCCTTGGCCGCGCTCAAATCCGGCGCCGAGTTCCTGCCAGAGTACCACGCGCCCTACGGATTCTCCTGGCGGGTCAAGCGCTTCATGCGCTCTTTGCTGCATCCCGATTTGGCGCAGCGGCATCTCAAGGTCGTGGGCTATTTTACGGAAGAAGAGAAAGAGGGCCTCTACAGCCCCGAATTCAAATCGCGCCTCGGCAGCGATAAAGGCTCGGCGCTAAAATACCTGCAGAAAGCCTTCGAAACGTCGAAAGGGGAAGATTTCGTCAACCGCCTGCTCTACGTCGACTTCAAAACCTACCTTCCCGAGTGTCTCATGGCCAAGATGGACATCGCCAGCATGGCCAACTCCTTGGAAGCCCGCTCGCCGCTCTTGGACCACGAGTTCGTGGAGACCGTCTTCAGTCTGCCGGGCGATTGGAAGCTGCGCGGGTTGACCGGACACAAGTGGCTCATGAAGGAAGCCTTCAAGGACAAGCTGCCCGCTTCGATTTACAAGCGCGGCAAGATGGGATTCGGGATTCCCCTCGGCGCCTGGTTCCGCGGCCCATTAAAAAAATACTGGGAAGATCACGTTCTCTCTTCCCGGGCTTTGGGACGTGGTTACTTCGCCGAGCCGTCACTGCGGCGGTTTTGGGACGAGCATCAAAGCGGGCGCCGCGATCATGGCTACCGCCTGTGGGCGCTTTTGATGCTGGAGCTCTGGCACCAAAACGGCGCCCATCCGCAGTAGCCGCCTTCGGCGCCGGGCCCTAGATGTTAAGGGCGGAGATGATGAACTGCACGCCGATGGCGACCAGCATGAGGCCCATGAGGCGGTTGATGATGTTAAGCGCAATGGGGCTAAGCCTCTTCGCGCCGGACACCGCGAGGGTCAAAATCAAGTAGCTCAGCAGCGACACGAGCGCGATGACGCCGTAGAAAATGGCCGCCCTAGGAAAGGAATGCGCGTGGCCGATCAACACGATGGCGGTGGTAATCGAGCCGGGGCCGGAAAGCATGGGAATGGCCAGCGGCGTTATGGCGATGTCGTCCTTGCTCATGGCCGCTTCGGTCTCCTCGGCCGTCTCGCGCAGGGGAGAGGGCTGCGCTCGCAGCATGTCCAAGGATGAGAGCAGCAAAACCAGCCCCCCGGCGATCTGAAAGGCCTTGAGCGTGATGCCCAGCATCCGGAAAATCAAGGGCCCCCCCGCGGCGAAAGCGGTCAGCACCAGCCAGCAGACCAGGCAAGCCGTGCGCGCTATTTTTTTGCGCTGGGCGGCGCTGTCCTGCGGGGTCATCGCCAAGAACGCCGGGATGGCGGCAAACGGATCGACGATGGCGAAGAGCGAGCCGAAGGTTAGGAGCGCGTATTCGAGCATAAGCCGCTCCGATTACACCATTTTTAGGAGCGACAGCGCGTGGCCCCAGAGCGTTCCAAGGGTGCGGCGGTCCTCGTCTTCAGCGATGGCGACGCCGCAGGCCCAAAAGAGGGCGACTCCCAGAATTCCCGCGGCGATGAGTTTCGGCCAGGTGTCCAGCCAGGAATGAACGCCTAAAAGCACGCCCGCGAGGAGGCCGCCGCAGACGAAAGGCGCGTGAAGCCCGTTGGAAAAATACTCTTTCCAGCCGAGCGAAAGCACGCGCTTGTGGACGAATCCAAGATAAATCGAATCAGGGATGAGCTGAGCGAGCAGGGAGCCGAAGCCGGCGCCCGCGATTCCGTAGTGCGGAATCAAGAGCTTCCACGCGACGACGCTGATGACGGCCTGGCCCCAGACCACGACGGATGTGTAAAGAGGCTTGCCTCCGCCCATGGCCGCGGAGCCGGGGATATAGTTGAGCATCAGCATGATTTGAGCCAGAACCAAAAACCTCGCCGGCCAGACGCTGACGCTCGAGAAGCTTCCGCCGACCCAGAGTCCCAAAAACTGCGGCATCACGGCGAAAAGAAAAATATAAATGGGCAGCAGCATCCAAAGGAGCCCGCGCGAAGTTTTTAGATAAATCCGCTTGATCTCGGAGGCCGAGTCGCGCACGAAGGCCTCGCTTAAAACCGGCAGAAGCACCACCGCAACCGCGGACGGAAAAAACTGCAGGCGCTGCAGGAGTCCCGCCGGAACGGAGTACAAAGTCATCCCGGCGATGGACGTGCCTCGGGCGAGAAATATTTTGTCGAATTGGTAGGTCACGATCCAGGCGATTTGCCCCAGCCACAGGCTTAAGCCGTAGCCGCCGAATTCCCTAATCCCGTGCCCCTGCCCTGGGGCCGCGCCGCGGTCCCATAAAGGCTTGAGCACAAAGGCGGCGATGGAAACGGCGACGAAGCACAGCCCGATGTTGAGCGCGGCGTACCACCGCGCGATCCCGCGAATTCCATATCCCTCGAAAACGGCGAGCGCGGCGCCCAGGATCATCAGCCCGTTCTGCGCCACGTAAATGGCGCTTTGCCATTTAAAAATCTGCAGCCCGGCAAGCACGGACGAAGCCCACGACGTCAACGAAATCGCGAGGCCGGCGACCGCGAGACACCGCAGCGTAAACACGCCCGGAGCGACCAACGGCCCGGAAACGTGGAACACCCGGACGATCAAAAACCTGGCTCCCAATCCGATGGCCAGAGAACCCAGGGCCGGCCCGACGGCGTGCAGCGCCAGCGAATAGCCGACGGCCCGCCTGATTTTCCCCGAATCGCCCGAAGCGGCGAATTCGGAAAGGAACTTCATGATTGCGGGCGACGCTCCGAAGCATAAAATCAGAAGATAGCCCGCGACCGCGTTGAGAATGATGTAAAGCCCGTAGACTTGGACGCCGAGCTTATGGATGAGATAGGGCGCCAGCAAAAAACTCAGCGCCATGACGCACACCTGGCCCATCATGCTCCAAACCACGTTTTTGGCGAAGCGCACCGAGCGGGCGCCGTTGTTTTTAGGCATGGGATGTCGCGATGACGTCAAACCGGCTTGCATGCTACCAAATTGCCGCCGCGCGCAAAACCGATGCGATGAAATCCCATAGAAAACAAAAAGAAAGAATTAGTAGCATATGGCCCGTCGGCACAAGAATCCATGGACATCAGCGTCGTGATACCGACCTTGAACGAGGCCGCAGGCGCGCCTCCGCTGGTCTCGCGCCTGCATGCCTTGCTTTCGGGGCAGCGCTTGTCCCATGAAATCCTGGTCGTCGACGGCGGATCGACCGACGGAACGCAGGATCTTGTCCGCGCGGCGGGCGCCGACGTCCTGCACTGCCCCCAATTGGGCTACGGCCCGGCGTTTCGCCAAGGCGTGAGCGCGGCCCGCGGCGACTTCATCCTGACCATGGACGGCGACGGCTCGCACCCGCCGGAAGCGGCGCTCGACATGTGGCGGCTTCGGAACGACGCCGACTTGCTCATCGGCTCGCGCTACGTTCCCGGCGGCTCGGCCCTCATGCCCTTTCACCGGCTGGCGATGAGCCGCATCCTTAACGTTCTCACGCGCGTTTTCTACGGATTTCCAGTCCGAGACGCCTCAGGCGGCTTCCGGCTTTACCGGGCGTCCCTTCTTAAATCACTGCCGACGCGCGCCCGGGACTTCTCCATCCAGCAGGAGGCGCTCGCGCGAATTTTAAAATTAGGCGCAAAAGTTCGCGAGATTCCCATCCAGTTCAAGCCCCGCGCCGGCGGCCGTTCCAAGGCTTCCGCCCTGAATTTGGGAGCGTCCTACATGCGGCTGTTTTTCGAAATTAAATCCGCGGCGCGGGATAAAAACCCATGATTTTCTCCATCGTCATCCCCGCCTACAACGAGGAGGGCTCCGTCGCCGACATCCTGCGGCGGAGCCTGGCCGCGGCCCAAAAAATCAAGGGCGCCGGGCTCGGCGTGTCCGAGGTGGAAGTGTTGCTCGTCAACGACGGCTCATCGGATAAAACGGAAGCCATCGCGCGCGAATTCAAGGACGCGGCGGTGATTTCGCATCCGCGCAACCGCGGCTACGGCGCCGCGATCAAAACCGGATTTAGCCGCGCGCGCGGAGACCTGCTGGGCTTCCTGGACGCCGACGGCACCTGCGATCCCGACTTCTTTGTCCCCCTCATCGAGCTATGCCTCCGGGAGAATCTGGACGTCGCCGTGGGCTCCCGGCTTCATTCCGGCGCGCGGATGCCGCTGGTGCGGGTGATCGGAAACCGCCTTTTCCGCGCGCTCGTCAACGCCGTCGGATCGTCCTCCGCGACCGACGTCGCCAGCGGCATGCGCGTGCTGCGCAAAAGCTCCCTGCCGCGGCTCAACCCGCTGCCCGACGGGCTCGATTTCACCCCCGCGATGAGCGTGCGCGCTCTCCTCGATCCGCGCCTGCGGCTCAAGGAAATTCCCATGCCCTACGAGGAGCGCGTGGGAGAATCCAAGCTCAGCGTCGTCCAGGACGGCCTGCGTTTTTTGCGCATCATCCTGGAGACGTCGATGACCTACCGCCCCAGGTTTTTCTTCGGACTGGCCGCGCTGGCGTTCGCCGCGCTCGGGCTTTGGGGGCTCGCCGCGTCCTGGGGCGGGCCGGCCAGCCCGCTGCTCTACTACCTGCGCAACGGCCGGCTGGAGAATTGGATGATTTTCCGGTGCGTCTTCGTGAGTTGGTGCCTGTCTTCCGCCGCTTTCCTGGCCGCTTTCGGATGGACGACGCAGTCCCTGGTCCGAGCGGTCAACGAGGAGGATTTCCGGCCCAGGTCCGGCGTTTTCGTGGCGCTCGCCGCTGCAAGTCTCGCCTTGGGCCTGTTCCTTAGCCGGCGCATGCTGGCGTCCTACTTGTCGAGCGGGACGATTCCGACCAACTACTGGATATTCATCGTGGCGGGGACGCTTTTCGCGCTCATCAGCATTGAATTTCTGGCTTTCGCCGTTTTAGAACGCGTCGCGTTTCTGCTGAGGGAAAGAACCCGCCGGAGCCCTTGAAAACAATGAAGCTCTCCATAATCATTCCCTGCTACAACGAAGCCGCGACCATCCTTCAGGCCGTGCGCGCCGCCCAAAAGGCACCCGTCCCCGAAGCCTTCACGGCCCGGGAAATCATCGTGGTGGACGACGCCTCCGCCGACGCCACGTGGGACGTCCTGCAAAAGGAAATCGCCCGGGACGAAAGCATGAAGCTGGTCCGCCATGAGCGCAACCGCGGCAAGGGCGCGGCCTTGCGCAGCGGCTTTGAGCGCGCCTCCGGGGACGTCCTCATCATCCAGGACGCCGATCTGGAATACGACCCGACGGAATATCCGCAGCTTTTGGCGCCCATCATCGAAGGCAAGGCGGACGTGGTCTACGGCTCGCGCTTCACGGGCGCCCGGCCCCACCGCGCCGCGTATTTCTGGCACATGACGGGCAACCGCTTTTTGACTTTTCTCACCAACCTGATTTTGAACCTGAACCTCACGGACATGGAGTCGGGCTACAAGGTTTTCCGCAAGGAAGTCCTGCGCTCCATGACATTAAAGGAGAACCGCTTCGGGTTCGAGCCGGAATTCACGGCCAAGGCGACGCGCGGAGGCTGGCGCATCTACGAAGTGGGCATCTCGTATTTCGGGCGGACTTACGCGGAAGGAAAAAAAATTAAATGGCAGGACGGCGCTGGGGCCGTCTACTGCCTGCTCAAGTACGGCCTTTTCTCAAGAACGTAAAACCCGGTGTCGAAGTAGGCCGGATCCCGTTCGCTCCCCGCCCAGGGCGCCGACTCGGGAAGAAACTGCGCCGCGACGACGTAGCCGCGCAGGCCCCAGGCCTCGATTTGCTCCAGTCCATCCGCGTCGACCACCGCGAAGGCGGGCGCGCGGCGCGACGCCCAGTCTTCCCGGCGCGGCAAAACCACCAGCCGGTAGCGGTTGAAGCGCAACGGCGGCGTGTGCGCCGGCTCCGGATAGCGCAAGAGCCCCAGCGCGGACTTCTCCGGGACGTGCGCTTGAATCCAGTCGGCCGCCTCAATCCGGGTCGCGCGCCGAGTCCCCCCCCGCACGATGTTCGCCAATTGCGCGCCGCCCCGCGCGCCCGTATCGAGAAGCGCCAGGCACAAGCATGCCGCGGCAACCCAGCGCGGCAGGGCGAGAATAAAATCCACGGCCAAAAGCACGCCGACCGCGGCCATAGGGTAGTAGAGCCGGAACTCGTTCCAATTTCCCAGCTTAATCCAGATGACGGCGGCGCTGAAAATCGCGGCCAAAGAAAGAAACCGGCGCGGCCCCCGGCGCAGCGCTCCGACCGCAAGCCCCAGAGCCGCCAGCGCGGCGAGGACAATTCCCAGGCTCTGCGCGGCGCCGCCCCAAAAGTTTAAGACCTCCCGCCCCAGTCCAAGGCCTTGCGCGGCGGCGGCGCCCCGAGGATAAATTTCCATCTCCCACCAAAAATCACGGAAGGAAAAAACAAGATAGGGATTAAAAGCCGCGCAGACCGCTGCCGCCATGCCCGCCGCGCCCGCGGCTCTGCGCCATTCGTTTTTCTTGCTCTTGCCCTCGAATCGCCGCGTCAGCCACGCCGCAAACGGCCAAAACCCGCAGACGCCCAGCGTCAGGCACGCACCGGCGGCCAGGCCGGCGCAGACGCCGCCCCATGTGTAATCCGCTAATTTCCCCCGCGCGCAGGCCCGCACTAAAAAGAAGGCGCACGCCAGCGCCCAAAAGGCCCCGACGGCATGGGGCTTGACGAGGTGGGTATTTCCCACGGACAGCGGCGTCAAGGCAAAAAGCGCCGCGGCCCAGAACCCGGTCCAGGCTCCGGAAATTTCCCGACCGATGAAGAAAAGCGCCGCCATCAGCCCGAGGGCGAAGACAAGGACATAGAGGCGGCCGATCAGATAGAGGCGGCCCATGTCCGCGGGATGCTGCAGGTAATGGGCGACGTCGCCCGTTAACACGGCCGCGTGCGCCGCCGCGGCCGCGGCCAACGCGGCTCCCAGCGGGTAAACAAACGCGCCGCCGTACTGGATGTAGAGCGGTTCGAACTTCAGCTTCCAAGGCCGCATCTGCGCGAGAATGATGAACGCCTTTTTCTCGTCCGGATCAAGCGATTGCAGAAGGAACGACCGGCAGGAATCGATGAGAAGATTAGGAATCGTCTTCCAACCGGGCTTAAAAACGACCCGGCTGACCGCGTAAGTGACGGGCTCCTCGGAGCTTAGATCGGCGTGGGAAACCTTGATCTTCTTGTACAAGCTCCGCCACTTCTCGGCCATGCCTTCGGCCTGCGCGGCCGTCAAGGGCGCGCCGCCGGGCAGGACGTTGAGCCGCTCCGGGCCGGGGATTCCAGCCCCAAGCCCGCAAAGCCCCATGACCGCGCCGGTCAAGAGCAGCAGCGCCAAAAGCGCGGCGGCTTTGCGATCCGCTGATAGGCGCTTCCAACCGGAAGCGAACATTAAAATGCCCTCGGCCGCGCGCCTCGGCCGCGCGACGCTCCGAGGCGGATGCGGTAAACCCGCAAAACCGGCCCGGCGATTTGCCCGGGCGCCGGATCGAAGCGAGCCACCAAAATCCCTTGCTTTTGAAGCTGGCGGAAATAGGCCGCGAGCCCCGGAGAGCGCTCCGGCGTGGCGCCCATGCTGGAGGTCACGACGTAGTCGACTCCGGCCTTGCGCACGGCCGCCAGGCCGCCGCGGGCGTCCACGATGGGCGCGTCAGCCTGGCTCAAGGCCACCTGCAGGGGATAAGTGCCCAGGCTCTCGGCCGAGCGCTTGATGCGGTAAATCCAGTAGCCGCCGCCCGGCTGATAATCCGCCATCGCGCGGTAAAGACGCCAACGCGGCGAACCCTCCGCCTTGGTGCGCTCGGCAAGTTCTTCGGCTTCGTCTTTCGCCATGATGAGCCGCGGAGAATCGTTCGCCTCGTCCAAAAGAAGCGCGGAGCCCTGGGGAATGTTACGCTCAATCCACGCCTGGGCCAGCTGGCGGGTGTCCGGAAGCCGCATGGTCTTGTCCATGGCGACGCAGCGGGCCGCGCCGGGGAAAAGCGCCGCGGCGAAGACGGCGGCGGCCAGCCATGGCCGGGAGGCGGCCGCGAGCGCCTCGAACGCGTCCGAGGCCAGGAAGGCGAGCGCGGGGAAAATTCCCAGCAGATAGCGCTGCCACGCTCCATCGGGATTGTTAATAAGGAAGGGAATATAGGCCAGCACGGGCAGAGTCAGGAGCCCGGCCAATTTCCAATCCTTGCGCAGAACGATCGCCAAGCCGGCCAAAAGGGCGGCGCCGGGCACCAAGCCCGGGCCGGCGAAATGCCAGATGTTGCCGAGCACGGCCTTAAAAATGCCAAGCCGGCTCCAGGTGCCCCGAAGCGCCAAGGCTCGGGGCGCGTACATGCTGGTCCACTTCCTGAAATTCTTGTAATCAAGAAGCGCGTAGGGCGAGCCCGCCAGGAAAGCGGCCGGCACGCACGCGAGACCCTCCGCCAAGCTCCGAAGCGGCCGCCGGCGCCTGGAGAAAAAATGCGCCAGAGGCAGGGCCAGGGCCGCGGGCAGGACCGTGTACTGGCTGGAAAAAGCCAGCCCGAAGAAAGCGCCGCAAAGCCAGTGCTCCCGCCTTCCGCCGCCCCGGTAGATTCTCAAGGCGAAGAGCCAAGCGAGCGCCGCGAAGAAAAACATCAGGCAATCGGGCTTGCAGGAGTGCGAGAGCTCGACGATGACCGGGGAAAAGAGCAGGAGAATCGCCCCCCACGGCCGGCGCGAGGATTCCCGCTCCATTTTTAAGACGGCCAACGCGCCCAAAAGACCGGCGGCGGCCGACAAAACCCTGCCGATAAGATAAAAACCCGTGGGATGCCAGGCATAGAGCCCGGCGAAAGCCTCCACGCCATGGCGCAGGCCGAACCCCGACCAAATCAGAAAATAAATCCCGTAGCTGAAGAAAAGCAGGTAGGGCCATAGGGTGGGGTACTTAAAAGCGTAGGGCCGCAGGCTGCCGCCCCCGAACGACAAGGCCAGGTTGACCAGGTGCGGTTCGTCCCCGTTGAAGGTGTCCGGCAGGCCCCACATGATGCCGGCCGCGCGCAGGACGAGGGCGGCGGCAAAAAAGGCTAAAAAAGCCCACGCCCAAAGCGGAATCCGTCTGATTTTCATCCAAATTTACCCCAGGAATTCTAGCCTATTCATCGGAATGCGGCAAATGCCCCCCGCGCTTGATTCTTTCGACGTCTAAAAGCTAGATTGTTTGACGATGGCCGATCACTCGAAGAGCGACAAAGGCCGCAAGTTCCTCAAGCTCAAGCCGACCGCCGAATTCGTCGCCCACAAGGCAGTCATTTTCTGGCTTCCCGTCCTTTATTTCCTGATTTCTTCGCTTTTTTACCTGCGCACCTATGACTCCGCACAGGTCAAAATCACCATCATGCAGATGGGCGGCGTCGCCTTGATGGCCCTCTGGCTCATCCGCCTCACGGAGACGGGCTTTTCCGCGTTCAGCAAAGAGGACCTCGTGTGCCTCTCGCCGTTTTTGGCCTATCTGCTTATCGGAATTTTTTCCTATCTCCACGCCCCTTACCACATGGCGAGCACGGACTTCTTCATCCGCCGCGTTTTCTTCATGCTTGCCGCCCTCATCGTCATCTACGAATTCGACTACGAAAGCACCGAATGGCTCACCCGCGTTCTCATCTGGACGGCCTGGGTCGCCATCGGCTACGGATTCTGGCAGTTCATCGACGTGAACTTTTTCCCGCCCGGAATAGGCAAAGGCATCGACCCCTTCGTTTGGAGGGGAGCTTTCGGCACGCGCATCTTCTCCACCTACGGGAATCCCAATTTCTTCGCCGATTTCCTGGTCATCATCTTCCCCATCCTGTTCACGCAATACCTGAAAACCAAGAAGAAAAGCCTGCTGCCGCTCATGGCGATGCTGCTCGTGGATTTGATCGCGACCAACACCAAGGGCGCCTGGCTCGGATTCGCCGGAGTGGTTTTTTTCTTCGGGCTCATCGCCTTCACCTACTTCAAGGAACGGATCGCCCGCTATAAAAAACCGATTCTTGGAATCGTCGTGTTCGGCGTCTTGGGTCTGGTCGGCTACACTATCAAGGACTTGGACGCCCGCATCGTTTCGGCGAATTTCCGCCTCTTTACCTGGGAGGGAACCTGGGAGATGATCATGACCCAGCCCTGGATCGGCACCGGCATCGGCAGTTTTCCGCCCGTCTACCCCGCCTTCAGGCGCGCGCCCATCTTCCATATCGAAGGCAAGCACAACACCGAGACGGATCACTCCGAGGACGAGTATCTCGAGCAGCTCTTCGACAACGGCATTATAGGCTTCGGGGTCTTCATCTGGCTCATCGTCAGCTCGCTGTTCATCGGCTTCAAGGCCTTGGGCGAGTTGACCACGACCCTGACGCTTAAGGACGGGCGGCCGCCGCCGCGCACCTACGACTTAATGGGCTACATGGTCGCGTTCCTGGGCATGCTGGGGCATAATTTCTTCGACGTAAGCATGCGCTTTGTCTCATCGGGAGTCTACCTGGGTCTTCTCTCCGGCATGATCGTCAACCTGGCGCGCGGCCACGGGCTCTATGAAATTCACGGCCTGCGCGAATCGCAAAACCCGCCGGCGAAATCTTCAGGCGAAGAGCGGGCCCCGACGCTCTGGGAAACCCTCTCCGAATTTCTCATCTGGCCCGCGCGCATCGCCGCTTTCGGGGGAATCGTCTACGTTTCGTTTCTAATTCTTACCCAATTCAACGTTCTGCAGGGGCCGGCCTCCGCCCTCAACATGGCCGGGGAGACCCTGCAATGGTTCCTCTCCTGGGGAGTCCTGCTGGCCTGCCTCGCTTACCTGGGCTGGAAGTTTTTCCGCCTCATCCTTCTGGCGCAGAACCCCCTTGCGCCGACCATCATGGTCCTCTCTCTTTTCCCGCTCTACTTATTCTGGGGGCTTTTCAAGGCCAACATCCACCACAACATGGCCATTTTCCTGTCCAAGGAGCAGCGCTGGGACGCGGCCATCCACGAATACTATGAGGCGCACCGGCTCGATCCGAACTTCGTCATGTCCATGTACTTCCTGGGCAACGTCTTCAACGACCGCTTCGACATGAACAAGGTCTACAACCCCAACTGGGGCGACACCAACAACGTCCCCCGGGACGACTTTGAACGGGCCCTGGCGGCCTACGACGAGGTCCGGAAAGAGGCGCCCAACTACGTGCAGATGCACTACCAGGTCGGCAATCTTTACTTCAAGCGGGCTCAGTGGGCCGCCACTCACGGCCATCCCGAAGAGGTCCAGAAGTATTTTGACTTGGCCATGACCCGCTACAGGCTCTACGCCGATCTCGATCCGGTGTTCGGCCCGAATTTTCTCCGCATGGGCCAAATTGACATGATGGAGAAGCGCTACCAGGATGCCGCCAACGTCTACAAGGACTTTCTCTTGGCGCCTAAAGGCCAGGTGGCTCCCTCTCTCATCGAAAACCGCTGGCTGCGCGACACCATCCTCCATTACCAGGACTATTTCAACGTGCCGGGAATTCCCTACCCTGTCCACCGCCACGAGAACGTCGCCGAAGATCCTTCGTGCATCCCGGCTTTGACCGGCCTGGGCGACGCCGATCTCATGCTCAACAAGCTTTCCGAGGCCGAATACGCCTACCTTAAGGCCATTGCGATCGACCCGAACAAGCAGGACCCTGCCCTCGCCCAGGCCAAGCGCAATCTCTCGGTTCTCTACAGCAAGGCCAAAGCGGAAGGCCGTCTGCGCAAAGTCCCGCCTCCCTCGCCGCAATCGATCACGCCCGACTCCCTGCCCTACACCGGCTATGAAATCATACCGGCCGCGCATTGACGCGGGGCTCGCCGCTTTTTTCCTTTTTGTTTTGATCCCTCAGGGACGCGCCGCGTCTTTCCCGATGTCCGATCAAGACGTCTTTAGCGCCATGAAAACGGAAATGTCCCGTTCCCTCTCGCGGCTCCGCGAGGGCGCCTTTGCCCCCCCCTATTTCATCGCCTACAGGCTTGTTTCTGATCTAAGTTTCGAGGCCTCAAGCTCCTTCGGGGCCTTGAGCGAAAAGGAAGAGAAGCAGTCGAACACGCTCTACGTCGAAGCGCGCTACGGCGACCGCTCCCTCGACAACACGGATCTCAACTACGAGGGCGTGAGCGGCCCGGCCCAGGACAGCCCGCTGATTTTGCGCGAGGACCTGTGGCGGATGACGGACGAGGCCTACAAGGACGCCATCGCGGGCTACCTCGCCAAAAAAGCCGCTCGCTTGACGCGCTACGACGCCGATCATCTAAGCGACCTCTCCGTGGAAACGGCCACAGCCGCCTTCGTGCCGCAGGCGCCGCCGCGGTTCGACGAGGCCAAGGCCGCCGCGCTGGCCACGACGCTCAGCGCCGTTTTCAAGCGCTATCCCGACGTCTACCGTTGCGACGCGTCGGTTATCCTCGACTGGGCGCGGCGTCGCCTCCTGACCAGCGAGGGCACCGAAATCGCGAGCCCTTACCAAAGCGATCCCGACATTCTCGAACTCGACGCCATGACACGGGCGCCGGACGGAATGGAGCTGGAGCAGGACAAGTCCTGGGTCGCGCCTGATTTGGCCGGCTTCCCCCCGGAAGCGGAGCTCGAAGCCGCGGCCCAAAGCATGGCCCGCGACCTCGAGCTGGAACGCGAGGCCCCCGTGCAGCCGCCCATGACGGCGCCCGCCATCCTGGATCCGGAATTTACCGGCGTGCTTTTTCACGAGGCCATCGGCCACAAGCTCGAGGGCGAACGGCAGAGAGACCCGCAGCAAAACCAACTCTTCAAGGACATGGTCGGGCGGCGCATCATCCCTTCTTTCTTGAGCGTCATCGACGATCCGACCCTTTTCAGGTTTCAGGGCCGCATCACACACGGCTTTTACCGCTACGACGCCGAAGGCGTGCCGGCCCGGCGCGTCGTTTTGGTGGACCAAGGGGTGCTGCGCCATTTCCTGATGTCCCGCTGGCCCATCAAGGGATTTGCCCATTCCAACGGCCACGGCCGATCGAGCGCCGGCCTGCGCCCTCTCGGGCGCATGGCCAATCTCATCATCCAGGCCCAGGATCCGGTTTCTCTTCCGCAACTCAAGAAACGCCTGCTCGAACTCATCCGTCAAAGCGGCAAGCCCTACGGATTTCTGCTGGTAGGAGCCTTCGGCGGCGACAACATCAACGCCATCAACGCCGCGCAGACCCTGGAAATCCGTCCCAAGCTGATCTACCGCGTCGACGCGAAGACCGGGGCGCAGACTTTGGTCCGAGGCGTCGCCATGGTCGGCACCCCCATCGACGTCCTCAACCGCATCGTCGCGGCTGGAAACGACCAGAAGATATGCAACGCCTATTTCTGCGGCGCGGAGTCCGGCGAGGTGCCGGTCAGCCAAATCGCGCCCAGCGTGCTGGTGTCCCAAGTGGAGCTGCAAAGGCTGCCGGAGAACCGGCGGCGCCCGCCGATTCTTCCTTCCCCGCTGCGCGATGAAAAGAGATAGATTCAGGCTCATCGCCGCGGCGCTCTTGACCGCGGGATTTCTTCTGCGCCTGGGCTACTCTTATCACGTCTACCGCGCCCACGCCGCCCCCGGGTTCTCCGCGTCGCAGATTTCGGTCGCCATTGATCCGGACAGCTACAATCTCCTGGCCGAAAATCTTCTGCGCACCGGGGCCTATGAAATCGACGGGTCCGTCAACACGGATCGCGAGCCGTTCTACCCTCTGGTCCTGGCCGCGGTCCACGGCTTTTTCGGCCCTTCCCCGGTTCCCGGCATCGTCTTGAACGCCCTCATAGGGATGGGCTGCTGCGTCCTGGCCTGCCTCATAGCGCTTTGCCTCTTCGCCGACGAACGCGCCGCGCTCCTCAGCCTGGCCGCGGCCGCCTTTTATCCGGAATGGATTTATTACGGCGCCTATTTTTACCGAGAGCCGCTCATGACGCTGCTGCTCGGCCTCTGGGTTTGGCTCTGGCTCTCCCGGGGCAGCCGCTCCGAAATCCTCAACCATGCCTTGATGGGGCTTTCTTTCGGTCTCCTGGGCCTTACGCGCTCGGCCATGCTGCCCCTGGGAGCCGCGTTCGTGCCCATCGCGGCCCTGCGCATCGAGCCGCGCCGCTGGCTCAAGACCCTGGGCCTCTTCATCATCTGCGCCTGCGCCGTCGAGGCTCCTTGGGCCTGGCGCAATTATAAGGTGACCGGGCGGCTCGTGGCCGGCTCCACCATGGGCGGCTCCATGATGTATCTCTCGCTCCTCAAAAATTACGATTTGCCGGATGAGCCCTTTGAAGCGCCGCTGGCCGCCAAGGCGACTCCCTTAATCGCGCGCATCGAATCGCAAAAAATCCCCGCGGCTCAAGCCCAAGCGCTGTATTACCGGGCGTCCTGGGACATCCTGCTTCACAAGCCCGCCGTGTTTTGGGGCGCGTTTTTCCACAAAGCCCTCAAGCTCTGGCGGCTCTACCCCACGCCAGGATGGCATTACGGCCAGCGCGAGGTCCCGCTCATGATCGTAGGGCTCGTTTCCAACGGACTTTTGCTTTTGTTCGGGCTTTGGGGCGCCTTTCTAGCGTGGCGGAGAAACTACGAGGTCGGGTTCCTGCTCTCCATTCCCGCGATCACCACGCTGGTCTGCGCTCTCTACTGGGCGGTCATGCGCTTTCACACGCCCGTGATGCTGGTCTTCATGCCCTTGGCGGGATATTGCGTCGCGAATATCCTCGATCGTTTTTGCCGGAATTGAAGATGAAAAAACTTTTCTTTCTCGTTGCGGCTCTCGCTCTCGCCGCTCCCGCCCGGGCCGCGGACGCGCGGGACAAGACCATCGGCGCCGCCCTCAAGTCGGCGATTGCGGGCGCCATGAGGATGAAGGAAAGCGGTTACCCATCGCCCTATTACGTCGGGATCACGGCGACGCAATCCGAAGATCAGGAGGACGACTGCCAAATGGGCGCTCTCGGCGCACACGTCCTCCAAAAGCAAAGCTTCGTGGTGGACGCCGTCCGGGTCGGGAGCTACGCGCTCGACAACTATCCCTTAAGCGCGCCCGGAAATTTTTTGGGCGTTCCCGTCAGCCTTGACGACGGATTCGCCTTGCGCTACGGCCTCTGGCGGGCATTGGACGGCGACTACAAGAGCGCGGCCGCGGGATTTTTGCGCAAGGAAGCCCTGCGCGCCGTGCGCGGAAAAGCCGAATACGACACGGATGATTTCTCCCGCGAACGCCCGCGCGTCCGTCTGATGCCTGAGCCCGCGCCGCCGTGGTCCGACGGCCTGCTGGAGAGCGCCTGCCGGCAGGCCAGCGCCGCGTTTAGAAAGGCTCCCGATCTGCTCAGCGCGCAGTCCCGCCTGGTCGAGTCCGATTTCTGGTCCCGGCTGCGGGACTCGGAAGGCAGCAAGGTCGACTTTGGCGGCCGCTACGCCGAATTGGACATCAGCGCGTCGGCCCGGGCGCCGGACGGGCTGGAGGTCCGCGCCGGACGCAGCCTCGTGGCGGTTTCAAGCGCGGACTTTCCCTCCCCCGCCGAAATCCGCTCCAAGGCGCAGGGCGTCTTGTCGGACATTTCCTTATTAAAGGTCGCGCGGACGACGTCCCCCTTCGACGCGCCGGCCATCCTCGATTCTTCGGTCGCGGGCGCGCTCGTCCTGGCCTTGGGAGAGCGGCTCTCCGGCGAGGAACTGCGCAACCCCTACGGCGCGCAGATTTTCCGCGGCAAGCTCGGCACGCGCGTGCTTCCGCGCGGGCTGACCCTGGTAGACGACCCGACTTTGGCTTCGTTCAAGGGCGTCCTGCTGGCCGGCCATTACGCCTACGACGATCAGGGCATGCCGGCGCAGAAAGTCACGCTCGTCCGCGACGGCGTCCTTAAAAATTTTCTGCTCTCTCGCCACCCGGTCATCGGCTTTGCCCATTCCAACGGGCATGGCCGCGGCGCCCCCGGCTACTGGATCACGGGCTTTCCCGGCACGCTTATCCTGAAAGATCGCCGGCCTTTGGACCGCGCGAAGATGATCGCGCTGCTGCGCCGCGAATGCCGCAGGCTCAACAAGCCCTACGGCATCTTGGCCGAGCGCCTGCTGAGCCTGTCCCAGAACGAATCAGCCTCAGGCGAAGGCTCCGTCCGCGTCGTCTGCGAGATGGTCTATTTGGTCGACGCCCGCACCGGCACGCTGACCTTGGTCCGGGATCTCGACTTGGTCGGAACCCCGCTCTCTTTGATGAACAACATCGTGGGCGTGGGCCAGGACGCCCGGGTGGAGAACTCCGTCGCGGACGGCGTCCCGGTCTCCGTGGTCGCTCCGGATTTGCTGCTTTCCGACATCGAGACCCAGCGCTCGAACGAAAGCCCGCAAAAGGGCCCCATCCTTCCTCCGCCCGACGCGCCCAAAGACGCTTTTTCACCGCCCATCGTCCCGACCATTCCGCAGATGGTCCACGTCGAAGCCCTGCGCTACGTCCTGAAGAAAGCGCCCGCGGCCGCGCGCGTGGCGGCCCTGCCTGGAGTGGCGCGGGTGAGCGTCCGCTCAGGTCCCGCCGGTTACGTCATCGACGTCGAGATTTCCGGAGCCGACGTTCTGGAACTCGGCAAAAACGCGCGGCGGCTCGACGCGGCCATGGCGGACGAGGGCGAACTCGGCCGCTCGCTTGTGCGCCCGCCCCTGCCGCGGCCGGCTTACGAGGTCCGCTACGACGGCGCCTGGCCGCCGCCCTTATGACGAAGAACAAGGCGGTGTTCCTGGACCGGGACGGCGTCATCGTCACGGAAGCCGACTATCTCCGCCATGAAAAGGACTTAAGCCTCATGCCCGGCGCCGCGCCGGCTCTGGTCCGGCTGCGCCGCGCCGGCTTTAAACTCGTCGTGGTGACCAACCAATCCGGAGTGGCCAGGGGCTATTTCACGCTCTCGACTCTCGCGCGCATCCACCGCGCGCTGCGCCGGATGCTGCGCGAAAAAGGCGCGCGCTTGGACGCGATTTATTTTTGCCCCCACCATCCCGAGGCCGGGCGGCGCGCCGCGGGAAGGAACCGTTCTTCAGAAACGTTTTCCGCTTCCGCAGGCGTGCGCTGCCTTTGCCGCAAGCCGGGCACGGCGATGCTGGAAAAAGCCGCCAAGCGTTTTGGCATCGACTTCGCGTCCTCTTATTTCGTCGGCGACACCACCACCGATGTGCGGACGGCTAAAAACGCGGGCTGCCGCTCCATCCTGGTCAAGACCGGCTACGGCGGCAAGGACGGCGCCTACCGCGTCAAGCCCGACGCCATCGCGCGCGATTTGGCTCACGCGGCGCGCCTCATCCTGGCGCGGGAAAAGGCGCTCGCGAAGGGCCGCCGCCCATGAAAAAAATTCGCCCCGCACAGTGGCTCTGGGTTCTGGCGGCGTTTTTCATCCGCGCGGCCTTCGCCTGCAGACTGAACCCCTCGCGGTTCTACCAAATCGACGAGGGCGGCTTCGTGGCGGACGCGCACAGGCTCGCGCAAAACGGCGCGTTCGGGCCGCACGCGCTGGCTCCCTTGGTGCCCGCGTTCTTCGCCGCGTTTTTCCGCCTGCTGGGGCCGAGCCTGCTTTACCCGCGCCTCGGCGAGGCCGCGCTGGGCGCGCTGCTGGTCCTGGTCATCGGGCGGATGACGGAAGAGCTCTCCGGCTCGCGCCGGGCGGGCCTCTTCGCGCTGGCCGTTTCCTGCGTCTATCCCTTCTTCGTCTATTACAGCGGGCTTTTACTCTCCGAAATCCTTTACACGCTCATCGCGACCACGGGCCTCTGGCTGTTCGCCCGCAACCTTGAGCCCGGGCGCTTTTCGCCGGCGCTCTGGGCGGCCGGAACGTTCCTGCTGGGCCTCTCGGCCTTGGCCCGCCCCGAGGCGGAGTTCATCGTCCCCTGCCTTTTTGTCTTGGCCGCCTTTTTTATCCGCGGCGGGCGGCTCTCGCGCAAGGCGTGGGCCGCGGGCGTTCTGTGCTGGATTTTTCCCATCGCCGTCTGGTGCGCGCGCAACAAGCTCGAAGCCGGGACCTTCAAGCTAGACGATCACGGCGGCATCACGCTGCTCGAAGGCACGATGCTGCTCAACTTAAACGAAATCGACACCGGCGTGGCCGTCGCGGCCTTGGAGAAGATGCCTTTTTATCAAAAAGCGCAGTCCCTGCCCGAGCCCGAGCAGGACCGCGCGTATTTCCGTCAGGCGCTCGGCTTCATGGCCGGCCATCCCGTCCAGACCCTCGGGCAATGGGGCTACAAGTTCGTGAGCTTCTGGCGCTTCTACCCCCGGCCAGGCAAGCGCTACATCGACACCAAGACGAGCGAGCCCAACATGGGTCTGGGGCACGAGGCGCTTATCGCGGTCAGCCTTTTGACCGAGCCGTGGCTCATCCTGGGCGGCCTGTGTGGGCTTCTCCTGCTTTGGAGAAAGCGCGCGGAAATTTCCGTGCTGCTGGTCTTTATCCTGGCGACCATGGGCATCCACATGGTCAGCGTGAGCCAGATGCGCTACCGGCTGCCCGTCATGCCGGAGATGATTCTGGGATTCTGCGCCCTGGCCGATTGGCTGCTCGAGAAAAGAAAAAGGGCCTAGGCCGGGGCCCCTTCGGGCCCGGCACAGATGCAGTTCAAGGAAAAATCCAATAGCATCTAATCCGTAAAGCGGTAGCGGACAATGGCCGCGAACACCCGCCAGCCGTCGCGCCAGAAGCGGATTTTCTTTCCTTCGGCGCGGCTGCGCGCCCGGTAGAGCACCGGAACCTCGGCGAAGCGGCATCCTTTCTTGGCCAGCTTGGCCGACATTTCCCAATCGTAATCGAAGCCGCGGCTCTTGAGGACGAGGCCGCGCAGGCGCTCGGTCTTGAAGAGCTTGAACATGGTCGCGCCGTCGCTGAGCTTGGTGCCGTAGAGGAGGTTGAAAAGGCCCGTGAAACACACGCCGCCCAGGTTGACCAGCAGGCCGTAGAGCCGCTCGAATCCGCCAAAGCGCCTGAACTGCCAATGCTGCGGCGAATCGAGCACGCGCGAGCCGAACACCACGTCCGCGCGGCCGTCTTGGAGCGGCGTCAAGAGTTTGGGGTAGTCCGAGACGCTGTACTCCAAATCGCCGTCCTGGATGAGGAGGATGTCCCCGGTGATTTCCTTCAATCCCAGCGCGACCGCGGCGCCCTTGCCGCGCGGCGCTTCCTCGTAGATGACCCGCACGCCGGGGCGCTTCTCGTACTCGGCCACGATGTCCCGCGTCCCGTCGCTCGAGCGGCCCTCCACGACGAGAATCTCTTTTTCAACGCCGGAAATTTCCAGGGCCAGGACCTGGTCCAGCAAGGTGCGGATGGTGGCCCGCTCGTTGTAGACCGGGATGATGAGGGAAAGCTTGGTTCGGGGCGAAGGCGAGTGTTCGCTCACGCGCGCTGCTTCAAGTAGAAGGTCACCATGTGGCCCAGGCTCAAATGCACGTCCTCGATGACGCCGTATTGATCCGAGGCAACGACCACGGACGCGTCCACCAGGCCCTTCAAGCGGCCGCCGTCAAAACCCAGAAACGCCGCGGTCCAGGCCTTGCGTCGCCGCGCCAAGCGGGCGGCCGAAAGAAGATTTTTCGAGTTGCCGCTGCCGCTGATGAACAAGACCACGTCCTTGGGGTTCAAGAGATTCTCCAGCTGCCGGGAAAACGTCTCGTCGAAGGATAGGTCGTTGCCGACGGCGGTGATGAAGGATGGGTTATCCGCCAAGGACAAGCAGCGCACCAGCGGCTTCTTGGGGTTGGCCGCGGTCTTGGAGAAATCGACCGCCATGTGCGAGGCCGTGGCCGCGGAGCCGCCGTTGCCCATGACGAAAACCTGGCGCCCCTTGTCGCCCGCCTCGGCCACCGCCTTGGCGACGGCCTCGAATCCAGCCCAATCGACGGCGTCCCAGGCGCGGAGCAGTTCCCGGCGGTACCAGCGGGCGAAATCGCCGGGGCCCAGCTTCCCGGGCCCGGAGGAATGAAAGCGGCCCGGCAGCGTTCCTCTGATTTTCATCTTAGCGGCTGACATAAATTATTTTTGATCCCTCCGGCTCGAACGCGAAGGGAATTTCGCGCCATCCCCTGAGCGCCGAGAGGATAGTTTTCCTTTTTTTCGGCGGGCAAAACAAGAGCAGAAAGCCCCCGCCGCCCGCGCCCAGAATCTTGCCGCCCGAAGCGCCGCGCGAGAGAGCCGCGCGGTAGGCCTCGTCGATTCTGCCGTTGGACACGCCCCCGGCCAGAGTCCTCTTGATCTCCCAGTTTTCCCTCAGGATGCCGCCGATGGCCTCGACGCGGCCTTCTTGGAGCTCCCGGCGCGCCTGCCTGGCCAGCTCCCCGATGCGCGAGAGGCCCGCCTCTTTTTCGTCCATGCCCGCGCCGACTTTGCGCAGGATGCGGCCGGCGCTGCGCTTGATGCCGCTGTAGACCAGCAGAAGATGCGCGCGCAGATTTTCCAGCGTGCCGGGCGGGCAGATCAGCGGATCGACCTTGACGCTCCCGTCCGGCATGAACTCGATGAATTGAAAGCCGCCGAAAGCCGCGATGTACTGGTCCTGCTTGCCGATGGGCTCCTTCACGCGCCCGATTTCCACGACGCAGGCCTCGCGCGCGAGCTCCTCGGCCGGGCAGAAGTCCCCCTTGAAGGCGTGCAGGGCGTGCAGCACGCCCACGGTGAAGCTCGACGACGAGCCCAAGCCCGTGCCGCCCACCACGTCGGCCATGGAGGTGACCTCGACGCCGCGCCGCGGGCCGACCAGGCGCAGGCACTCGCGCAGAAGGGGGTGGCGCACGTTTTGGAGCCTGGGAACTAGTTCCGTGCGCGAATACTTGAGGATGATCTTGTCCTCGAAGTACTTATTGACCGTGACGTACATATATTTGTCGATGGCGGTGGACAAGACCGCGCCGGCTTGGCGCTTGTAGAACGCGGGCAAGTCGGTGCCGCCGCCGGCCAGGCTCACGCGGAAAGGAGTGCGGGAAATGATCATGTGGTTTTCGCTCCGGCGCCGCCGCGCGCGGCGGTGAATTTCTCCCAGCGCTCCGGCGTGCCCAAGTCCGCGAGGGTCTCGGCGGTCTTGTACGCCGCCAGGGCGTCGCCGCGGGCCAGGGCCGCCGGAAAAACGTTTTTGCCGAAGTCGCAAAGCCCCGACTCCGGAACCAGGTCCAAAAGTCCGCGCCGGACAATCCAGAGCGCGCCCGCGGCCCAGTTCTCGCAGGGTTCTCCCGGCTTGGCGCGGTAAAAGCCCGCCACGCGCTCGCCCTCGATTTTGACCAAGTCGGAATCGTAGGGATGATCCGTGGGGATGACCGCCAAGGTGGCCGCGGCCTTGCGCGTCTTGTGGAAATCGAGAAACCGCGCGCAGTCCATGTCCACGAACAAGTCGCCGTAGACGACGAGCAAATCGCCGTCCCCGGAAATCTCCGCCGCCGCGTCCTTGACGCCGCCGGCCGTGCCCCGAGGCTCCTTCTCCAAATGGTAGCGCAAACCCAGGCCGAAGTCCTTGCCGTCCGCGAAATAGCTCACCACCGTCTCGGCCTTGTGGCCCAGGCACAGGTGAACCTCGGAAAATCCCGACTTCTTAAGCCAGACCAGCAGATGCTCCAAGAGCGGCTTGCCGTTAAACGGCAGCATGGGCTTGGGCACGTCCTTGGCCGCGGCCCCCATGCGCTCGCCGCGGCCTCCGGCCACGATTACGGCGGCGACGGCGGACGGCTTCGTCATCGCAGCGCGGGCCGGGGCTTCTTGACGTAGTCGCCGCGGCTGAGCCATTTCTCGATGAGGCAGTAGAGCACGATGAAAAGGTAGCGGCTGCCCATTTCCTTGATCTTGAGCTTGGACTCGCCCGCCTTGCGGTTGGTCCAGGAGTTGGGCACCACGGCATAGCTGTAGCCCCGCACGATGGCCTTCAAGGGCAGCTCGACCGTCAAATTAAAATGCGGGCTCAAGATGGGCCGCACGCCCTCGATGACGTTGCGGCGGTAGAGCTTGAAGGCGTTGGTCACGTCGTTGTAGCGCAGCCCGAAGAGGACGCGGATGAACAAGTTGGCCAAGCGGTTGATGGCGAGCTTGAACCGGGGATAGTCGACGACCTTCGACTCCGGCGCGAAGCGCGTGCCGAAGACGCAGTCGACGCCCTTCTCCTCCATCGTCCGGAAAAAGCGCACCAGATCCTCGGGAGAGTCCGAGGCGTCGGCCATGTAGACGGCCGCGGCGTCGCCGGAAAACGACTCGAGCCCGGCCTCCACCGCGCGGCCGAAGCCCGGCGAGGATTCGTTGCGCGCCGCGCGCAGCCCGGGTATCTGCGGACGCAGCGATTCCAGAATCCTCGCGGTGCCGTCCGTGGAATGGTCGTCCACCACGACGATTTCATGCTCGATGCCTTCCGCCGAGAGGGTCCGGCTCAGCGCCCGCACGGTGCCCTCCAGGCAGCCCTCCTCATCGTGCGCCGGGATGACGACGGAGAGCTTCACGCGGCCGATTCGCAGAGGCGGCCGCGCATGGCCTCGACCATCTCGGCCAAAGTCGACTTCAAATCGTAGCGGTAGCTCCAGCCCGGATAGTCCTTCTGGAAGCGGCTCACGTCGCTCACCCACCAGATGTGATCGCCCGAGCGCGCCTTGTCCGAGAGACTCCAGGAAATTTTGTTGCCGCTGAGTTCCTCAATGAGGGATATCGCCTCCAGCATCGAGCAGTGGCTGTGCCGCGAGCCGCCCATGTTGTAGACCTTGCCCGCGCCGGGCTTCTGGAAGAAATGCCAGAAGGCGTTGACCAAATCGTAGGAGTGGATGTTGTCGCGGACCTGCTTGCCCTTGTAGCCGTGGACGACGTAGGGCGTCTTGGTCAGGGCGCAGCGGACCAGATACGCCAAAAATCCATGGAGCTCGGCGCCCGAGTGCGACGGCCCGGTCAGGCAGCCCCCGCGGAAGACCGCCGTCTTCATTCCGAAATAGCGGCCGTATTCCTGGACCAGGACGTCGGCCGCCACCTTGCTGGCGCCAAAGAGGCTGTGCTTGGACTCGTCGATGGACATGGACTCGTCGATGCCGCGCGCGGCGTAAGGATGGGAGGCGTCCAACTCCCAGCGGGTTTCCTTCTCCACCAACGGCAGGGTATTGGGCCTGTCGCCGTAGACCTTGTTGGTGGACATGGCCAGAAAGACCGCCTCGGGCGCGTGGCGCCGCGCCATCTCGAGGATGGTCAGCGTGCCGTTGGCGTTGATGGTGAAATCCGTGAAGGGCTCGCGCGCCGCCCAGTCGTGGCTGGGTTGGGCCGCGGCGTGGATGACCGCGGCGATTTCCTTGCCCCCGCTCTTGAATATTTTCTCCATCGCGGCCTCGTCCCGGATGTCCGCCGCGTGGTGCGTGAAGCGCTTGAGAGTTTTCTTCAACTCCTCGGTCTTCCAGGCGACCGAGCTCGCCGGGCCGAAAAAATAGCGCCGCATGTCGTTGTCTATGCCGACGATGTCCATCCCCTTGTCATGGAAAAATTTGGACGCTTCGCTGCCGATGAGCCCGGACGATCCAGTCACGATCGCGATGGACATTTAATTGAAGACCTCCCTTAGCCGGCGCTCGTTCTCGCGCAGCCAGCCGTGGATTTCCTCCGCGACGGCCCGCGCGGAAATCCGCGGCGCCCAGCCGAAGGCCTTTTTGGCCTTGGCGTTGTCGGAAATATAAAGCGGAATGTCGACCGGCGAGGTCTTGGGGTCGCGGCCGATGGGGATGGCGCGGCCGGAGACTTTCCGGCAGAGTTCCGTCAGCTCCAGCAAGGAGACCGCGTTGGCCGTCCCGCCGCCGATATTGTAGACCTCGCCGCTGATTTTGGGCAGGGCGCGCAGCTGCTTTTGGAGGAGCGCGAACAAATCCCGGGGGTGCAGGATGTCCCGGACCTGCTTGCCGCCGCCCTTAAAGCCGATGTAGGACAAGGGCTTGCCGAAATAATGCGCGGCCATCCAGTGGGCGAAGACTCCCTGATCCGTCTTGCCGAACTGCCCGGGCCCGGCCAGGACGCCGCAGCGGTTGACGACGGCCTTCAAGCCGTAAGTCCGGCAGTACTCCTGAATCATCATCTCGGAGCAGAGCTTGGTCGCGCCGTAGAAGGAGCGCGGCAGGTGCGTCGGGAACGATTCCGCGATGCCCGCGCGGCCCACGCCCGGCAGGCTCTGCTTGGGCGCGATTTCAAAGCGCCCGGCTTTCTCTTGCAGGCGGACGGCCCGCAGGGAATCGATGGAATAGACCCGCGAGGTGGACAAAAACACCAGCGCTCCGGCGCGCAGCCTGGCGAACTCAAGGCAGTTCAAGGTCCCGCACAAATTGGTCTCGACGACGTAGCTCGGATCTCCGCCTTGGCCCGCCAAGACCGAGGGCTCGGCCGAGGCCTCGATCATGAGGTCGAAGCGGCCGGGAAGGGCGAAAAGATCCTCCTTGGCGCGCACGTCGCCGTGGACGAAATCGACGCCCATTTTTTTGAGCCGCGGCAGGTTGATTTCAGAGCCGCGGCGCTTTAAGTTGTCCAAGGCCGTGATCCGGGCGCGCGGATTATCGGACTTGAAGGCCTCGGCCAGGCTCGCGCCCACGAAGCCCGCCCCGCCCGTAATTAAAATTCTCATGCTGGTCTATTATAATATAGCGATACATGGATAAAAAGGCCGGGCCGGCTCCGTGGCTGGGAGCCCTCGCCATGGCCTGCGCCCTGTGCGCGGGCTACCCGCTCATGGCCGTCTGGCGCGGGGCGTGGCAAAACCACTATCCCCAAGTCGCCGCCCAATGGCCCAACAACGGCCGCTTCACCATGGTGGGATGGTACGGCACCGAGCTCGCCTACGAGGAGCTGGGCTACGCGGACCGCGCCAACGACCAGGCGCACCACCTGCTCGCCTTCGACCCTTACGTCCGCGCCAACCGCACTTGGCGCCAATTCGCCATCGACCGGCTGACCTACCTCATTCTGGGCGGCTTGGACGACTTGGCCGGCGGCGTGAGCAACGCCTGGATGCTCGCCCGCTTTTTGTGCTGCGCCGCGTGGTTCCTGCTCGTCTACTTCATGGCCAACCGCCTGGCGGACTATCCCCCCTTGTCCTTTTTCAGCGCCGCGTTCGTCACGGGGTTCAGCTACATCCTGACCTTTCTTTTCCTGGGCGACTTCGTCTGGCGCGGAGGTTTCGCGCACGCGATCGGCCGCGATCTCTGGGCGCTTTTGTCCTACGGCCGCACGGAGGGCGTGCTGCGCCTGCCCCGTCCGGGACTGACCTGGGCCTTTTTGTTCCTGGCGGGAATCTGGCTGGCCAAGGCCGAGGAAAGCCGGACGGCGCGCTGGACGGTCTTAAGCGGCGTCCTGGGCGGCTTGCTGGCCTACGTCCGCATGGACGTGTGGTCGAGCTACGTCGTGGCCTCGGGCGTCTTCGCTTTGGCCGTCTCCCTCCGCGATAAAAAGCCGGCCCGGGGCTTGTGGACGTCCTTCGCCATCACCGTGCTGGTCAGCCTGCCCTACCTCGCGGTCAACTATCCGCCGGCCCCCGACATGCTCCTTAAAAGCGGGCTGCTGCCCCGGCGGGAGTTCCATCCCGATTCCCTCGCCTATCTCGCCGCGTTCCTGCTGGGCCTGCGCTACAAGAGCAAAAATCCCACGGCCCTGTTCTGCGCGGCGCTCTGCGCGGCGACCTTCGTCATGGTCAACATCGAACTGGTCACGGGATATCCCATGCAGCCTCAGCATTGGATGTTCTTCGGCAACATCTACGTGTTCCTGCTGGCCCTGGCCTTCGTCCCCAAGAGCTTCAAGCGCGGGGCCAAACTCTGGCGCGGCGCGGCCTGGGGCCTCATGCTCGCCGCCCTCTTCCAGGGGCTGTCCTACGCCGCCATCCATTATCCCTTCCAAGGACTGCCCAAGGACTACGGCGACGCCCTGGCCTGGCTCGGCCGAAACACCCCGAAAAACAGCGAGGTGCTGACCATCAATCCGGAGGTCGACGCGCTCATCCCCGCCTTCACGCGCGACAAGGTCAACACGGCCTTCGAGCTCGCGGTCTTGTCCGATTACCCCGTGCTCAAGAACTGCGAGCGCTTCGTCGCGGGCTTGAAGCTCCTGGGCGCCGACCCCAAGGCCTTCTTCGGCCAGTGCCTCTTCCATGCGCCGCACTACGGCCGCCGCCAAGTCGTGGCCATGGGCCTGCCGCGCGGCCGAATCGAGAAGAGCGACGTGGGCACGCTGCTCTTTTACATGACCCCCAAGGACCGCATCCCCGTCATCGTGGCCGAGGCCGAGAAGAGCCCGGCCGCCATCCATCCCGACTACATCTGGTTCGGCGTCCTGGAAAAGGAGTACGCCCGGCCCGATTTCGCCCGGGCCGAGCGCGGGCGCTGGCGCGCGGCCTACCGCAATCCCTCGGTCGTCATCTACGCCCGGGCCGCCAAGGACGCGCGGCCCTAGCCGCCGGAGCTCATGGCCGAGGACCCGATTCCCCTCTGCGTGGATTTGGACGGCACGCTCGTCCGCGGCGACTTGTCCCTCAAGGCGTCCTGGATTTTCGTCAAGCGCGGCCCCTTGAACGCCCTGCGCCTGGGCCTCTGGTTCCTGCGCGGGCGCGCCTATCTCAAGGCCCGGCTCTCCGAGCGCGTGACTCCGGACTGGGACGCCCTGGCCTACCACCGCGGAGTCCTCGACTGGCTGCGCACCGAGCATCTCGCGGGCCGGCGGCTCATCCTGGTCAGCGGATCGCCGCGGGCCTACGTGGGGCAGCTGGCCGAGCGCCTGGGTTTTTTCACCGACTTCGCGGGAAGCGAGGGCGGCGTCAACCTCGTCGGCCGCAGGAAGCGCCGCTGGCTTCTGGAAAGCTTCGGCGTCCGCGGCTACGACTACGTCGGGAACTCCCGCTGGGACGCGCCGATTTTCGCCAAGGCGCGCCGGGCCTACCTGGTCAGCGACGACCCGCGGGTCCTGGCCGCCGCGCGAAGACGCGCCTCCGACGTCGTCCAGCTTCCGCCCGCCTGAAGCGGCGGCGCGGCCGGCCGCCATTATTGATATTGCATTTCAATAACGATTCATGCTACACTTCTACTAATGAAACAAGCTCTCAATAAGGAGGCCGTCCTAATGCGCGCGAAGAAGGCGCGGGCGTTCCTGATTTCAATTCTGGCCGGGGCGGGCCTTTCCTTTATAAGCTCCGGCGCCCAGGCTTTTTCCTTCTGGGGCCCCAGCGCCCCCCTGCCGGTCTACAAGCTCGACATCGTGGGCCGCGGCTTCGTGCCCAAGGCGCTCGCGGTGCCCGCCGGGCAGAAATTCAAGCTCGTCGTCTCCAACAAGAACGCCGCGCCCTCCGAGTTCGAGAGCTTCACGCTGCACCGCGAGCAGGTGGTGACGGCGGGCTCGCAGACCATCGTGTTCCTGGGGCCGCTTGAGACCGGAACCTACGGATTTTTCGACGATTTCCAATCCGGCGTCACGGGCACGCTCAAGGTCGTGCCGGCCCAAGCCTCCGCGAAAACTCCTTCCCAGGCCAAGCCCCGGTGATCGCCAGCGCGATCATCGTCTTTAGGGAGGTGCTGGAAGCCGCTTTGGTCGTCGCCGTCATCCTGGGCGCGACCAAGGGATTGAAAGGCCGCGGCGCGTGGGTCGGCTGGGGCATCGCGGCCGGCGTCCTGGGCGCGCTGGTCGTGGCGGCGTTCATGGGCGAAATCTCCCAGAGCCTCTCCGGCGTCGGGCAGCCCATCTTCGAGGCCTCGGTGCTGCTCACCGCCGTCTTGATGCTCGGCTGGCATAACATCTGGATGTCGCGCCACGGCAAGCGCATCGCGGCCGAATTAAAGCGCATGGGCAGCGAGGTGCACCTCGGGCGCAAGTCCATGACCGCCATCTTCGCGGCCACGGCCATCGCGGTGCTGCGCGAGGGCTCGGAGATCGTGCTCTTTCTCTACGGCGTGGCGGCCAACGGCGCGGGCGCCTGGTCCATCCTCGCGGGCGGCGTTCTGGGCCTGGCCGGCGGCGCGGCGGTGGGCTTCGCGCTCTACCTGGGAATCATGAAGATTCCCGTGCGCTATTTTTTCCGCGCCACGGGCTGGATGATCCTGCTTCTGGCCGCGGGCATGGCGTCCCAGGCCGCGGCGTTCTTGAACCAGGCCGATCTTCTGCCCGCCATCCGCGACTCCATCTGGAACACCTCCTGGCTCCTGAGCGGGCAGAGCCTCGCCGGCAACATCTTAAAGACCCTGGTCGGCTACACGCCCGACCCCTCGGCCATGCAGCTCGTTTTCTACGCCGGCACCATCCTCGTCATCGGCGGGCTCATGAAGCTCGCGCAAGAATAAAAAAGGAGTTCCCGTGAAACGCCACCGCCAGCTCCCCCGCCTGCGCCGTTTTGCCGCAGCCGTGGCCGCGCTCTTGTCCGCCGCCGCCCTGGCCAAGACCTGCCTCGCCGCCGAGGCGTCCCTCAACGCGGAGGAGCTCAAAGTCTATTCCCCGGGCGTGACCTACGGCGAACGCGAGGTGGAGTACCGGGGATTCGCGACGGGCGCGGGCCAGCAGGGCTTCGCCTTTTCGGCGAGCTACAGCCCCACTTCCTACTGGGAAAGCGAGGCCTACGAGGTCCTGCACCGCGACCCCGGCGGCCCGCTCGTGGGCGACAAAGTCCAGTTCGAGGAGCGCTTCCAATTGGCGCCTCCGGGCGAATACTGGGCCGACCCCGGCGCCATCTTCGAGGTGGAAATCCCCGAGCGCGCCGGCGATCCGGTCGAGGAGGAGTTCACGCCGATTTTGGAAAAGCAGTTCGGCCGGCTGGTCCTGACCCTCAACCCCAGCCTGGAATGGCAGTCCGGTTCCAACTACGCGCCGGGGACGGGCTTTCACTACGCCGGCCGCGCCGAATACCTGCTCAGCGACTACTTCGCGCCCGCGGCCGAGTTCTACGGCGAACCGGGCGTCATCGGCAATTTCCCCAACTCAAGCGAGCAAACCCACATGGCGGGACCGGCTTTTTACGGTACCTGGCGCCCCGGCTCGCGCCGGACCGTCAACTACAGCGCGGCCCTGCTCTTTGGCCTAAACGCCGCAACGCCCGTGCGCGCCGTGGTGACGCGTCTCGAGTTCGAGTTCTAGTCGGAGGCCGCGGCGGACCCGACCTTGTAGAGGGCCACGCCGTCCGCGTCGTAGACCTTGGACAGCCGCCAGCGGCTGCCCCGCGGGAAGCGCGGGCTCAGGTAGCGCTTGGCGAAGTCGTCGACCCAGACGTAATCGACGCGGTAGGCGTAGGTCTTTTCATTTTCCCCCGCCTGGCTCCAGTCGCGCGCGATGAGCGGCATGGGAATCCAGGCGAAGTAAATCGTGCGCAGGAACGACTCGGGAGGGACCTCGCGCAAATCTGCCGCGCGCCGCCCGTAGTCCGGATAGGCGGCCGTGAGATCCCGGTAAAACTTCGCTTGATCGGCGTCCAGGCGGTAGAGCGCCGCGCGCACGCGCCGGGCGATGGTCAGCGCCGGGACGTTGGAGATTTCCTCCAGGGCCGAGCCGAAGCCGACCTTGTCGCGGGTGTAGACCGGAATGAGCAGGCTGGCCTCGGGATTAAGCGCCAGGACCACGGCATTTTCCGGCGCGTGGGCGTTGAGCCACGCCATGGCCAGGGCATCCCGGCGCCGGAGTCCTTGGAACGGATAATGGATGGCGGCGTAGCTCACGCTCTGCAGAAAGCAGGCGCCCAGGCACAAAGCCCCGGCCGCGGTCCAAAGCGCCTTCGAGAGCCGCAATTTCTTCTGCAGCCAAGGCAGGAGGAGGAAGAGCACGAAGATGTTGACGTAGTAGCGGTTCTGGAAAAAGAGCACGTCCTTGCCCGTCAGAATCTGGCTGTTGACGACCAGACCCGCCGCGGCCAAAAACGCCCCCAGCCAGAGCACGGCCGCGTCTTGGACGCCCGAGGCGGCGACGGCGCCAAAGCACGCGAGATAAAAGAGCCCCTCCCAATGCGGCCGGCGCGTGAACGTGACGCAGGCCCGCTCCAGAAACTCCTTCTTGGCCGCGGAGTGGCCCCACATGGCGGAAAGGTGCGCCGCGAAAAACGGGGCGTTCAAGAGCAGGCACACCCCCGCGGCGGCGGCCAGGTTCCGGCGGTTGAGCTTCTTGTAGAACAAAGTCAGGGACAGGAAAAGAATCATGGCCGGCATCTGCGTGAACCAGATGTCGGGGTGAATTTCGGGCATCAGGCCGGCGCAGACTCCCGCGGCCACGCCCCAGCGCAGCTTGGAGCTCTCCGCGGCCTTGATCTCAAGCAGCGTGGCCAAAAACAAGACGGCATAGTCCACGCCCGGCCGGGGCAGGCGCGCGACCGACTCGGTGCGGCCGGTGGAGAGCACGGCCCAGGCATCATGGGCCAGAGCTCCCAAGGACGGCGTCCACTGCAGGGCCGGAATAAAATCCAGGGTCAGCAGGTAGCTAAAGCCCACCACGAAGACTCCCGCGAAAAAGGACAGGGCCGCATCGCCGGTCAAGCGCAGCATGATGAAGTAGACCAGCACGTACCAGAGCAGGCAGCACAAGAGCCGCACGGCAATCCAGGTCCAGGTCATGTTCCCGGTCGCCCGCTGGACCAGCCCCATGAGCAGGTAGGTGAGCCCGTCGTCCAGGATGAGGCTGCGGCTGCGGTTTTCCAGCACGTAAGGATCGTAGGCCGGAAAATGATTGGCCGACTCCTGCACCCGGGCCGCGTACTGCACTTCCTCCTGGGTCTGCGCGCCGTAGAGTCCCAGAACCGAGAAGGGCCCGTCGTTGGCCCACCGCGCGGCGAGCGCGGGATAGTGCGACTGCCAGGCCGAGCGGCACGCGGCCGAGAGAAAATAGCCGGAGCAAAAGCACAGCGCCACGGCCAGGCCGCAGAGCCAGACGCGCGCGGTTTTCAAAGCGGGCCTAGAGCCTCCAGCCGGGCGGCAGGTTCTTGGCCACCTCGATGGCGCCGAACTCCGAGGGCTTGCGCGGGCCGGCGGTCTTGGCCCAGGCCGCCATGCGGCGGATGCCGTCTTCAAGAGCCACGGGCTTGATCACGTCTCCGAAACAGCGGAGGATTTTTTCGTGCGAGGAATAGGCGTGGACCGTTTCGTTGCGGGGCGGCAGGTGCTTGAGCTTGAGCTCGACGCCCATGGCCTCGGCCACGACCTTGGCCATGTCCGCGACGGCGCAGGGCTTGTCCGCGCCGATGTTGAAGACTTGTCCCCAGGCGTCGGGCCGTTCGCAGACCCGCGCGATGACGGGCGCCACCTCCGAGACGTGGCTAAAGGCCCGGGTCTGCCGGCCGTCGCCGAAGACCGTGAAGGGCTCGCCGCGCATGGCCTGGTTCATGAAGATGCCGATGACGTTGCGGTAGCGGTCGCCCAGGTTCTGGCGCTCGCCGTAGACGTTGTGCGGCCGGAAAACGACGTAAGGAAGCCCGAACATCTCGCGCGTCTCGGCCAGGTCCATCTCCACGGCGTACTTGGCGATGCCGTAGGGATCCTCGGGCGCGGGCGCCATGTCCTCGGTCATGGGGACCTGGTTCCTGCCGTAGACCGCGATGGAGGAGGTGAAGACAAAGCACTTGACCGTGCCCGCGTTGACCGCGGCGTTGGTCAAGTTGACGCTGCCGATGAGGTTGTTCGTGTAGTTGAAGCGCTTGATGAAGTGGCTCAAGCCCTCGGCCGCGTAGGCCGCCAGGTGAAAGACGTAGTCAAAGCGCTCCGAGGCGAAAAGCTTGTCGATAATTTCCTTGTCCACGACGCTTCCCCGCACGAGCCTGGCCCCGGCCGGAACGTTTTCCTTGAAGCCGCCGCTCAAGTCGTCCAGGACCACGACGCGGTGGCCCATGCCCACGAGCTCCTCGGCCACGTGCGAGCCGATGAAGCCCGCGCCGCCGGTGACCAAAGAGGAGGGCATCAGTTCGTCACCCGCCGGCGGAGGATGAGGCCTATCATCCGCAAGCCCAGGCGGAAGGCGCGGAAAAAATCGCCCGTGATCTTGGACTCGCCGATGCGCGCCTGGTAGTGGACCGGGATTTCCACGAACTTGAGCCGCTTTTTGGCCGCGCAGATCATCATCTCCGGGGAAAAGTGATTGGCGCCCACGCGGAAGTCGTCCTGGATTTTTTCAAGCGCGCCGCGCCGGATGACGCGGTAGGTGCAGCCCACGTCGGTGAGCGAAGGCCCGTTATAGAGAAACTCCAGCATCTTGGCCACGCTCCAGTTGCCCCACTTGAGGAAAATCCCCATGTTGGCGTCCTGCGACAAGAGCGCGCGAGACGTGCGGCTGCCCAGCACGAAGTCGAAATCGTCGGTGTAGGCCAAAAGCTTGAAGATGTCGCGCGGACGGAACGTGCCGTCGGGCTCGCACACCGCGATCAAGTCCCCCGAGGCGGCCGCCAAGCCGCCGCGGATGGCGTGGCCGTAGCCCTGGCGCGTCTCCTTGAGCACCGCGGC